>Ga0310124_10000130_pt1 | contig 47651 bp, 47 predicted proteins | sample CB11b_AW_Bot5_MG_FD_203507 | JGI IMG/M metagenome (GOLD analysis project Ga0310124, IMG submission 203507) | Marine microbial communities from Western Arctic Ocean, Canada - CB11b_AW_Bot5 | ecosystem: Environmental > Aquatic > Marine > Oceanic | place: Canada: Western Arctic Ocean | collected... | reverse complement strand
TCCCGTTTCTCGACGACACGCGTGTCCCCAGACGAATCAGGACCGACGCCGCGCGGGAGGCCAAGCGGTTGGCCGCGCATCCGGCGACGTTGATCATCGCGGTCGGGAACGAGATTCCCGGTGGAATTGTGCGCTGGCACGGACACCAGCGCGTCGAACGTTTTCTCCGGACGCTCTACGACGACGTCAAGGCGGCCGCGCCGCACGGCCTCTTCACCTACGTCAACTACCCGCCCACCGAGTTCCTCCACCTCGACTGTTTCGACCTGTGTGCGTTCAACGTCTATCTGCACGAGGAACCGGTGCTCCGAGACTACCTGGCCCGACTGCAGCACATCGCCGGTCACCGGCCGCTCTTGCTCGCCGAAGCGGGAGCGGACAGTTTGCGAGAGGGAGCGGACGGCCAGGCGCGGATCACGGCGACGCACCTTCGCTGCGCGTTCGAGGAGGGTGCCTGCGGAGCCGTTGCCTACGCCTGGACCGACGACTGGTGGCGCGGCGGCCGCCAGGTGGACGATTGGGCGTTTGGCCTCGTCGACGCACAGCGGCGGCCGAAACCGGCGTTGGAGGCCGTCACGCAGGTGTTTCAGACGGCGCCGTTCCCGGTCTCGATGGCGGCGGTGTGGCCCGAGGTGTCCGTGGTCGTCTGCGCCTACAACGCGGCCGACACGATAGACGACTGCCTCACCTCACTCGAAGCACTGTCCTACCCGCGCACGCAGCTCATCGTCATCAACGACGGCTCGCGCGACGCCACCGCGGCGATCGCCCGGCGCCACCCCGGCGTCCAGGTGGTAGACCTGCTCAACGGCGGACTCAGCGCCGCGCGCAACGCCGGTCTGGCCGCCGCGACGGGTGAGATCGTCGCCTACACGGATGCCGACTGCCGGGTGGACCCAGACTGGCTGACGTATCTGGTGCACCCCATGGTGCGTTCCGACGCGGCCGGAGTGGGCGGCCCCAACGTCGTGCCGGCCGATGACCCGTGGATGGCACAATGCGTGGCGCGGGCCCCCGGTGGACCAACCCACGTGATGCTCGACGACCGGACAGCGGAACACGTCCCCGGGTGCAACATGGCGTTTCGACGCGACGCCTTGCTGGCCATCGACGGGTTCAACCCGGTCTATGTACGCGCCGGCGACGATGTGGACATCTGCTGGCGTCTGCAAGCGAGAGGCCTTCGGATCGGCTTTGCCCCGGCGGCGCTGGTCTGGCACCATCATCGGGCCAGCGTCCAGGCCTACTGGCGCCAACAGGTCGGCTACGGGGAAGGTGAGACCTGGCTCGACGCGCACCACCCGGAGAAGTTTCTGGCCGGCCACATGGTCTGGCACGGCCGCATCTACAGCGCTCTCCCGTTCCTGCGCACGGCGGCGGAACGTCGGGTGAACACGGGGGTCTGGGGTACCGCCGCGTTCCCGTCGGTCTACAGCACGCAGACGCGACAGTGGCACTACCTGCCACATACGCCGGCATGGATGGCGGGCACGGTGGCGCTGCTCCTGATCGGCAACATCGGGCCGCTGGCCGGGATGGACGCGGCCTGGCTCCCCCTGGTGGCCGGCATCCTGGCCCTGCTGACGACCCTGTTCCTCTGCGCTCGGTTCGCACGCCGCTCAGATCTCTCCGGTGTGCCGCGCATCTGGCACTGGCCGCTGACGCCGAGTCGTTGGGTCTACCGAGCCGTGATTACGTGGCTCCATGTCATCCAGCCGCTGGCCCGGGCCCGCGGCCGCTTCCGCGGTCTGTCGCAACCGGAGGCGGTCGCGCCACAGCATGTCACACGTCACCCGTGGAAGACGCCGGTGCCGGGTCCGCGTGACGCACTCTCGGCGGCCCTGGCCTCAACCCGCAGCGGCGCGGAACAGTCGTTCTGGAGCGAGACCTGGACGTCCCACACGACCTTGCTGAGCGAGCTGGTCGGCGTGCTGCGAGCGTCGAGACCAGCCCCCAGGGTAGACGTCGATGACGGCTGGCGCCCGGATCGAGACCTGAGCCTCGCCATTGGCCGCTGGGGCTGGCTCCATGTGGGGATGCTGGTCGAGGAACACGCCGACGGCGCGTGTCTCTGCCGGGTCCGGACGCGGTTGAGACCCAATCTCAACGGTACCCTGCGTGGCCTGGCGCTGGCGTTGCTGCTGGCCGGCGGCATGGCCGCCTCGATGGCGCTCTACACGCCGTCTGTCGGCATCGTAGTGGCGGCGTTGGCCGGGGTCGGCGTCGCGGCTCGGACAGCCTGGCAGGCGACCCGCACGACCGCGGTGCTCGACCGGGCTCTGACCCACGTCACGACCGCGGCTGGACACATCCGGTTACCGATGCCACCGGCGGCGGCACCATCGCCCTCCCCGGCCGAAACCGCGGCATCCGATACGGTGCACTAGTGTCAAGCCTGGTCTCCTGGACCCTCTCGTTTCTTCGACCGTACAAGCGTCGCACCGCCGGCATCGTGGCGCTGACCCTGCTGGAGATCGGTCTGGCCGCCCTGGCCCCGTGGCCGCTCAAGCTCGTGGTCGACACGGTGTTCGGGGAAACCCCGCTCCCCGCATTTCTGACGACCCGGCTGCCAGCGAGCGTGTTGGCGAGTGCGGTGGCCCTGCTCGTCCTCATCGTCCTGGCCGGACTGTTGATTCAGCTGGGAGCGGAAGTGGTTCGGATGCTGCACACTCAGCTTCAGGTGCAGATGGGCCAGCGCATCGTCTATCACCTTCGCGAGACCCTGCTGGAGCACCTGCAGGCGCTGCCCCTACGGCATCATCTCCAGTCGCGGACAGCCGATTCGGTCTATCGACTCGATGCCGACGCGCACTGCGTGGACGACCTGATCATCGGCGGGCTGTTCCCATTGGCGCTGGCGGCCATCAACCTGAGCGTGATGTTCGCCGTGTTGCTCTACATCGATGCCCCGCTCGCCTGGCTGTCGCTGAGTGTGGCTCCGTTTCTGTTCCTGTGCCTGCGGTATCACGCCGGGGCCCTGACCGACCACGCCGAACAGGTCAAGACGCTCGAGTCGTCGCTCATCGAGCGCACGTTCGAAATTCTGTCCTCGATCGCCGCCGTCAAGAGCTTCACTCGAGAACGTCACGAACTGTCTCGTTTCTCGCGGGACGGCCGCGCCACCATGGGCGCCCGGTTGTCACTGACCTGGCGTGAGTCGCTGTTCTCGGTGGCGGTCACCGCCATCACGCTGTCCGGCACCGCGTTGATTCTGGTCATCGGCGGTCTGCACGTGCTCGATGGCCGAATCACCGTGGGCACGCTCTTGGTCGTAGTGGCGTATCTCGCCGCCGTCTACGAACCGATCTCAGAAATCGCGCGGACGACCGGTCTGTTGCAGCAGGCCGTGGTCAGCGCGCGCCGGGTGCGGGAAATCCTGGGACTGGCGCCAGAGGTCATGGACGCGCCCGACGCCATCGACGCGTCCCAGGTCGGCGGCCACGTGCGCTTCGAGGGCGTCGGCTTCAGCTACGACGACGACCGGACGGTGCTCGACGGCATCAGCTTCGAGGCCCGCCCCGGCGAACTGGTGGCCATCGTCGGATTGACCGGCGCCGGCAAGACGACGCTCGTCAATCTCATCCCCCGGTTTTTCGAGCCGCGGGAGGGGCGCGTCCTGATCGACGACACCAATGTGGCGCACTTCGCGCTCCGCTCGCTGCGCGACCGGATCGCGCTGGTGCCGCAGACCCCGGTGCTCTTCAGCGGTTCCATCGCCGACAACATTCGATACGGACGGCTGGACGCCACCGACGCCGAGGTAGAGGCGGCGGCGCGTGCCGCTCACGTGGACGTGTTCGTGCGACGGCTTCCGCAGGGCTATGACACCCCGGTCGCGGAAGGGGGCGCCACCTTGTCGGGAGGAGAACGGCAACGATTGGGTATCGCCCGCGCGTTGCTGAAGCGGGCCCCGATCCTGATTCTCGATGAACCCACATCGGCGATCGATGCCATCTCCGAAGAAGCGGTGTTCGATGCGCTCAGGCGGCTGCGCCCGCGTCACACGACCCTGGTGATCGCGCACCGGCTGTCGACGATTCGCGATGCCAACCGGATCCTCGTCCTGGATGACGGGCGTCTGGTCGCGCAGGGCCCGCATGAGACGCTGCTGGCCACCAGCGAACTGTACGGACGCATGTGCGCCCGGTTGTCGGTCGGGCGGTCACTCGACGAGCCGGAATCGGTCGACGAGCTACTGCGAGAGACCGTGCCGGACGCCACCCCTCAGGCCACGGGTATCGCGGAATGAAAGTGCTGTTCGCTGGCATCATCGGCCGCTACCCCTACGGCGGGGTGGCCTGGTGCTCGCTGATGTATCTGCTCGCGCTACGCGACCTCGGGCACGAGGTGCTGTATCTGGAAGACACGGGCGAATGCGTCTATGACGCGGACCTCGATCAACTCTCGACCGACCCGTCGTATGGCACGCGCTACATTCAGGCGGCGCTCCAGCCGTTCGACCTCGGCGACCGCTGGTGCTTTGTCAACTACGACGGCACCTATCATGGGCTCACGCGAGAGGCCCTCCGTGCGTTCTGCGCCGACGCGGACCTCTACATCAACCTGTCGGGCGGGTCCTGGTTCTGGCGCGACGAATACCAGCGGATTCCCCGAAAGGTCTTTGTGGATTCGGACCCGGTCTTCACCCAACTCGCCATCGCCAAAGGGGTCGAGTGGTATGTCGAGTTCTTCCACCGCTTCGACCGCCTGTTTACATTCGGCGCGAATATCGGCACACCGGCCTCCGATGTCCCGACCGGCGAGTTCACATGGCACCACACCTGGCAACCGATCGTCACGACACAGTGGCGCACCGACACGCCGCCCGCCACCGACCTCATCACGACGGTCATGACCTGGAAAACGGAAAGCTTCACCGACGTCGACGGAAACAAGGACCGCCAGTTCGTCAGGTTCCTCGATCTCCCGGCCCGGACGCCCGCCCGATTCCAACTCGCGGTCAATGGCCCCGACGCGCTCCTCCGTGACCACGGCTGGGGACCGGTGGATGCGATGCGGATGTCACGCTCCCCGTGGGACTACCGCGACTTCATTCAGCGTTCGAGAGCGGAGTTCAGCGTGGCCAAGCACGCGTATGTCTCGCGCCGGTCCGGCTGGTTCAGCGACCGCACGGAGTGCTACCTGGCGGCCGGGCGGCCGGCCCTCGTGCAGGACACCGGCTGGAGCGGGCACCTCCCCACCGGAACCGGTCTGCTCTCTTTCTCGACCATCGAGGAGGCAGTCGAGGGGCTGGCCCGGCTCGACCGCGACTACGTGGCACACGCGCGTGCCGCGCGCGAGATCGCCGACACGTACTTCGCGGCCGAGCGCGTGCTGCCGCCGTTTCTGGAAACGGCGTTGTCATGAGCCGACTGCGCATCGCGATGGTGGCTCCGGTGGCCCAGGCCGTCCCACCGGTCCGGTCCGGTTCCGTCGAGACCGTCACGGCGCTGTTGACCGACGGTCTGGTCGCACGCGGACACGACGTCACCCTGTTCGCGGCCGGGACCTCGACCACCACCGCGACATTGGCAGCGACCCTGGAGCACGGCTATCACGACGACACGTCGCTCTGGCCGTGGGAGTTGTGCGAGCTGTTCAATCTGGCCGCCGCGGCCGAGCGTGCCGACGACTTCGACATCATCCACTACCAAGCGGAGTACGCGCCGATCGCGCTTGCGTTCTCCCGTCTGACGTCGACGCCGCTGCTACAGACGGTGCACCACGCGCCGTCGGCGGAGGAGGTGCGGCTCTGGTCGCGCTTTCCAGATGCGCCGTTCATCGCCGTGTCCAGCGCCCAGGCGAGGCTGCTCGGCGGTCTCTGCGTCGCGGCCACGATTCACCATGCGGTCGACCCCACGCATCTGACGTTTCGGCCGACCCCAGACGACTATCTGCTGTTCCTGGGCCGGTTCACACCGGGCAAGGGTGTGTTGGAGGCGATCGAGGTGGCCACCCGCAGCGGCCGGCGCTTACTCCTGGCGGCGACAGAAAACGACTACTACCGGGAGTCGGTCGCTTCCCACGTTGATGGCCACCAGATCGTCTACGCCGGTGAGGTGGACCAGACTGGCAAGGCGGCCCTGCTGGGCGGGGCGCGGGCGCTCATTTATCCCGTCCAACAGGCGGAATCGTTCGGGCTCGTCCTGACCGAAGCGATGACCTGCGGAACCCCGGTGGCGGCCCTCGACCAGGGCGCGGTGTCCGAGTTGGTCGATAACGGCGTCACCGGCCGGGTCAGCCGGTCGCTCGATGCGCTCATCGCCAGTCTCCCCGCCGTCGAGGCTCTGGATAGGCACGCGGTCCGGACTCGCGCCCTGGCCCGGTTCGGCCCGAGCCGGATGGTCGACGCCCACGTTGAGGTCTACACGCGACTCGCCACCCAGGCCCTCGCGGTCCCACCATGCCCGGCGTGACCGCGGGACGGGAGGCGCCCGCCCCCTCGGTGCTGGCGGTGTTCGCCCACCCTGACGACGAATCCCTCGCCTGCGGCGGCCTGCTCTCCTGGTGCACGGCACTGGGCGTTCGCACCTCGCTGCTGTGCCTGACTCATGGCGAGCATGCCGACCACGCCCGTGTCGACCCGGACGGGGAGAAGCCCACGCCGAGCGCGGCGCCCGAGACCAATGCCGCGGCGTCTCCGCTGGCGGCGGTCCGCGCCCGGGAGCTCCGAGCGGCGGCGGCCGTGCTCGGTCTCGACGACGTCACACTGCTCGCGCACGAAGACGGCATGTTGCCCTGGATCAACGCGGCCCGTCTCGAACAGGACATCCTCGAGACAATCGAACGCACCGCCGCCGATGTCATCATCACGTTCGACGAAGATGGACTCTACTGGCACCCCGACCACATCGCCGTCCACGACCGGACCATTGGGGCCATCGCCGCATGCCAGGCCGGAAGCCCGGCGCTCTACTACGTCTCGCTACCGCCCGGTGCCATGCGCGCGGTGGTCGACCATGCCGTCGCGGTGTCCGCGACGCGCGCGTCGATCGCCGCGTCGCCAACCCACGTCCTCGGTGTGGCGGACGCCGACGCGTTCGGGGCCGGCGCGCCTCCGCCATCCCTGGTGCTCGACACCGGTAGATTCGCCCGCCAGAAGCTGCTCGCCCTGCAGTGTCATCGCAGCCAGATCCGAGACAATGACGCGCTCACCCTGGTGACGCTGGCTGCCTCACCCCGTTTGCTCGGCGTTGAACACTACCGGCGGGCCGAGGTCGGGAGCGGCGGCGAGACCTTTCTCGATCGCCTCGCGCCGGCGCCGGAGCACCGGGCCCGGTAGACTGAGCCGATGCGCACGGCCCTCCTCGACCGGCTTCGTTGTCCGTTCTGTGGCACCCGTCTGGCCCTCGTCGAGACCGGCGCGACCCTCAGCGACGACCAGGTGGTCACGGAGGGCGTGCTCGGGTGCGAGTGCTGCGCCTTTCCAGTGGTGGCGGGGATCCCGGTCTTGCTCGCCGACGAGACGACGCGGACCGCCATGCACGCGCTGGAAGCGGGTCGGAGCCACGACGCGCTCCAGACGCTGTTGGGGCTGGACGACGAACGGGCGACGCGCTTCCGGGCGCTGCGCCAACGCACCGGGGCGGCGACCTATCGGGACCTGCTCGACGTCCTGAGTCCGGATGCGGAGGGACGTTACTTCCTCTACCGATTCTCTGACCCAACCTTTGTGCCGGCCGAGGCGATCGTGCGGTCGCTCGGTCAGAGCCGTCCGGTCTCAGTCGGCCCGATCCTCGATTGCTGCGGCGGCTCGGGGCACCTCTCGCGGGTACTGGCTCAACTCGCACCCACGGGGACACCGGCGCCGCATACCGTGGTCACCGACCTGCACTTTTGGAAACTGTGGCTCGCGACACAGTTCACGGCGCCAGCCGCCGACGCGGTGTGCTGCAATGCCGACGCGCCGTTGCCTTTCGTGCGCGATCTGTTCGCGATGGTCGTCCTGATGGACGCGTTTCCGTACATCTGGCACAAGCGGCTGTGCGCTGACGAGCTCTCGCGGGTCGCGCGTCCCGACGGGGTCGTCGTGCTGCCGCACCTGCACAGCTCGTTGGGCGAGAATCCCTCAGCCGGCGACCCGCTGAGCCCCGCCGCGTATCACGAGCTGTTCGCGGCGCACCGCCCCAGACTCTTCAGTGACCGCCGCCTGTTCGACAGCCTTGTCGACGATGACGTTGTCGATCTAGCGAGCGATCTGTCTCCAGACGTCCTCGCCGACGAACCGTCGCTGACGCTCGTCGCGTCCAGAGACGACACTGTGTTTCGCCGACACGAGGCACCTCGCCCCCCACAGCCGGAGGAACCCGTGATCGTCAATCCGTTGTACACGGTGGTCGTGCGGAACGGCCGTTCGACGCTCACACTCCAGTTCCCCACCCCGGAGTACGCCCAAGAGTTCGACGACTGTCGACGGTACCTCCCAGCCGACATCACGGTAGAGGCCAACCTCTCGTCTCGGCTGGACCCGACGGTGCTCGGACCGACCTACGACGACCTGCGACGGCGGCGTGTCTTGATTGACGCGCCGCCCCGCTATTGTTCATAGACGCACGCCTGGCTTGGATTGACACATGGACAAGAGACCTACCGGATTCATTGGACTCGGACGGATGGGTGCGGCCATGGCCAGGAACCTCGTGAGCGCGGGGGTCCCTCTGACGGTGTACGACATTCGACCGAACCTACCGGACGCGCTCGCCGATCTCGGCGTCTCCAGGGCCACCACCGCCGGGGACGTGGCGGCTCGGGTCGAGCTGCTCTTTTTGTGCGTACCGTCGGAGATCGAGGCGGAGGCGGTACTGTTCGGCGAGTCGGGGGTGAGCTCGGGCGCACGGGGGCCGCTCCCCATCATCGACACCACCACGATGAACCGCGGCGCGGCCCTGCGACTGGCCGGCCAGGCCGCAGCGGTCGGGCTGTCCTACAGCGACTGTCCGGTGTCGGGCAAGCCGTTTCGGGCCGAGAACGGCACGCTGACGATGATGTTCGGCGGTACGCCCCCGGCCTTCACCGAGGCGAAACCGTATCTCGACGTCATGGGCGAGTTCGTCGTCCATTGTGGCGACCTCGGCTCCGGTCAGCTGATGAAAGCGATCAACAACATCATCTACGACGTCAATATCGCGGCCCTGTGCGAAGTGATGCCCTTGGCGGTCAAAGCCGGCCTCGCGCCGGACACGTTGGCCGACGTGCTGACGTCGGGCAGTGCGCGCAGCTTCGCCAGCGAGTACTTCATCCCCCGCATCCTCAGGCGGGAATTTGACGGTGACTTCTCGCTCCAGGCGGCGTTCAAAGACATCGTGAACGTGCAGGAAGTCGCGGCCGATCTGCAGGTCTCCCTCCCGGTGGTCGAGGCCATGGTCGACACCTACCAGACCGCCATCGACAGCGGCTTTGGCGACCAGGCCAAGAGCGCGATGATCAAGACCTACGAGGCACGACTCGGCCTAACGGTGAGCCTGCCACCGAACCGGTGACCGGCCGCATATACTGAGTCGTTCGTGGAGCGTTTTATTTCGTAAGGAGGGGACATGCGAACCGGATGGATGGTCGGCGTCATCGCCGCCGTGACATTGACAGCCGTGTGCGCGCGACCCGGGGTTGCGCAGGCACAACTCAGCGATACGACAGCCTTTCTGGCCGACATATCAAACCAATACCGCGTGGTCCCGAACGTGACCTACCATGTCGCGAACAACCACGAGAACAAGCTCGACCTGTATCTGCCCGCCAACGCAAGCGGCCCGGTCCCGGTGTTGATGATGATCCACGGCGGGGGCTGGGTCGCGGGCACGAAAGAGTCGCAGTTCCTGCGCGCGATGCCGTATCTCGAGATGGGCTGGGCGGTCGTCAACGTGACGTATCGGCTGGTCCAGGTGTCGCGCGCACCGGCAGCGGTCGAGGACTGTCTCTGCGCGCTCCAGTGGATCGCACGAAACGCGGAGAACTACCGCTTCGACCTCTCACGCATCGTGACCACCGGGAACTCGGCCGGCGGACACCTGGCGCTGACGACCGGCATGGTCCCGGCGTCGGCCGGACTGGGTCGCGAGTGCACATCCGGAAGCTTCACCGGTCCCCCGTCGTTGCCGTCGGTCGAGGTCGCCGCCATCATCAACTGGTATGGCATCACCGATGTGGGTGACCTGATGCGCGGCCCCAACACAAAGGGCTACGCCGTCCAGTGGCTGGGTGGCCTCTCGAACCGCGCCGAGGTCGCGCGACAAGCGTCACCGTTGACCTATGTCCGTCCAGGGTTGCCGCCGGTGCTCACCATACACGGCGATGCGGACCCGATCGTGCCCTACCAGCAGGGCGTCCGGTTACACCACGCACTCGAAAGCGCCGGGGTCGCCAGCGAACTACACACCGTACCTGGCGGTGGCCACGGCGGGTTCGACACCGCCGAAACGCTGGCGATCTACGCGACGATCAAGCAGTTCCTGGATCGCCACGGACTGTGAGAGGCGGGACCCGATCATGTGACAGGGGCTCAGCGGATGACCAACTGCACGGCGACCGGATAGTGGTCTGAGGGATACCGGCCACCATCGTTGTGGACCACGGTCTCGGCGCGCCGAACGTCGATTGGACCGCCCACCAGAATCCAGTCGACGCGCTCAGCGAGCGCCTCGTCCGGCGGTCCGAAGTCGCCATAGGTTGCGATCGGTCCGACGCGCTCGGCCGCCGCCACCCACGCATCGCGCAACCCACGGGCGGTGGCGACGCGCCAGGTGTCACTCTCTTCAGCATTGTTGTTGAAATCGCCCATCACGATCGCGGCGGCGCCCGCCGGAAGGGCGGCGACACGGCCGGCGATCAGGTCGGCCGAATCGAGCTGTGATTGGCCGCGCCGAAGCGTGAAGTGGGTATTGAAGACATGCACCTGGCGGCCGGTGGCGCGGTGATAGAACCGGGCCCACGTGACGATGCGTCCGCCGCCCCGACGGCGTCGGCCCTCGGTCCGCCGGACCGGCGGTGTGTCCGGGGTGTCGGTCAGCCAGAAGTTCCCAGACTCGATCGGACTCAGCTCAGCGTACCGGTAGAAGATCGGCGTCGCTTCGCTCAACCCCACTCCCCCGTTGAGCCCACGGTCGATGCCAATCCACCGGTAGTCCGGCAATTGCTGATCCAGATAGTCGATCTGCTCGCCCAGCGCCTCCTGCATGCCGACGACCTGGGGCGCATAGCGTTCAATGGTCTCGACGAGCAGCGCTTTGCGGTTCGGCCAGGCGTTGTCGCCGTCGCGCCCGGCCGCCGTCCGAATGTTGAAGGTCATGACGTCGAGCGACACCTGCGCGGACGCCGTCGACGGCCCCACCAGAGCGGCGGCCGCGGTCACGACTGACGCCGTCATGAGCCATCTCCCCCGCCTCCCCATCATCATCACGGTCCCCCCCCGTCGCCGAACGCGTCCAGCAGGATGGGCAACAGCGTGTCCATTTGAGCCACGGCCTGGTCACCCGGCTGCAGCGTGTCCGTGAACTGATGGTGCCGTGTCAGTCGGTCCATTACCTCCGGCCGATTGGCAATCACATGCACGGGCACGTCCCACGATGCCCCTTCACCGCTGACCAGTGCCGGTGGCTGGTGGTCGCCGACCAACACCATCACGAGGTTGCGATCGGCGCGGAGACGGAGATAGCCGCCGACATTGTGGAAGGCGTACTCGAGCGCTTCCAGATAGCTTGGCGCCAGATTCGTCCAGTCCGGCCAGGCGGACCACGCCCTATCGAGCGCGTCGGCGTCGTACGGATTCGTCGTCAGCACCCGCGCCCAGTCTGGTTGGTACGGGGGGGCCGGCACGAACGGCGCGTGGGTGGAGATGGTGGTGAAGAACACGAACGCCGGCTGGTCACGGGACGGCTCGATTTCCAGCGCATCGACCCGCGCCAGGGCGTATTGGTCGTTGATGTCCCACCAACCGAACTGCGGGCCTCGATAGCCGAGTCGATCGTGGTCGTAGATCTCCTCGAATCCGTAAAACGCCCCTTCCGGCCAGGGCACCAGCATGCCGGGCATGATCGCAACCGTGCGATACCCGCCTCGTCCAAAGAGCTTGACCATCGTGTCTCGCTCTTGCGCCATCAGCCGCACGTTGGTGGCCGGGTCGCGGATCTCCGTGCCGGACAACAGGCTGACATGGGCGAGCCACGACTCGCCGCCGAAGGTGGTGGATTCGACGAACGCGGAGGCCACGAATCGACCGGTCTCGGCAATGTCCTCTGTCAGCCGCGCCATGGCCGGGACCAGTGGACCCGCCAACTCGGGGCGGCGCCAGGCGACGGCCCCATACGACTCGAGAAAGATCACGAACACGTCGGCGCCACCCAGGCGGGTCAGGTCGGATTGGAGCACCGGCGGCGGACCCAGGTCGCGCACGCCGGCGCCGCTCAGATCATAGGCATACTCGCCCAACTCGCGTGCGTAGGCGGTCGCCACCGGGCTCGCCACGCGCACCCCGAGCGGCAGGCGCGCGCCCAACGTCTGGGCCAGGCTCAGCAGGAGCACCGCGGCCGCCAGGGCGCCAAGCACACGCGGCGCGCCACGCACGCGGGTGCCCGCAGCCACGGCGGCGATCGCCCACCGCGCACCCAGATACAGCGACGCCAGCCCGACCAGCACCCCCACGACGAATCCCAGCTTCAGCCAGGGATCCGCCACGACGGCGAACATGGCGCCCACACTCGGCACGTGCTGGAGATCCCAGTACAGATTGATGTTCCGCCCGTAGAGTGACGTCACGGTCACGTCGGTGTAACGCCCGACGACCAGGACAAGCCACAGCCCCGCCAGCCACCGCAGGCCAGCCGCGGACGGCCCGTCCCACCGCCGGCGCGCGACGAGCAACGCGAGCACGCACACGGCCGTCTCGAGCGAGAGGTCGGCGTTCAGGCTGATACCGAGGGTCGGCCAAATGTTGGAGAACGTCAGCGAGACATTGAGCAGCAGGAGCGCCGCGACGAGCTTGACGAGCGTCGCAAGATGGCCCCCCGGAACCGGACGGCGTGGGGCGGCCCCCGTCACGCGCTCCTGCCCACTACTGGTCACCACACCACCCTACCATCGGGCTAGCGATGGAGGCTGTACGGCAACCGCGCGGGGCCGAGCGCCAGGGCCACCAGGCTCCCCACCACCGGCGGTCCGTAGCCATTCGTGAGGTAGGACATCTGAAACAAGATGCCCATCGCAAAATGAAAATTCAGCACCATGAGCACCGCCACGGTGGCGGCCAGTCTCACCCGGAACCCGACCAGCAGCGCGGTGCCGGTCATGAGTTCGCCAATCGGCACCACCCGCGCGAACAACGGTGCCCCCGGAATCGCCACGGCATCCAGATACCAGCCACTGAGTGCCGGCACGGACTCACGCCACCCCCACAGCTCGTCGATCAGCGGCCCGCTGTCGGACATCCAGCCGGTCTTGCCGAGCGCCATGAGCACGAGGAAGCCGCCCATCACGCACGACAGGACCCGCAGGCTGCCCGCAGCCGAGCGTTGCATGACGGCATTGTAGCGGGTCCGGTCCGCTCCGACGATCCGCAACGGCCGGATCGACATCCGTAGAGGACCGTTCAGGATACGATCAGCGGACATGAGCCAGCTTGGTCGAGCGGTCGGCCTTCTCCGGTCACTGGCGGTCTACCACGCGATTCCATTCAGACAACGTCGGCTCCGGCACCTGTACTCGGCATTCGTCGAGCGTGGCGATCTGGCGTTCGACCTGGGCGCCCATGTCGGGAATCGGACGAGAGCCATGGGCGCGCTCGGCTGCCGTGTGGTCGCCCTCGAGCCGCAGCCCCACATCGCACAGCTGCTGCGCACGTTGTTCGCCCGACAGCCAGACATTGAGATTGTCGAGGCCGCGGTCGGCGAACACGGCGGACGCGCCGCGTTGTCGGTCAGTGACCGGACGCCCACGATGGCGACGCTGACCGCCGAATGGCGTGACGACCGGGTGTGCGACCCGGTCTTTGCCGGCGTCCAGTGGAACAGACAGGTCGACGTCGACACCACGACCCTGGACGACCTGATTGCGCGCTTCGGCGTCCCGGTCTTCATCAAGATCGACGTCGAAGGCGGCGAACCGGGGGTGCTCGCCGGCCTCACGCACTCGATTCGCTCGCTGTCGTTCGAATATCTCCCAGACGCGCTCGACTACACGGACGCCTGCCTCACCCGTCTGAACGCACTGGGGCCCTACCGCTTCAACTGGTCCCCCGGGGAATCGTACCGGTTGATGTCCAAGAACTGGCTGTCCGGCGACGCGTTGCTGACCGCATTGGAGACGCCGCTCGCCCGCCGGTGCTCCGGTGACGTCTATGCGCGTCTGGAGCCGGTATCGCAGGAGACCCCGAACCGCGACGCCGCCTAGTAGCGGCCCGTGTGCAGCCCACCATGCCAGAGTTCGACGCCGCCGATGTGCGACGGTACTACGACCGGAACACGGACGGCTTTGTCGCCCATGGGCAGGGCGGTGTGGTCGGCGCATTGCACCGACCAGTCTGGAGCCCGGGCATCGAGAGCCCAGCGGCGGCGTTTCGCTACGTCGAAGACCGAATCCTCGACCACGTACGAACCCTGCCGAGCGGTCCCACTCCGTTGCACGTGGTCGACCTCGGGTGCGGCGTCGGGGCCAGCCTCTGCTACCTGGCTGGGCGGCTGCCCATCCAGGGCACCGGGCTGACGTTGAGCCCGGTACAGGTGCGGTACGCCGACCAGCGCATTCGCGAGGCCGGACTCGACGGACGCGTCGTCTGCCGCGAAGGCGACTTCTGCGCGCCCCCGGACGATGTCGCGCCGGCCGACCTGGCCTACGCGATCGAGTCGTTCGTGCATGGGCCTGACCCGGCTCGCTTCTTCGAGTCGTGCGCCGGGCTCGTGAGGCCAGGAGGCCTGCTTGTCGTCTGCGACGACTTCCGCCGCAGGGTCGACACCCCGACCGCGACACGGGCCATCGCCCGCTTCCAACGCGGGTGGCACCTCAACACCGTGATTCGCGAGGACGAGCTGCGGCGCCTCGCGGCCGACGCCGGTTTCGATCACCTGTCGTCGGACGACCTCACGCCCCATCTTCAGCTCGGCCGTCCACGCGACCATCTGATCGCGTGCTTCGTCGCGCTCTTCGGCTGGCTCCCCCTCGACGGCACCCGGCTCGGTCATCTGGTCGGCGGCAACGCGCTGCGGACGTGCTTGGCCCGAGGCTGGATCGGATACGATCTCGCCGTCTTCCGTCGGCGGCGTCTGGTCGCTCCCGCGTGACGACACCGTGCGCAGGGTCTCGCCGTTCGCGCGGCCGGCCAGACCGCCCCCAGAGACACCACCATGCCCGAGCCGTCACTTCCCTACTGGCACACGCAGACCACCATCGAGGCCGCCGAGCTGGCCGGCCGTGACCCGGTGGTCGTCCTGCCGCTCGCGGCCATCGAGCAGCACGGCCCGCACCTTCCACTCTCGACCGACCTCGACATTGGGCTGGGACTCCTCGCGGACGCCTGTCGGCGTCTGTCACCCGACGTACCCGTGTCGGTGCTGCCGCCGCACACCAGTGGCGCGAGCCGCGAACACGCGCGGTTTCCCGGCACGCTCAGCCTCGATCCGGAACTGGTGACGGAAACGATACGCCAGCACGGCGCCGCCATCGCGGCGACCGGAATCCGGCGTCTCGTACTGTTCAACAGCCATGGCGGCAACACGGGGGCGCTCGATCTGGCCGCGCTCGCGCTCCGGGAAGACCACGGACTGCTGGTCGTCAAGGCCAGCTATTTCGCGTTCTCCCGCCCGCCCCACAGCGCGCTACCGGACACCGAGTGGCGTCACGGGCTGCACGGCGGGGCGGTCGAAACGGCGATGATGCTCCATCTTCGGCCGGACCTGGTCACGAGGGAGGCCATCAAGGCGTTCCGGTCGCTGGGACACGACCTGGAGGAATCAACGCGTCGACTTGGTCCGGAAGGCGAGGCCTCGTTCGCGTGGCTGGCCGGCGACCTGAATGTGGAAGGGGTGACCGGCGACGCCACACTGGCGACGGCCGAGTTGGGGGCGCAGCTGGTGGGCCACTATGGGCAGGTGCTGGCCGAGGTCATCGAGGACGCGCGCGCGTTCCCGCTCGACCGCTTTCGCGACTGACCGGGCGGCCAGTCAATAGTCATTCGCGGCGAGGCCCCGACTAGTTCCCTCGGATCGGCCCCGAGAGCATCTCGGTGAGCCAGTGGCCGGCGCGGTCGACCTTGGCCTTGACGTAGGGCAGGTTGTGCCGATTCAGCGTGCCGTAGAGCGGTTGGCGCTCCGCCACATCGATGCCGCCAGCTTGCAGGGCTCGAACCTTCTCCGGGTTGTTGGTGAGCAACTGAATCCGATTGATCTGGAGATGCCCAAGCATCTCCACCGCGGCGTCGTAGCGGCGTTCGTCCGCCCCGAACCCGAGTGCGCAATCGGCGTCGACCGTGTCCAGTCCTTGCTGCTGGAGGGTATAGGCCCGCAGCTTGTTTCCCAGGCCGATACCGCGCCCCTCCTGCGCCAGATACAGCAACACGCCGCCGCCTCGGGCCGCAAATACCCGAAGGCTGCCACGCAACTGTTGGCCGCAGTCGCATCGGAGGCTCCCGAACAGGTCGCCAGTGAGACAGGCCGAGTGCAGACGCACCGGCACCGGCTCCGGCCAGTCCTCTCGTACTCCGATCAGAATGGCGACATGCTCGAGAATGCCGTTGGCTTCGCGAAAACAGACGAACCGGGCCTCTTCCGCTTCTTCGAGCGGCACTGGCCCGTCGCTGACGTAGGTGACTTCCACCCGGTTGTTCGCGGCCAGTTCCTGGATCTGTTCAATGGTCACGGTTGCAATGGCATCGTCGCCACCCGCGTCATCACGCGTGTCGTCCTGGCCGAGCGCAACGCTCGCCACCGCCGGCAACAGCTGCCCGAGCCGCGCCAAGGTCAGGCCACCCACCTCCGGGATGGAGGCGGCGCCCATCTCCAAGCCGTCCTTGTCTGGTTGATCCAAGCCACTCGACAGACTCCACAGGCCGTCCGGAGTCGTCTCACCGCGCAGCCCCAGACTGACGTCGCCCGTGTGAACCCCAGTGGTGCGGTCGGGTGTCTGGCCTATCGGAGGGGCCGGGGTCAGCCCCATGGCATAGGCTCGATGATGGGTGACCGCAAGACACACCGGGCCGCGTCCATGCCCACGCAACTGCTCCAGCGTTCCGTGCGTGAGGCCCTCGACGGCGGCCAGCAGCACGGCCTCGTCAGACGTCTGGCCACCGGTCACCCGAATGGGGCGACCGCGCCGGAGGTCGAACAAACCCCGCTCTGCGTCTCGCATGCTACCGTCCAACCTGAACTCCGTTCGTGGTCACGATACAGTTATTGCTGAATGGAGACCGCTACGTGCCGACTCTGGTGACCGAATCCAGCGCTTGGAGCTTGATTCGAGCCGTGCCCGCAGCCGGTCCCAGCGCCCAGCCTTCTTCGCGCGTCCATTCTAGTGCAAATGACCCGGTCTGGCTGCAGATCGACGATGCGGGAGGATGGAGCGCTTCGCGCCCGCTCTGCGAGGCGGCCAGGGCGCTCGTCGACCTGTATCTGCCGCTGCAACTGGATGCCGACCTCGTGATCGGCCAGATTGGGCAAAGCCTGGACGGTCGGATCGCCACCGAACAGGGACATTCCCATTACATCACCGGCAAGGCCGACATCCTCCGTGTGCATCGGTTGAGGGCACTGGTGGACGCGGTGGTCGTCGGTGCCGGCACCATCGCCTCGGACGACCCGCGCCTGACCGTGCGGGGGGTCGATGGAGCCAACCCGGTGCGAGTGGTGCTCGACCCGAACGCGCGTCTGTCACCCGAATACGCCGTCTTCAGCGACGGGGCGGCCCGCACGCTTGTGGTCCGCCGGGCATCGCCGGACACGCCCGCCACCACCAGCGACGATGTCATCAGCCTGCCAACGGCGTCCGCCGACGCCCCCCACGGGCCTCCGCCGGGATTCGACCCGCTCGCGGTAGTCGACGCGCTCCGCGCGCGCGGTCTCCGGCGGCTCCTGATTGAAGGCGGTGGCGTCACCGTCTCGCGCTTCCTCCAGGCCGGGGCGCTGACCCGGCTTCACGTCGCGGTGGCGCCAATGCTGATCGGTTCCGGACGCCCGGCTCTCACGCTCCCGCCGATTGGCTCGCTGGACCGGGCGCTCCGTCCACCGTGCCGAACGTTCCACCTCGGCGAGGACGTTCTGTTCGATTTCGACCTTCGCTAAACGACCCATACCTTTCAAGTCGATCTTCATTGCCTGTGTCATCGGAGGCAGCCTGATGGTGGCGGCCCTCATGATCAACCACGCCCGACCGCCGGCCAACACGGGCGGAGCCACGCCCACGTTCACGCAGGCCTCTGGGCGATGCGCGCAATGCCACCGTGAGGAGACCGCCGCGGTCGTCCACCAGTTCGAGCGCAGCGCGCACAGCCAGGCCGACATCACGTGCTACGACTGTCATCAGACACTCGACGGGCAAGAACCGAACGAACACGACAACTTTGTGCTCGCTGGCGATGTCACCTCGCTGAACTGCCAGGCGTGTCACCGCACGGAATACGAACAGTTCGCACGCAGCCGGCACGCGCTGCCTGCCTGGGGAGCGGTGCGCGGCGCCGCCGAGGTATCCGCCGACCAACTCGCCCTGAGCGAGCAGCATCATCCGGGCGCCGTCGATCGCCCGGCCACCTCGAGGGCCCAGCAGCCATGCAGACCGGTTGTCTGGGGTGTCATGCGACCGGCGCTCCGAATCAGGACGGCTCTATCGGCAGCTGTACCGAGTGTCACTCCAGGCATTCGACGTCGATCGCACTGGCGCGAGAACCCCAAACGTGCGGACAGTGCCACATGGGCCCCGACCACTCGCAGATCGAGATCTACAACGAATGGAAACATGGGGCGCTGTTCAACGCGCAGCGCAATGTCCTGGATCTGGGCGTCGACCCAAAACGTCTAACGACGGCCGACATGCCGATTCCGACGTGCGCGACGTGTCACATGAGCGGGCTGGACGGGCTCAAGGTCACACACGACACCACCGAGCGGCTGTCGTACTGGTTGTTCGCGGAGGTCTCCGAACAGCATCCCGGTTACCTCGCGGGTCAGACGGAGATGAAGGAGACCTGCCTGAGGTGACACGCGTCCACGAACGTGAACGGCTTCTACGTGGAAGCCGAGGCGGTCGTGGCGGCCACCAATGAGCGTGTGCGAGCTGCGCGGGATCCGATGGCAGGCCTGCGGTCCGACGGGCTCCTGACTCCGGCACCGTTCGATGAAGCCATCGAGTTTCTGTATTTCGACTTCTGGCACTATTTCGGCCGCACGGCCAAACATGGCGCGTTCATGGGCGGCGCCGATTTCGTGCAATGGCACGGCAACTACGAGCTGCTCCTGAAGATGACGGAGCTCGAAGAAATGGCCTCGGGACTCAGATCCGCTGGTGACTGACCCGCTCTGGTGGGACCGGCACAAGGCGGCGGTGCTGGACACCTTCGTCCTCTCGAACTACGCCTTCCTGGTGCTGGACGTCTATCTCGCGCATTCCCTCAATCGCTTTCGGCACGGGGCCGAGTGGGTGCCGCTCGGCTTTTCGCTCGGCGCCGTCCTGGTGTTGGCGCCGGCCGTCTGGTTCCGGCACCGCCGCCAGGGACACACGCTCATTCACATCATGGGCCTGGGTGTCGGGGTCTCCTCGATCGCGCTCGGTCTCGCCGGCGTGCTCTATCACCTGGACAGCCAGTTCTTCTCCCAGTGGACGATTCAAAGCCTGGTCTACACGGCGCCATTCGTCGCACCCCTCGCGTACGCGGGCCTCGGGTTCCTGCTCTTGCTGAATCGCCTGGTCCCGAGCGCTGATGCGGAATGGGGCCAATGGATCGTCTTCTTCGCGCTGGGCGGCTTCGCCGGCAATTTCATGCTCACCCTCTGCGACCACGCGATGAACGGGTTCTTCCACGCCACGGAATGGCTCCCGGTGGGCACCAGCGCCGCCGCCGTCGGCTTCCTGGCCGTGGTGCTGATGGATCGACAGACCGCGATCATCCGAATCTCGATGGCGATTCTCGCGTTACAGGTGGTCGTCGGGATTGCTGGCTTCTACTTCCATCTCGTCGCCGACGTCAACGGCCTCTCGTCCAGCCTGTTCGAGAATTTTGCACGGCGCGCCGGTCTTCGCGCCCTTGCTGTTTGTTGATCTGGTGGTCCTGGCCGGAGTCGGCCTGTGGGACATGCGCGGCCGGTGTGACACTGTCCAAGATCAAGACTAAGTTACCATCTCAGCCGGAGCCTCACGACCGTCGGATCTCGTTGTGGAGCAAGTCTTTAGACGTTCTGAGCAGGCCTGAAGGCCTGCGCCACAGGGCCTCACGGACCGTCGTGGATGAGAAATTATCAGGTCCCGCCGGTCCCTCGACGGCCCATGGCCAGCACCGCGGCGCCAGGCAGACTGCCGACCAGCACGATGAGGCCGTAGGCGACCGAGATGGTGACCCCGTCGGCAGCGGTCAGGCCCACCGCGCCCCACAACAGGGCAGCCGCGCTCTCGCGTAGTCCCCACCCGGCGACGGTCACCGGGATCAGCATCGTCATCAGGACTGGCGCCACGAGGGGGAGGATGACGAAGAAGGGGGTCTCGACCCCGACGGCGCGCGCGGCGGCGACGTACGTGGCCAGATAAGTGGCGACGATGAACAGGCCGCTCGACAGCTGTACCGCGAACACCGAGGGGGAGAGATGCGCGGTGGCAAGCTCGGCCAGTACGCGGCCGGTTGGAGATTTGGCCGATGATTGCCGCCGGGCCCAGATCACGACACCCACGACGATCACCGCGGACGCCGCCACGGTTGCGAACACCATCGGGCCGGTACGCCGGCCGACGGCCGAGGGCACGGCCAGTAGCGACACCAGGGCCACGGTGGTCATGACCGCCTGCGCCGACACCCTCTCGAAGATGACCGCCCGCGCCGCCGGGCCGCCCGCCGCGGCCGAATCGGGAAGGGGACGCGCGCGCGCCTGTCTCCACGCTCGCGACACGTCGCCCATGACTCCACCTGGCAACACCTGGTTCAGGAAGATCGACAGGTAATACTCGCACCACGCCTCGCCAAAGGGCAGAGGCACGCCCAGCCGACGCGCCGTGAAACGCCAGCGCCACGCCAGCACCGCCACCTGAACGGCGGACAGGCCGAGCGCCAGCCCCACCCACCCGGGGCGCAGTGCCACCAAACGCGCCGCGACGCTGTTCAGGTCGAGCCACCAGGCCACACCCAGCAGCAGAACGAGGGTCAGCAGCACCCGCCAGGAGCCCGGTATTCTCATCGCGGGGCGGGGGGCAGGGCGAGGAGGTCGTGGTGCCCCACGGTGAGCGAGAATCGACCAGTGGCGACCCGCGCGCGTCGTCCATCGGCCCAGCGGCGAATCCGGGCGGAATCGGCCGGGCGAACCGCCGCGGCGGCCTGTTCCCACCCGTCGACCAGCCGTTTGACAATTGAGCGATCGGGAGCGGCGAGGCGCCACGGGCTATCGCGAAGGGTTGTGTGATAGCCGGCCGCCTGAAAGCGACGCTCCGCCACCCGTCCGGCGGCAGGTCCCAGAGCCGGCCCGAACCCCTTGTCGCCGGTCTGATGCAGGTTGACCGCGTCTTGGACGAGTCGATCGTCGGGATCCGTATCACGTGGCGCCACGGCTACCGTGCCCGCCGCCGAGTCGTCGGCCTCTTGGTCTGACCAGTGAATGCGCCCGTTGTAGGTCAGCGCCCACAACACTCCGCACCTGGCCTGGGAGCAGGCCGTCACCACGCGGTCGAGCCATCGTTCGGATGTGAGATCGAGCAGAGCGGAGGCGGTGACCAGATCGACACCGGCCACTTCCTCGAGATCCTGGGCGGCGAGGTCTCCAGGCGACACGGTCAAGCTCCTCACCCGATCCGGCCTGGCGAGCCCCCGGAGCGTGCGGAGATGCTCCAGATCGTGGTCAACCAGCACCCAGGCCTGGCCGCCTGGCAACCGTGGCGCCAGGTATCGCAGATTGGAACCGGTCCCGCTGCCCAGGTCCAGCACCCGCGACCACCCGCGGGTCTGCCATGCGTCGACGAGCGGCGCGATCAAGGCTTCGGCTCGCGACCCGTGGTCGACCGGCTCGCGCAACGCCAGCCAATCGGCGTCAAACGTTTCCATCAGGTGTCAGCTCCTGCACGGCGGCCGCGAAACGCAGGGCGGCCTGGTCCCATCGCGGGAGCGTCTCGGCGTGGCGGCAGGCCGCGGCAGCCAGGGCCGCACGCCGCTCGCCCCCCCCTGGCTCCGCCAAGAGGTCGCGAAGCGCTGCCGTCAGCGCGACATCGTCGCCCGGGGGCACCAGCGCGCCGGCATCACTCGGTACGGTGTGCGGGATGGCACCGCCCGTGGTGCTGACCACCCCCAGCCCCCGAGCCAAGGCATCGCTCAGGGCCATCCCGTAGCCCTCGTAATGCGACGGCAGCACGAACAGGGACGCGTGATGGTAAAGCGCGTCGAGGCGGCCCGCGTCACACTCCCCTATCAACTGCACCCGTTCGTCGAGCCGCGCGTCGCGGATCAGACGGTGCACCACCTCCGCGTAGCCCGGCGCCGGCGCGAGACTGCCGGCACAGACGCAGGTCCAGGGCAGGTGTCGCAAGCGGGCCAGGGCGCGCGCCAGCACGTCGTGTCCCTTGCGAGGCGTCACGGACCCGACGCACAACAATGCGGGAGGCACGTTGCGCCCAGGCCCCACCGCCGGCCGGCATCGATCCGTGCCGGGATACACCGTCCGCACACGCTCGGCCTCCACGCCGTACTGCTCGAGGCGCCGGGCCGTGAACGCACTCGTCACCAGCACGCCCACGCAGGCGGACAACGCGTCTCGCTCGAGCGCGCTGAACCTGTGTCGGGCTTCGGCATCAAGACCGGTCTCGTCGGCCAACGGGTGGTGAACGAGCGACACCACCCTGAGGCGTCCCGCCTCGGCGTGCACCGGCTCCGGGAGCGCGCCCATCGCCAGTCCGTCGATCACCACGCGCCGGCCGGTTGGAATGGCGGCGAGCGTCGACATCAGGCTGGACCGCGCGACCGGGTCCGGGCCGGGAAACGCACCGTCTACGGAGTGGACCACAACAGACCACCCCAGCTCGCGGAGCCCCACCACGATGCGCGCGTCATAGATGTAGCCGCCGGTGCGCTGATCTATTGGCCCCGGGACAACGACGTGCAGCTCCGGCGGTGTCACACCTGGCCTTCGTAGCTCCCCCAGGCCACATGCGATTCGTTCAGCGTGACGCAAATCGCCGTCACCCCGCGCGCACCGTCGCCCAGGGAACCATCTCGTGCCGCCTGCGCCAGACGATCGAAGATGGTCCGGGCGAGGAACTCGGTGGTCGTGTTCTGCCCGGCGAACGCCGGTTCGTCATCCAGATTACGGTACGACAGGCCGGCCAGAATCGTGCGTAGATGTTCGCTCGCCCGGCCGATGTCGACCACCAGGCCGTCGCTGTCCAGTTCCCGGCGACGGAACGTCGCGTCGACGACGTAGGTGGCCCCATGCAGCTGCTGGGCGGGACCGAATGCTTCGCCCCGAAAGCTATGCGCGATCATGAAGTGATCGCGAACGTTAAGGCTGTACACACGTCCTCCGTAAGGTCATGATTCATACCGTATCCGGTGGCACAGCGTGTCCCCCGGTTCTCGAGCCACGGAGGCCATGACCGCCGGTAGCTCGTCGAAGCGGCTCTCGCCCGAGATCAGGGTATCGAGTTCAGGCGCGCGCAACAGGTCGAGCGCCAGCGACAATCGCCGGGCATGAGTCCAGCGCGGAGCGTGCGTTGGAGATAACCGACCCACCTGGCTGCTCCGCAACGTGAGACGCCGCGCGTGAAACCGCTCCCCCAGCGGCAACGCGACCTCTCGTGTCCCGTACCAGCTTGCCTCCACGACCGTGGCTTCGACCCCGGCCACGCTCAGCGCGGTCACCGCCCCCTCCGGCCGGCCGCTCGCGTGGACCACCAGATCCGCATCGACGTCCACGGGCGGTGTCGTCACGCATCGGAGGCCGAGCGCATCGGCGATCGCCGCACGTGCGGGATTCACATCAACGACGGTCAGGTCGACACCGGCCATCTGCCGAAACAGCCAGGCGACGAGCAACCCCACGACCCCGCCACCGATCACGACAATCCGGTCGCCCACCGACGGCCGGGCATCCCAGGCCACGTTCACGGCGGTTTCCATGTTCGCGGCCAGCACCGCCCGACCCGCAGGCAGACCCGCCGGCAGCGGGGTCACGGCGACGGCGGGCACCCGGTAGCGGTCTTGATGGGGGAACAGACAGAACACCGTGCGCCCACGCCACTCCACCGGCCCCTCGACCACATCACCGACGCTGGAGTAGCCGTACTTCACCGGCCCAGGAAACTCACCCTCCTGGAAGGGCGCGCGCATCTCGTCGTACTGGGACGCCGGAACCTCGCCCCGGAAGACCAGTGATTCGGTACCGCGGCTGATGCCGGAGTATCGCGCGTGCACCAACAGGTCGCCCTCCTGGGCTGGCCCCAGCGTCGCCCGCACGATCTCGCCGTGGCCCGGCGACTGAATCCAGAATTGGTGAGCGATAATGGGCTCGGACATAACTGGCTAGATCACGTGGGTCGTGGTTGCCTCGGCGACGACGCGGGCCTCCGGTCCAGGCCGACTCTGCGCGGAGGCGCCTGGAGCGGCCGCCAACTCACTGAACGTTACTTCAAACCAGACGCCAAAACAGATCTCGGCTCCGATATCACGTCAGACCAGACACTCTATGCTCCGCGACCCGACGCCCAGGCGAGCGAGGACCGCCCCCTCGGGACGCCACGGCGCATTCCTCGATCTCGGCGTCGGAGCGATGCTCCTGCTGGTCGTGGCCGGTGGCATCGCGTGGGCGTTCAATCTTCCGCCAACCTACCTGCTTCGGGCGGTGGCGCTGTTCGGGTTGACCTCGGCGCTGCTCCTTCGTCATCTTCCGCCGCAACCACCGGGGACCGGGCTGGGGCCCGCCAATCAGGTCACGCTCGGCCGGGCCATGCTGGTGCTTCCCCTCGCGGCGCTGGTCCCACACCCGGAAGTCCAATTCGACGGAGGCCACTGGTTCATCATCGCTCTGGCCACGCTGGCCCTGTGTCTCGACGGAGTAGACGGCTGGGTCGCCCGACGAACCAACAGCGCCACCGCATTCGGCGCCCGCTTCGATATGGAGCTCGATTCGTTCTTGATGCTCATCCTCGCCGCATTGGTCTGGCGCAGCGGTCGCGTGGGTCCGTGGGTGGTGCTGCTCGGGCTGCCTCGCTATCTATTCGTGGTCGCGGGCTGGCGCCTCGCGTGGCTGCGCGCGCCGCTGCCACAACGATTTCGACGCAAGGCCGGCTGTGTCGTGCAGGGCATCGTGCTGCTGGTCTGCCTGGGCCCGATCATTCCGATCCCACTGGCGATCGCCGCCGCCGGCGCCGCACTGGCCCTGCTGCTCGCGTCGTTCGCCCTCGATGTCGTCTGGCTGTTCCGACAGCGGCCCTCGGGAGCGTCGGCGGCGTAGACCCGACGCACCGTGGGCGATCGACAGCAGACTGTCCTCAGCGCGCGGAACGAGATAGTATCAACGTACGTATGTCTGATATCACATCGCCAGCACGTCAGGCTTCGGGGCGGTTTCTCCTACGACTGCCCCCGGGTCTTCACGAGGCGTTACGTGGCGCGGCCGCCGCGGCCGGTCTGTCGTTGAACGACTACTGCGCCCGGAAGCTTACTGCCCCGCTGGGCGACATCTCGGTGATTGACGGCGGCGCGTACGCGGTGACGCACGCCGCGAGTCTCTTTGGCGACCACCTGGTCGGCGTCGCCGTCTTCGGCTCCTGGGCCAGGCAGGAGGCCTCCGCCGGGTCCGACGTCGACCTGTTGATCGTCGTAGACCCCGTCATCGAGATCACCCGAGCCCTCTATCGTCGGTGGGACCAGGCGGCCGACGCCTGGGACGGTCACCCCGTCGAGCCACACTTCGTCCAGTTTGCCGCCCCGGACACGGTCGTCGCGGGGCTCTGGGCGGAGGTCTCACTCGATGGGATCCTGCTGTTTGAACGCGACCTGACGCTCTCGAGGCGGCTGGCGCAGGTACGGCGGGACATGCTGGCGGGCCGCATTGTTCGGCGCACGGCGCATGGACAACCCTACTGGACGGAGGCGGCCTGACCGAGGCCGGCACAGCAGCGACGACGGATGAAAAACAGAGACCTTGCGGAAGACTACATTCGGCGTGCGGCAGTCCGCCTGCGCGCGCTCGACGTGCTCTTCGAGGCAGAGAGTTGGGCTGATGTGGTCCGCGAGTCTCAAGAAGCGGTTGAACTGGCGCTCAAGGGGTTGCTTCGGCGCGTCGGCGTCGAGGCGCCGCGTCTGCACGATGTGTCGGACGTGCTGCTCGCCGAGCGAACGCGTCTGCCGCCGGCGCTGGCAACCCGGGTTGAAGAACTTGCGGCTGTGTCGCGTGAACTCAGGCGTGACCGCGAGCTGGCGTTCTATGGCGCCGAGGATCTGACTCCATCGACGTTCTACTCGCGCGACGACGCCACCCGGGCGCTGGACGGCGCGCGCGTGGTGGTATCGGCAGTGCTCCCCGTGATTCCGGATCGCGACTAAGGGCTCTGACCAAAATAAACTGGCCATCTTGGGGCGTCGCGGCGCCCGCCCGACAAGGCGCGAGGAGCGCGCATACCGGGAGTATGCAAGCGACGAACAACGTCGGCGGGTGGGATGCCCCGGCGGCCCAGGTGGCCAGTTTGTTTTGGTCAGAGCCCTAAGCCGAAGGACTCGGGCTCAACACCTACGGCGCGGCTTCGAGGACGCGGCGCCACCGGAGGCGGCCGAAGTTGGCAAACTCGCCGCCGTCGATGGCGATGCGCATCTGCACTTCATAGTTGTCAGGGGAGGTAATGAAGGTTCGGCCCGCGAGCCGGATCTGCTGGCCTTGGCCGGTGACTGGCGCGGCCTTCCAGTGGTGCGAGAAATATCCGCCAGGATCGCCACCGACGCGTCCGACTTTCATCTGCTGAACGCCGCGGCTGTCGTCCTCGAGCCGGACCAGATACTGCGCTCGCCGGTCGTACTCCGTGCGCACCGACACCGTCACCGGGGTGTCCAGCGAGGTCGCGTCAATCGTACTTTCGTATGAGCACCCGTCGACATGGCGGACCGTCTCGGTACCGTAGAACTCGCCAGCCTCACCAAGCGGCGAGTCGGGGAGCACGCCTTCGACCTCCCAGCTGCCGACGAAGTAGTGCGGGTCGAACGGAGCCGGATCGTCCCCGTCCCCTTCCACCCCGACCGTGGGGCGACGCAACGCGTTCAAGCCGGCCAGGAGATCTAGCTCTTCGCGCGTGAGACATTGGCCCGGGACGAGGGTCTCTCCGGCGCGCAGCTTCACAATCGGCTCCGCCTCGACCTGGGCCCGCGTCTGAGCCGCCACCGGCGGCGCCAACCCCGCCACCGCGATCAGCACGAGGGACCCGCACAATCGAGCACATCGACACAACACGGTCATGGCAAGGAACCGGCGCTATGGGCAACGGTCGGAGAGCCCGACTACGGTGGTGAGATTGACGCGGGACACGTCATCGCTCTCAATCAGGAGTCCTTTCACAAGGACGGTGCGCCCCGGGCGCAACTCGCCGGTGGCATTGACCTGATCCGCTGACGTGAAGTCCGCCCGATTCCCGGTCGCCAGCAACCCCTCGGCATCGAGAAAGTCGGCGACACCGACCAGTTGGAGCTCCCGTGTCCCGAGTTCCAGCGCCGCCAGCACGGCGTCTACTTGATCCTGGTTGAAGACCCCAGCGGGACTGACCACCGGCTCGGAGGCGCGCGTCAGCCACCAGCCGTTTCCAGTTCGCTCTTCAACGCAGCCGACCACCTGCACCATCTCGACCTGCGGCTTCCGTCGCGCCGCAGGCTGCGCCTGACCGGTGGCCGCGACCGACGCAACTGGCCCAGCTGGCCACAACGCCAGCGCCACGACTATCCCCAGCCCAACCCGGTGGCACATCGATCTGGCTCAGTACTAGTTTTCGCTACTGGTCTCGTCCGCGTTTGTGTACCGCACGTTGGTCAGATACATGTCGTCCCAGCTCTGTTCCGACCAGTACACTTCCTTCTGCGGTGCCGGATTGCGGCGGTTGTTCCGGGAGTTGTCGTATCGGGCAATCGACTTGACGGTGCTTCCGGCCGGCACGCGGAGGGGTTCGGCCAGCTCATACTCGAACTGCCAGTCGAAGTTGTAGTTCGGGACACGCAGCAAGACTTCTTCCCGTCCGTCCGGATAGGTCAGCAGCCAGGTGAAGTCCTTGCCACGCACGTGCGCGTGGACAAACAGGCTCTGAATGACCGCGTCGTTCTGGAAGGCGCCGACCCCGGTCACCGTCCAGTTCCCTGCGTTCGGCGGAATCGCGTCCAGCGTCGGGTTCAGTCCCTGACCGACCTGGCGGGGACCGGCGAGCGCGCGCTCCTCCGCCGTCAACGGGGGCGCGGCCACGAGTTGCCGACCCTCCGAGGTCGCCTCTCTCAGACCCAGACTGCGGACCCGTTGGGTGCTTTGTTCGGTCGCAATCCATGCCCCAATCGACGGTCGCGCACGCTCCAGTTTGCCGGTGGCCTGATAGTGGAGGTTCCAGATGACATAGTCGAAAAGGTCGCCGCGAATCTCGCGAACCTGACCGGCACGGGCGACGTCGGCGCCAACGCCTGGGATGTAGGGCCCGAATCCGGCACGTTGGGCGGCCGCCTCCTCGCGTGCCTCGGGGTCCAGCGCGCGCCGCCCGCCCTGGGGCCGTCCCGCCGGGGTGGCCAGCGCGGCCGGATCGGCGTCCGGGTCAGGCACCGGCACATAATCCACGATCGGCCCCCCGGACCACGCCGGACCGGTGCCCAGTACCTTGCCGGGCGGCATGTTCACGAGCCCGGTCGTGATGTGATGCGTGGCCGCGTAGTTGCCCGGCCGCACCTGGGTAGCTGACACCCGCAACACGTCGTTGAACGGCAATGGCGTGTACAGGTTGAAATTGGGGGTCTCCCCGTCTGCCGGCACTTCCCACGAAATCGGAAACTCGATCACATAGTCGGGCTCGGTCCCTGACGGATGACTCCATCCCGCGTCGGAGAACCGCGGCGCCTCTGGGGTCGGGCCATCACCCTCGGGCGACCCTGCGTCCACCCACGCCGAAATCGTCGCAATCTCGTCGTCGGTCAAACTGATGTCGTTGGAAAACGTGCCGTAGCTGGGGTCGGCGAACCAGGGCGGCATCTCGCGCGACGCCACTTTCGACTTGATTGCCCGGGCCCAGGGCCGCGCGTCCTGGTAGGACAGCAGCGACATCGGCGCCACCTGATTCGGTCGATGGCAACTCGCGCAATTCTCGAGCAGAATCGGGCCGACATCCTGGTTGTAGGTAGGTGACTCGGCCGCGGAGGCCGCCGGAATACCGGCCCACAACAGTCCCAACACCGTCACACTCACCGCGATTCGTACTCGCATGATTACGCTCTCCATACTTTAGACGGGGCTGCGCCCCGAACCCCACGCGGCCGCTCTGCGGGGACCCCGAGTGCCCCACTCCGCGGCCGCGGCGCGCGCATTGTCGCGCGCCCGACGCGATTGGCGACAGGCCTGCTTGTTGCTGGCCGCACGCTCAGACCCCACGGTCGCATGGTAGACGACTTTTGTCGCGGGCCCAAGCCCGAATCGGCCATCTCACGCGGGCACTGCAGTCAGTATCCCCCGGCAAAGCCGGGGGCTTTAACTGTGAGCCGCTCAAAGCGGCCTGACGTGACCGCGACGCGGTCACTTGCGCCATCTGAAGGTGGCTCCCCTACTCCAACGGCAACTTGTCGAGTCGCTGATCCTCTCGCTCCTGCTGCTGGATGTATGCCCGGATCACGCCTTCATCCCGACCGACCGTCGACACGAAGTACCCGCGCGCCCAAAAGTGCTGTCCGGCGAAATTGCGCCCCCGGTCCGCAAACTCCCGGGCGATCTGGATCGCGCTCTTCCCCTTGATGTACCCGATCACCTGTGACACCGAGTATTTCGGGGGAAGCGACACCAGCAGGTGCACGTGGTCCGCCAGCAGGTGTCCCTCCTCCACCTGACTCTCGCGGTGCCGGGCCAACTGCCGGAACACGTCGCCCCAGTACGCCCGGAGCTGCCCATCGATCGCCTTTTTCCGATACTTCGGGATGAATACCACGTGATACTGGCAATGCCATTTCGTATGATTGAGACTTCGGGAGTGCGTCCTTGAGGACTCCCTCTCGTGATGCTTCAGCGGCTCACGGGGGGGAGTTCCTCACACGACTCCCGGATACGTCAAACACTGCCGGCCGCCCCGGCAAAGCCGGGGGTCTCCCACGGCAACTAGAATGACGCCCGTGGTCGCGCCGCCGCGACCGAAACCGATTGACCCGGCTCGGAGGTAGACATGCGACGCCTGATGCTGACGCTCGGTATGACCATGCTGACGTGGTGCCCAATCACCGATGCGGAGGCCCAGACCGAAGGGACCTACATCACCACCGCCGATGTGGACGCCACGGAAGCCGCGACACTGGCGAGGCTGCGCGAAGATACCAGCCGCACAATCAGCGACATCATGATTCGTCACGTGGACGTCGGCGATCAGCAGCTTGGCGTGGCGGTGGTCCAGCGGACCAAACGCGCGGCTGGTGGACCCCTTCGCGGCATCATCCATGTCAAGCTGGACGAGATCTACTACGTGCTGTCGGGGGAGGGCACGATGGTGAGCGGAGGACCGATCACCGAGATGAGCGAGACCAACAGCGCGTTGCTCGGTCCGATGCAGGCCGGCCTGATGCAAGGTGGCACGGCACAACAGATGGGACCAGGCGACATGGTGATCGTGCCAAAAGGGGTCGCCCACAGTTGGAGCGAGATCACCACCGATACCATCAGCTATCTGATCTTCCGAACCGACCCCGAGAAGGTGATGGAGCTGAAGTAGTCCTCAGACTACTCGGGCGCGGCGGGCGCGACCGGTGGCGAGGACCCACCGAGAAACAGGCGCTCGCCACCGGCGACCAGGAAGTTCCGGCCGACCCCTTTCGAGCTCCCGTCCTTGGCGTAGTAGCCCTCGACGGTCAACTCCGTGCCGATCGTCAGGGTGTTCTTGGTCACCCCGTTGCGAATCAGCTCGTTCGGGCTGCCGCCTTCGATTCTCCACGTCACGACGGCGCCCGCATCGTCCTCGATATCGATGTGGAACCAAGAGTGCGGGTTGATCATCTCCCACTTCACGAGCTTCCCGGTCAGCTCGAGCGGCTTCGCGATGTCGAACTCCGCCGAGAACGCATGGTGGGTCGAGGCGGACGTGCCCATCAGCAGCACGCCTATCGCGACCGCGGCACAAGTGAATTTCGCACGCATAAGCACAACCTCCTGGATCTCCCCGCGGCTCATCGTGGAACCGGTCCGCGGGCCGGCGGGCCTGAAGGCCCTTGCTACGAGTGCACGGCCGGCGCGACACCACCAGGCGCCGGGGTTACGGCTGTTTGCGGAGATGACCGTAGATCAGGTCTTCGACAAACTCGACGCAACGGAATTCTAGCAACTGCGCATGCTCTTCGACGCGCCGATACAGCGGCATCCGCATCGTCCACGGACGAGTGAAGACGTTCGGGTCCTCGATGGTCACCTCGTATGTGAGCGTCTCCGGACTCCGCCGCGTGAGGCGCTCCACCACGTGCAGCGCCTCTGAGTGAAAATTGCCCGACCGGTCGAACCAGGTCATGCCGTTGAACCCGGTCGTGTCGATGACCAGCGTCTCGCCTTCCCAGTGCCCATTCGACCACCCCATCCAACTGTCGGCCGGCGCCGGCATGTGGTCATCCATGTAGACCGTGCGGACGGCCCCCGCGAACTCGTGCAGAATCATGATGTGTTGCTGGCTCTGCAGAATTTGCACCGGAAACGGCATATACATGCCCCGCGGCACCCCGGGGAGATAGCACTTGATGGCGGGATCGCGCCGCAGGCGGTTCGCGCGGTTCTCGTCGCGTTGGGCCAGCGCGTCGGCGGTGTAGGGGATGACGTCATCGACGACCACACCGAGCCCGGCGGGGACCGCCGACAATGCTCCCAGGTCGCGGACGACACTGGGGCCGGCACCATGCGGCTCGACGTCCCAGTGCGCTGAGTTCAATGCCTGCCAGAGACCGTTCAGATCGGGATTGCCGTCAGACCCGCGCGGCGCACGATACTCGGTGGTTTGCCCCCAAACCGGAACCGATGTCGCGGCACACACGATCGCGCACGTCACGACCGTGACCCCGGCGCGCAACGTGGCCTTCTCCCACCGCATCAACATCACCGGCCCCGGCCCGGCTCGGCCGCCTCGGCGGCTTGCCGCTCTTCCATGCGCGCGCCAACGAGCGTGTTGTACAGACCGTAGTTGCCCTCGTGGCACGCAAACTCAAACAGCGGCCCGCGCGAACGCTGCATCGGCATCTCGGCCGTCCAGGGCGTGTCCCAGGTGCCCGGGTCGTCCACCGTAAACCGGTAGTCGATTCGGTCCTCGGCCACCCGGGTAAACCGTTCCGTCACCGTCATCCGCGCGCTGGACCCCCGGAACGGGTTCTTTGCGTTGAAGTTGGAGGTCTCGACGACAAGGGTCTCCCCGTCCCAGTACCCCCGCGACACGCCGACCCACTGGCTGAGGCCGCCGGCAGGCGCCTCGCGGTCGTCGAGTGGCACGACCCGCGCGTCGTGAATCATCTCCGCCAGAATCATCACGTATCCGGGTGCCTGCACGATGTGATAGTTGCTGTTGTATCCGCTATTCATCATTGGTGGTCCTGCCGGGACCATCATGATGCAGCGGTCGTCGAGCTGGTTGGCCTCGGCGGAATCCCACCGCCCACCAAGCCGCTCTTGCGCGGCGGCCCGCTCGGCCGCCCGTCGCTGCCCCTCGGCATTGACCGGAGGGATCTTCCCATCCGGAGGGTCGACGATCAGGGACGTCCGCAGGTTCTCCGCGCGCGCCGCCTGGCTGCGGTCAAGCCCGAACTGGGTGAAGTCATAGTGCACGTCGGGGATCGTACCGGGGTCGGTCTGGGCGCTCTCGCGGGTGGCCGCACCGCTTACGCGGGCCGCCAACTCCTCCGGCGTGTAGTACACAGACGTCTCGCCGTCGGGGCGTTCCAGGCTGGTGTAGGTCTGGTTCGACCAGAACCCTTGCAGGTCCGGTTGGCCGTCCGGCGTCCGCGGCGCAACGTAGTCCTGCGCGGCGCCCGTGCTTTGAGCGGCGGCCACTCCGGGCACACCTACTGCCACGGCCGCAGCCAGCACGACCGTCGGCCCAAACGTGACGAGAGTGCGACGACGCATCTGAACGCTCCTCTCCAACTAGTGCCTGACGGGAGACCGCGGCCATTATCGCCCAAAGGCCAGCACGGGACAAAGAATTGCGCCACGGCGTCAGAGTGAATGTGTCAGGAACGAGACGAGTAAGATCCGCGGATGGCCCCGGCACGCGCGGTCGCGCTCATCCCGATTCTGGCCGTCAATTTCATCGGCGCCGACCACGTGGGTCTCACGGAGGACAGCAACGATGCGTTACGAGTTCCTGATCGACACCTACCGCACCGAGATCGATAAGGTGGTCAGCGTATGGGCGATGTTCGACGACGCCGACCTGCCCGTGCGGCCTCATCCAGTCGACCCGCGTGGGCGCAGCGTCCTCGAACAGATGGTGCACCAGAGTGTCAGCGAGTACCTCTGGTTCAGCACCATGCTCGGTATCTCGGTCACTGACAACCCCTTGCCCGGCACCGAGACCCGACAGGCATTCATGCGTCACTACGCCGACAACCCGAACCGTCGCCTGACGGCACTCCGGGAATGCGATGACGCCTGGTGGGAGACGAGCGTGCCGTTCTTCGAGGTCCCGCGGTCGCGCGCCTGGATCTGGATCATGACCCGTCGCATCGCGCACACCGCGCACCACCGCGGCCAGCAGATGGCGTTGCTGCGGATGCTCAACCTCGACCTTCACAGCAACTACGGTCCCACCGCCGACACGGGCGGTCTGATGCAACACCAGGCCCCGGTGGTCTACGCCTATCCGGACCTCGACACCCTGCTGCGGGAAGAGGCAGGCGGGCGCGACAAGAGCCCGCTGCCGGGGCCTGGCGCGCGACCATCGACCGAGCGGCCAGACCGCTAGGTTTCCTGGCGATCCGTCCGTGTGGACGGCGTTGCTTCCTCGGTCACATGCCGCCTGCATGCTCCCTCGTCGCGCCTGGCCACACGAACGGCTTGCCAGGAAACCGCTCCAGACGTTTTTCAGCACCCCCTAGCTTTTTCGGGCAGGGCATCCCATCTGGCGTTGTTGCTTCGAAAACCGGTCCAACCCGTTCTTCAGCACCCTCCTAGCTGATCGGGGTTGGTGGCCGCCAATGCGCCGGGTCCCCACCGAAGGCCATCTGCCACTATAATTCATCGAATCTCATGACTGACAGCCCCGTCATTCCCCCGTCCGGCCCACCGGAGCCCGGCACCAACCCGACACCAAGAGTCGGCGCGGCGGCGGGTGGATCCGCGAGCCGGTTCAAGATGTTTGGGGTACCGGTGGGCACCACTGTCGCCGGAGCGGCGGTGCTGGCGTTCCGCGCGTGGAGCAAGCGGCGAGCGGAGCGAAACAAGACGGCAGCCACACCGCCCTCGCCACCAGCCCCGTTGGAGCCATCTGAAAGCCAGGCGCTGGCGTCGGCCGGCGATGGCGATATCTCGCTTGCCACGCCGGTGGTGCAGCGCACGAAAACCACCTCGGCCCCGGCAACGCCAGCCGTGCCGCTCGCCGCGGACGAAACCGAGGCCGAGGTCCCAGTGGAGGAGGCTGACCACCCGGACGCCGCCGGGGGCCTGGACGTACCAGAGGTCGCAGACACCTCCGAAGAGGCAGGTGACACCCAGACGCCCACACCGCCGGCTCCGCCCGCGCCGGTGCGGGCGGCCGACGCGACCGTCGCGGCCCAACGGGCCGCGCTCCGCCTGGGCGGCGGCCAGAAGCGTATCGACGCGCAGCACGCCCGAGGGAAGCTCACCGCGCGTGAACGCATCGAACGTCTGCTCGACCCCGAGTCGTTCGAAGAAATGGCGCCGTTCATCCAGCATCGCCACGCCGGATTCGGGCTCGAAAAGGAGCGTCACCCCGGCGACGGCGTCGTCACGGGATTTGGCTTGATTGAAGGGCGGCGGGTGGCGGTGTTCGCGCAGGACTTCACCGTGCGCGGTGGGTCGTTTTCGGAGGTGCAGGCGCAAAAAGTGGGACGCCTGCTGGGCTCCGCCACGACCGCGGGTCTGCCGATTATCGCGATGCTCGACTCCGTCGGCGCCCGCATCCAGGAAGGGGTCTGGAGTCTGGCTGGCTTCGGAGACCTGTTCTGGCACAACACGCAGGCCAGCGGCGTGGTACCGCAGATCAGCCTCATGCTGGGGCCCTGTGCAGGCGGGGCCGTCTATTCCCCGGGCTTGACCGATTTCGTGATGATGACCCGGGGCAGCAGTTACATGTTCATCACCGGCCCGGATGTCATCAAAACGGTGACCGGCGAAGAGGTCGACGTGGAAACGCTCGGGGGCGCCCATACTCATGCCGCCACCTCTGGTGTGGCCCACTTCGTCGCGGACGACGAAAACGGGGCGTTCCAACTCACGCGGCGACTATTGGGTTATCTGCCGTCGAACAACGCCGACGACCCACCGGACCTCGAACCGGACGACCAGCTTGCCCCGAACGACGCCGCCCTGGACGACGTGATCCCCGAGTCGGCCGCCACGGCCTATGACGTCCGAGATGCGATTCGACTGATCGTGGATCGTGATTCGTTCCTCGAGGTGCACGAGGAGTTCGCGCCCAACGCGGTGGTCGGGTTCAGTCGCCTGCACGGCCGGGTCATCGCGCTGATCGGGAACCAGCCGACCTATCTGGCCGGCGTGCTCGACATCAACGCGTCGGACAAGATTGCGCGGTTCATCCGGTTCGCCGACGCGTTCAACATCCCCATCGTAACGCTGGTGGACTGCCCGGGGTTCCTGCCCGGTGCGGAACAGGAGCACCAAGGCATCATCCGCCACGGCGCCAAGATCGTCTACGCCTACTCGGAGGCGACGGTCCCGAAGGTATCGGTCGTGCTGCGCAAAGCCTACGGCGGCGCCTACATCGTGATGAGCAGCAAGATGATTCGCACGGATGTCTGCTTCGCGTGGCCGACCGCCGAGATCGCGGTCATGGGTCCGAAGGGCGCCGTGAGCATTCTCTACGCCAAGCAACTGGCCGCCGCGGCGCCGGCAGCCCGCGATACCGAACGCGCACGCTTGGAAGGTGAATTCCAGGCACAGTTCAACTCGCCGTTCGTGGCCGCCTCGTCGGGACACATCGACGACGTCATTTATCCTCGGGAAACACGCGCGCGGGTCACCGCGGCGCTCGAGTTCCTCAAAGACAAGCAGCCCGCCTCGTTGCCCAAGAAGCACGGGAACATTCCGCTCTAGCGCCGTCATGACGGAACAAATGGAGACGGTGCTCTGGATCTCCGGCGTCGGTACCGGGTTGCTGTTTCTGGCCCTGGTCGGTCTCATCGGTCTGATGTATCTGCTGACAGCACAGTGGCTGTTTCGCCCCGCCCCGGTCGCCGCGACGCCCGATGCGGCGCCCCCCGAGTCGGCCAGCGCTGACGCGGTAGACGACCGGAATGAGGAAGAAGAGGAGCGCGACCGGCAACGACGCGCGGTCGCGCTGGCGGTGGCCATTGCCTGCTCCCAGCCTGAACGCGCACCGATGCTCCTGACCGCGGTGGCGTCCGACTGGCGCCGCTTGCACCACAACCGGAGACTGAGCCAGCCACGGTCGCGCGCACGGACGAGGATGCGAAGGTGAACCGATACCGAGTCACTGTCGACGGGCGGATCTACGACGTCGAGATTGACGATCCACACGCGCGCCCCGTAACGGCGCGCCTGTCCGGATTCGCCTTCTCGGTCGATGTCGAGCCGGTACGCGAGGTGGAGGACGACAGCGCCATCGACGATGCGCCGACGCCGCCCGAGCCGACCGGCAATCCGGCGCCAACCACGATCGGCGACACCGCCGTGGGTGGACCGCAGGCCATGACGGCGCCCATCCCCGGCGTGGTCGCGGCAGTCTCCGTCAAACCGGGCCAGACCGTGGCTCGGGGCGACGAACTGGTGACACTGGACGCGATGAAGATGCTGAACGTCATCCGATCGCCCTGGGACGGGACCGTGGCCACCGTGCACGTCGCCACGGGGAGCAAAGTCGTCCAGGGCGAACCGCTGGTGACGTTCGTGCCGACGTAGTACTGGCAGCGACGGTGGCGGCGACGGCGACGGCAATACGAAGCGTCCGGTCACCGCACACCGATAACAACAGACAACGGTCCCATCCGACGCGATTTTCACACACACCCCCACCTCTATGATTCCCTCGATCGGCCCCGAGACGCTCTTGATGTACGCGGTGGGCGGACTACTCATCTACCTGGCGGTCGCCAAGAAGTACGAGCCGATGCTCCTGCTCCCGATCGGGTTCGGGGTCATCCTCGGTAACTTGCCGAATTCGCCGATGAACCAGCCCGGGGGGATGCTGCATATCCTGATCGAGTTCGGCATCGATACGGAACTGTTCCCACTCTTCATCTTCATCGGCATCGGCGCCATGATGGACTTCCGTCCGTTGCTGTCGCAGCCCTACTTCGCCATTCTCGGCGCAGCGGGACAGCTCGGCATCTTCGCCACGCTCATCCTCGCTACCCTGGTCGGATTTCCGTTGAACGAAGCGGCGTCCATCGCGGTGATCGGTGCGATCGACGGACCGACCAGCATCTACGTGTCCTCGCTGCTCGCCCCGCAACTGTTGCCCGCCATTGCGGTCACCGCCTACTCCTACATGAGTTTGGTACCCATCATCCAACCCCCGTTGATGCGGCTCTTTACTACGAAGGCGGAGCGGCGGATCCGCATGGAGTACGCACCCAGACCGGTGCCCCGCAGCGCGGTCATTGCCTTTCCGATCGTAGTCACCATCGTGGTCGGAATGCTCGTCCCGGCGTCGGCACCGCTCGTGGCCACGCTCATGTTCGGCAGCTTGCTCAAGGAGTCGGGCGTGGTCCCGCAACTCGCGAGCACCGCCTCGAACGAGCTCGCGAACCTGTCGACCATCTTTCTCGGGCTCACGGTCGGCAGCCTGATGCAAGCGGACACGTTTCTCCAGGTCGACACCCTGCTGATCCTGCTGCTTGGGCTGATCGCGTTCGCATTCGATACGGTCGCCGGCGTCCTGTTCGGCAAGGGTCTGGCCTGGGTCACCGGGGGCAAGGTCAACCCGCTGGTCGGCGCCGCCGGCATCAGCGCCTTCCCGATGAGCGGTCGCCTGGTGCAGAAAGTGGCTCAAGAAGAGGACTTTACGAACCATGTCCTCATGCACGCGATGGGCGCCAACACCGCCGGACAGCTGGGGTCCGTCATCGCCGGCGGCGTCCTGCTCACCCTCGTCACGATGTGGGGCTGACGCCCGTGTCGTGGGGTCCCCACCCCACTCGTTGTAAGCTATGCCAATTGCACGTCCACAGGGAGACCAGACCATGCGCCAGCACTCAATGGTGAAGACAGCGTTCGCCTGCGCTCTCGTTGTCGCCGCCGCGGCGGTCACGATTGACGGCCAGTACAGCCTGACTGTCAGCAAGGACCGGCTGCTCAACGCGCAGAACGAGCCGCAGAACTGGTTGCTGATGAACGGCGACTACGGTTCGCAGCGGTACTCGAAGCTCACCCAGATCAATCGGGAGAATGTGAGCACGATGCGTATGGTCTGGGCGCTCGCAATTGGGGGCATGCAGGATACCGGACGAAACGGCCCGGAGGCCGAGGTCAACCCGCTGGTCGACAATGGGTTCATGTACACCACCGACGGCTGGGGCACTATTTACAAGATCGACGCCAGACAGCCTGACCGTGGCGACTATGTCTGGATTGCCGACCCGGGTGTGGACCACGAGGGCAACGTCTCGCGAAGCCGCGGCATCGCGCTCTGGGAAGACAAAGTGCTGGCGAATCTTCCGGACGGTCGGGTGATCGCCGTCGACCGTGACAACGGCGAAATCATCTGGGACGTGGAGGTGGCCGGCGTCACCGAGTTCGGCCGCCGCGAGCGTTTTCTCACCGCACCGCTCGTGGCCGACGGCAAGGTGCTGGTGCAGAACGGCGCCGGCGATGGCGGCACCCGCGGATGGGTCGCGGCGCTGGACGTGGAGACCGGCGAGGAACTGTGGCGGTGGTACACCGTGCCGGAACCGGGCCAGCCGGGCAGCGAGACCTGGAAAGACGACCACAACGCCTGGAAGACCGGGGGGGGCGGCGTCTGGCAGACCGGCTCGTACGACCCGGAGCAGAATCTCTACATCTTCGGCACCGGGAACCCGTATCCGATCTACGACCCTGAGTTCAGACCGGGTGACAACCTCTACACGAACTCGGCTGTCGCCCTCGACGTGGCCACCGGGGAACTCCGCTGGCACTTCCAGTACACGCCGAACGACTCGTGGGACTACGACGAAGTGGGCGTGCACATGGTCTACGACACCGAGATCGATGGACAGATGCGGAAGGTGGTCTCACACTACGGCCGTAACGGATTCTTCTATTCGCTCGACCGCACCAACGGCAGCTTCATCCGGGGCGCCAAGTATGTGAACGACCTGAACTGGACCGCCGGTCTGGACCCGGTCAGCGGACTTCCCGTGGACTACGACCCGAACCTCGACGTGCAGATCTACAACCCCGAAGCGCGCGCTCTTCGCGCCGACCGCGACAACATGAAGCGCGCGTGTCCGACCTGGCACGGCGGGGTGGCGCACCAGCCGTTGGCGTTCAACCCGGTGAAGCAGATTGCCTACGGGGTCGGCACCGAGGGCTGTTTCACCCAGAACGGCGCCGCCGTGGCCTCGGCTGGTCCGGACGGCAACATCGACAATAGCGCGAGCGAGCGCCGCGAGTACACCAGCGATCTGTACTACGGCTCCATCACCGCCTTCGACGCCGACAAGCACGAGGTGAAGGCCAAGGTCGTCACCGACATCGAGGTCCGGTCCGGGATCACGGCCACCGCCGGCGGGCTGGTGTTCAGCGCGCTGCAGGACGGCTGGGTCATCGCCTACCACGATGAGACCCTCGAAGAATTGTGGCGGTTCAACGTGGGGACGCCGCTCAAAGGCGCCCCGGTGACCTATTCGGTGGGACCGAAACAGTTCGTCGCGGTGCAAAGCAGCGGGCGCCACCTGCACCCGGTGAAGTACGACAACCTCGAGAGCTCGAGCTACCTGTTCGTCTTCGCGCTGGAGTAGGTTTCCTGGCGAGGCGTCCGCCTGGACGGCGTTGCTTCTTCGGTCACGCCCAGCTGCCGGCCGTAGCAAGGGCCTTTAGGCCCGCTGAGCGATCAGCGCCCCTGAAGGGGCTTACTACGATCCCACGGCCACGATTTCCTCAGGAGGCGAACGCCTCGCCAGGAAACCGCCCCGCTGTCGTGGACGCAGGCCTTTGGGCCTGCGTTCGCACCTCTAGTTCTGAAGATCGGCGCACACGTCGATATCTTCACCCCAGAAATCGATACAGGTGGCCCGGTCCATCTCGCCCTTCCCGATCACCTTCGTCATCAGAAAGTCGGCCAGCCGTTCGACCTCACGGTTCTGCAACGTCGCCCCCGCGTCGGGCAGCTCCAGCCCCATCCGGTCCAAGTCCGCCTGGGTCCGTCCCAGACATCGATCGTCCTTGTAGGACATCCGGTCGAAGGCGGGCATCTCTCGACCGGGTAAGCCGCACTTGATGACGAAGATGAGCCGCTCACGGTCCAGGGTGCTGGCGCGGAGGTCGGCCCCGTCTGGCGCCTGACTATCGAGCTTGTCGCCATTCCCAGACCAGCCGTGACAGGCCTGGCAGTCCGCCTTCTGGTGATAGAGCCGCCGGCCGGAGGCGATGTTCGCCTCGGTCGGTTCCTGCGCTCGCAGGTTCGGTCCGGAGGTCACGGCGAGCAGCACGCCGCTGGCCGCCGCCACCGCCAGCAGCCACCTGGACCGCACTGAGATTCCGTTGCTAGACACAGACTCTCCTTCTGTCGTGGACATCGCACGCCGGCCCCTATGGTACCGCACTCACTCAGCGGCTCCATCGACGTTCCGGTCGACGCCTGACGGGTCGCTGACTTCCTCACGACGACGGTTCCAGACGACGGACGTTGAACCTCCCGCCCGCCAGCAGTAAAATCAACACTGAAACTGAAGACCGATGCTCGGATGCCGGCGAGATGAACTGGCGGAGAGCGTGCGTGACGATGTCTGGAATCCTGCGAACCACCGGAGACCACAGATGACCACTCGATGCCTGACGGCCGTCGTCGTGACTGCTACCGCGCTCGCCGTGTCGCCCGCTCCCGCAGTGGCCCAATCGGGGGACGCCCCGGCGCCGATGCGCACCGCCGAGGGGCATCCGAATATTGCCGGGATCTTCACATTCCGCACCCTCACTCCCCTGGAACGTCCCCTGGCGCTGGCCGACAAGGACGCCCTGAGCGACGAGGAGGCGGCGGCCTGGGAGGCCTCCGAGCGCACGCGGCTGAATCGCGACCTGTTCGACCCAGAGTCGGGCGCCCCGAGCGCCGGCTATCAATCACGCGCCGAGGGCGGCGTCCTGTCCTACAACGAATTCTGGTACGAGCGCGGGATCGAGCTCACCAGTGACAAACGCACCTCGTTGGTAGTCGACCCGCCGAGCGGCCGCATTCCGTACACTGAGGACTTCAGACAGGAGAACACGATTCGACGCCTGAACCTGCGCAACGGGTTCGCGGATCACTACACGGACCGCAGCTTGGGCGACCGGTGTCTGATGGGGTCCAATGCCGGTCCCCCGATGCGTCCCGGCTCCTACAACAACAATACGCTGATCCTGCAGGCCGCTGGCGTCGTGACCATCGTCAACGAGCACATCCACAACACGCGGGTCATTCCGGTGACCGACCGGGCCCACGGTGACATCCGTCAGTGGTCCGGCGATTCGCGCGGTCGGTATGACGGGAACACGTTCATCGTCGAAACAAAGAATTTTTCCCGGGCCACGAACTTCACCGGCTCATCGAAGGACACAATCCTCATCGAGCGATTCACGCGGCTCGATCCCGACACGGTGATGTATGAGTTCACCATCGAGGATCCGAACAACTACACGCGTCCCTGGAGCGCGGCCATCCCGTTCCGCCGGACCGACGGACCGTTGTTCGAATATGCCTGCCACGAAGGCAACTATGGCTTGACCGGCATCATGGCCGGCGCGCGCAAGCTCAACACGCAGGCAGTCGAAGGCACGCGGTAGCCCGTCAACAGCGGGCGGCTGCGCGACGATCCCGCCTCTCGAGGGCACGGCCGTCGCTCAAGGTTGGTTCGCTCGGCTCTCACTGCCGGACGGCGAAACCGAGCGACTGCTGCGCCGCTTGGTTGTTCCGCGGCTGTATCCCCGTGGCGTCCAGTCGCCATTGGTCCAAGAACTGCCCCGGTGCGACCAACTCGACCGCCGCCTCTCGAAGGTAGGCCTCGAGCGCGCCACCCGCGAACGGCCGAGCCAGGCCGTCTTCAAATGGGTCCCATAGTCCGTCCCAGTGAATCGGCAAGTAGGCCTTCGGCCTGAGAAGCGGCACCACCAACCTGGCAACCCCCAACCCACCGGTGCCGATCCACACATCTACGCGGTCCAAGCCCGCCTGTGCGAGCGCCGCCCGCAGATTGTCGATCGGCGCCCCGTGATCGACCCCGTCCACGACGATCGGCACATCCAGATCCACCGCGCTGGCCGAGCTCTGCTGAAACCAGCTGAACGGTCCGCCGGGGCCTTCGACGACGAACAGAAAACCGCGAGTTCCGCCGCCATTCGGGAAATCTTCCGCAACACCGGGACGAAGCCCGCCGCTCGCCGCATCGGGCGTCGGCACGCCGTCCAGCTCCACCGGGTTGTGTTGCTCCGGGTTGCGATCGGGGTCGCCGCTGTGGTTCCAGCGCACGACATACATCGTGACGCCGGGACTCAACACGATGGCCTCGGCCCCCTCCACGACGGTACAGCGATCGGCGGGAATGTTCTCAGCCTGAACCTGGAAGCAGGTGCTTCGAGACCCGATGATGGGCGCCTGCGTGAGGCCTGACCAGGTGGCGGTATCGAAGGAGTGGTCCCAGTGACTGTGGCCGGTCAGCAGGAGCGTCACGCGTGGCGGTCCCCCAAGCGCGACGAGCACATTACTGACCGCAGTGATGTCCGGACGATACGCCCGGCGACTGCTGGCCAGCCCACTAGGCCCACCGAAGAAGGCGTCTTCCGGAATACGGCTAATGTAGCCGTCCGTCACGACGCCGACATCGCCGATCTGATAGTGCAGGTTGGCCATCGACATCCAGGTAATGTCGACGTGCATCGGTCCGTCCTGCGCGATCAGGGTCGCTCCGGCTACGAGGCCAAGCACGACGAACGCAGCAGATTTTCTGTTGGCCATAGCGTAACCTCAGAGTCTCCGGCCCGGCCCGCATTCACCGCCAGGCGGTCTCACGACATAACCTTATGCTAAACCGCCGGCCTGTCATGAACCCCGCACACCCCTCCCTCCAGCGTGCCGCCCTCAGTATCGGTCTCGTCGTGGCCTGGTGGGTCGGCGTCGGTCTCTTGTCACGGGGGACCGATGCGTGGGCAGACGTCTGGACGGAGCGCTTGTTTCTCAGCGGGCTGGTCCTCACCTACGGGGCATGCTGGTTCGGTGGGTCTGGCTGGTCGTCACCCTGGGCATCGCCCTGGTCAATGCCCCGCCGCACCCAGCTCCGCGCGATCGGCACAACTCTGACCCTCGTCGTGCTCGTGGCCCTGCTGGAGCTTCCGGCCGCGTTCGGCCTGGTGAGCTACGCCGGTCTCCTTGAAGCGACCGCTGTAACCGATGCGTTCGTCGCCGATGCGGCGCTCTCCTTCCGCCGACCGCCCCAGGCTTCCTGGGCCGGCCGAGTGCGAAGCGACCTCGCCAGTTCATGGAACGTTCCGCTCGCTCCGCGGAAGGAAATCTCCTTCACCACCGACGCGCGCGGGTTCCGCAACACGATCGACCGAACCCTCGCGGACGTGGTCCTCATCGGCGACTCGTATGTCGAGGGCTGGTATGTCTCAGACGACCAGACTGCGGCGACCGTGCTGGAGCAGCGTCTGCGTCGGCCGGTGTCCAATCTCGCCGTCTCCGGATACGGGACGCTCCAAGAGCTTGAAGTGCTCAGACGATACGGGCTGCCGATGCGGCCGCGGCTCGTGGCCTGGTTTTTTTTTGAGGGCAACGACCTGTATGACGACCAGTCGTTCGAAGACACGTTGCTCTTTCTCGAAGACCACGAGGTTGAAGACCTCGGGTTCGACCTGGGCCTCCGCTTCGACTGGCCCCGGTTCCGGCGCGCGTCGCTGGTTCGCAACGCGCATGGATGGCTGAGGCAGGCGGTGCACCCGCTGGTGGGCCAGCCACTGCCGCCCCACGGCTGGTTTCTCGATGACGCCGGTACCCGGCATCTGCTGGCCTACCATGACTATGCGGCCCTGCCGTTCACCGAGTACGAGGCCGAGCGCTTCGACACGACCAAACAGGCCATTCGGGACGGCGTGGCGCTCGGTCGCGGTCTCGGGGTGGTGGTGGTGCCGGTCTTCGTGCCAATGAAGTTCCGAGTCTACGGCGAGCACTGCACGTTCGCGGCTGAGAGCCAGTGCCGGCACTGGCGGCCCTGGGACCTGGTCGAGCGATTCAATGCGTTCTGCGCCGATGAGGGTCTGGACTGCGTGGACCTGTCCCCGCTCATGCAGGCCGAGGCGGCGGCGGGACGACTGCTCTATGCGCCGGAGGACAGCCACTGGAACGAGGCGGGCCACGAGTTCGTGGCGGCCCAGCTGCAGGCCCTCTGGCAACGGCTGGAGTTCGGATCGCCGTAGCGACGGACGCCGCGAGTCCGACTAGAATCGGCCTGTCATCCCGTCCTGCGCGGGGCGTGAAGCCCGGCGACGGAAACGGGCGCTCTGACCCGGCGCGATTGTGTTCGTAGCAGGGGCTTGAGATCAGCGCCCCTGAAGGGGCTTGCTACAACGGCTCGGTACGATTCCTCAGGAAGCCAGGAGGCACCAATGACGCAGTCATTCGACACGCTGTTACGGCAATACGAAGACGGGACGCTGACCCGCCGCCAACTCCTCGGCGCGATGACCGCACTGGCCCTGCCCGCCACGGCGGGTGCGCAAACCAACCGTACCGGTATCAGGGCTCGTTCGTTGAACCACGTGAACGTCGGGGTCAGCGATGTCGGGCGTTCCGAGGCGTTCTACCGGAATCTGCTCGGGCTTCCCGCCCGTCGCTACATCGTCGGTGACGCCTATGCGCTCGACTTCCCGGACGGCGGTCTCATCAGTCTGTGTCCAACTGAAGGGGGCAACTGCAGCCTCACCGCCGGCAACGCCGTCGCCGGAGAGATCGACCATTTTGGCGTCGGCGTCGAAGACTTTGACGCCGAGCGCGTCGCCTCCCAACTCGAGGACGCCGGTGTGGAAGGGGTGCGTCAGGCCGGATCGACCAGCGTGATCGTTCCGGACCCCGACGGCCTGATCGTGCAGCTCTCGGCGGTGACCGAGCGGTTCGAGGGGACTCCGCCGAATCGGGGTTGCTAGTGCCCTAGCGCTGGGTTTGGTCTCGCTCGTGCACTGTCAGGTCAGTGGGACGTGTGGCCCGGTTGACGCGGCCTGTTCGCGGAAAAACACACACGAACGGAAAAATTCCCCACCTCGACGCTAGCTCTAGCAGCAATTCGTCCCAGAGCACGAATGACAACCGCCACTACCGCACGACTCATTGCCGCCCTCTGCACCCTGACATTGCTGTCGGAGTCGGCCCCGGCGCTCGCCCAAGACTCGCTGCAGCCGCTGGGATGGGACGAGCAGATCAAGCTTCCAGAGGCGGTCGACCTGAACGCCGACCCGCACATCGTCGAGGTCACCCTGGAGGCACGGGTGGCCATGGTGACCATCGCACCAGGAGTACCGCATCAACGACCGCCCCGGGTGGAACGCCACGCCGGTACCGGCGAGTCCGGGCGAGGTACTACTCTGGACGGTTGAAAACACGACCAAATGGTCACCCCCCTCCACCTGCACGGGTTCTTCTTCCTAGTGTTGGACGAGAAGCAGGAACCGGTCCGACCGCTGGAGTGGAAGGACACCGTCGACATTCCGTTCGAGCAGACCCGGCGATTGAGCTGGGTGTCGGTGGCCTGCCAAACCTGTCCCATCCCTCCCTCGCCGATGAGGGTGGTCACGTCGTAGTGGGCTATGCGGGCGCCAGGACGAACTGACATGAGGACCTGAGTAGAACCGGTCAATCGCTCGACGGACCGCCTAGTTGCCGCCGACCTGGTACGAGCGGTCGAACAGGTCGAGTTTGGCCTCCCGCACCTTGCTGATGGCGGTCGTCCCGTCGGTCGCGAAATGGATGGCCGGCTCTGACGCTCGGTCATACTTCGGCCACTCGGGGAGCCCTTCGCCGTTCGGGTTCCCGGTGGTGGCGAAATTCACCCAGTATTGCGACATCTGGTCGGACAGCTGACGGTCGCGGTCGTTCCAATCGAGGCCGACGAGTCCGACGTTGGCGAACGCGTAGGCGAGGTCGCCCGAGTGATAGGCGCCCGCACCTCGGCGTCCCGCCGCATAGTCGAGCTCCGGTGCCTCGGGGCGATATAGACGGAAGACCGGAGGGGCGTGACTGAAATGGTAGAAGTAGACGTCGTTCGTGTCGCCGATCGCTCTGGCCCAAGCCCGCATCTGCCAGGTGAAGGTGCGGTCGGTGGCGATGGCCTGCCCGGCGGTCTTGGTTGACGCCGCCACGTCGTCGGCATAGGCGGCCAGCACAGCGTCGCCCTGGGCGCCGTACTGACGGCGGATAGCGGCCACGAATTCGTCGTGTGGCGGCTCGGCCATCCCGGCGAACAGCGTCGTCCCTTCGTCCGACATCGACCCGAGCATGACCGGCACGTCATTGTGTTCGCCGGCGGCGAACAGGTCATCGGTGAGCTTTGGCAGGACCCAGCCGTCGACGACGATACCGGTCCCGAGTCCGGCGGCCGTCTGGGCCGCCATCACCGCTTCCGGCGTGGCTGCGCGCAACCCCGCCGCCGCGTCAGGTCCGTCGCCGTCGGCGCCCAGTTCGCTGGCAATCGCCAGTCCGGCGTCGTGACCGGAGCTGCCGGTGGCCACTCCGCCGGTCTCGGCCAGATGAGCCCGGGGCGCACCGAAACAGCCGCCCGAATGGCCAATGGCCCTGTGGAACAGGCCTCGCGCCAGCGGCGACGCCTGCAGGGCGCACACCGACCAGGACCCGGCTGACTGCCCGAAGATGGTGACGTTGCCCGGGTCTCCGCCGAACGCGGCGATGTTGTCCCGCACCCACTGGAGCGTGGCGACGTGGTCGAGGATGCC
>Ga0310124_10000129_pt1 | contig 47803 bp, 34 predicted proteins | sample CB11b_AW_Bot5_MG_FD_203507 | JGI IMG/M metagenome (GOLD analysis project Ga0310124, IMG submission 203507) | Marine microbial communities from Western Arctic Ocean, Canada - CB11b_AW_Bot5 | ecosystem: Environmental > Aquatic > Marine > Oceanic | place: Canada: Western Arctic Ocean | collected... | reverse complement strand
GACATTGAAACCTTCGATGTTCGTATGGGACAAGAAGTGAAGAAAGGTCAGGTGTTAGCCGTATTAGACGCGACGGATTACCGTATTGCGGTTGATGCAGCACAAGCCAAATTTGATCTTGCGAATAGCCAATACAAACAAGCTTCTGAGTTATATGCGAAAAAACTGGTCAGTACCGATTACTACGACCAAGCCGTGAACACCTTTACTGCCGCTGACGTTGAGTTGGACCAAGCAAAAACAAACCTTGGCTACACCACCTTAGTTGCTCCATTCGATGGCGTGGTATCGATGGTGTTTGGAAAACAATATCAATTGATCGCAGAAAAGCAGCCTGTACTGAATATTTTGAATCACAGTGAAATGGACGTGACGTTTTCTATTCCAGTGTCAAAGCTTGAAGATCGTTCTATTCAAGATCTAACGAGCTCAAACATGTGGGTTGTGATGGATAGCCACCGTGGTATTCGTATCCCGACTCGCTTTAAAGAAATCTCTACACAACCAGATGAAGACACCAACAGCTACCAAGCGGTTGTATCTATCGAAAAGCCGGAAGGCATCAATTTACTTTCTGGGATGACAGCGCAAGTTGAAGTTCAGAAGCATAAATCTGACTACGGTATTGGCATTGTTGATTCAGCTTGGTTAACCAAAGAAGCTGACCATGGTGAGCTATGGCGCTATAACCCAGACTCTCAATTGATTTCTAAAATACAAGTCCTTCTTGATGAGCAAGGCAAGGTTATTGATGGATTGTCGTCTGGCGACCTTATCGTTGAAGCGGGTGTGGATGTGTTATCCGATGGACAGCAAGTTAAAGCTTGGTTACGTGAGGGTGGTATTTAATGAACCTTTCCAAATTATCAATTGTTGTCGCGTCGGCTATGTTGCTTCAAGCCTGTAACAGTGAAGCCGTACACCGTGAACAACCCCCTCTGCTAGTTTCTACCTTTGAAGTTGGCGCGCCGCTGACTGATCAATTCAGAAGTTTTAACGGTCAGGTAATGCCCGCTGAATTGACCCCATTGGCATTTAAGCTCGCAGGCGAAATCCAACAAGTCTTGGTAGAAGCCGGTGACAACGTCAAAAAAGGCCAGCTACTTGCAACCTTAGACAACGCGACGTATCTCCAAGATCTGACTGATGCTAACTCTCAATTCAAACTGGCGAGCAAGCAGTTGGCCCGTGGTACGGAGATGTTTGGTAGCAAGATGTTGTCGCAGTCAGAGCTAGACCAACTAACGGCTAACTATAAGCTGGCATCGGCGAATTTGGCGGCTGCAGAGCGCAAGCTAAGTTACACAGAGCTTTTAGCGCCATTTTCCGGGACCGTTTCTACCGTGGACAAGCAACGTTTCGAAAACACGACACCGGGTGAAACACTATTAAGCGTGTACCAGAACGATAAGGTGTATGTACGAATTCAAGTATCAGATTCGATCTTGGCATCGATCAGTCCAGACATGCGTTCAAATAGCTATCGTCCTGAGGCGACCTTTGGCGGTCACACTGGGCAATATCCCCTGACGTATTTGGAGCACACCAGTGAATTGCACCCGCTATCGCGTACTTACGAATTTTGGATGCAGATGCAACAACCTAAAAACGAAATCCTGCCGGGCACCAGCGTTACGGTGAACGTGGATATGGCGAAAGCCGGCTTGAGCGATGTTCAAGGCTACCAATTACCAATGACAACTTTAGAAGCGGGTTCTGAAGCGAATCAGTTTTATGTGTGGAAAATGGAAGACGGACAAGCATTCAAAAGCGAAGTAGAAGTCGACAAGATCAGTGGCCAAGGCGCATTAATCGCTCACGGTGTTGAGCAAGGTGATCGACTCGTAAACTCGAATCTAAGAAAACTCCGTGACGGAATCAAATTGTCAGGAAAAGCAGAATGAACATCGCAGAATATTCAATAAAAAACAAAGTAATCAGCTGGCTGTTTCTCGTCATATTGGCCATTGGTGGCGTGACGTCTTTTGGTAATCTATCCCGTTTGGAAGACCCAGCTTTTACCATTAAAGATGCAATGATTATTTCAACTTACCCTGGCGCTACGTCAATGGAAGTTGAAGAAGAGCTGACTTACCCGCTTGAAAAAGAGATAAGACAGCTGCCTTATATCGACAAGATAACCTCAACGTCGTCGAATGGTATGTCTCAAATTATGGTGAGCATGAAGATGGACTATGGTCCAGACGAGCTACCACAAATCTGGGATGAAATGCGTCGTAAGATCAACGATCTACAGCCCACGCTGCCTAGTGGTGTTAACTCAGTTCAAATCATTGATGACTTCGGTGATGTGTTTGGCGTGATGATCATGCTGACGGGTGATGGCTACGATTACGTTGAGCTTAAACAATATGCTGATTATCTAACCCGTGAAATCGAATTGGTCGACGGTGTAGGCAAAGTAAGCATTGCAGGTGACCAACAAGAGCAATTGTTTGTTGAGATGTCACTTGAGCGTTTAGCCGCGCTGAATCTAGATATGTCGATGGTTACGTCACTGCTATCACAACAAAACAGTGTGGTGTCAGCCGGTGAGGTAATGCTCAATGGCCAAAACCTAACGATCAAACCGAATGGCACTTTAAGTACGGTTGAAGAACTAGAAAACTTAATCATTCATGGCCGCGATACGGGTAACCTAATTCGCTTAAAAGATGTCGCTGAGGTCACTCGCGGAATCCAAGAAAAACCAGGAAATGTATTAACTTATAACGGCAAACCAGCAATCAACCTAGGCATTGCGTTCTCTTCGGGCGTAAACGTGGTGGAAATCGGTAATGCGCTTGATGCGGAACTTGATCGTTTAGAAAGCATTAAGCCAGCCGGTGTTGAGTTGAATTACTTCTACAACCAAGCGCAAGAAGTGGACAAGTCCGTTGCTGATTTCTTGATCAGCCTAGTGGAAGCGGTCGCAATTGTTATCATCGTACTTCTGTTCGCGATGGGCTTACGCAGTGGTTTGATCATTGGTTTGGTTCTGCTGCTGACTGTATTCGGTACGTTCATTCTGATGGACTACAACGATGTCGAACTGCACCGTATTTCACTTGGCGCATTGATCATCGCGCTTGGTATGCTGGTGGATAACGCAATTGTTGTCGTTGAAGGTATTCTGGTTGGCCTGAAAAAAGGTAAAACCAAGCTTCAAGCAGCGAAAGACATCGTGACACAAACACAATGGCCACTGTTAGGTGCGACCATTATCGCTATCACTGCGTTTGCACCGATTGGCTTGTCGAAAGATGCGACAGGCGAGTTCATGGGTTCGCTGTTCTGGGTACTGTGTTTCTCACTGTTTTTGAGTTGGGTAACAGCACTAACACTAACGCCATTCCTTGCTGAGATGCTGCTTAAAGAAGAAGACAAGGTTGATGAAAACGTAGACCCTTACAAAGGCATCTTGTTCGTTGTATTTGGTGCGTGCCTGAAAGTAGCGCTTCGATTTAGATGGCTTACTGTAGTAAGTATGGTCGCGCTATTGGCAGTTTCTGTGGTCGGTTTTGGTATGGTGAAGCAGCAGTTCTTCCCGCCATCAAACACGCCAATGTTCTATGTCGACATGTGGATGCCGGAAGGCACTGATGTTCGTGAAACGATTAAGCAGACAGAAAAAGTCGAAAGCTACATTCGTCAACAAGATGACGTGGAGTTTGTGACAACAACGGTTGGGCAGGGTATGCAACGTTTTGCGTTGACATATCAACCAGAGAAAAGTTACGAAGCCTACAGTCAGCTACAAGTTAGAACGACTGACCGTGACACCATGTTTAAAGTCCTAGAAGGGCTAGACAAGGACTTGGCCAATAAATTTGAACAACCGACGTTCCAATTCAAATTGATTGAGTTTGGCCCGTCACCAGCTTCAAAAATCGAGGCTCGTATTAGTGGTGCCGACCCACAAATCTTGCGCAGTATTGCGGTTGAAGTGGAAGATATCTTGTTAGCGGACCCAGGCTCTCGAAATGTTCGTCACGACTGGCGTGAACGTACCAAAGAGCTCGTGCCACTGTTTAACGAATCAAAGGCTCGTCGTCTTGGTATTTCAAAGACGGATCTGTCCGAGACGTTACAAATGGCGTTTGGTGGCTACAACATCGGTTTACTGCGTGATGGTACTCATATGTTGCCTATTGTTGCGCGTTTACCTGAAGCAGAGCGTTTTGATTTTGAATCACTAAACAATGTGAAGATTTGGAGCCCATCGCTGCAAACCTACATTCCAGTTGAACAAGTGATTGATGGTGTAGAGCTTCAATGGTCTGAACCACTGATTCAACGTCGTGATAGAAAACGTACGCTAACCGTACTGGCTGATCACGATGTATTGGGTGATGAAACGCCGGCTAGCTTGTTTGCTCGTGTTAAACCAAAGGTAGAAGCATTAGAGCTACCAGCAGGTTACAACATTAGCTGGGGTGGCGAGTACGAAAGTTCGAAAGATGCACAAGAATCTCTATTTGGTTCACTGCCAATGGGTTACTTGTTGATGTTTATCATCACCATGCTTTTGTTTAACTCGCTTCGTAAGCCACTTGTGATTTGGTTTACGGTACCACTTTCTATCATTGGTGTTTCGATTGGTCTGCTAGGGACTAATATACCATTCAGCTTCACGGCGTTCCTTGGCCTACTGAGCCTAAGCGGCATGATTTTGAAAAACGGAATCGTCCTGCTTGACCAGATCAACACCGAACTCTCAACAGGTAAAGACCCATACCTAGCGGTTGTAGACAGCGCGATCAGTCGTGTACGACCGGTATCTATGGCAGCACTGACGACTATCTTGGGGATGATTCCCTTGGTATTCGATGCATTTTTCGGCTCAATGGCGATTACCATCATGGCAGGCTTAGGCTTTGCTACCGTACTAACGCTAATAGTAGTACCAGTGATGTTCGCTATTCTATATAGAATCAAACCGTCCACTGCGGGTTATTAGGGATTGATATAAAACAGATTCTTTTAAGCCAGCCCAGTCAATTTTGACTGGGCTTTTTTATGGGTGTGACTTGGCGATACAAGATCGTGCTAAGAGACTATAGCGTCAGCGAGCGTTGCGTTAAGAAAGAGGTAGGTATTAAAAAGCCGCTAACCAATGGTAAAGCGGCTTCCTGTAGAATAGAGAATAGAGAATAGAGAATAGAGGGCAGTTCTAGATTGCGAGGCGGAGATCTAACTCAATCGGCTTTGGCATGGCTAAGTGATAACCTTGATACATATCGAAGCCTAAATTTTGCATCGCTGCGAGTTGTTGTTGGGTTTCTATCCCTTCGATTACCGTCTTCGCACCGATTTGAGTAGCAAGCTTTAGGGCCAACTCCATTTCACTTGTGTCGCCTTGTTCAAAATCCAACATCACAGAGCGATCTATCTTGATGATATGAGGATTAATATGGCGAACCCGCTGTTCTGTTGACGCTTGTGTTCCGAAATCATCAACAGCGATTTGAAAACCATTTTCCGCTAATGAATGGGCTGCGTCTTTCAAACGTTCTTCACTCTCTACATTAAGCTCGACCAACTCCATCACAATTTGTTCGCACGATAAGTTAAGCTCATGCAGGCGCTTAGCTAACAAGCTATCGCTCACTTTCTCTGCGGCAAATAACTCGCCAACATTAGGAAGAACATTCAAGAATAGGTGTAAATGACGAATAGTCGACTGTGCGAAGTTGCGTATATGAATGGCTCGGCTCAGCCTCTCGACATTAATTTTGTCTGTGCATGAGGTTTCGTCGGAATGAAAGAAGTGATCAGGGCGAACAATGGCACCTTTGCTGTTCGAAATTCGAACTAAAGCCTCTACACCTATCTGAGTCATAGAAGAATCAAATATAGGTTGGTAGACACTTCTAAGTGTTAGATCTTGATATTTCGCAATAAACTGCATATCGGCGTCCACAGATATACAGCTAACAAATTCACTTCTGTCTGATAAAATCATAGTCGCTAATAAAGGTGTTTATTTAATGACGAGAATATACGTCACGGCTGTCACAATATTGACAGGTGTTACTAAATTGTCAATTAATAAAAATTCATTTGTAGCGTCAATATTTAAATTAATATAACTAACGAAAAATCAGCATGATAAATGACATTAACCATTAAATTTACTTATCATTGACTGTGTTTGATAGCTTAAGTGAATCTAATGGCTGAGTAACGTCTCACATATTAATCCCAACCAATATAAGGCTAGAACGCTGATACACCAGAGAAAAGTAGGGTTAATGGCTTAAATTATGGGGGAGTGTCAAAGTTATAAAATAGATTGACTAAGCGAGTTACACAGAAATGATATCTATCTCTCAAAATCGAGACTATGAGTCGATCGGCTATTAATAATTAAAACAGGAAGTTCGAATAATTAATGAACAGGGAATGAGTTGTCTTTTATAAAATACTGGGATGAAGGTCTAACAATTTACTTTCAATATTGAATGAAAAAGTTGACCCGTATTATCACTGCCATTGAAGTACCGCATAAAGTTGCAGATATTTACGTACTAATTGATGATTTCCTGACCGTTTTAACGGGTGGCCAAATTTAATAAAACAGGGGCTAATTTTAAAGTTAATATTCAAATCAGCGGCAAATTGAGACTCGCTCTCTCTTAGGGTGATGCCTTGTTGGCTGTATTCAGTTATCTCGTCTGGGAGTTCTCCCATCCACCAATGCAATAGTTCACCGCTGTTTTTACTTCGGGTTATCCAATGGTCGGAGACAATGATCAAAACGTCATTGGGTTGGATTGCAAATCCATACTCTGATTGCCAGTTATGAATGTCCAACATCAACTTTCTACGACAAGTTTTTCCCGCGCTCACCATGTGGTGGCTGATCATCCAAACTGTTCCTATTTCAGAGGAGATTCGGAAGTGTCGAGGTGTTTCACCAGAAGAAAGCATTTCGAGTGGGCTGATGTTGCTTGCATGATTAAAGCTAACGAAGGTGTGCTCCATTCGTCGAGCAAAAGCTTTTCCTATATGGTGCTCACTGATCCCTTGATTGTGTACCGTAGGGTAGTGGCGCTCACAAAGCTTTAGGCAATCGTCTTGAAACTGGTTGACGCTTTTAATCACTAGATCTAATAACAATGAAGTCCCTTATACACAGTTACTATCTTATTGGTGGGCAATAGTACGGTAATTGCAGTGCCATTACCTATCGTCAAAGTGCCAGTTCATGATCCCTCTATCAAAATTAGCCATTGCAGAGCGTTTTTATGGATAGCACTGGCGCTCTACGGGTCTGTAATCTAAATTATGAGAAATAATAGTGAGTTAGCAGGCTCATGGTGACTTAGTAAAGTTATCGATAGTTAACCTAATCTTAGTCAGCTAATCACAATTGTTCTACTTACTCTTTATTTGGACACATTCATGACCATTCAATTAGATTCGAAACAACAGTCTGAGCTCACTCATACATTACAAAAGTACCTGCAAGATGAACTCGATGTAGATCTTGGTCAGTTCGACACGGAATTCTTGGTCGACTTCATTAGTAAAAAGTTTGGTGCGGTGTATTACAACAAGGGGATAGAAGATGCTCAGAAAGTCATGGAACGAAAAATGTTAGATATCTCAGATGAGCTCTATGAAATTGAACAAATCGTTGAAATATAGACACAGCAAGCGATTGTTCGACAAAGAAATTTGTCAATAAAGCAACTTGTTCAAAAATTTTGAATAACTTGTTTAATTTGAAATGATGTAACTAATGTAAAGCTTGGTAAATAATATGTTACACAAACTTAGTGTAGGGTACGCTTTTCAAAATTACACGACTCGTTAACATTCGGAACAGATGTATGGACAACAACGTTAAAAATTACACTCGCAATATTTGGCTTATTTGGTGTAGGCCTATGGATGGTTGATCTTTCATACTACAGCGAGTGGTACAAAACAGCGCCAGACTACCACCGTTCGGTAGGCATTCTTTTGGCTACTGTTACTGTTCTCCGTTTGCTTTGGAAACTAGTTACCGCGTCACCTAAGGTGGAAGGCAAAAGTTATGAAGTTGCAGCCGCTAAGATAGCGCACGGCTTTATGTACATTAACCTAGCGGTTTTATTTATTTCAGGTTATTTGATTTCAACATCAGATGGCCGTGGGATCGACGTGTTTAATTGGTTCACTGTTCCAAGTATGGGTGAGCTATTTGAAAACCAATCGGATCTCGCAGGAACGATTCACTACTATGCTGCATGGGTACTGATCATTATGGCATCAGTGCACGCCTTAGCGGCGATAAAACACCACGTTATCGACAAAGACGATACGCTACGAAAAATGATAGGAGCTTCAAAATGAAAAAGTCAATTATCGCTACAGGATTAGCACTTGCTATGGCAATGCCTTTCGCTGCGAACGCCGCTGATTACGTGATTGATACAAAAGGTGCGCATGCTTCAGTTAACTTTAAAGTTAGCCACCTAGGTTACAGCTTTATCCAAGGTCGTTTTAACACGTTCTCAGGTGATTTCTCATTTGATGAAAGCAACGTTGAAGCGTCTAAAATAAACGTAACGGTTGATACTACAAGTCTTGACTCAAACCACGCAGAACGTGATAAGCACATCCGTAGCGGTGATTTCATCGATGCAAGCAAGTTTTCTAATGCTACATTCAACAGCACGAAAGTGGTTGATAAAGGTGACGGCAAACTTGAAGTAATGGGTGACCTTAAACTTCATGGCGTAACTAAGCCTATCGTTATCGAAGCTGAATTCATTGGTGCTGGTCAAGACCCATGGGGCGGTGAGCGTGCTGGTTTCGTTGGTACAACTCGTCTAGAGCTTGCTGACTTCAACATTCCAGTAATGGGCGCTTCAAGCTATGTAGACATGGATCTACACGTTGAAGGTGTAAAGAAGTAATCTAGCTTTCTAGTTTTCTACTTCTCTGACAGGTATCAACATTTTTTAGAAACATCAAAAGTTTGGTCGATACTAACAAGGTCAGCAGCTAGTTAGCTAGTTAGCTAGTTGGCAATAGGGAAAGTAGCAAAACCGCTAGAAATAGAGAAAGGCGCAAAGTTTTCACTTTGCGCCTTTTTTATTGAGGTAAATGGCCACGCGTTTAGGTCTGTTTTGTGTCAAACCTTTTACTGCGTCTTAAGCCACCATTTACTTCTGCCAGTCAACGTTGCCATGACTGAGTTATCTAATTGAACTACTAATCCCTAATAGTTCAACTTACGATTAGTTAAGCCGTTTCTAGTTCAGCTTGAGGAACCACGTTTAGTCGGTCACCGTAGATTGGACGTAGTGCTTGCATCACTTCAATGCGAGTTAATACACCGACCATTACGCCATTTTCTAGCACTGGCAGCATATGTGGTTGGCTTACTTTCATCGCTTTTGCACGCTCTTCTAGAGAAAGAGAAGTCAGGCGAGTTGCGAAGCCCATGCTTGTAGTCGGGTACAGTTGTTCTTTGTCGATGCATAGGAACTCAGCAACGTCGACTAACTTGTCGTTTGCATCGATAGCCACAACGTCACGGCTCATTAGGTCTACGACTTTCTGACCTTTTGTCGGGATGTAATCTTGGCACCAAAGGTCAACCATTACGTCGTGAACAGAGAAGATACCCACTAGACGACCTTCAACATCGCAAACAGGAGCGCTAACAAGTTGAGCGTCTAGAAGGGAGTCAATCGCGACTGATGTAGGCATTTCTACGCTCAGTGTAATTGGTTGAGTGTTCATGATTTGCTTGATAGTCGTTGCTGTGTTCATAGTGATTTCCTTAACTGACGTAATTTCTGTTGTTTGTGTAATTGCTGTAATTTTTGCTGCTTTCAGCTGCGGGCGACGGTAAATGCTCCAATTGGCTAAGCCGACCAATACTGAACCACCTACAATGTTGCCGATTGTCACTGGTATTAAGTTTGCGGTGACAAATTTCATGATGTTTAAGTCTGCGTATTGAGCAGGCGTTGCTCCGATTTGCATCCAAAAACTCTCTGGCGCGAATGTTTGAATCGTGATGCCTAGTGGAACCATGAACATATTCGCCACACAGTGTTCAAAGCCTGAGCTAACGAACATTGCAACAGGTAATACGGTCATCATTGCTTTGGTCATAGCGTTCGCAGAGCTGAACGTTAACCAAATCGCTAAACACACCAATAAGTTACAAAGCACACCCAAAGCAAAAGCTTGAACAGGGCTGTGGTGTAGCTTGTGTTGAGCAATGTTCAGAGCGTTTAAGCCCCATTGCCCGCCATCCAGTTGATATAAGCCTGCTGCGCTCACCAAAGCCAATAGGAACATGGCACCGATAAAGTTACCGACGTAGACCTTGCCCCAGATAGACAACATCTTGGTGAAGGTTATCTGCTTGTTAGCCCATGAAATGCTTGATAACACTGAACTGGTAAACAGCTCGCCACCGCAAATCACAATCAGGATTAACCCCATACTGAATGCAAGACCGCCGGCTAAACGACTCAATCCCCATCCAGCATCAGCGCTGCCTGTGGTTACCGTGATGTAGAATAAAAAAGCAAGCCCGATGAATGCGCCAGCCATGATTGCCAAACTCAATGTCATGCTGCTGGTTTTATTTGCTTTGCTTAATGCAAACTTCTCGGCTTCCGCCATCATTTCTGTTGGCGAGAACAGTTGCTGATTTTCAGAAGTGCTGGTTGCCATATCCCCCCCTTGAACAATCCGTCATGTGTAATTCCTAGTGTTAATGACTTGGTTAATCCGTAATGGTTAATCCGTAATGGTTAATCAGTAATGTTTTGCAGGGCTCGTTTGTGTCCTGCCATTCCAGATTAGGGGGTTGAGGGGTAGAGGTAAAATTGATAATTTTTAGAAACCACATCAAAATTATTGATATAGATTGGGTTACGCGTAGAATGAAATTAATTGCTCATCGGCTTAACAAAAAACGAGCAGCAGGACATAAGCTATTAAAAGAATTAAGGATGAATTTTGCGTTATTCATTAAAGCAACTCGCGGTATTTGATGCAGTGGCGGATTCCGGGAGTGTTAGTCAGGCAGCAGACAGATTGGCGTTGACTCAATCGGCGACAAGTATGTCTCTTGCACAGTTGGAAAAAATGCTCGGCAGGCCTTTGTTTGAAAGGCAGGGCAAACAAATGGCCCTCACTCATTGGGGCATGTGGCTAAGGCCAAAAGCAAAGCGTTTACTGCAAGATGCGCAGCAAATTGAGATGGGTTTCTACGAGCAACATTTACTGAGTGGAGAGCTCAAACTCGGTGCAAGCCAAACACCAGCGGAACACCTTGTTCCTGACCTCATCAGTATTATTGATAACGACTTTCCTGAGATGCGAATCTCGCTCGGCGTGCAAAGTACCGATGCGGTTATTGATGGCGTATTAGATTATCAATATGACTTGGGTGTTATCGAAGGTCGTTGTGATGACAACCGAGTTCACCAAGAAGTGTGGTGTACCGACCATTTAACGGTGGTTGCATCGGCTCATCACCCGTTTGCGAAGCGCGAACGAGTAAGCTTGGCACAATTAGAACAAGCAAAATGGGTATTACGTGAACATGGTTCGGGTACTCGCAAAGTTTTTGATAGCTCTATTCATCATTTAATTGGTGATCTTGATGTTTGGCGAGAGTATGAACACGTTCCTGTTTTAAGAAGTTTGGTTGCAAACGGCCCATATTTAACGTGTTTACCTTATCTCGATGTCGAACAGTTTGTTGAGTCTGGTCAACTGGTCACGTTAAATGTCCCTGAGCTTGAAATGGAAAGAACCTTGTCCTTTATTTGGCGTGCAGATATGTCTGAGAACCCACTTGCTGAGTGTATTAAGCGAGAAGGTAAACGCATGATGAAAGGCAAACCGTCGGTTCTGTAGCGATAAATTGATAAAAGACTAATAACTATTTGTGTTGGATAAGCGATTTCGGTCTCTATATGGTGATAAATGCATGTTCGCATACATTATTAATGTGATCGCGATCGGCTAAAAAAGGGCGTTCTTCCCATAATATGCTTACTTGGTTTTAAGTGAGGCTAAATCCGGTTGCGATGAATTACGTAATTAGGCTTTAGAAATAGTATGAGTACATTAGTCGCGATTTCATTAACAACAGGTATTTTGTCAGGTCTATGGGGATGGATTGCTATCTCTTTCGGCTTATTGTCATGGGCAGGTTTCTTAGGTTGCACCAGTTATTTTGCTTCGCCAACAGGCGGCGTAAAAGGACTAGCCGGTAGCTTATTGACTAACATGACAGGCGTATTCTGGGCAATGGTGATTATCGAAAGCTCAACCTTCGCAGGTTTAGAGATTTTAGGCTATATGATTACCGCTATTGTGGCTTTCTTTATGTGTATCCAAGCGAAACAAGCGTGGCTAGGTTATATCCCAGGAACCTTTATTGGTTGTTGTGCGACGTTTGCTGCAGGTGGCGATTGGCAACTTGTAGTACCATCTTTACTGCTTGGTGGTGTATTTGGATATTTGATGAAAGCAACGGGGCTATGGCTTCACGAGAAATCGACTCAATCTTCGGAAGTGGTTGAACAACACACTAAGCAAGCTAAGGCTTAATTCGTTAACCTAACCTCAGTTTAGTCACTGTAAACTCTTGCAAGATAACCCCCAATTAATTTGTATATCGATTTATACAGGCACACCACTTGGTGTGCCTTTTTTGGTTTTTGGGTAAGCCAATCAGTTAAAAAATCATCTGCAGAAGAACCAATAGCATCTATCAATTAATTAAAGCGCTTAGGTGTTCCCGTTTGCCATGGTGATGACACGTTTTAGCGTCCACCTTAATAACAAGGGAATACAGTCTTGTCCTTGATTCTCACAATGAGACACGATCGCTAAAGCCAGATCTGGTTTTGCGTGTTTCTTAAGAACTTTAGCTACGACTTTTTTCGCTGGGATAGGGTGATCGTAAGGAATCTTAACCATGTCTCTGAAAAAATTCTCAAACCCATTCATATACAAGTAGTGTTCTATGTCTCTGTCAGGAAGCTCTGTGAGGCGATGTCGCTCTTGATCGTTCCCAAGTTTAGATAGCACTGTTGCCGCATATTTTTTGCCTGCTGCATCACCATCGGTGACGACATGCCAATCGATGCCAAACTCTTGGGCGACTTTGATTAATGCCTTTAGTCCTGATTGAGCGAACTCAATAATCTGAACGCCTTCCGCAGCAAGGTTATACCCACATTGGTTGGCTAACTCGTTAAACAACCAGACTTCAGTCTCACCTTCTACTAATAACCAACAGCGAGCATACAGAGCACCTGAACGATGGAAACGAATATGAAAACCAATTCGGCGAAGCTCATCTTTGCTAAAGTGGTTCATGTTGAGTTGGTTAGCGATGGTTTTATCGGACTGACGTACCAAACGACGAATCGATTGAAGTGGTACAGCAGCAAGTAGATCGCCACTGTTGGTGGTAAGGATTTTTTGCATGGGTAATTTCTGCATCAAGCTCCAAGCCCTTGCTAGGTGCGTTGGGTGCAGTCGACCCTCTGGATCTTCAAGGATCAAAAGAGGGCGCGCACATCGTCTTAAGTCAGTCGGCCCTTTGGCCTGTAGATATGCGTTAAGTAACCCCATGAATAACAGCCGAGTTTGCTTATTCTTGGTCTCCTCGACCAATTGATGAATGCTCTTGTCGTTCGCTCCAGCTGAGTACAGTAGCCCGTCACGCGGTTTTCTCGGGTTCTTACGTGAGACACTCTTAAATGAGAAATAGTGCTCTATTAAGCTTTGCATTGACTCAAGACTACTGCGCATTTCACCTTTATTAACATGTCCGGGTATCGCCATAAGACGGCGGCAGGTGTTGTCGATCCGCTTTTCTATTCTTGCCTGACGGCCATTGCCATTGCCGCCGTTTCCATTCGTGCCATGACCATTGGTCGTGTGATTATGTCCGTTCCCATGCCCGTTATTTGGATTGTTGTTCCCATTTCCGTTTGCATTGTTCGCGTGACCGTTATTAGCGTGAACATTAGTCGGCAGGTGAGCATTGTGGTTGAGTGAATTTCCGTTGAAAGGGCGATCAAAGTGCCTAGCGTCTCGTAAACGGATCACAGGATGTAAGGTCATTAATTCTTGAGCGAGCTTTTCTGAATGATGGAGTTTGAGCGGATTACCGTCTAAACCTAAGAATGCGTAGTTTGTGGTCGTTTCATATTGTTCTAATGTGGCACTGATTCGATAATAGATACGATAGACGCCAAATTCGTCTTGAACCCATATAGGTTTGAGCTTGCGATAACGACCAGCGTTGAGTTCGCTCTTGTCATTGGCTTTTAATGCGAGAACAATTTGAAGATGTTGAGACTGTGGATGTGAAACAGAATAATCGACATGAAAATCAGTCATTTCGAAGTGATATGGCACACCGTCTGAGGGCAGAACGACGGAAAGGGCATCCAATAATGAAGACTTACCCCAGGTGTTTTCACCAATCAGCGTGGTTAGCTCGTCAAACGCGAGTGACATGCGCTTGATACCTCGAAAGCCAGAAATCTCGATTCTTTCTAGTTGCATAGGCTTACTCCTAACGGAAGGCTCTGCTAATTGTTTGAAAGCTAACAGATATCTTTAATCATAATCGAAAAATACCAATCCGGTATGCTCACCTGTCACAAAACCCGTTGTTTATTTATACGGATCAAAATGGGATTTTTGATCTATCTCGAGAATTTTTTTGCAGTGCAGTTTCATAAAATTCACGATTCTGTCATGATTCTCGACCTAGTATGAAGGGACAAAGAGAGAAGAAAATATGACTAAAAAGAATAAGCCGACAAAAATAGTGTTGGCACACATCAACGACACCCACTCATACTTTGAACCAACCTCGTTACAGCTATCACTTAAAATGAACAACCACATCATTGAACCTTATGTCAGTACTGGTGGCTTTGCTCGAATTTCAACACGCTTCAAACAAATAGAACAAGATGCCCAGCGTCAGAAGGTTGGAACCCTGTTCCTGCATGCTGGTGACTGTTTCCAGGGCACTTTGTACTTTTCTTTATTCAAGGGAAAAGCCAACGCCGATTTGTTGAATGCCCTTAATATCGATGCAATGACGCTCGGCAATCACGAGCTAGACATGGGTAATGAGCCCGTTGCGATTTTCGCTAAAAGAATCAAATTCCCACTGTTGGCCGGTAACTGGAATCTATCGAATGAGGATATCAATAAAACTCATACCTTAGCGGACAACGAAATTGTTAAGCCTTATCTGACTGAAACGCGAAGTGCTTCTTTTATAACGAAAGAGTTTGATGGCGAGAAGGTTGCAATATTCGGCTTAAGCATCGATAAGATGGCGGGCATCGCTAACCCAGATATCGATACACCGTTTGAAAATGCTTTGGAAACAGCAAAAGCGACCATTGAGCAGATTCATAAAGCTGGCATCAACAAGATTGTGTTACTTAGTCATCTTGGTTACGAAGCTGATTTAGAGTTAGCAGCCAACGTAACAGGTATTGGCGTCATTGTTGGTGGTCATAGTCATCGCTTACAAGGTGATTTCTCTAATATTGGCTTAGTTAAAGATGATGATTACGGCGTGAAAGTCGGTGACGCCTATGTTGTGCAAGCGGGTTTCCACGCCATGAGCCTAGGACACTGCGAAATCGAGTTCGATGCTGAAGGCAAAGTGACTCACTTCAACGGTAAGAACGAACTGCTGTTGGGCCGTCGACTGTTTATAGACGCGAAATTGAGTGAAGTAGGGCAAGACGATGCCCACGACATGGCGTGTGAGTTTTTAAATAATCACCCTAATATTGCAGTGTGTAAGAAAGATCCTGAGCTGCAGAGCATTCTGACGGATAAATACCAGCCGCGAGTACGAAAGCTTCAGCAACAAGTTATTGCTCATGCCGATACAAAACTGCGCCACATACGCATCCCGGACGAGAAAGGCCCGAGCCAACTAGCGCCCTTGGTTGCTCAATCATTTCACTACCTAATGAACAAAAAAGGGCATCAGGTTGAATTTGCCATTCACAACGCAGGTGGTGTTAGAAATTCACTGAATAGCGGCGATGTATCTGTTGCCGATATTGCCGGAAAACTACTACCGTTTGCCGTACCTATTGGTGTGTATGAAGTAAAAGGTGAAACGATCGCAGGCATGCTTGAAGGTGCAATCAATAACGCGCTGGATAATGGCGTTGTAGGGACAGGTTCAGGCAGCTTTCCTTATACGCATAACCTGAGGTTTTGTTACCACAAGGAAGCGCCTTTGGGACACAGGATTCATCATCTAGAAATCCACTATGATGAATTGGGATGGCAGACTGTTTCTCGCAACCGTCTTTACCGTGGCGCGTCGTCAGCCTATACCATGAAAGGAAAAGAGGGCTATAACGCCGTCTTGGATATGATAGGTGATGGCATGGTCACGACTGACTCGATGGCAGACTGTTTCATCGAGTTTCTACAAGACCACCCAGAGTCACTGCAACACAACGAGCCGTTGAATTGTTTGGAGTGTTTTAGATAGTCACAGGTAATACTTGTGGTTGATATTATTAGTTTTGCCTATTTATAAATTTGGCATTGTTTATGCTTTATTCCTGCAGGTCGCCTTCTTGTGGAGATAAGCATGGATAAGAAAGATTGGTTAGATGCGGTAGCGGTGGTTGGTTGGGTATCGGTTTGGTCTGCGTTAGTGTACTTGGTACCCGCTACAGGTTTATAACGTAGCGTGCCTTGAAATGAACTGTCAGACAAAGCGCGTACAAGACTCGTTCGTTATTCGTATCATTGAGTAACGGATTTGTAGCACTGAGTAACGGTATTAGGGGTAATTCTCTCAGCAGTATTCTCGGAGTCAATACGAATGTCGTTTTGACAAACCTATAGAAATAAATGAGGAGCGTTTTGCTCCTTTTTTATTTATTTCCGAAAATTTTTCTAGACGAAACAAAGATAGAGGAATATTATCCACGCGTTTGGGGAGTAGTTAGCGCAAGTTTACATATCGTCATCTCGTTAGGCCAAGAGTCTATCCGGTATGTAAAGGTGAAATCCCATATTTCACTTCAACGAGACCAACGCAATCACAATCAAGATCCGTCGTGGAACTTGATAGTTTTGTTTGCGGAAGGTCTTTGTACAGTTCTTCCGCCCGGAGGAATAATGAACTCAACTCAATCTCTATTATCTACAAATAGTGAATCCTTTTTTTCATCGCCAATCATGACGACTTATGCGGGCTTTTTCCTGCTGACAGTCATTCTCGTCTCAATTGATATCTATCAGACTCGTGGTGGAAGTGTAACCATCAAGAAAGCGGCAATTTGGAGCGTTTTCTGGTTTGTGCTCGCGTTTTTATTTGCTGGTTCCATTTACCTTTTTTGGGACATCTATGCGCCGAATAGTGAATACACAGCCCAAAAAGCAACCGTGTCATTCATTACCGGTTACTTGCTAGAAAAATCATTGAGCGTAGACAACTTGTTTGTTTTCGCGATGATCTTTGCTCAATACCAAGTTCCTGAGCATCTAAGACCTCGTGCGCTTCTTTGGGGTGTCATTGGTGCATTGGTGCTTCGTGCAATTATGATCGCATTAGGTGCTCAGCTATTGGCTGAATACCATTGGGTGCTTTATGTATTTGCTGCATTCCTAATTGGTACGGGTATTAAACTAGCGCTAGACAAGGGCGAAGAGGAGAGTGTGAATACGCTACCTGAGAAGTTACTTCGTAAAGTGATGCCAGTGACAGAAGACTTCCATGGTCCAGCGTTGATGATCAAGCAAGGCACTAAATGGGTACTCACGCCAATGATGTTGGTGATTGGTGCCATTGCGGTTATGGATGTGATGTTTGCACTGGATTCTATTCCTGCAATTTTCGCCGTTACGCGAGAGCCATTCTTAGTACTGGCTGCAAACGTATTTGCATTGCTTGGCCTTCGTTCTTTGTACTTTGTTCTGCAAGGCATGATGGATAAGTTCATCTACTTGAAGCCTGCACTGGCATTCATCATGGTGTTCATTGGTGTGAAAATGCTATTGGTTGACAGTGAGTGGGCTATCCCAACGTATTGGTCGCTAGCTGTTCTGATTTCTACTATGACGATTGCGGTTATAGCGTCGATTTATGCGAAGAAGCCAGACATTGAACAAGTAAATTAAAACAAAAATAACTTATCGAAAACTCGATAAGGATTAGGTGGCCAATGAAGCTTGAAATTTATTTATGTAAATTTTTTGTGACATTGGCCACTATTGTTTGAGGGTTATTTGTACTAAATGCATGATTTAGGCACTGTTGTGAATTTTTACTCATCAAGCGTGAATATGTATTTCGAGGTGTTGTTAATGGATTGTTTTATTAGAAAAACTAATCTGAATTTCTAATTTTAGTCATTTTTTAACCTGCAAAAGATCACCTATTATTCTTGTCATCAGAACGAACCACATAAACAAATTTATAGAGAGGCAATCATGGCTCAAGCAATGCAAATGAATACTATCGCTGTTCCTAACTCTATGGATAAGAAGACCTACTCGGTTAACATCAAAGGATTGATTGCACACATTTTCGATATTCTTTTCGTAGACAACTCTCCACGTAGTTACTACGCAAGCGACCTATCTGGTCACATGCAACGCGATATCGGTATCAACCGTTAGTCTCTGCGTTAACATGTAAAAATATAGAATTTAAAAAACGCCAGCTTCTAAAGCTGGCGTTTTTGTATCTGAAACAAGCTGTGCATCTGAAATAAACTACACATCTGAATAACCCCAGCATCTGAAAGAAACTCATCACCTGAAAGAAATACTTAGGCATAACGGTCTTTATTTGAGCGCCAGTAAATTCGCTTTGTACAAGGATCTCGGTATGTCACACGCCACACGCAATTCATCATTGCTTAAACTCTGTTTACTTGCCTTGCCAATCGGCGCCCATTCTTCTGTGTCGTTTGCACAAACGTGGAGTAACGAAGGCCAGCCTGCTCAGGTTATTGAGCTGTTTACCTCTGAAGGTTGTTCTAGTTGTCCGCCTGCTGACACGTACCTTAGTACTTTTGCAGATCATCCAAAACTTTGGACCGAGGTTATACCGCTTGCTTATCACGTAGATTACTGGGACTACTTAGGCTGGGGAGACAAGTTCGCCAGCAAGGAATTCAGTCAGAAGCAGCGTTTATACAAAGCTTATGGGGTAACAAGTGGCGTTTATACACCGGGCTTTGTTGTCGATGGAAAAGAGTGGCGTGGTTACTTTAATTGGCTAGACAGAACGTTGCCTTCGCTCCAACAACAAACTAATCCCAAATTAACAGTGAACCATAAAGGCGATACGTTCAGCGTGAGTTACGAAGGCAAAGGGGATTATGTCGCTCATATTGCCTTGTTGGCGATGAACGAAGTCACTAGCGTTAAAGCGGGGGAGAACAGAGGTAAGAAACTTGAGCACGATTTTGTCGTGGTTTACGATGGTTACCAACGCGGCGAATCCAAATGGCAATTCAATGTCGATTTTGATCCATTAGTCGCCACGCCAGATGCTGTAGCTGTGTGGTTAACCGAGCCTAATTCGTATGCGCCCGAACAAACGGTAGCAGGGTGGTTGAACTAAATTGTAAGGATGACCGTTTTACAAGATCAACCGTGTTATACGAGTGACAATCCAATAAGATAAACGACATTGAGATGAAGCTGGGACGATGATTAGAGCACTTCTAATACCGTTTACTTCATCTCTTGCTTGGTTTGGTGGGTCTTAACCACTGAAACAAGGGATAAAGGGGCGATTTAGTTACGTAATACTGCTGAAATACGTTAATATAGCGCGCTATTATTTTAGCTTTGAGTTCCTGCAATTAATGACTAACACCACAGCACCAACCAACTTCTCCGATCTTGGCTTAATTTCTCCTTTGATGGCTCGTTTAACAGAGCTTGAATACCAACAGCCAACGCCTATCCAAGCGCAAGTTATTCCAAGTGTGTTAGCAGGACGCGACCTAATTGCAGGTGCAAATACGGGTTCAGGTAAAACTGCAGCATTTGCACTGCCGCTGTTACAACAAATCCATGAAGATGCGCCTTTAGACCGCAGAGCAGGCAAAGGTAACTTTGTGTCTGGTCTTATCTTGGTGCCTACACGTGAACTTGCTAAGCAAGTGGCTGACAGCGTTAAGTCTTACGCAGTACACTTCAATGGTGCGATCAAAACGGTTTGTGTATTTGGTGGTGTATCGGTAAACACTCAGATGCAAGCGCTACGTGGCGGCACTGATATCTTGGTGGCAACACCGGGTCGTTTGCTGGATCTGATCTCAAGCAACGCTATCAAGCTAGATAAAGTAAAAACGTTAGTGCTTGATGAAGCTGACCGAATGTTAAGCCTTGGTTTTACAGAAGAACTAGACGCGATCTTGAAACTTCTGCCAAGCAAAAAACAAACCTTGTTGTTCTCTGCGACTTTCCCCGAGCAAGTTAAAACGCTGACTCACGAACTACTGAATGATCCAATTGAAGTTCAACTTCAAAGTGCTAATGCGAGCACATTGGTTCAGCGTGTATTCGAAGTAGAAAAAGGTCGTAAGACAGCATTGTTAGCGCACCTGATTCAACAGCACGAATGGCGCCAAGCTCTTATCTTCGTAAACGCGAAAAACAGCTGTGAGCACCTTGCAGACAAGCTTTACAAGCGCGGTATCATCGCAGAAGTATTCCACGGCGATAAAGGGCAGGGTTCACGTACTCGTATTCTTGAAGATTTCAAATCTGGCGAGATTGACGTTCTTATCGCGACAGACATCGCGGCACGTGGTCTGGATATCGAAAAGCTACCAGTAGTAATCAACTTTGACCTACCGCGTAGCCCATCAGACTACATGCACCGTATTGGCCGAAGTGGTCGTGCGGGTGAGGTTGGTCTAGCGCTATCTTTGATCGACCACGAAGGTTACCATCACTTCACAATCATTGAGAAGAAGAACAAAATCCGTCTTGAGCGTGAGCAAATTGAAGGTTTTGAAGTGGATGAAGAAGCTACTGCTGAACTTGTTGCTGCATTAAAACCCGTTGCGCCACCGGCTGGTACAGGCAAAAAGAAAAAGAAGAAAGCACCTAAAAACCAAGATGTTTGGTTGAGAAACAACTGATATTGAGTCAGTAAAAAATAGAATTTCTAAAGGCGCTTAATTGCGCCTTTTTTGTATCCTAGATCAATGGATGCAGTCTGCGAATGAACGACTTTACTTGTTTTTAAGGGTGAAGACTCGTTAGTTAGTAGGATGGCATCCTCCATATGAGATTCAGCGATTCAACGCTTTGCTCATAACCTATTCGGGTTTTGAGCAACTAGGTAAACGTGTGAAGACCTCGATTAAACAAACAATACTGACCGCTTCACTGTTCGTCTTTACCCAACATTCTTCTATAGCCGCTGAATTTAAAGTTAAGGGACTAAATAAAACTCTCACCGAAAATGTAGAGCTATATTTAGAAGCCTTAGCCGATGTTCCCGCCTCACAGTTGTCAAAAAAAAAGATAGCAAAACGTATCGAAAACGCACTCAACCCTTATGGATACTATCATCCTCAATTAGATATCGAACTTAATGACCCTGATAACATAACGCTGAATATCGATTCAGGCTCTGTCATGCGAATTGCGGGCTCGGACGTTAAAGTTTCAGGTAAAGCGAGTAAGGATGATGAGTTCATAAAAATACTGAATCAAAGTAAGTTGGATTCGGGCCTCCCATTGTCACACTTGGAATACGACAAGACAAAACAGGCTATATTCTCTTTGGCAAAGAGAAAAGGCTACTTTGACGGAAAATTTATTGAGTCGAGAATAGAAGTAATCCCTAGTGATAACATTGCTAATATCCACCTTCATTTTTGTAGCGGACCACGCTATAAATTTGGTTCTGTAAGCGTTCCTCAGAACGGTGTAGAACCTATACGTATCGAGCGAATTCCGACGTTCAAACAAGGCGATGATTTTGACACCATTAAGCTTGGTCAGTTGCAATCTGACTTGTCTGACACTCTATGGTTTCGCAGCGTCGTTGTGCACAGTGAGTTCAACCACCTTGATAACAGTCTGGAAGTCCCAATTGAAATCATCGCGGAGCCAAGCTCGCGTGATATTGTTCAAGTTGGTGGTGGTTATTCTACCGATCTCGGATTTCGAGCCTCTCTGAACTGGTTAAAACCTTGGTACAACCGAAGGGGACACAGTTTTGAAACTCAAACGTATTTGTCTGAACAAGAGCAGTCGCTTCAATTAGGGTATAAAATCCCGACGGAAAAGGTAACGACCGATTACTTTGGTATTCAGTTTGAATCGAAACGTATTGATCATCGAGACACAAAAAGCTTTTCAAACGATCTTAAGTTTGAACGTTACTGGCAACTAGACAGCGATTGGCAAAGTACTATTTACGTCAAATACTTGCACGAGCAGTACCGTCAGGCCTCTGAAGAAGAGCAATCTCAATTGTTCTTACCTGGAATCAGCTTTTCTCAGGTTGATCGTAAGAATGATCAATTGGAGCTTAATCATCGACACATCTATTCTATTGAGTATTCTGACCCTAGTCTGTTCTCTGATTCAAGGCTGTTGCGGTTGGAAGGAAACAGTGTAGTTTCTTGGGATATTAGTGATGAGCAAAAGCTTCATTTCCGTTCTAACGTCGGCATTAATATCGCAAAATCATTATCGGATGTGCCTTCCTCGCTTCGTTATTTTGCTGGTGGAGACGGCAACTTGCGGGGCTATGGTTATGAATCGATTTCTCCTAGAGACGAGAATGGCGAATTAACGGGGGCACGTTATATGTTAACGGCTGGACTCGAGTATCAGCATCAAGTCTATCGTTCAATTTGGTTGGGTGCCTTTCTTGATGCGGGAGATGCATTCGATCAACAAGCAGATTGGAAGCGTGGCACGGGAGTGAGCTTGATTTGGAACTCACAGCTTATGCCAGTCAAACTCGACTTTGCCTATGGTCTGGATGCGCCCGAAGGTGATGAATTCCGTATCCATTTTTCTCTAGGCACTCAGTTTTAATATTTATGGGTCTCAGGGAGGGTTTGATCCATCTAATGGGATTCTAGGAAATCAAGCAAGCGTAATAACCTTTGTGCTTAAATAAACATAAAGGTAAATACGATGAAAAAAGTACGATTTGGCGTCTTTGGTAATATGGGACCTGAAGCTGATGCGTTATTCCAAGATATCGTTGCTAAGAAAGAGATCGAGCATGGTGCGCTAAAAGACCAAGATCATATGGCCATGATTGTGGTTAAAAATTCAGATATTCCGGACCGCTCTGAAGCAATTAACGAAGGCGGCACCGACCCTGTTCCAGAGCTGATTGAGTCAGCGTGCATTTTAGAACATGCCAATGTTCAATTTGGCGTAATGACCTGCAATACCGCTCATTACTTCAGACCTGAAGTTCAAAAACATACCAATGTTTATATCGTCGATATGCTTCAAACCACCGTTGATCAGATCAAAGAAGATAATCCGGAAGCAATTGTTGGTATTCTGTGTACCAATGGTACTTACAACTCGGGAATCTATGATCGTTACCTAACGGACGCCAATCTGGTGTTTGTTAAGCCAGATGCCTTTGAGCAAGAGCATAACGTACATAGTGCTATCTATGGTGAAGTGACGGGGGAGATCACAGAGTGTGGTCAAGCGATTCGTAAAACAAACGGTATTAAAGCCGGTCAGTTTGACCATAATGCAGCTCTACTTTCGATTGCTGTACAAAGTATCGTTGATAAAGGGGTAAATACCGTGATTTTAGGGTGTACTGAACTTCCTCTTGTTAGAAAACAGCTTGCAAGTGCATTTCCAACTATCAAACTTATTGACCCTATGGAAGCGGTGGCTGAGCGTGTTGTAGATATCTATCGACTAGCAGAACAGTATGTCGAACGTGACCATCTTGATTACGACATTAATGATGTTGAATCTATTTACACAACGTTAGATATGGTTAACTACGTAGCCAAGAGAGCGATGACTCGTCGTTTATAAACTGAGATCTGCTTGCCTGAAACATAAATAAACCGCGAATTACGCGGTTTTTTATGTTTTGAAGATTGATGAGTTACAAAGAATTGCAGACAAATAAGGACTTTACGATTCTGACACACTCACGGGCATTAGTATTAAAGCTCAAACTCGCCGTTTATTTTGCGGAACAACCAATCCGGCAACGTATTCCATGAACTGTAATCAGGGTTCTTAATCTGTTTTTGTTCCCCTGAAACCCAAGTAGTCTCACCTGATTGGGCACGTGACACCTCCCAGAACAATTCGTCTTTCTGACGCGTTAAGTTGTGTGTCACTTGCTTCGCAAACTCTTCATTGTCAATCAACACACCAAACTCAACGTTCAGAAAGTCTGATCTTGGGTCAAAGTTAGAAGAGCCAATGTAGGTAAAACGGTCATCTAAAATTACTGTCTTGTTGTGGTAGTAGGTATCAACATGAAAGTAGTGATCATCATTGATAGCTTGGCTTTTGTACTCATAGATACTTACGCCTTTGTCGAGTAAAGTCTCACGGTGTTTTTCGTAATAAGCTGGTACAAAGCCTGAATCATTGGAAGCCGATGAGTTGGTCAGTAAAGTGACTTCGGCTTGGTTCTCTCTGAGCGCATCGACAAACACAAACTGATTATCGCTTGGCACCATATAAGGCGTAGAAATTATAGCCTTAGTTGGCGTCGCTACTTTTTGCTTCATTAAGTGCTCTGTACGTTGACGAAAGTAAGGCTTGTTGTCATTGAGCTTCTCCAGTGAGTCAAATACCGGCGTGACAGAGGCCGAAATGAACTTCGGTTGGTTTAAGCTCTTTATCTGCCTTTCGACTTCAGACGTGATCAACGCTTTATTCTTCTCGCCTTTATTTAACGCTTTGGTGAACGCTTGGTATTGTTCGGTCTCTTGGATTTGAATACGCTCTTGAATTGGCACTACGTATTCGCTCTCCCAAAGTGCTTGGTAGTTGCGGTCGAAAGACGCTATTACTGTACCTCGAAACAGAACGTCCATATCAAAGAAATTGGCATTTTCGCTATAACCAAAGTAATCATTACCAATATTTCTTCCGCCCAAAATCATCGATTGGTGGTCAACATTGAAGTACTTCTCGTGAAGTCGATTATCCAGTTGTTTTTGGTGAGTCGAGAAATTAAACGCACGTCCAATCCAGCCAGCTTTACGTGACTCAAAAGGGTTGAACAGTCGAATCTCAATATTGGGGTGTGAGTCTAGCTCGGCCAACCATTTGTCATTGAATACCAACAAGTCATCAAGTGTGAGGTGCACGGCCACATCGCGGTCAGCGGCGTGTTTCAGCTCGTTTAACAGCATCAGACCCAGAGTGTCGTTTTCCCAAGAGAAGTAAGTCATATCAATCGAGTGTTTTGCTTGGCGAACCAGATCAATGCGGCGAGCAAAGGCTTCAGGCGCACTAGGGATCAAATAGACTTCGGCTTGATGTTCTGTGCTTTGCCAGTTAGCTTCGAAATCGGGTTCAACATCAGGGTAGGGTTGGGCGCATCCTGCGAGCAAGGCAATCAACATTATCGTCCATGCTGTTTTTAGTTTGCTAAGTGTCATAACTAACCTGCGTTTAAACATAAAATTTAGATATAAAAACGGCCAGCGAACTGGCCGTGAAAGTAGGAGGGGTGTTGAATATGTTTAGTTTAGGTACCAGTCCCAAGGCATAAGACCTTGCTCTGTTAGACCCGTTAAGCGACCTTCACGAAGCTTAGGATCAACACCTGGGTTTGTGACATAGTCCCAGTCTAAGGTAGTACTGTTTTCGCTGAATCCTGCACTATCAATTACAAGCACATTGTCTGCAGCATCGCTGTACTGGTAGCTCTGGAACAATTCATCCCTAAACCAAAGACGCGACATTTCGTTCATTAGTGCTTTTTCTTTGCTTGATGGATTTACTTCGCTTCCATCAAAACGTACAGCTTTGTTGAACATAAATGGCAGTTCTGAACCGTTACATGCACCGCTGATGCAACCGATCGTTTTGAATAGATCAATGATTGACAGTTGGTCGTATTCGCCCGTTTCTTCATTTAGACCTGTTTTAAAGTTCCACATGTTAAAGCTTGGTTTGTGCTCAAAGTGGTATAGCGTTGCTTCTACTTCGCTGTTTGCTGCCAAATAACGAGCAGGGCCATTGAACAAGGTGTCATTTAGCAGGGTTTTAAATTGCGTCATGTTGTCAAGAGCGCCACCTAAGCTAGATTCTGAGTTAGGGAAAAAGTCAGTTAGGTTTAAAACTTTATTAGTTTGTTCATGGCCGTTTAATTCAATATCTACATTTTTTGCGATACATTCGATTACCTCTATTGGGTCGTCTTTAGCTAGACAAATTGGCGTAAGAACTCCTATATCAACAGATGAATCCATCCCCCAAAATAGTTCACTAACAGCTGTATATGCAGTGAGTGAAAGACCTGCATTTGCAGCAACGCCCTTAGAACTCATGTTATTTATCCTTGCTAATAAACGATCTTGATTGTGCTCATCATCTAGCCATTTCAACGCATCTAAGGCAATGGCCTCTGAACGCTTACCTTTTATTGCTTCAGTTGAAAGAAATTCGTCAATGATAGTTGGAATCAAAAAAGTCACACTGAACAACATCCCAAAGCTATTTGCTTCATGAGCATTGTTTCCCAAAATCGTTTGTACAGAAAAATCAGAATTTAATGGTGATTTAGATGGTTCTATACATATTGCCTCTGACTCATCAGTGGTAGCAAGTGACTCACAACCTAGATAAGGAGCAAATGGCATCAGTGTTGGCATAGGGGTCTTTCCTGATTTGGGGCCTACTTCCAACTCTTGACCCAAATAAGAAACTGAAACCGATAGCGAACTCAATAACCAATTTTTTAGCTGTTCAATACCATTCAAAGCTGTTTCTTGCGACGCCATGATCTCATCGAGCGAAGTGTCTGCTGTAAACTCCTTACTGCGATCTTTTGCTACTTCATAGCTAGGATACTCAAAACCATACGGGTTGCTCTGCATGATGGCACGTTGGAAATATTGACCTGCGATATCGTCATCTTGCTGCAAGAAACCAATAGACATAGCACCTGAGCCTTGCCCCATAATGGTTACGTTTTGAGCATTACCACCGAAATCGGCAATATTATTGTGTACCCACTCTAAGGCGCGCTTCTGGTCACCTAGGCCATAGTTGCCATCTTCGTTCGCGCCTTTAATCCATTGAGTACCTAACTGACCAAGACGGTAGTTCAAGCTTACATAGATGAAAGGCTTCCCATCGTCGCTTCCTTGAGCAACTACGGTATCACCGTGCACAAGTGCTTCAGAACCTGAGCCATATTCAAAGTCACCACCGTGGATGAATACATAAACCGGTAGATCTGCATCAGTATCTACGCCTACTGGTCGCCAAATGTTAAGGTTCAAACAGTCTTCAGATTGTGCCTGAGAAACGGTCTTCAATTGAGGACATGCATCACCAAACGCAGTGGCATCAATGTCACTCCCAAGATCAACAATGTTACTTTGCTCAAAGCGCTCTGCTTCGGCAAATTTAATGCCTTTAAAAGACTCAACAGAAGCTAGCTTGTCGACGGCACTATTTGAAGTAATCACCAGCTCTTCTTTAGACGCTGTGATCATCGCGTCGCCGATTTGAGTAGTAAACGTTTCAGCAGGGGCAGGTACGAGAGGTTCAGGTTTATCTGGCTTTGGAACCGTTGGTTCAACGTCTGTGTCACAGCCAGCAAGAGCGGCCGCAATAGCGAGTGCGATGAGAGAACGATATGCAATAGTCATAAAAAAGGTGTCCACAATAAAATTTGGTAAAGTAACGAACAGCGCATCGATACCGTCAAACCTGTCGTTCCATCAGGTGATTCGCTCCATCATTGGTGCGTTTGACGTGGTTGTTTATTTCACTTGCTCTCTGTTGAAAACAAGGGGGGCGCAACGTCGTTGGTATGATGTCGGCGCAAGCAAACGTGAGTTTTACACCGATATCAGAGTTCAATGAGTTAAGAGCTTATTAGGTCTAGAAGATCAAACGTTCTAGAAGCGATAGCCAAGGTTCAATGTCACAGCCGAACGAGTTTCACCTTTGTTGTACAACACGGTCATGTTGTAATGCTTGCCAATCTGTTTGTTGACTCCGGTTAAAAATGCCCACTGGTTAATGTCCACACCAACGTCGTAATCAAACTCAATATCGTCTGTTTTTACAGTACCTTGCATACGTGAATCTAAACCTTGGTATTCAGCACCAACGAAGAATTGAGCTCGATAATCAACCAATTGGTAGCCCAACATTGGCTGAACCGTGACAATGCCGTCGCCCCAATCATCCATCCCTTTCAGACGCGTTTGTGAATAGGTGCCGGTCAGTGATGCAAAGAACTCTTTGTAACCAACAGATAGTGTTGTACCCGCACCGCGTAAGTCATATTCGAGATGCAGTGGTACATTTAAACGCCCACTGTTACACAGTGCTGATACGCCCTCGCACAGTTTGTCACCTAGACCAGGTAATTTGTTATTGAGTTTATCTTGTAGATATTCTCCCGCAGCGCCGGTGTAAGAGGCATCAACATTCGCGTCAACGTTTACCTTTCCTACATATCCGAATACATTCCAGAACGGCAGAATATTCACATCACCACGTATTGAAAGACTTTCTGCTTTAACCGTTGCAACGCTATCTTCAGGGTCGAACAGGTCATTCAAGCGCACACCGCCAATCACGTAATCGGTCATAGGAAGGTTCATGTCTTGATTGCGATAAGCAACAGAAACACCGAATGGAAGCGGCATATCGATGCCTTTGCGGCGCACCATGTCACCCATTAATGGAAAGATGCGGTCCAGCTTTACGCTCGCTTCTTGCATTCTTGGGTCTGAGACTTCCTGAAGTCTTGCTTCATTTAGAACTTGTACGCCGTTGTCATCTGCGTATAGCGCGACAGGTTCTACCAAACTAGTCATCTTCATCGGTTTATTCTTCGTTGTGCCGACGACTTCTGTCGTTTTGCGTGCAATAACGAGCTTGCCTGACTCCAATGTGTTGAACTCAATCTCTTGGTTGTAGCTTTCTACCTTGTAGATATGGTGTGTAAAAGGCTTGTCATTGGTGATCAACATTCGCTTTGGTTCACCGTCGACTAATTCGATATCGACATTCAAGAATCGGAAATACGCGATATCTTGAGGTAAGCCATACTTCGAATAATCAAAGCTAATGATGACTTTGTTGTCGTCGATTTCTTGCACACGCACTGAAGAAGAATCAAAGCTTTCGGCATAGTCACGTAAGCGATATTCAGTACGAGTGAAAGCTTCTATTTCATCCAGTAGATCATCGTTATCGTCCAGTTCTTCTGGGTTATATTTTATACGTAGGTCTATGTTGCCCTTGCTGTCGGTGTTTTTAACTAGATAGACGCTTGAGTCACGAATTTCATCACCGACTTGAAGAGTACGACGCGCATGTTCGACCAAGTGCTCACCTTGAACCAATGAGCTGATTGCTAGTTTTGGTAAGTCGTGGCTGATGCCATATTTGTCAAACAGGGCACGTCCTTTTTCCATGGCTTCGCTGTAAGTTTTAGTTTCTTCTGCGGCTGAAGCTAAAGAGGGTGTTGTAAGTAGCAGGGCGCTCGCTAATACAGAAAGAGTATGGGTCTTACAGGCGCTAGTGCGTATTTCAAAAAAACTCATGACGGTTTCCACTCTGAGTAGCCTCAAACCTTCGAGACTCAAACAGTCGATGTTGTACTGAACCTCGTGTTCAGTTTGTTATGTATGTATCCATAAGGATTTCCAGTGTGAATGTCGCGTTTAAAAATGCATTGCGCCAATCAATGATAGGATTCTAAGGTGAGGGCGGAAATGTCGTTAATCGCGTTTGATGGACGCCATCCTCACTTAATTATTTTCCAGTGGTATTCTTTGGCAACTAATTGATTTTAAAACTTAATGTGTTCATAAGACAGGCAGGTAAATAGAAAGGAAAACGGCCTGCGAAGCAATATGCTTGGCAGGCCGTTACATGTTTATGAGGGAGTGCAGGCGTAATTTTAAACCGTCACTTTTACTCTGAATAGATCAGTAAATAGTTTCGCTATCATCAAAATGATTAAGATATTGACCAACATTAATAGTGGTGTTTCTATTTGATAGACTGGTGTCAGGTTGAGTGCACCAGATGTAAGAACCACCAATAAGTTAATACCCAATATTCGATGTACCATTAGTTTAGGTGTCGCGAAGACTTTCCATATCACCATGATATTAACGAAGTAGAATAGGGCAAGTTGCCAAAGCTCGGTCATCAAAGGCATCACGAAGATGTATTGGAGTAAGATCACTGAACCTGTACCAAGCACGCCGAAAAATGCATCTTTGATGATACTCGGTGGCATTGTAGGTACCATTGAAGAAAAAACGCCCGCAAGCATTGGAAAAATAAAGCCACCCGGCATTGGAAGATATATCCATATCAATAGTGAAGTTACAAACATCGACACACCTTGTAGGACCTTGCGTCCGTCTTCATTCAAATGTTGAACAAACGTACGATGAGCGCGATGCCAAGACACGTCTTTATTATCGCCCATTACATTGGGTTCACCTTCAATAAGTGATTGATCTGGTGTTAGTGTATTAAAGCTCTTCAAGTTGTTGGTAATAACGGCCCATTGAATGCCCAAGTCAGATTCACTGTGACTTTGCTCAAGTAATGTATCTTGGATATGCGCCATCTCGTTGATACGTAAGCGCCATGTTTGGCTGTTCTCTTTAAGATGGTAACTACCAGTAAGTGGCAAATCTAAAAGTTGATACAACTTATCAATATTGGCGGTGTTACTTTCAAGCGCGTTGATGTCGATGTTGTCTAGGTTTTCCATTATTTCTAATAGTGAATTTCTACTGGTTTCAAATCGTTGTATAAAATTTAGCTCTGTGTTGACTGGCCAAATTAAACGATAGACGATAGAAAAAGTTACGATACCAAGTATGGTTTCTTGTATACGTAGCACGGCAAAATGGAAGGTCACTTGGCTATCAAACCCGCCCATACAAGAAATAATCGAACAGACGGCGAAACCAATTGAAAACACATAACCATATTTCTCGTCACTAGACATGAAAATGCATGTGCCTAAGAACAATGTAAAAAATGTCAGAAACAAAAATCGGTCTTGTGAAAACATCGCAATGAGGAAAAAGGCATAACCGGTCCCTAACAAGGTTCCCATTAACCGGTTATGCCCTTTGTTTATAGAGTGAGCAAAGCTCTCATTCAACGCCATCACTGCAACTGCAATCGCTGCCCAATAAGGTTTTTCCCATTGGAACCATAGTGCTAAGCATATAGCGATAACAATAGAGAACGCCGCTTTTATCGCTTCTTTAGTCGACGCATTGAACATAGAAAACACCCAATTATTTAATAATTTTGATAGAAGCTGTCATACCAACACGAAGCTGTAATTCATCAGGAATATGGTCCAACTTCACTTTAATTGGAATACGTTGCGCAAGGCGAATCCATTGGAAATTTGGGTTTACGTTGGGCAGCAAGTCGTTGCCGGTACTCCCATCTTGTTTTGCGATACCAAAACCGATGCTCTTAATGTGACCTTCTAACTGGATTTTGTTGTGCATCATTAACGTTACGTATGCTTTGTCTTGCGCGTCAACGCCAACAAGATCCGTTTCTTTGAAATAACCTTCAATCCAAAAGCTATCCTCATCAATTAACGCGACAACTGGCGAGTTTGCGACTGCTTGAGAACCCTCACGAAGGCTTAGATTAGTGATATAACCATTAGTTGGTGCATACACCTTTGTATACTCAAGATTAAGTTGTGCTTCTTCGACGTTTGCTTTAGCGAGCTGAACGTTCGCGGAGGAAGTCTCAACCGCATTACTGAGGTTGTTTAGCGTTAAAACTGGAATAGCACCTGGCGTTCTTTTTTCTAAGTTAAGTGCGCGTTGCTCTTCATTCTTTGCTTTTGAAAGTAATGCTAGGGCTTGTTTTTGAGAAGCTAAGGCCTTGTGATAGGCCGCTTGGTAAAGGCTTGGGTCGATTTCGAACAGAATATCGCCTTTGACCACTTGAGAGTTATCATCAATATGGACTTTGGTTACTTGGCCTGTAACACGTGGTGTTATAGAGACAATATAAGCACTCACCTGGCCGTCTCTAGTCCAAGGGTTGCTTGAATAAGATTGGTAATAGCTATAGATGACAGTACCAGCGGCTGCGAATAATAGGAGTGTAATGAGATAACGTTTTATCACAGGAATTGCCTCAAAAAATGGTAATAAATTGGCCGACGATGCCAGTAAAAATGACGATTAGGCTCAATTCAGCTAACGCAGGAAACGCGACATATTTATGAAGTCCTAATCTGGTTGTGATTGAGCCGGTTAATATCGTCAACACATAAGCCAATGCGACAACCAGTAACAGCGGTGGAAAGTAAACCTCTCCCCATACGAGCTCATGCGGCATGGTGTTCATGGTTTTGTTCTCTATTTGTTTGATGAATGGAACGATACGGTAGTTAGGCTGAACGTGATAATCGTGTTTAGAGGACCTGATCCATCAATAGGCGTAATCGACTTTCTATTTGCCGGATAAGCCTATCAATACGAAGTGAAGTGGATACGTAAAGCGAGGTTGTCAGAGGTATAAATAGAGGTAAGAAACAAATAACGGTTACTTTTAAAAATATCTAAAAAATTCAAAACAATTATTTTTATTGTAACTCACTGTAATATAGTGAAATCTTCATTTCCAAAATGATGATATCGCTTAATTATTGAACATGCGATGATTGAGTCCATCAAAAAGGATTACATTGAATACTCTTTTCTAACTAATATTCGTCTCGAAGCAACGAGATGCTTTAATAATCCAACAAATATCATTACTAATTTATTCGTTCGGTTATTTATTCCTTAATTTAACATAAGAGTAAATTTGTCATGGACATCATTTCTAATCTATTTGATATGGCCCCATTTGTCGCACTATTTATTACACTCTCTCTCGGTTATATGGTCGGTAAGATTACCATTGGTCGATTTGTTTTAGGCGGTGTTGCCGGGACATTATTAATGGGTGTAATTATCGGACAATTCGGTGTCGATATTGACCCAGGCGTGAAAAGTATTTTCTTTGCGCTATTTATATATGCAGTCGGTTATCAAGGTGGTGCTCAGTTCTTTAAAGCACTTAACTTTAGAACCATCAATATATTACTTTCAGCTGTCGTAATGACAGTGTCGGGCTTACTCTGTGTATTAGCTGCCGCATGGTTATTTGACCTAGATAGAGGTACGGCTGCAGGCCTAGCCGCTGGTGGTCTCACACAGTCTGCAATTATTGGTACCGCTGGTGATGCTATCGCTCGCCTTGGTGGGGTGTCAGAAGAAGCAAAACACCTAATGCAAACCAATGTTGCTGTCGGCTATGCAGTAACTTACATCTTTGGTTCTTTAGGTCCAATTCTAATGGTTACCTGGGTATTCCCAACACTGATGAAGTGGGACATTCGAGCTGAAGCGATAGCCCTAGAAGAAAAAAACTCTAGTGGTAAACGCGAACTGGCACCTGGTGAATTTAATGCGGTTACGGCATTAGTTACCCGTGCGTTTAAAGTCAGTTCTGGAGACAAGTTAGTCGGAAATACCTTAGCACAGTTAAATGACACATCGCTTTCTGCTTGTATTGAATTGATTGAGCGTGATGGACATGAGCTTAATGCAGACAAGTTCACAGTACTCAAAGAAGGCGACATCATCGTTGTTACCGGTCGTAGAAATGCGGTCCAAGAGTTACAGGGTAGCGCTCATGGCAAAGAAGTATCTCTTCCTGAAAGCTATGAAATTATAGAAGAAAATCGACAGCTGATCGCAGATAACCGTAAGCTTGTCGGACAATCTCTTCGAGAGATCAAACAACACTCAAACGAAGGTTTATATCGTGGTGTTTACATTACTGATTATATCCGTGAAGGCGTAGCGCTTGCATTGACACCGGAATTGGTTGTTAAGAAAAATGACATTATTCAAGTCACTGGTACTGCAAATGATATTAATCGCGTAGAGAAAAATATTGGACAGCGCATGGGCTCAGCAAGCATGACTGACTTTGTGATTCTTGGTTTGGGTATGGTTGTTGGTCTGCTTATTGGTTTGATTAGCTTTAAAATCGCTGGTATCCCAGTAACGATCGGCTCTGGTGCAGGTTGTTTGATCTCTGGTTTATTCGTTGGCTGGATTCGTAGCAGAAACCCTCACATTGCACAGTTTCCAGTTGGAGCCGTTAACTTTATTCGTGACTTTGGCCTGGCAGCTTTTGTTGGAATTGTTGGTCTGCAAGCAGGACCACAAGCCGTTGACACCATCAAAGAACACGGTATGTCGTTATTGTTCTTAGGTGCTGCTGTAACCATTATTCCGCAACTTATATCATTCTTCTTTTCATACTTTGTGTTGAAAATTAAGAATCCGGTAGAAGCATTAGGTTGTGTGACTGGCGGACGCAGCGCAAACCCTGGCTTTGCGGCATTAATGGAAAAAACAGGCAATGCAACACCTGTATTTACTTTCACAGTAACTTACGCAGTAGCTAATGTCCTACTTACATTGTGGGGCCCCATCATCGTCGGTGTAATTACTTTAAACGCAGGCATGTAAATAATAAACAGTATAACTTATCGGCTAAATATTTTGTCGATAGGGTAAGTATTCCCAAAATTTAGTAAATATATAATTAGGTAAATATTATGACTACACAAAATACAGTAATCGACTTCTCAAAATTCGAAGATTTAAGCCCATTTGAATTAAAAGATAAACTAATCGAAGTAGCACAAACAGTGCCTGACCGCGCGCTATTAGATGCTGGTCGTGGTAACCCTAATTTTTTAGCGACACTACCACGTAAAGCGTTTATTCGCCTTGGTGAATTCGCTGTTAATGAAGCAGAACGTAACTATGCATACCTTGGTGGTGATTTTGGTGGTATTCCTGACGGCGTAGGAATTGTTGAGCGTTTCGATACATTTGCAAAAGAATACCAAAACGACAAAGGTGTTCAGTTCATCGAGCGCGCACTAAGCTACGCAAAAGATCGTCTAGGCATCCAAAAACAAGCGTTCCTAAACGAACTCGTTCTCGCTTACCTTGCGTGTAACTACCCAGTACCACCGCGTATGTTGGTAAACATTGAGAAAGTCGTTAAACAATACATCGCGGAAGAAATGTACGGCCCAACACCAATGACAACAGATTTTGATTTGTTTGCAACGGAAGGTGGAACCGCTTCAATGACTTATACATTCCAAACGATGTTTAACAACGGCTTACTTAAAAAAGGCGACAAGGTTGCGTTGATCACACCAATCTTTACTCCTTATTTAGAAATACCTGAACTTTCTGAATATGAGCTAGAGATCGTCGAACTACGCCTTGATGAGACAACTTGGCAACTACCAATGTCTGAAATTGAAAAACTAGCAGATACAGACATTAAACTGCTTTGTGTCGTTAACCCGGCGAACCCGGCATCAGTGAAATTCTCGGATGAAACGCTAGATAACTTAACAAAATTTGTAAATGAGCAACGCAACGATCTATTTATCATTACCGATGATGTATACGGCACGTTTGCTGATGATTTCGTTTCTCTATTTGCAAAACTACCGTACAACACACTTTGTGTTTATTCATTCTCTAAGTACTTCGGTGCAACTGGCTGGCGCTTAGGTACTATCGGGATTCAGCACAAAAATGTATTCGACGACACACTGCGTTCATTCAGTGAAGAGAAACAATGTGAGCTTGATGACCGTTACAAAACGTTGTCTCCTGAACCTCGCGACATCAAATTCATCGATCGTATTGTGGCAGATAGCCGAAGCGTTGCATTGAACCACACTGCTGGCTTGTCATTACCACAACAAGTGCAAATGGCAATGTTTGCCCTAACATGCCTTATGGATTCTGAAGGCAGCTATAAAGCGGCGTGTAAACGCATCATCCGCGAACGTTACATTACGCTTTACAAAAACATGGGTCTTGAAGTTGAAGAGAACAAAGATCGCGTTGATTACTACACACTGCTTGAGCTGGATACTTTAGGTGGCAAGTTGTACGGCGACGCGTTTGTCGATTGGTTCAAATCAAATGGCAAAGGTAAAGATTTCCTATTCCGTCTTGCGCATGAAACGGGCGTTATTTTGCTGCCAGGCAAGGGTTTCGACACGGTACATGCATCAGTTCGTGTATCACTCGCTAACCTAACTCACCATGAATACGAGCTAATTGGCCGCGCGACTCGTAAAGTACTTGATGAACACTTTGTTGAGTTTCAAGGTTAATAATCGCTAATGAGTTAGTGGTTCTATTCACTTACCGGTCCTATTAACTCAACGGTTTACACCATAAAGAATAAGCCTCGACACCGTCGGGGCTATTCCGACCAAATAAGCACAGTGAAATCCAATTAATCTGTTGTGTTTATTTAGTCGTCAATCGATCTCACTAAAGAAGAGTGACCTATGAAAAGTATTATCTCGATCCAATCTCATGTTGTTTATGGTCACGCTGGTAATAGTTCAGCAGTGTTTCCGATGCAGAGAATGGGGCTAGATGTATGGCCGATTCACACTGTACAGTTTTCCAACCACACACAGTATACACAGGGTTGGACTGGGCAAAAGTTTACATCAGATGACATTCGAAACTTGATGAAAGGGCTTGATAACATTGACTCTTTACGAGCATGCGGCGCTGTATTATCGGGTTATCAAGGGAGTGCAGACCAGTGTCGGGCTGTTGCTGAATCAGTAACTTTAGTCAAAGAACGCAATAAAAATGCTTTGTATGTATGCGACCCAGTAATGGGTGACCCGGACAAAGGTTGCATTGTTGATGACGGTGTTAAGGCAGCGATTGTCGAGCATCTTTTACCCATCTCTGATGTCATTGTTCCGAATCAATTTGAACTTACGGAACTTACGGGTATCAATATCAACTCTTTGTACGATGCAGTGACCGCATGCAAAAAAGCGTTAGAACTGGGCCCGAAAATCGTTCTAGTAAAACATCTCCATTCATTACCTGACGAAGCTTTCAGCATGATCTTGGCGACACCTAAAGCCTGTTATCTAGCTCAGCGACCAAATATCGATTTTCCTAGACAACCTGTAGGTGTTGGTGACCTAATTTCAGGGCTGTTCACCGCATGTTTAGTTAAACGCATGTCGCCTGTTGCCGCTTTTCGTCACGCACATAATGCGGTCTATGGGGTATTAGAAGTAACTAAAAGTTATGGTACTTGGGAGCTACAAACCATCAATGCTCAATATGAATTCGTAGAACCAACGAGTGATTTCAATGTTGTTAAAATTGCATAGCACCTTATCGGGTGTTTTTTCGAAGGGTTACATCCTACATACGTGATTATTTAAACTCGTCGATTCGTTTTATATTTATTCAACAGAAGAAACGGACTTCATTTATTTCTTACCCTTGAAACAAAACTCTGGAAAGCACCGGAGAAGATGAAATGAGTCCAAATATGAATCGCCGAGTTTACTCTGTTTTTACTGTCCTGCTGTCCGCCTTCTTAGTGGCGTGTAGTTCTCCTCACACCTTAGATGCAAGAGTTTCTAAGGATAATTATCGAGACGTAACGGTTGCAGCGACACCTTCTCATGAGCCATTACGTACGTGGGCGAATGAAACCCCTGATTTTCTCTATTCTGAATATAACAAAACAACCCCGATTAAGGTGAGTGGCGAACATTTAAATATACTCGCGCTTTCTGGTGGAGGGGCTAATGGGGCATTTGGGGCTGGAGTTTTGGTGGGATTAAAGGAGTCAGGACAACTCAAAGACTATTCAATTATCACAGGCATTAGTGCGGGGGCGTTGATTGCGCCGTTTGCTTTCATCGGTGGAGATGCGCTACGTGAAATGAAAAACGTCATGCTCGACATTAACGACGATGCAATATTAGGGAAAAAGAATTTTCTAAACACGGTTTTCAAAGACGCCTTTACTGACGGTGAACATTTATACCAATTCATTGCCAATGCTTATCCGGAATCAATGATCGACAAAATCGCTCAACAACATCGAAATGGTAAACGCCTATTCATTGGCAGTACGCATTTTGATTCCGGGGAATTGGTTATTTGGAATTTAGGCGCCATTGCTAACAGTGAACGACCAGATAAGGCGGAACTCGTATACAAAGTATTAGCTGCAAGTGCTTCAATCCCAGGGGTTTTTCCACCGCAGTTCATCAATGCAGAACTAGACGGAAAGACATATGAAGAGTTGCATGTTGATGGTGGCCTTGCTGCTCAAGTGTTTTTTAATCCATCAAATTTTGATTATACAAAGATATCTGAAGCGTTAAACCTCGAAACACCGCCCCAATTAGACGTAATTAGAAATGGGGCTCTTAAAGCGCCTTATCATCGTTTACAAGATAAGGGGTTGGATTTGGTAGCAAAAAGTTTAACAAGCTTGACGTTGGCACAGACGCGAGGAGACCTTTATCGAATGAAATACTTCAGTGAACTGAATGACATCAAAATGCAATTTACCTATATCGAAAAAGACTTTGGATTTGCCAAACGCTCAAAAGACATGTTTGACGAGCACTACTTGAAAGCAATTTATCAATACGGCTTCTATAAAGCGACTCAAGGGCAGCTTTGGGTCACTGAATTACCACAATAAAAAGAGCAAAGAAATGAACAACACAACACTGGCGTTACTATTACTAAGCATGTCAACGAGCGTTATGGCGCAAAACCTAACGAAAGCTGAGCAACATCACGTAGATAACCAAATGCAACAAATGACACGAGTACATGAAGATTCGGCCATTATTATGATTGATGAGAATTCGAGTTATGTTTCTATTGAATACGTTGGCGAATGGACAGAGATAAACAATTACGTTTCTCATGATGAGGCAAACGCGCTGCAACTACAAAAAGTGGGCAAAAAATTTGTTTACTCACAAACTGGCGATAGCCTCGAGTTCTTAGAACAAAAGTTAATGGAACATATTGAGAAAGATCGCCCGAGCTATTTCAGTGTTGATGTATACCGAGATTATCATGGAGACTCAGGTGAATTTAATTACTTAGCGCGTGTCATCGAATATAAATAAGCGTTCTATAAACCTACTCAATTCAGTAGGTTTTCTTTTCTATCCAGCATGTTAGTCATGGCGTTATTTTCGTTGCTTAGTAGCAATTACGCGTTCTTGTGATAGTTTAAATACATGATTCGAGAAAAATTAGTACTTCATTATGAACTTTAGTATTGAACAACTTCTTGCTTTTGTGACTGTCTATGATCAACTGTCTTTCAGCAAGGCAGCAGTCAAACTTAACAAGCATAGAACGACAATCGGGCAGGTTATAACTAACCTTGAAGACCAACTCGCGGTAAGCCTATTTGAAAGGGTTGGACGCTCTGTAAAGCCGACGGAAGATGGTCATCATCTGTACCACTACGCTAAGCAAACGATTGAACAGGCAAGAACATTCGACAAGGTGGCTTTGAGCTTGTCTTATGGCGGGTTGGAAAACATCACCTTTGCTTATTCTGGTGTGATACCTCATCAAATGCTTTTGGATATTCGAAAGAAACTGCGTCGTGATTTCCCGATGATGCGAGTGAACTTTTTAATTCGAAACAAAAAGGATATTAAGAAGGGCCTTCAAAGCGGGGAGTACCACTTTGGACTAGTTAATGTGCATGACAGCCGTGGTATACACAGCTTTGATGCGACTTTTCTAGGTCACATTGAATTTTCCCCATTCGTTCAAAAAAATGGTGAGTTCTCATCTTTGGCGCAAGAGGATGTACTTTTAGCGTTAAGAAATTCAAAGCAGTTTATCTTGAGATCGTTTATTGAGGAGGGAATGTCAGAAAAAGTAACCATCAGCTCCGATAACGAAGAAGTCGATCAATTGGCGTTAGTTATTAAAATGGTTGAAGCCGGTTTAGGGTGGGCACTGTTACCAAAAACGTTTGCTCATTCTGAATTTTCCCATTACGACATTGAACCTATACAGTCGTCTGAAATGCAACAAGGATTCAAATTCGGTTTTGCGCTTTGGTGCCATCACTCTAAGCAAATGAGGGAAGTAAAATTATCGGTTTTATCTGTTATAAAAGAACATGTTGATCGAGTATTGAAACGAGATTAGCAGAGCAAGAACGTAAGTAACTTATTAATAGAGGCTCATTTATATGAGCCTTTTGCGTTTCTGTCATTTAGAAAGCTCTTTAATTTTGTAGGGCGACATCCTCCATATGGGAGTAGGGCAAATATACAAAGCTGGTTATTATGCCCGTGCTGATGAGGAACTCTCTTAGCAGCAAAAAGTTCTTAATTTCAATGTTTATTGCACGGAAGCAAACTTTCAACCGAGGCTCAGTCCTCGGTTTTTTTTTGAGGCAATTTATATGAATCGCTGTGGTGTGCTTGCGTTATTCTCAAGCTCCTTATTGACCCCTTTTACTTCTATGGCATCCTTTTACGACCCAGTGGACGGTCAGTTTGATATGGGGCATCACATCGCGGAAAATGCGACTGGATTCTTACCCATACCTATCTTAATTACAGAACCTGCCGTTGGGTACGGTGGCGGTGTTGCTGGGTTGTTTCTACATGAGAGTGAAGAAGAAAAACGTGTCCGTAAAGAAGCTGCGTTAAAGGCTATTGATGGAGGGGCGCAACTCGTTCCGTCTGCGATGAGTGTCGTAGGTGCTTTGGGGACTGAGAATGATACTTGGTTTGTATTCGGTGGCCATAGACGATCTTGGGTGAATGATTCAATACGTTATATTGGTGGTGGTGGTTTTGGTGTTGCGAATCTTGATTTATATAAGCAGTTTTCTCTTGGCGGGAAAGAGTTAGACCTTAAATTTGGTACAAAAACGTCAGTCGCTGTACTGTCGCAAAAGGTGCAATTTAGAATTGGAAACACGCCCTGGATGATTGGCGTGAAACAGTTATTAGCCAAGTCTAAAGTTGAATCTGATAATCGTTTGATTGATAAGTTAATGGAACTCACTTTAGGCACAGAGTCGGTGACATCAGGCTTAGGTATTGAAGCTGAATTTGATACAAGAGATAACTTGTTCTATCCAAAGAGCGGGTACCGGTTTTCAGCGGACTACATGGTTTTTGATGATGCTATTGGTAGTGATTCAAACTACCGTAACTTCAATATTGAAGGCGAAGGTTACATCCCAGTCGCAGAAAAGTGGACGCTTGGGCTAGCGGGTAATTATCAAAGCTATGAGCAAGATGATGGGTTCGTTTCTCCAACAGCCAAGCCATATGTTGAATTAAGAGGTGTTTCCTCATTTCGCTATCAGGGAGATGAAATTGAGACACTTCAAGGGCAGCTAACTTACAGCATAAGCCATCGTTGGAACGTATCAGGCTTCTATGGATCAGGAAAAGCATCAGAGCGAGCTGAACAAAGTAACAAGGTGAGCGCAGGTGGAGTAGGCTTTCGTTATCAAATTGCTCGTAGGTATGGTTTACATATCGGGATGGATTACGCACAAAGCCATGAAGAAAGTGCCGTCTACTTTAATATAGGCAGTGGATTCTGACAAAAAAATTGGTTTGAATTTTCCAATTAAAAAAGGCGCTAATTATTCATTAGCGCCTTTTAGATTTTGTTCAGCTAAGAGAAGAATTACTTCTTACGGCAGAATTCAGCGATTACGTACATTGATTGACCGCCGTTTGTTTTACCAGAAACAAGCTTAGGATCGTCACCAACGCTGATGCCACGGATAACAGTACCTTGCTTAATCACTTGGTTAGTACCTTTGATTGGCAGGTCTTTGATTACTGTTACGTCGTCACCTTTTTTAAGTTCAACGCCGTTCACATCAAGAGGCTTGTCATCAGCAGACATGCCGATTTGTGCCCAAACTGATGTTTCTTCTTCAAGGTACATCATGTCTAGCGCGTCTTGAGCCCAGCTTTCAGAGTTCAGACGAGTAAGTTGACGCCATGCCATTACTTGAACTGGCGCTTCTTGGCTCCACATGCTGTCGCTTAGGCAACGCCAGTGGTTGATATCTTTTGGATCGTCAATCTCACCCAGGCATTTGTCACATACCATGATGCCGTGATCCACTGTTACGTGGCTGTGTGGCGGTACTGCGTATGCAGTAAGAGAAGAATCAGAACCACATAGTTCACATTTAGATTGGCAGCGTTCTAGCATCGTAGCTTCAGAAGACATAATGGACTCACATTTATTAGGTATTAAATTACGGGGCTATTATCCACTTTATTTACAATAAAGAAAGAGGTCGTACGGTATTCTGTCTTGATTAATTTTAGCTGAGATCAACCATTTGTGTTTTAAGGTTCTATGCAAACGGTTAACTAGGGACGATGGGGTGTCGATAGATACAAAAATGCCAGCGGTTAGGCTGGCATGAATAAGTTATAACTTGGCTTAATGACCTGGGCTATTTGCCTTTTAATCATTAGTTACTTGTTGCTAATCAATCGTTGCATCAAGCAGTACAGGGTTAACGACTAAGCTACCCGTCGCATTACCTTGGGTGAGATTGAATTGCACAATTTGTGACACCATTTCTTCATGCGCGGCACTGTCGTCTTCTGTAGGTAGGTGAGATTTTTGTGGTGCAATCGCAGTACTATGCTCAGCAAATGAAGTGCGAGCAAAGTAAGACGCCAATAATTGGCCTGTAGAATGATTAACACTGTTCTTTAACTCAAGTTTGCTAAACAGAGCTTGTGTGCCAGCTGTAGGCAGTTGAGTCGTATTAGGTATTGTCTCATCACCTTCTGCTTGTATGCCAAGTACCGGGCCAGACATAAGTGTCGCTATGTTAATCGGGTCAACATTGTCTAACACGGTTTGCGCCGCATAAGTGAATGACGTGAGCGTTGCATCAACAACGGCTTTTGTTTGTTTTTGTTCATTACTTGCGTTCGAGTCACTGAGCGTTGCATAGAAATCATCAAAGCAATCACCACCGTCAATTGCCGGCGTTTTGTTATAACAATTGACGGCATAATAGTCTTGATAGGCGGTGACTTGAGTACCTATTACCGTATGCTTTATTGTTCCGGAAAATGAGCCAGATTCAAGTAAGAATGGACCGATACCACCGCCTGGATTCGCTAACGTTGTCGCTTTATAAGCAAGTTCGTCATCAACCGTAATGCCGAATTTCGCATCAATCTTGGTGTTGGCTACTGCTGAAGAACTAATGCCGGTAATGCCACCAATAGAGTGCCCCATCAAAGATACGTTGCTCGTATCTAAAGAGCTAAATGGAGCACCAGTACCGTTATTGAGCGCAAGTCTCAAACCAATGCCATCAATCGCACTTTGTCTAATATTGTCACGGGCAACCGGTAAGTACTCAAGGTTCATGTACACAGTCGGTGTGTTTGGCGTAGTCACGACTTCTCCATTTTGTCCAAGACCTCGCTGACCATGCAGCGGTTGATCAATCGCAACAATGGCGTAAGGTTGCTGGCCCGTTTGGATTGCGCCCGCAATATGCTGCAACGCGAAAGCGTAACTGGTCTCTTTTAAACTGGTAATACCGTGCTGGTATTGAAGTACTGGCAGGCTGTTACCTACAGGGCCACCAGAAGGGATAAACATAATGACATCAACGCTTTCAACAGAGCGAATCTGTGGAACTGCACTGTATTTGGTTAAGATTCGTTCTGGGTCCAGTTGAGAGCCGTCCGCTAAGGTCAGCTCCGTACCAACTAGGTTCTTTTGGTAATTTGGATCGAGTAGTTGAGTCGCTGGGTCAGTGATACCCAGTACAAATAGTTGCCTTGCTATTTCACCTTTGTCTGCGTCCGAACCAGACGTTAGAACTTTGAGGATCTTGAGGACACTCGGCATGCTACTGCGCCAAGGCTGAGTTTTCCAACCACTGTTCGCTGTGTCATTAGATAGGAAATACGGTAATTTAACTTTAGCACGGTAGACCGTGATTTCGCTGCCCGTTAACTTTAGATCAGCATAATTGGTGGTGAGGGCATTAATGCCATCTGTTCCCAGTACCGCTTTTGCGTATGGATCAACACTTAGTGCGGTATCAAATGCCATGGTATTTGGAATTTGGCTCGCAGTATCAATTTCTATCTCGTAAAGGCTATTGAGTATATCTGCATCAATATTGTTCGGGTTGGCGCTGCCTTGCCAAATCTGAGATTGGGTTGACTCATACCCTAGTGCTAACGCGTTTTTGGTATTTTGCATTACGTTACCTGCCGACGCAGTAGTAAACCAAGATGAGTAGATAATTTCATCTGAGCTTGATACAGAACCATAGCCAGCGAATAACGCTTCAACTTGATGGATGATTTTTTGTGGTAAATCGAGCGAGCCTGCTTGGTCTATATCTGTCGTTTTTAAAGACGCGTAGGAGCTTGATGTTCCTAGTGGTTCATCTGCACTATCAACAATTGAGTCAGTTAATGCATAGATATAGTCAGAGCTAGGGTCTAAACCTTTAAGAGGTAAAACTTGTATGGTCTTAAAATCGCTAGATGCCACTAAGTAGTCAACTCCAGCAGTTAGCGCAGTAAAGTTAGACATGATACCGGTACTCAGATCAACGTCTACTTTTGCTACTTTTACGCCAGCATTTAAGTGCGCGCTAAACGGTGTCGTCCCGTTCATCACGACATCGTTTTTCAGCGTTCTATCACTTGGAAGATTCACATTAATAGTGAACGGCATGATAGTACTCCAACCATCAGCTTCTCCCATTGCTACTTTGGGATCATTCAGTAATCCTGTTGAACTTGCATCTAACGGGATGTTCAGAGTGTGATCGTTAGTATCGAACAAGAAAAACGAAGGAAGAGGGACATCCGCTTCATTACCTAAAAGCGTAAAGCTAATTTTTGAGCTTCTAGCTAATGATTGGTTGATTGCATCGGAATACGGTGCTGCAGTTGAATCACCAGAGCTTTCACTGTTGTCCCCACAGCCAGCAAGAAGTAATGCTGAGCATACGAGAGATAAAGAAAATTTGTTATTCATGTAATTATTCCCGTACGGTTAGTTGAACGTGTAGTTAAGTTGTATCGCTGAAAGGTAAGCAACGCCTTCAGCATCAAATGTAAGCTTTTGTCCTGCTGCATCGGTTTCGGTAAACGAGCCGCTTTCGCTTTGTACTAATGCAAATGCTGCATCGACAGTCATGTTTTCAGAAACTGCATAAGTTAAACCGGCTGAATACCACATACGGTCGCTATCTGGGATGCTTAACGTTGCTTCACCAGCTTGTTCGTCATATGCCAAACCTGCACGTAGAGTCCAGCTTTGGTTAACCATGTAAGTAGCACCTACAGACCATCTTTGGTTGTCTTCGTAATGCTCGGTTTTTAAGAAACACTCATTATTTTTACAATCTGAACTCGTTGCTTTTAATTCTTTGAACTTACTCCATTTGGTTAATTGCCAACCATAGTGTATTGCCCAAGCATCGCTAAGTTGATGAAAAGCCGATAGTTCAAAGATATCGGGTAGTTCAATTTCTAAACGTCCGGTAGTCTTACCTGGAGCGCCACTTTCCATTTTTAAGCCGGTGTAATCAGTGAACTCTCCGTCATCAAAATCAAGTTCGACAGATGAGCGATAGCCAAAACCAAAACGGTTATTTTCATTCAGTTCATACAGCGCACCGACATTCCAGCCGAAAGCGAACGTTTCACCAGTCATTGAGATTAGTTTGTCACTTGGCGATCCGCCAACAGGCAGACTGCCTTTGTGTCTATTTAATTCAGCTTCCGCATATACCAGATTGATACCAGCACCGAGGCTTAAGCTTTCATTTACTCTGTAAGCAATGTTTGGATTTAGGTTTACGGACACCAAAGATGTGTCACCGGCTAAATCACCTGCATAAATATCGTCGGGATAATCAGTAGCAACGCCATATGTAGTGAACATGCCAATCCCCCATGCCCACTTTTCGTTGATTGGACTGATGTAGTAAGCGGCTGGGACTATTTGCAAAGGGGCTACGTCAGAAGACTTCTGATTGAAATCGCTATCATTAATTTTGGTTTGAGTGACGTTAACCTCTGGATCAACGATAGAAACCGCGCCTGAAAATTGGGCTGTATCAAATAGGGTCATTGCGGCGGGGTTTCTCGCTAGTACACTCGCGTTATCAGCTACAGCACCTTCACCTGAAAATGCGCGACCAAGACCTGAGGCAGAGTGCTCAGCAACTTGGAAACCAGCCGCAAGTGAATTACATGCAAATAGCACAGAAAGTGAAACGAGAGAGCGTTGTATTGTTTTCATCCTTGACCCTCCTAGGGCATCAAATCTCATTCTTATTGTTGAAAACACACTGAGCGTTGTTGGTGTTTAAGCTCTAATGTAAATGGCATGTTAAATTCATGTTTAATATAAAGTCAAAGAATGAGTTGTCATTTTGTGAAGTAATATTTTTAAGGGGCGGCACTCTAACACTAATAATATAACTACAATCAATGATTTATGGGTGGTTGGAGGTGTGACCAGAATGTTTATGTTAGGTGGTGGTATAAATAGTGTTCAACTGCTCAATATGTAACAACTTTGTTTATGTTTACCGTTAATCGCTAAATCGGCATAATATCGATTCATATTGATAGTCATTAAATTGGAATTAAAGTTTGGAATTACTCGCGATAGAGTTTCTTGGAAAACCACTTCGTTTAGAGGGGTCAATGGCAGGGTGGCAACAGTTGTATTGGGACAATACTTTGGTGTCCCAATTAGACGCAACCACAGATCAAGATGATGCTCGAACCCATGCATTTACTCTGCGCGCAGGTGAAGAAACGTTGCAGTGTAACGTTGAGGCGACCGTTCAGTGGCAACCGTTTGAGATGACCTATAAAGTGACCGTGAATGGCCAAACCGTTACCGAAGGCAATCGTAATACTAAAGATATCGAGCAACAAACCCCGGTTGTCGCACCAAAACCAGAGAAGCGTTTTAGCTTAATCGGGTTAGTTTCGCTGGGAATGAAAGCCCTTAAGAGTGCCAAGTTAATCAAGGTGGTACTTGCCTCTGCGAGTTTAGCTGCTTACTCATGGCTATTTTCAATTCAGTTCGCTTTAGCCTTGATCGCTTGTTTAATGTTCCATGAATATGGCCACATCAGAGCAATGAAATACTTTGGAATGAAGACCAAAGGCATCTATTTGATACCGTTCCTTGGTGGCTTGGCGTTATCCGACGAAAAGATCAATACGCGCTGGCAAGATGTGGTTATCTCGATCATGGGACCATTGTTTGGCTTGATATTGTCGTTGATATTTATGGTGTTGTACTGGGCGACTGGCGAAATGTTCTTCGCTGGGCTTGCGGTATTTAACGCGTTATTAAACCTGTTTAATCTATTACCGATTTTGCCTCTCGATGGCGGACATGTACTAAAAAGTATCAGTTTCTCGATGAACAGTGTGCTTGGTATTGTCCTGTGTGTTGCGGCCGCTATTGCTGGCGTGGTACTGAGTTATCAATTGAATTTGACCCTGTTTGGCTTCTTATTGATTATGGGCAGTGTGGAAATACTATTCGAATGGAAAGGGCGTCACCACAGTCACTTATTGCCATTAGACAAATACGGTCAAGTC
>Ga0310124_10000127_pt1 | contig 48367 bp, 38 predicted proteins | sample CB11b_AW_Bot5_MG_FD_203507 | JGI IMG/M metagenome (GOLD analysis project Ga0310124, IMG submission 203507) | Marine microbial communities from Western Arctic Ocean, Canada - CB11b_AW_Bot5 | ecosystem: Environmental > Aquatic > Marine > Oceanic | place: Canada: Western Arctic Ocean | collected... | reverse complement strand
GGGGATTTGCCACAAAGATCGCAGAGGATACAGAGAGGGGAAGCAAGTCAATGATACGGGTACTGATTCTTACCCAGTCGACGAGCACAACCGGAAAACTCATTGCAATGTTTGAACAATGATCCGAATCATTCAGGACCCTCCTCCCCACTCTTCTCTGTGTCCTCTGTGGCGATCCCCCTGGCTCGCGTGTCACTCGCGGCGCCCCAGCACGTCCTGCATCCTGGCGCGCATCAGCCAGACAGTGTCCTGGCCGGCAAGAATGAGCATGTCGCCGTCGGGCGTGAGGTGTGCCTTGAACCCGAACAGCGATGTGGCGCGGCGTGAGATCTTGACCGGATCGCCCAGAACCGGCGCGTCCTTGAGAGTGCCGCGGCACAAAAACATTCCGGCCCTGGTCTCGTACACCAGGGCGACGCGCCCGTCGTCGAGAAACAGCTGCGCATCCCCCACCGTGCGTCGGTCCTCAACCAGCTTCAGCGGCTCGGTCCACTTCCTGCCTTCGCTCGAACGGCAATAGCGAATATCGCGATGGTGATTGGTGAACACCATATGAAAAACGCCATCGGGCGCGATCGTCACGTGCGGGCTGCCCACCGCCAGCTTGTGCTTTCGGCCCATCGCGAGTGACGTCAAATCTGTCAGTTCGTCGAGCGACGACGCGGATCCGGCGTAGTCGCGCCAGAACATCCAGTAGCGCCCGTCTGGATGGCGTGTGATCCGGGCGGAGCCCGCAGGCCAGCCTCCGAAGCCGCCGAACTCGATCGGACGCGGACGCGACCATTCGCGACCGTCCTCCGTGCGTGTCAGCCACAACCGATAGCCGGCCGTGCCGACCGGCTCTAGGTGCAACCGGTTCGAGAAATACGTGAGCCAGATGGACCCGTCTACGTCCACGAAAAGCGACGGCGCAACCGTCTTGCATACGTCGTTGAACGGCAATGGCCACGGCTCATCCCACCGAATTCCATCGTCGCTGGTACTGATCATGATGTTCTCGTAATCGCGACAGAACACGACGAGCCATCGGCCATCGGCGAGGCGAACCAGGTTCGGGTCGGCACTGTACGAAGTTCCGAATCCGCGTAAATCCGTGAGCCGTGAGCGGAACGGGCTGTCCAGATTGATCAACAGGCCATACGTCCGCCCCGCCTCGAGTGTCAACTGTGTCCGAAGCACCTCGCGGTGGCCGGGAACCGCATAGTGAAAGTCGTATTCCCCGGGTTTTAACGGCATCACGCCGCCGTGGACGACGTGTGCGCCATTGCGCTGCAGCAACCCGTCGGCGGGTAGCGTTTCGATCTCTACCCTGGCCCAGATATCTCCCGGTTCCGCCGGTTCCACACGCGGCCTGAATGTCGCGTTGACCTCTATTCGGTGCACGTTGAACGCCTCGTCCCCTTGAACCGACTCCAGGTGCATCATGTCGATTCCGGAAGGAAACTCATAACGCACATCGTGATTCCTGCGGCCGTCACCCGCGCCGGGCGGCCAGTCCACTTCGCCGATCTGCACGTGACGGTTGCCTTGCGGGCCGCCAACGCCCCAACATCGCACTCGACCATCGACGTTCGGCTCTTTCCGCTCGAATTCGCACTCAATCTGCACGGTGTCGAACTCCAACCCCGTGTCCGGCATCAGGGCGAACCGCCAACTGCGGCTGCCGGCCGAGGCGATCACCTGGTAGGCTCGCCCTCTGGTGGCAGGGTTGTCCAGGTCATACACGACGCGCGCGTTGCGGTCGCTCATCACTTCCACGGCGGCGAGCGGCGGCATCGGCACTGCCGCATCCCTTTGCCTGGCCAGTCGCGCTATGGCGTGGATTTCCAGATTCGGGCGGGCGGCGTTGAATAGGCCAATCAGGTTGTGGCGGTTCCAGGCGTCGATCGCGTCGTCGATCCGGCCGAGCTGCAAGTGGGTTTCGGCCAGTTCCCTCATCACCGTCAAGGGGTAAAGCAGTTGTGATTGCGGGGGCAACGGATTCGGGGAAGCATCTCGCTCGATGAGTTCTGAAATCAGATCCGGGATCTGCTCATTGGCGCCTTTCAGATCGCGGACCCCGTCAACAAACGAGCGTGCCGCCGCGGGCAGATCCTTCAGAACATCACGCTGAATGCGGCCGATCAAGAGTCGATAGGTCGCGAGCGTCCTGACGTGGTGAGCATTCTGGGCGCGAAATTGCTGTTGCATGGCTTTTCTGCGCCGTAGCGCCAGCACTTGGGCGACGGCCGGATGTTGCCCGTGGACCTCCGCATCCTTGATCTGCCGTTGTCGTTCGGCATCGAGCCGACGGTTCAGATCCTTCTGATGCCTGCGGTCCAGGGTGTGAAGTGCGCGATCGTAAGCACTGACGGCGCCGGGCCAATCATTCAGGAGCTGGTGTGCGTGGCCGAGCCACAACAAGTCCTGGTACACGACGGTGTCCCCCATCGCGAGATGCGCGTATCGCTGCAGCATGCTCTCGAAATCGCCTGCCCTGAACGCGCTTTGCGCCTCCTTTCGCTTGACGCCCTGCTGCTGGGGTGTCAGACGTGTGATCCCGCGCAGGGCCCGACGCACGCGATGGCGAATTTCCGGCAGCGGATGGTCCATGGCATCCCGAAGGCCCGCGGCCGCGGGCATGCCGATCCGCACGAGGACTTTTTCCGCGTCCTCGCGCAGCTCGTATCGCGGATGGCCGAGTTGCTTGACCAGCCGGGCGATCTCGCTGGAACCGTGGCGGGCCACGGCCACAGTGGTCGCGCACACGACGGCCGCGGCACCGATACCGAGAATCAGCGATCGGCGCCACATGCGCGGCGCCGGCCGGCTGCCGAACCGCGGGACACGACCTGGATGATTGATTCGTTTGAGCACGACAATCTCGGGGTCAAGACGCACGTTCGATCGGGGCGACCCGCCACAGGATGGGTGGCCGCGACACCGCAGCGAACCTGCCCGTTTCCGGCTTCTCCTGGCGTGCGGCGGCCCGCACCCGGAAATTCTAGGCACACCCCCGGGCGGCGCGACAGATTACCTGGCGACGACGTTGACCATCTTGTCTTTGACCACGATCACTTTCTCCACGGTCTTGCCTTCGATGGCGGATTGCACCTTCGGATCGGCCAGCGCGGCGCTTTCGATATCGGATGTTGCGGCGTCGGCCGGAACCACCACCCGGCTGCGCAGTTTCCCGGCGACCTGAACCGGGTATTCGATCCGCTTCTCGATCAGCAGCGCCTCGTCGACGAGCGGCCAGTCCTCATAGGCCAGTGTCCGCTCGTGACCGAGCATGTGCCACAACTGCTCGCAGATGTGCGGCGCCATCGGTGAAAGCAGCAGGATCATCGTCTCGGCCGTTTCACGCGGAATCGATTCGAGCGGCATCAGTTCGTTGTTGAGTTCGATCAGCGCGGCGATCGCCGTGTTGATGCTCAATCGCTCCAGGCCATCCGTGACGCGCTTGATCGTCCGGTGCTGCAGACGCTGCAATGGAAGCGACGCTGGCTCGTGCGACACGAGCATCCGCCCGGTCTGGTCGTCAACCATGTTACGCCACAACCGCTGCAGAAACCGGTGCACGCCGACAATGTCTCGGGGATTCCAGAGCTTCGACTGGTCCAACGGCCCCAGATACATCAGAAAGAGGCGGAGCGTATCCGCTCCATATTGATCACAAATCTCATCCGGCGCCACCGAGTTCTTGAGGCTCTTGCCCATCTTCCCGAACTCTCGTGTCACGGGCTGGCCCTCATGAAAGAATTCTCCATCTTTCTGTTCGATCTCGGTCGCGGGCACGTACATGCCGCGCTGGTTCCGATAGGCGTGTGCCTGGATGTAACCCTGGTTGTAGAGGCGGCCGAACGGTTCGGGACTGCTGACGTGACCCAGATCGTACAGCACCTTGTGCCAGAACCTCGCGTAAAGAAGATGGAGCACGGCGTGTTCGACGCCGCCGACGTACAGGTCGACTCCTCCCGCGGCGTTTGGCCGTTCCGAGTCTTCGCCGGACATCCAATACTGTTCGACCTCCTGACGCACAAAGCGTTCGCCGTTGTCTGGATCGAGGAACCGCAGGTAGTACCAGCAAGATCCGGCCCACTGCGGCATCGTGTTCAATTCGCGCGTGTACGTCACTCCACCCCGGTCGACGCGGACCCAGTCGTCCGGCGCGCGCGACAGCGGCGTCTGCACCTGGGCGCTCGGATCATCCGTGGCGTGCGGTTTGAACTGCTCCATCTGCGGCAGTTCGACCGGAAGATCCGATTCGTCGAGCGCCACGACCTGCCCGTCCGGTCCGTGCAGTATGGGAAACGGTTCGCCCCAGTAGCGCTGCCTGCTGAACAACCAGTCGCGCAGCTTGTACTGCACACGAGGCCGACCAATACCCTGCGCATCCAGCCATTCGCTGATCCGCGATTTTGCTTCGGCAGTCGGCAAGTCGTCTAGCGACACGTACTCGTTGGCCGACGCCATGCTCGTCCCGTTGCCGACGAACGCGTCGCCCGCGACGGAAGGATCGGCGCAATACGATTCGGCCGTCACCTCGTGTGCCGCCAGCCAACTGTCGTCGGCCAACACGACCGCGCGGATCGGCAACCCGAAGCACCGGGCAAATTCGAGATCCCGCTGGTCATGCGCCGGCACGGCCATGATCGCCCCGGTGCCGTAGCCCATCAGGACGTAATCCGCGATCCAGATCGGAATGTTCTCGTCATTCAGCGGATTGATCGCGTACGCACCGGTGAACACGCCGGTCTTGGTGCCGGCCTCGGCCATGCGATCGATGTCACTGCGGCACTGCGAATCATGCTGATATTTTCGCACGGCGTCGCGGCATTCGGGCACCGTGACCTGATCGACGATCGGGTGCTCGGGCGCCAGGACCATGTAGGTCGCTCCGAACAGCGTGTCGGGGCGCGTCGTGAACACGCTGATGACGTCGTCGCGGCTGACGAGGGCGAAATCAACGGTCGCACCCTCGGACCGGCCGATCCAGTTGCGTTGCATGATCTTGATCGGCTCGGGCCAGTCGACGAGGTCAAGGTCCTGTAGGAGTCGATCTGCGAACGCGGTGATCCGAAGCATCCACTGTCGCAGCGGCCGCTTGAAAACGGGGTGGTTGCCACTATCGCTGAGGCCCTCGTTGGTGATCTCTTCGTTGGCCAGGACCGTGCCCAAAGCGGGGCACCAATTCACTTCCACGTCGTCGATGTATGCCAGCCGGTGATTGTCGAGGATCTGACGCTGGTCCTCCGGCGACAACTCGTGCCATTTCCGAACGCCGATAGGCGTGCCGCCGATCGCGTCGAGCCCTTCGGCCGGAGCCGTCACCAGTTCGCCATCCGGCCCTACGTAGAGTTGTTCCGATGAAAGCTTCTGCTCCAACTCGTCGATCGGCCTCGCACCGCCCGCCGCCGGGTCAAACCAGCAATGAACCATCTGCAGAAAAATCCACTGGGTCCAGCGGTAGTAGCGCGGATCGGTCGTCGAGAGGCTCCTGTCCCAATCGAAGCAGAGCCCCAGCCGTCTGAAGTGGCTCGTCAGATTTCTAATGTTCTGCTCTGTGGTTATCGATGGATGGATCCCGCGCTCGACCGCATACTGTTCGGCCGGCAGTCCGAAGGCGTCGAAGCCGATCGGATGAAGCACATTGTGGCCTGTCATTCGCTTGTATCGAGCCACGATGTCGGTGGACGAATAGTTCAGCGCGTGGCCCATGTGAGCGCCGGCGCCCGACGGATATGGAAACATCGCCAGGACGTAATACTTCGGCTTGTCCGGGTCGAATCCCTCGTCGCCCGGGTTCGGAGCCGCGAACGTCCGGTGCTCGTCCCAGTACGCCTGCCAGCGCTGCTCGATGGCGCCAAAGTCGTATTTCATCGAGGACAGGATATGAGACGGGGAAGGGAGGGACAAAGAATCGAAGAGAAAAAGCGACGAAGGGGGGAAGAAAGCAGGAAAACAGAAAGCAAGAGAGCAGGAAAGAGGGGAGCAGGACTACTTATCCGAATTTCTGCTTTTCCGCTTTTTCGTTCTTCCGCTCTTCCCCAACCGTCGCTTGCCCTTAGAACCTGAACATCAACCCCGCATAGATCATGGCGCCGTCGTAACCGGGGTTCTGATCGATGCCCTTCATGCGGGCGTTGGAGACATGGTGCCAGCGGGCGCCCACCATCATGTACATGTTGTCGTCCAGATCGATGAGCGAGCCGATACCCGCCTGCGGCGTGAAGTTTAACTGTGTTCCGTTCGCCGGAAATCTGATGCTCCCGTGAATGAGGCCGGAACCTGCGTCGCCGTATAACGACCAGCCGTCGCCGCGGTAGAAGTGGTACCGCATAAGCAGATCGAGCCCACCGGCAGCACTGCCGCCGCCGCTTTGACCGGCTTCGTCTTCGGCGTTGAAGCCTCCACCGACAACCTCCGCGTTGAACGAAATGTTGTCCCACAGGTGGTAACCGAAGCCCACGTGGGCCAGGTAAAGTTCACCCGAATTGTCGCCGAATGTCGCCGAACCGTACGCCTGCATCGTCCAGGAACCGGCGACGAAAGGCTCGGCCGCGACCGGTTCTTCGATGTCGCCGGCGGACGTGGTCGTCGCCGCGACGACGACGACCCATGACAGTATCTTGAACGTCTTCATGATCACCGCTGTCCCGTACGAATGAACCCTATCAACGCGATACGCACTCGAACGGAATTATCCTAGGACCTCACCGACTGATTGCAACAGGGTCGCTCGCAGGGCGCGTTCGGAGGAACGCGTGCCTGCCTGATTGTCCCCACCGCGAGACAGGTTTACGCATAGAATGATGAGAGCCTGATGAGCACCACCGTACCATGCGACACATCGGAAGTACCCGCTCGGCCGGCCGTGATCTACGACGGCGAGTGCCCCTTCTGCACCAGGCAGATCGAGAAGTTCAAGAGCCGTGACACGGACAAAGTATTTGAATACGTGCCGCGTCAGGCCGAGGGCATCGACCGCCGTTTCCCCATGCTCGCGGAGGGCGACTTCAACACCGGCATGCGCCTGGTGCACCGCGACGCGTCGGTCAGCGTCGGTGCCGACGCGATCTACCACATCGCGCGCCGCATGAAGGGATGGAGGCGGCTTGCGTGGCTCTACCAGGTGCCGGGGCTGAATATTCTGTGTCGGGCCATCTACGCCTGGATCGCCAGGAACCGGTACCGGCTCGCGAAGAAATGCGACGACGGTGCGTGCCCACGGTGACGCGGTGGCGTGGTGGCGTGGTGGCGTGGTGGCGTGGACTGGACGACGGCACATTCCGGCTTCAGCGCTTCGTCATCGCGAACGTGCCCACTTTGCCCTTTGCGGAACGGTATTGCCCGTCGAATCGATCACCCCGGATCGTGCCCGTCCACTGATACTCGCCGTCATCGTCTCCGAGGTCGGCCTTGCCCTCGAAGAGAACTGTGTCCGTTTTGGTCCGGCCCTTCATCGTGATGTTGTAGGCGAACTGTCTGCCGCAGTATCCGGTGAATCGGGCCTTGTAATTGTCGTTGTCGATCTGGCGCACGGTGCAGTACAGATCACCGTTGTGCCCCGGCGCGCTGTCCTGCCACGTGCCGCTCCAGCGATGATTTTGACAACCGGAGCACAGAAGCAGAGGTGCGACCGCGACAACACACCAGATGGTGCTGCGTGACTTCATGATTCATTCCTTTCGATGCAGTGGATCGATCGCGACAATCCGTTAGTATAGTGGATTGCGACATGTTCACCGAGCAACGCATACGGGACCTGCTTGATCAGGTTGCCCAGGGCAAGATGGCGATTGACGGCGCCGTCGATGCGCTGCGCCATCTGCCGTTCGAGGACGTGGGGTGTGCCACACTCGATCATCACCGCCAACTTCGCGATGGGTTCGGTGAGGTCGTCTATTGCAGCGGCAAGACGCCTCAGCAGGTCGCCGAGATTGTTTCGCGTCTGGCCGAATCATCGCCGAGGGTGCTTGGCACAAGGGCCACACCATCGCAATTCGCCGCGGCGCAAGTCGAGGTGCCGGATCTGCAATACCACGAAACCGCCCGGGCGTTGTGGCTCGACCGGTCGCCCCGGCAACCTCGCCACGAGGGCACCATCGTCGTGTCGGCGGGTACCAGCGATCAGCCGGTGACCGAAGAAGCGGCGCTCACACTGGAGGTTATGGGCCATGCGCCCCGGCACATCACCGACGTGGGGGTCGCCGGCCTGCACCGGCTCCTGCACCACGTCGATGCACTGCAGTCGGCCAACGTGATCGTGGTCGTCGCCGGCATGGAAGGCGCGCTGCCGAGCGTCGTCGCCGGTCTCGTGGGCGCCCCGGTCATCGCCGTGCCGACAAGTGTCGGTTACGGCGCAAGCTTCGGCGGCCTGACGGCGCTGATGGGAATGCTGAGTTCATGCAGCAGCGGCGTCACCGTGGTCAACATCGACAACGGCTTCGGCGCCGGGTACACGGCGGCGATGATCAACCAGAAGATCGTCGATGCTGGCGCGCGGACGGGAGGCGCGTCTCGGGGGAGTTGACAGGATCGACAGAATGGGATGAGGAGATTTACAGGATTGGATCGGGTGGGTGGTGGGGTCTCAGAAGGCGCGTCCGCCCGAATCGGTGTAGATCAACGATCCAGTCAATCCTGTCTATCTTGTCCTAAGATATCCGGTGTCTGATGCATTGTTTGACGGGTCGGCAGGATTTACAGGATCAACGGGATCAGAATCAATTGGGTACTGATCAACAGCACGACGGCTCGCACACGGATCCGAATCCTGTAGATCTCCCTTCCCATCCTGTCGATCCCGTCAACTCCCCCCTTCCGCGCCTCCGGGCCTGGTTCCGCGAATACGATTCGGCGCTCGTGGCTTTCTCCGGCGGGGTGGACAGCGCCCTGGTCATGGCGGTGGCGCACGAGCAATTGAGTCATAGAGCACTGGCCTGCATCGGTGTGTCACCGAGCTACCCGGCCCGCGAGATGCGACAGGCGGTGGCTCTGGCCGAGCAATTGGGTGCCGCCTATCGCCTGGTCGACACCGAAGAACATCTCGATACCCACTACGCCGCCAACGCACCGGATCGCTGTTACCACTGCAAGAACGAGCTGTACGGCAGACTGCACGCGATCGCCGATCGCGACGGCTGGCACGTGATCGCGGACGGCACGAACCGCAGCGACCTCGACGACACGCGCCCGGGCATCGCCGCCGCCGACCGGCACGCCGTGCGCCGTCCGCTGGCGGAGTTAGGCCTGACCAAGGACCAGGTGCGGGCCGCGGCGCAGGAGCTGGGCCTGCCGGTCTGGGACAAGCCGGCGATGGCGTGCCTGTCGTCGCGCGTGCCGCACGGAACGCCGATCACGCCGCAACTGCTGCGCCAGATCGAGTCGGCCGAAGATGTCCTTTTCGAACACGGTTTCAGTCAGTTTCGCGTCCGCCACCACGGCGAGGTGGCGAGGATCGAGCTGGGCGTCGACGACCTGCCGCGCGCCGTGGCACAGAGGTCGGTCCTGGTCGATCGGATCCGCGCCGCCGGATACAGGCACGTCTGCCTGGATCTTGCCGGCTTCCGCGGCGGCGCGGACGACACCGCGCCCGCACGACCGGTGGGCCTGACGGTCAAGGGCCGGCCATGATCGGTTACCTCGATATCCCGTCGGGTCTAAGCGGCGACATGTTTCTCGGTTGCCTCGTCGATGCCGGATGGCCCGTCGACCACCTCATCGGAGCCATCCGAAAGTTGGGGCTGCCGCAGCAGGAGTGGTCCGTTACGGCGCGCGAAGTGTCAAAGGGCGCCCTGCGCGCCACGCTGGTCGACGTGCAGGCGCGCGAAACGAGTGCCCACCGCCACCTGAAGGACATTCGCCGTCTGATCGAATCATCGGATCTTCCACAAATCGTGAAGAAGCAGGCCGTCGCGGTGTTCGTCCGCCTCGCGGAGGCGGAGGCCAAGGTGCACGGAACGACGCGCGACAAGGTCCACTTCCACGAGGTCGGGGCTCTCGACGCCATCATCGACATCGTCGGCACCGCATGCGGTCTGCACGAGCTCAAAGTGCAGACGCTCTACTGCGGCGAAGCGCCATTGGGCAACGGCTGGGTCGAGGCGAGTCACGGGCGGATCCCGCTGCCGGCGCCGGCCACGCTGGAACTGCTCGCCGCCGTCAAGGCGCCCACGCGGCCGGCACCGGGCCCGGGCGAATGGCTCACGCCGACGGGCGCGGCGCTCGTGGCCGAACTGGCCCGTTTCGAACAGCCACCGATGCACCTGGCGCGTGTCGGCATTGGCGCCGGCCAGCGCGATGCGGACTGGCCCAACGTGGCGCGCCTGTGGCTCGGCGAAGGCAAATCCGCCGGACCCATGGTGCAGATCGAGACGAACATCGACGACATGAATCCCCAGCTCTACGCCGCGGTCAGCGAGCAGCTGTTCGAGGCCGGGGCCCGCGACGTCTGGCTCGCACCGGTACAGATGAAAAAGGGGCGGCCCGCGGTCGTCCTCAGCGCCCTGACGCCCGCGTCCTGCCGGGAAGCGGTCTGCGAACTGATCATCCGCGAAACCACGACGTTCGGACTGCGCGTCCACGATGTCCAGCGGCTTGAAGCCCGCCGCGAGCACAAGCTCGTCGAGACACCCTACGGATCTCTAGCGGTCAAACTTAAGTGGCTCGATGGCGAACTGCTCGGTGCTTCGCCCGAGTACGACCAGTGCCAGGAGCTGGCGATGAAGGCCGGCGCGCCGGTTCGCGCCGTGTACGAAGCGGCACAGGCCGCGGCGAATCATCTGGTTCAAGCCAACGGCGCAAAGACGGGAGGCGCGTCTCGGGGGAGTTGACAGGATCGACAGGATGGGAAAGGGAGATTTACGGGATGGGATTGGGTGGGTGATCGAATGTGAATAGACGCGTCCATCTGGATCAGTGCTACCAATCATCCTGCCGATCCTGCCTGTCCTTTCCTAATATTTCTGGTGTCTGATGCATCGTTTGACACGAACACAGAATGTCCACGAACAAACGAACCGGCACGCGAATCGAACGGATCCGTGCCACGATGACCCCCGCACAAATCCGAATCCTGTCGATCTCTTCTTCCTATCCTGTGATCCTGTCAACTCCCCTGTCCCGCATCTCAGGTACGCCTGGTAACGGGAGACCTCGTGACCGCATCGAATCCGACCGACGCGCCACGCCGAAAGAGCTGCTGCACGCCACCGTCCGGTGGTGGTGTGGTCTCGCGCAGCGGTGTCCGTGAGGACGGGGCCGACTGCCGGAGCGTCCCGACCGCCGAACCGATTCCCTGCGCCGACAGCGGGTCCACGGACGGCATGGTGCGCCTCGAGGGCGGAGACTTTCTCATGGGAAGTGTCAGCCCCGAAGTCTTTGAGGCCGATGGCGAGGGACCGGTGCGGCACGTGACCCTGCGCCCCTTCTACGTCGACGTGCACACGGTATCCGTCGCCGACTTCCGGCGATTCGTCGCGCAAGCCGGCTACACCACCGATGCCGAGCGCTTCGGGTGGTCGTTCGTATTTCGAAACCACCTGCCCCGAAAGTACGCCGACAGGCTGGCCCGGACGCGCGCGGTCGTGGGGCTCGAATGGTGGATCGCCGTCCCCAGTGCGCGGTGGGATCGGCCTGAAGGCGAGCGGTCCGATGTCAAGGACCGGTTGTATCACCCGGTGACCCACGTGTCCTGGAACGATGCGATCGCTTACTGCCGCTGGGCCGGCAAGCGCCTGGCGACCGAGGCCGAATGGGAATACGCGGCCCGAGGGGGCCTCGAACAGGCCACGTACCCGTGGGGAAACGAGCTGGCCCCGGCCGGAAAACACCGTTGCAACATCTGGCAGGGCCGCTTCCCCCACCAGGACACGGCCGAAGACGGCTACGCGGGAACCTGCCCGGTGACGGCTTTCGAGAACAACGGCTACGGGCTCTACAACTGCAGCGGAAACACCTGGGAGTGGACCGCCGACTGGATGAGCACCGACCATCACGCGCAGCAGCACCGTGACACGCGTGACAACCCCACCGGACCGCACGGCGGCACGCACAAAACCCAGAAAGGCGGATCCTTCCTCTGCCATCGATCCTATTGCAATCGCTACCGCGTTGCGGCACGGATCGGCAACACGCCCGACAGCTCCGCGGCCAATGCCGGGTTTCGCTGTGTGCGGGATATTTGACTAGCCCGCATTGCCCACGAGTTTCGCCGCCCAGCGGGCGGGTATCGAAGACCCCGCATCAAGACCCACCACCGCTGGCCCTTACACCACCGAGCGGCGAAACTCGTGGGCAATGCGGGCTGGCGCGCCGCCCCGCGGTGCGCCCTACACTTCAGTATTGAGACCGTCAACAGGCGATCCGCACCGACAGTTGTCGACAACTTTTCCACCACACGAAGTGCGTTTGCCAACCGCGTAGATCGCCATAAGGTATACCTATGAGCACGACGGCGAAGTCGGATCGACCGCGCTTCGGGGCCGAGCGCATCGAGTTGGGCAAGCTGTTCGACAGGCTGCCGCCGCAGGCGCCGGAAGCGGAAATGGGTCTGCTGGGCTCGATGATCCACGACGCTCAGGTCGTCGGCGACGTGATGCAGATCATCCCGGACGCGACCGATTTCTACGTCCAGTCACACTCGGCAATCTACGAAGCGCTCGTCGATCTGTATGACAAGCACCAGCAAGTCGACATCGTCCAGCTGAACCAGCGCCTCAAGGATCAGGATCTGCTGGAAAAGGTCGGGGGCACGGATTACCTCATCGAGCTGGTCGAGTCGGTTCCATCGCACGCCGGCGCCGAGTACTGGGCGCGAATCGTGCGCGACAAGGCCGTCCTGAGAAAGCTGATCGAGGTCAGCGGCCGGGTGCTTCACGAGGCGTACACGAGCATCACACCGAGCCACGAGCAGGTCGAGGCCGCCGAGCAGGAAATCTTCAACCTCGCCGAAAAGCGCGGCGGTGAGGACGCCGCCGAGTTGAAGGTGCTTCTTCAGGAACTTTACGCCCACCTCGAGGCACACGAGGGCCGACAGGTCAGCGGCCTGGAGACCGGCTTTTTCGACCTGGACGAAAAGACCAGCGGCCTCCAGAACGGCGAGGTGGTCATCGTGGCAGGCAGGCCCTCCATGGGCAAGACCGCGCTGGCGGTGAACATCGCCGAGCACGTAGCCGTCAACCGCAAGCAGCCCACCGTGATTTTCAGCCTCGAGATGAGCAAGCAGCAACTCGCCCAGAGAATCCTCTGCTCGCGCAGCGGCATCGACTCGCACAAACTGCGACAGAACCTCCTGAGCGCCGAGGACTTTGCCGAGCTGGCCGCCACCGTGGGCGAACTCAGCGAAGCGCCGCTTTACGTGGACGATTCGCCGGGGCTGTCGATCACGGCCCTGCGCGCCAAATCGCGGCGGATGGCCGCGCGACACGGCATTCGCCTGATCGTCGTCGACTACCTGCAACTGATGAGCGCGCCCGGCGAAGCCCGCCAGCAGGAAGTCTCGAACATCTCGCGCGGCATCAAGGCGCTGGCCCGCGAGCTGAACACCCCGGTGATCTGCCTGAGCCAGCTGAACCGCTCGCCGGAAAACCGCGAAGGGCACCGGCCGCGGATGAGCGACCTGAGAGAAAGCGGCAGCATCGAGCAGGACGCGGACGTGGTCGCGATGCTGCACCGCGAAGAGTATTACCACAGCGATCGCGACTGGGCCGCCGCCAACCCCGACAAGGTGGGCGTCGCCGAGTTGATCATCGCCAAGCAGCGTAACGGTCCCACCGGAACAATCGAACTGCAGTTCGACCAGCGCACGACGCGCTTCAACAACGCTACACGGCAACACGCAACGGCGAACCCTCCATTTTGAATCGTGACGGGGTATAGAGCAGCAGAGAGAAAGAGCAAGAGAGCGGCAGACCAGAGCAGAAAAGCAAAAGAGCCGGAAAGCAGGAAAGCAGAGGAGTGGGGACTGTTTAGTGTTTCGTTTCCGATTTCCTGCTCTCTTGCTCTTTTGCTCTGCTGCTCTGACACGCCTCCGCAACCATGAGTCACGGATACGAAAAGGAACTCCAGGCCGCGGCTACCGCCGTCCGAACGGCCTCCGGCGTCTGCGTCGCGGTTCAGGATCGCCTGGTCAGCGCCCAGACGCTTCAGAAGATGGATCACAGCCCGGTCACCGTGGCTGACTTTGCCTCCCAGGCCGTGGTCCTGTCGGTGCTGGCCGAGCAGCTGCCGGACGACCCGGTCGTCGCCGAGGAGGACAGCCAGCAATTACGTCTGGATGAGCAGGCAGCCCTTCGGGCCTCGGTGGCGAACTACGCCGCGGGCGGCCTTGGCAGGGAGGCCGACGAGCAGCAAGTTCTGAACTGGATCGACCGGGGCGGCGCCGACGCCACGAGCGACCGGTTCTGGACGCTCGACCCGATCGACGGCACCAAGGGCTTCCTGCGCCGCGGCCACTACGCCGTGGCCCTGGCGCTGATCGAATCGAAACGAGTTGTCCTGGGTGTCCTGGGTTGCCCGCAACTCGAGACGGACGGCGATCGCGGCGCTCTGCTCTACGCCGTCCGAGGCAGCGGAACGCACCTGGTGTCACTGGACGGCGTTGGCCTCGATTCGTCTGCGCCGTTGCGCGTCAGCGAGGTGACCAACGCCTCCGAGGCGCGATTCTGCGAGTCGGTGGAGTCGGCCCACTCCGACCAGATCTTGTCCGCGCGGGTCGCATCCCGCCTTGGGATCACGAGCGAGGCAGTTCGACTGGACAGCCAGGCGAAATACGCGGCACTGGCCCGGGCCGATGCGTCGATTTACATGCGTCTGCCGACGCAGCGCGACTATTGTGAGTGCATTTGGGACCACGCCGCCGGCTCGATCGTCGTCGAAGAAGCCGGCGGCCGCGTCACCGACATTGACGGCCGGCTACTCCAATACGGTCAGGGCAGGCGCTTCCCTCGCAACCGCGGCGTCCTAGCGACCAACGGCGCGCTGCACGGCAAGGTCGTGCAAGCGATCAGAGAATCCCGCGAGGCGTGAGCCCGCAGGCGTGAGGCGGGCCGCCGAGCGACGAGCGAGCATCGGAATCCCGCGAGCCGGGGCGGCGAGCGCCGTCGCGACCGATGAGGGAGCGACGGAATCCCCCGACCCGCTTCCCCCGCCCGCCTCTCATCTCCCTTCAATCGTGCTCATAGTCACCTGCCAGCCCCTCTTGACCCTAATATATCATACATCTATACTATCGTCGGTTGACCCATTGAAGGTGGTTCTGAATGGCTGAAAAATTCGACCGTGATCTGGTCCGCGGAAGCCTTGATCTGATGGTTCTTTCCAGCCTGGCCGACGGCCCGAAATACGGCTACCTCATTCAGAAACAGATTCGCGAGGCCAGCGCGGGACGCGTGCGCATCCTGGCCGGGAGTCTATATCCCATCCTGCACCGCCTTGAGACGGATAAGACCATTCGCAGCAGATGGGACCGCACCAGCGGGCGCGACCGCAAATGGTACGAGCTTACCGCCGTGGGCCGACGCCGATTGCACAGCGAGGCGGATCAGTGGAACGATTATGTCGCCTCCGTTCGCAGCCTACTGGCTCCGGCGCTGCGGGCTGCACCGAGACCGGCATGAGTGGACAATTGCCCTGAGGCAATGGCATGTCCGAGCAAGAATTCGAAAACTATCTGATCCTGTTGACCCGGCTGCTTCGGCTGAACCAGTCCCAGCGCGACGCAATCGCTCGCGAACTTCGGGATCACCTTGAACAGCGCCTTGACGAGCTGACGGAACAGGGAGTGTCACGCGAGGATGCCATCGTCACGGCGCTGGAAGAGTTCGGCGACGCGGCCGGCCTTCCCACGAGTTCACTCGAATCGCCCACCATCACAGACGGAGGTCGGTCATGCGGTACACCTTTGCACCGATCGGCGCCCTTGTGGCCTGCATTCTCCTGTTCTTGTGGTTGATCCCTGAGCCGACAGTGCAGCAGACAACACGTCAAACAGTTGCCGCAGAGGTTGACGGTGACCAGACCGATGCTGCAGAGGAATTCGAGAGCGTGGCATTGCTGGAGATAGTCGCACCGACGGATCTGACGCGACGGTTTGAACTGCCAAATGCGACGGATGAGCAAACATTGCACACCTACGCCAAACACATTGCCACTGAGCGTGTCTTGGAACGATCGCTCAAGAATCAGGAAATCAAGGAGACGAACTGGTACAAGCGATTCGCGGATCCGACAGCTCGATTGGTTGATTTGCAGCAGCATCTCGAGACCAGAGTTGTTCCGAAAACACGTCTCATCGAGATTCGCCTGACTGCAAGATCTGCAGAGTCACTACCGCAGGTCATGAAAACGATCGTGGAGGCATTCCGGGAAGAGTTGCAAGAATACTCAGTTGTCAAAGGCGCCGACCTCATGCGACGGCTCGAAATAAGGAGGGGAAACATCTACAACAAATTGAAGAGGTTCATGGCACAAAGGTTCGCTGTTGCAACAGATGTCGGCTTCAATAAGCTGACCGAGCAGGAACCGTATTATCAATCTCTCGCCGAACAATGGGTCGCGCAGAAGAGAGCCGTGGAGGATTCAGAATTCGCGGCGGTGCAGTCGGGTGGCGGCCCGAAGGAAGCACACGCAGAGCTGACCTTGGCCTTCACCACAGCAAAGGCAAGACTGGAGCACGTCGAAGCCCAACTCAAAAAAGCTCGCGATGCTCATTTCGTTCTTATGAGATTTCGAGATCGATTGGCACAAATGGATCGCCAGATTGCTCGCGTCAGGGCACAATTGGATTCTGTGCTTGAGCTCATCGACGATGTGAACATGGTGGCCCACCCCCATCTCAACCGCGGCCTGAGATTCGTGATGACCGCATCGGACGCACATCGGCGGCGACAATCGATGAACTGACGAAGAACTGTGCCAGGAAGGATCGGTGTCAGGAACCTTACTCGTGTGAGACGGAAAAAGGTTCCTGACACCTTCTTCGTTTCCCCTCACCCTTTCCCTTCCACCAACGCCAACACATACCTCCTCTCCACTTTCTCCCGCGAATCCGAGCGCATGATCACCGACGCCCGCCCATCGAACCGCTCCTCGTGCCGTTGCCAATCCTCTTCGCCGATCAGCAGCACCGCTCCTCGATCGACCGACTGCAACGACACGTCCGTCGCAAGACGGTTCGAACCCAGCAGCGCCGCAAACCGCTTGGACGCGGTTCCATAACACACCACCTCCACCCCCTCGCGCCGGCTCGTCGCCCTGGCCGTCTGCGCCAGTGCAATAATCGCATCGCCCCGGCGCGTCTTCGCGGCGCGGCTCAGCGTCGACTGGTAGATGCCGAGCACGGCGATCAGGACGAAGCAACAGGCCATCGCGCCGCCCACATAACGGCGGCGATGCACGAGCCACAGTGCGACCGGCGCGGCGATCAGAACCGCGGCGCCACATCCGAATTTCACAAAGGCCGGATTCCAGACCACGGCGCCTGCCGTCGCCCCTGGTTGCAGCGGCACGCTCGGCGGCCGCGGCAACCAGGGGCACGCCACGGCGCAGGCAATTCCGGCAATGGCCACGCCGCCGACGACGACGTGGACAACGAAACGGTGCCAGCCGCCTTGAAGCTGGGCGTGACCGATGAAGCACGCCACCAGCAGCGCCGCGGCCGGATACGCGGGCAGGACGTAATCCGCGCGCTTGCCCCGGGGAATCGTGAAGATCAACAGGATCAGAGCGACCCACAGAAGGGGCCACCACGGCAGCACGCCGTTCGATTGCCGGCGCTTCGACCACCAGAAAACGGCGGCGGCCACGAACAGGACGCTCCACGGCTGGAAGCGGGCCAGGAAATACGCCGGCATGGCAAGCAATGGACTGCGCCGTTTGGCGCCGGATCCCGTGCCTGTGACGCGTTCGACGACCTCCGCGTGCATGTTGTCGGCCCACTGAGGATAGGTACGTAGCACCGGAACGAGCCAGGCGAGAAACAGCGCGACGGCCAGCAGGATGCCCAGAACCTGCCACACGGGCCGGCATCGTCGCCACGCCCGGTCATACGCGATGACGCCGATCAGCCAGGCGACCGGAATCAGCGCCGGCGGGCCCTTGGTCAACAGGCCGGCGCCAACCGCGAGAGCGAACATCAGGATCAATGCGATCTGGTGCGGCGAAATGGCCTTGGGTGGCCCCTTAGAAGCGGCTTGCCACATCCCGCGCTGCCGCTGGACCGACCAGAGGGCCAGCGTGATCCACATCGCCAGGAGCATGTCGGTTCGCGCCGTGTACATGAGCTTGAAGACGTGGTAGCTGGCGATCCAGGCCGCGGCGGCGACCGTCGCGACGGCCATGCCTGCCGCGCGGCGTCCCCAGTCGAATACGACCAGCGCAATCACGGCGAACGCGATCACCACCGGCAGCTTGAACGACCACTCCTGCGTTCGGCCGGTCGCGCGGACGGCCAGGGCCCCCAGCCACGGGAACATGGGCGGCTTCGTGGCCAGCCAGCCGTTCGGCGTTCGCTGCATCAGCCAGTGGTCGTTGAAGGCCACGTCGGCAATGTGCGAAATCGGCCCGGCCTGGTCGTTGTCGAAGATGTCGCTGGGCGACATCGTTCTCGCGGCCAGTGCGAATAAAAACAGCGCCGCGAGGGCAACGATGAAGCCCGGCTTGATTCGACCGTCACCTTCCGTCATGGTGGTAACACGCTAGCAGGACGCTGCAAAACTCGGTCGGCGCAAAAACGTGTGCCTGAGATTTTCAAAAGTTTCGCCTTCAACGCGTTTGGACTCGATCTGCGAAGCGAGAGCGGTAGTTTCAAATTGGAGATCCTTGGGCGAACGCCAGAATCCGGGGTTTTGCAGCGTCCTGCTAGAGCGTTTTGAATCCGAACGTAGCGTCTTGAGCGTCGGCGAAGCAAGTCTGGCGCGGAGGGCGAAGCAGGCGACCCCGCTACGGGTCGTCGATGCAGCACGACAAAACCAGGCGCGGCTGTAGCCAGTTCAGAACGCTACGTTTGGATCCAAACCGCTCCAGTCCTGTAAGGAGCCGCAACGCAGTCGGATGGTGTCCCCTGGGTGACCGACATGCGGCGGCTCAATCTGACGTTATCATGTAACGCCATTTTGGCCCATCACGGTCGATCCTGCGCATGGAGCGACAGACACACGTTTTGAGCACACGCGCCACGATCACGTACATCGTCGCGATCTGGCTGTCCATCTTCGTCATGCGCATCACCGGTCCCACGGACCTTCTGGAAAACGACCAGGATAAGACGGTGGGCTACATCATGGACGTGCTGCGCAACGGCCACTGGATCGTGCAGCACGAATACGTCGGCGAGGTCACGTCGAAGCCGCCTGCCTACACCTGGCTCGTCGCACTGCTGTCATTGCCGCAGGATCGCATTTCGAGACTGAGCCTCTACCTTCCCTGTGCCGCGTCGATCCTGGCCGCGGCGCTGATGATTCGCGGCGCCGGGGCCCGCCATTTCGGGCCCGCGGCCGGCTTCATGGGCGCCGTGGCGTTCCTGACGTCGGCCCTGCCGATCAAGCACTCGGCCCTGGCCCGGACCGACGCGCTGTTCACGTGCATTGTGCTGCTGAGCGCCCTTCTGGCCCACAGGGCCTGGACACGCGGGACAGGCTGGACCTGGTTCTGGCTCGCTGCCGCGGCGTCGACGTTGACCAAGGGTCCGCTCGGCGTCCTGATCGGCCTGTTCGGCCTCCTGGCGGCATTGTGGGAGAAACGACGGGGCGCCGCGGCACCAATCAGGGGTTCGCACGCGGTGGGCATCGCATTGTTCTGCACGATCGTCCTGGGCTGGGCGGTCCTGGCGTTCATACACGCAGGCCAGCCGCTGATCGACCGGATGATCGGCTACGAATTGATCGGGCACCTCGCCGGAGGCAGCGGCCACCACAAGAGCTTCGGCAGGGGGTTGCCGCGACCGACGATCCATTTCCTCTTCCGCTTCATGCCCTGGTGCGTCTTCGCCCTGGCTGGATTCTGGCGCGTCTGGTTTCATCCCGCGGTCGACATCGCCGTTCGGCGATTCGAGAGATTCCTCTTCTGCTGGTTCGCTGTCTGCATGGTCCTATTCACGATCGCGGCGAAGCAGCGGCCGGACCACCTGCTGCCGATCCTGCCCGCAGCGGCACTGCTCGCCGGCAGGGAGCTGGCGCAACTGCTGGGTGCCTGGTCGGTGCGGCGTCAGTTGCTGGCGCTCACCGCCGCCGTCGCCCTCATCCTGGGCGGGTGGACGGCCTACTACCACGGGTTGCGCCCGGGGAAACAGATCATCAGGGACTCGGTTGGCCTGCAGCACCTCGCCTGGCGCATCCAGCGCGAATTGAACGACGGCCCGCCGCTGATGCACGTCGATCCGCCGCCGATGTTGCAGGCGTACCTGAATACGATGTGGCCGGCTGTGTCCTACGAGGTCGCCGCGGATCTTCTCGACTCCGACCAGGCGGCGATGGTTGTGGCAAGGTCGCCCGATCGCCTGCGGCAGGCGATGCGCAATCCGTCGAGGCTGATCGAGCTGATGCGATGGCCCGAGGCGGGTAAACCGCGGGTCCTCGTGATGGCCAATGCCGATCCCGCGGTGGCGCCACGTAAAACGGTCACGGTGGTCGGACCACTGCGGCTGGAGTTGACCGCCGCTCGCCTCACGGGTTCGCGCCTCGGTGTCCTGATGTTCGAGGCGACCGAACCGGACGCGAAGGTCACGCTGGCCAACCGGTCGCAGACGGCTCAGGTCGTTCGCACGCGCCTACGCAGCGGCGACATGCCGTGGATTTCGCATGACACGTCGCTCGCGTCCGGGGAAACGACGACGTTCGGATTCTGATCAGGCCCCGAAAAAAAAACACCGGCCGGCACGCTCCTGGCGGCCGGCCGGTGTTGATTTCGGATCGCCGCCCCGACGTGGCGCGGCGGTTGAAGTTATTCCTTAGAACAGAAGCTGGAATTGAATCCGCCAGGCAATCTGGTCCTCATCGTCGCTGTTATCGTCTGCCAGGAGGCCGAGATAACCGAGCGTGTTGTCGCCGCCGAAGCCCAGGTCGTTTGACGACGGGACGGCGTGTAACGACCAAATCATGTCGGTCGTAACCTTCGCCGCGTGCTTGGCCAGGTACCAGTTGAAGCCGAACGTCAGGAACTGAAGCTCCTGGTCTGCGCCGCCTGCGTTGATGTCCGACAGGTCGAGGTACTCCCAGCGAATGAACGGCTCAAGCTTGTCGGGGATCACATGGTAGCCGCCCTGAGCGACAAAACCGTAGAAATCATGATCCTCGCCGTTGGGATCTTCCTTCAAATCGACATGGAGGCCTGTCGCGGAAGCGAACAGATTCCAGCCGTTACATTCTACCGACGCGTCCGTAGTCCAGGTCACGAATTCGCTGTTTTCGTTCGAGTCGCCCGTCTCGTACGCCTCATAATGGATGGCACCGCCGACGATCACGGACGTCTCTTCTCCGCTCCACGCCGTGAAGTCATCGCCCTGTTCCCACGTGCCCATAAGGCGCGAGTCCACGCGGCTGGTGATGGCGAAGTCGGAGGCGTCGTTGTCGAACTCCTTGTCGGCGTCGACGCCGGAGAAGTTCTTATGCAATCCGGCGTCGTTCACATCGTCCCACTCACCCGACCGGATGCCGTCATTGAACGATGCGCGAACGCGCCACATGTTGCTCGAACCCTTGTCGACGAACCAGTCCACGCCGATGCCTTGGACGGTTCCTATCGTGAAGACCTCGTTGATGAGAGACCGCTCCACGGAGAGCTGGTGCGATGAGCCGATCAGCTCCTCGCGAAGGAACGGCGCCTTGGTCTCGCCGCCCCAGATGGTCATGCCGTCCATGATGTCGTAGCTGACCACGACTTCCTGCATCCCGACGTGGTTCTCAGCATCCTGGCCGGCGGCGTTTGAAATGACACCGAGGGCGATCTTGTACTTGATCCGAGGATCGGCGATGTGGCCCCAGAACTTCATGTTGGCCCTGGGCACCTCGAAGCCGCGTTCCCATTCATCCTGGTCGTTCGTGTTATCGTTGTCGTTGACGTTCAGCAGGTGTCGCACCTGAATCTGGCCACCGATATTCAGCAGGAAACTTCCGTCCTCACTGCTGAGGAAGAAGTTCTCGCCATTGTGGCCGGCGGTGCCGCCTTCCATGAGGCTGGCCCGCATGTCGGCGTCGGCCAGTACCTCGCGGACCAGCGTCTTGACTTCTTCAACGCGGCGCTGGCTCAACCAAGTGTCGCTCTGCTTGGTTTCGATCTCGGCCAGGCGCGCCTCGGCCCGTTTGAGCCGTGCCCCCAGATCGGCATCGTCCTCGACAGCGGCCGCGCTGGCCGCAAACATGCCAAGCACCAGACCTCCCAGGACCAACAATCGATTAATGTCCATGGACCATACACTCCTTTTCAAGTCGGTGACGTCGCGACTGACGGTCTAAATGCCGCCGGCGACCCCTGATTAATTCCGTCCGCAGATGTCTTGTACCCGCGGACCTGGCTCACGCAGCCAAGCGGCGTCCACACAACGCCACCGTGTCTTAGATCTTCCTATGTCTGAGTCGTCGGTCTGCCCGGCCCGATCAGTCCCGATCAGTCCCGATCAAACCGGCACCTTATTAAATGTAACCTTCGCTCTGGTTTCGGTAGTTATCCCTGACTTATCGTCGAGGCCGTGCCCCTCAGACTTCGCCCTTTTCGGCTCCCCGCGAATATTGGACGCTCATTGTGTCAACTCATCGGCGGCCGTCAAGGCCTGCCGCCGCATTACCGCGGTTTTTTTATCACGTTGTCGAGCCCCCGTGGCACTGCGTCGGGCGGTGCTTACGAGCAGCAATGGCTCCAATATCGAATAACGCTTGTTGATCCGGCCAGTTTTTGGTGCCTTTTTTCAGGCGCCAGCTGGTGCAAATTTGCGTTGCCGGGCGTTCATAATAAAGGTTATAGGGCCATGCCCTCAGGCCACCATGTCGAGCCCCAATCCGCCGACTGGCCGGTCCCCTGATTGAATCTGCTTCGATAGCTCAGTGGCCTGCTCGAGGAGGCTAGGGCGGCATCGGCACGGACGCGTTCAATGTCCTGTGCCTTGACGGCAACGGCCGTTGCAACCTGCGCGGCCAGTAGTACCTGTGAACTCCCGATGGCGGCTGTACCGTCCATTGCCAGTCGCATCGGCTAGGGGTTGGGGGATCTTGAATAAACCGTAAGACTCGTAAAAACTTAAATTTATGCCGTCGCCCACGCCAGGGACGCCGAGGCCGGAGATATCGGACGCGTCCTGACGTATCGGCGGCCAGCCGTTGGCCGGCGGGGCGTATGACTCAATGCCGTTCCCACCGGATTCCTCCTTAACAACGTTCAGATGCGGCCGTTTGCTCAAAGGCCCGCATGGTCGTCCGGAAGGGCTTCGGCCACGCGCAGTCGCGGCCTCGCGGCCAGGACGAGAACGGTGTTCAGAACCAGCCAGCATTCGATCGCGAAGGGCAGAAATCCATGAAATCCGATCTAGGGCATTTCGAAATACTTGTAGTGCTCAATCGCTCCCACAAACGGAAGGTGATAAGTCCATTTGGTCAGTGCCCAATAATTCCAGAACTCCCAGAGCAGACCGCACACGGCGCCGGCAGCCATCAATGCAACTGTCCGCCCGAACCGACCGGCGCGCCAGTCCCCGATGATGCTGGGCGCCCCCAGCCAGTGATTGATCGGGTCGAGCAGAAACATGAGGCTCACCCAGAGCGTCAGGTTGCCGATCGGGGCACGGACACAGAACGGATACATCGCAAAAATTGCGCCCAGCAGGCAGACCGAGATTTGAGCCGGCCTCGTGATGCGCACCGGCGTGGCCCGAAAACGCTTGAAACCCAGGTGCTGAAAGATCTTAGAAGCCATGGACATTCCCGGAGAAATCGCCGCGAACGCTATGAAATACCCTGCAACGCGCTGAACGAACTGCGGCGGTAGACCGTGATAGCGCCACGCGTCCATGAAATGGAAGTTGACCCAGTCGAAATAGCACCAGATCGGGACGCTGGACAGCCAGGCGACCACGAATCAGTGAGGACGGCTGCGGATCGAGCTGATCCCCGAATCGCCGCGACGCCGTGAAAGTGCCGTGAGCAGGCCAATATCAGAGCCAGACCCAGCCACAGCGTCAGCGGAACGCGGCGGCCGCGATGATGACTGCTTCCGACTTCTACAGCAGGGTATCGCGTGCCCATGCCTACACCGAAGTAAGCACTGAACAATCCGACGTGCTGTCCTGGGAGGGAATGCTCCGGCGCACGAGACAGAAAGGGATTCGCCTCACGAGGACATCGTGGCTTGATCGTCTGTTGTGCCAGATGTTGACGGGTTCCGCCGCTCGCTCATCGCTCGCGACGGCGCTTCGTCGCTTCCGCCTCCGGCCTGCGGCTCCTCGTCGTCGACATCGATCACCTGGACCTCATCGGCAGCCTGCGCGAACTGCCGATGTTTGAGGCGCTCAAAGCGCTTGGCGTTTCGACTTTCGACGCGCTGGCGCACCTGCTCGCTGGGCCAGTCGTATTGCACCTTGCCGGTAACCGGATCGCGCCAGTCGGGCGCCTGATCGCCGTGTTCGACAACCCGCTGCGAAGGCGGGCGCAGCTCGAGATGGATCGAACCGCCCGCCTGATCCTGGACGATTCGGATCTTCTTCTGGCGGACCAGTTCGAGCATCGCCAGGAACAGCCCCACCAGCTCGCTGCGCGAGGCGCGGCCGACAAAGATCTCCTGGAGCGTCATCGGGCCGTCCCGCTCGAGGCGATCTTCGATGTCCTTCGCGTGCAGCCCCAGAGGGGTATCGTCGACAACCACCTCGTGTGCCGAGCTTCCACCGATCGACTCCAGGATGCGGGCAAACGCCTCGCGCAGGTCGAGCACGTGAACGTCATCCAGATCAAACTCCAGAAGGGCGGCCTCCTGATCGTCGTCCGGCAGTTGGCCGTCGACCGCGGCGCGCCCCGGGTGCCGGGCGAACCGCGCCGCCCAGTCGTGGCGCCGCGTGTCCAGCGCCGCCGACGCTTCCTTGATCCGCTTGTAAGCCAGCAGTTGCTGGATAAGCTCGAATCGCGGATCCAGGAGCTGTGCCGCATCGCCTTCGGCTTCGCCGCCCGCTTCCGGGCGCGGCAGGAGCATCGCACTCTTGATCTCCAGCAGCGTCGCCGCCATGACCAAGAACTCCCCGGCCAGGTTCATGTCGATCCGCTTCATAAGATTCAGGTGCTTGAGATACTGCTCGGTCAGCACGGCCACGGGGATGTCGTGCAGATCGATCTCGTGGCGGCGCACGAGATACAGAAGCAGGTCCAGCGGACCGCTGTAGCTTTCCAGTTCGACGCGATAGTCGCCTTCGGCAACGTTCATCTTCGGAATTATCGGGCCGATCCACCCGTCCTGGACAGCCTTGCCGGTTCGTGCCGGCGGCACGATAATGGCCCTCGGCAAGTAGCGCCATTCACGAACTATCCTCCCTATCGTATCACCTCGGACCGCGTGGAGTCGCACAATGTTGTCATGCACGCTCGGCCGCGATTCGCCATGCCGATCGCTTCAACCGTGGTGCGGCACCCGTGCGGAAAACGATCGGGTTCGCGTAGGGACGTGTACATGGCCCGACAAACCGCCGTTGAGGACGACGTGAGCGAAGCACGCGACGACCAGGCTGCGTTCGCCGAACGGGTTCTGGAAGCCGAGGCCGAGGCCATAAGGCGCCTGAGCATCGGCGAACCGTTCCACGCCGCGGTGGAGTTGATCCTGAATACCGCCGGCGCGGTCGTCGTGACGGGCCTGGGCAAGAGCTGGCTTGTCGGTCAGAAAATCTCCGCGACGTTCGCATCGACAGGCACCCCCAGCCACGTGCTGCACCCGACCGACGCGCTGCACGGCGACCTCGGCCGCGTGCGCCGCGACGACGTCGTTCTGGCCCTTTCCTACGGCGGCAACACCGAAGAGGTGGTCTGCCTGGTCACGCACCTGCGGCAGGACAATGTTCCTGTGATCGCCATTGTGGGAAGCGATGACAGCGACCTGGGCCGACTGTCGACCGTCGCACTCTGTCTCGGCGACGTGACCGAGGCGTGCCCGATGAACCTGGCACCGACAGCCAGCACGACCGCGACGCTGGCCATGGGCGATGCCCTGGCCCTGTGCGTGAGCCGCCGCCACCAGTTCGGCGTCGAAGACTTTCAAAAAGTGCACCCCGGTGGGGCACTGGGTCGCCAACTGATGCCGGTGGTGGATGCGATGCGCTTCCGGGTCGGCGAAAACCTGCCGCTGGTGAACCGCGATATGGCCGTGCGCGATGCCTACCGCAGCGCAGACAGCGAGGCGCCCGGCGTGCGCCGTGCCGGAGCGCTGCTGGTCGTGGACGGCCAAGGCAAGCTCTGCGGCATTTTTACAGACGCAGACCTGCGACGCATGATGCTGCGCGACGGCGATCGGGCCCTCGACGAACCGATCCACGTGGTTATGACCGCGAATCCCCACAGCCTCGGACCCGCCGCGCTGGTACGCGACGCCGTCCAACTGGTCCGCGAGCTTCGGATCGACGAGATACCGGTCGTGGACGAGAACAACATTCCTCTGGGCCTGATCGACGTCCAGGATCTCATGACGTTGAAGGTCATTGAGGGATAGGCATTAACCTGGATTTCCCAGATAGATTCTGCGGTTGGTAGAACCGTGATGTGTTTGGCTGCGTAATACAAGTGTTTTCTGCACTTCAACCCCGGCCAAGCAGGAGCATCCAATGGGTGGCGCACGCAAGGACGCGTTACGGGTCGAATTTGACAGTCGAATCAAACTGGAGTTCCACGGCGCAGCCGTCACGAGCGATGCGGGCCTGGTCGCCTATCGCGAACTCGACGAAGCGCTGGGACTAACGAAAATGGGCAAAGTCTTTCGCGATTCGCGCCGAGGCAAGAACACGCAACATGAGTTGGTCGGATTGTTGCGGCAATCGGTATACAGTCGGCTCGCAGGCTACGAGCCGATGCAGGTCGCGGGCCGATCAGTAAACGTCGCCATTTGACGAGATCCTTAACCTCTGAATATAACAAGTGATAACCCGCTCTTGTAAGACTTGCAAGTCTCGCGCGTCTTGTGCTATTCGCAGGCGAAAGCGTGTAATTACACACCTATGGCCAGAGTGGGATCGTGTCGGTGGATCACAAAGTTTGACTGGGAAGGTCTAGGAAGAAGGCAGAGGCGATCAGTAAAACCAGCTTGCCTACGATCGCACGAGGATCGGTTGTAAGCCGGCTGCCGGAGTTGGCCATCCCTAATGGAAGCGACTCTTGTCGCGGCTCCGGCGCGGTATCTGGTCGACAATACGGGCCTATCGTCTACGGTAAGGTCCCCGACTGGGCGATCCACGGACAGACCGCGATTTCGGGCCCTTCACCTTCAATCCAAGACCAGTACTCACCCGATCATTCCTGGTTAGCAGGTGTCAGTGCGCCTCAGCTAGATACCTTCACAGGGTACGACGAGAGTCGCGCAATGTGCCATCGAGTGTGTCGGTCGCGTGGCTGCGAAAAGCGACACGGGCATGCTGAAGAGCCAGCTTCACTTTAGATTGAGAGACCCTCGCGCTAAACACTTCCCGTCATTCAGACTTATGGAGTACCTCGCCTCCGACTTGAATGTAGGTGGGCCTAATCTGGTCGCCATCAAACTGAGCGTGACAGACCCAATTCTGCGTCAGCGGAGCGTTGAATCTATTTCGTGCAGTAACTGATCCCGCGACGGCGTATCGTTGGTGGCCAAGGGTCGTGACAACGTAATTGTCTCGGGTCGGCAGTGGGAAGCGTGCGGTTTTGGGTGCGACCAGCGCACCCGCACCGCGAATCGCACTGCATGAACAATCTCGACGAAGGGGTCCTGCACGCGTGTTGCTTGCGACGAAGCGGCATTGGTTCGTGTAGCAGGCAGCGGATCTGGATTGAGCGAAACCTAAATATACACCACAACGACTAAGCACGCGATGAGGGCACAGGCAACAATACGTACTCGTCCGTGACATCCTGCGATTTGCATCTCTTGGTCCTTGCGGATCACAAGCCTTGTGATAATCTACGACAATACGCTATCAACGATACTCGTGAAAATTACAATAGCACGTTGGCATGATTCGTGTTTCATTGACATTATGAGAACCACTCACCTCACTCCCATCGTTCTGACATTGAGTCTGCTCTGCGTTGACAGCGTGATTGCTCAAGGCCAGAAGAATAGCAAGAACATCTTGGTCGAAACTTATGAAAGGGAACTCGTCGAAGCGAAATCGGGAGATCCGAGGGCGATGACTTACGTCGGTCTCAGCTACGCATCCGGATTAGGTGTCACTAGGGACTACAAGGAAGCCATCAAGTGGTGGCGAAAGGCTGCGGAACTGAGAGATGCACAGGCGATGGTCCTCCTCGGAGGCATGTACTACGCGGGGACGGGAATAACTCAAGACTTTGAGGAAACCACCAGGTGGTGTCAAAAGGCTGCTGATCTGGGAAATGCGGAGGCGCTGTTCAAGGTCGGCGCCATGTACCACAACGGCGAAGGTGTGATACAAGACTTCACGGAAGCCGGAAAGTGGTTTCGAAAGGCTGCTGTCTTGGGCAATGCGGAGGGGATGGCCAACCTCGATTCCATATACGAGTCTGGCCTAGGCGTGATCGAAGATTACGAGGAAGCCGTCAAGTGGTATCAAAAGGCTGCCAAACTAGGACATGCAACGGCGATGACTAAGCTCGGTGTCATGTACTTCGGCGGTAGAGGCATGGACGTAGGGGAATGCCCAGCCCATCACGATAGATTCCCATCCACGCTGGCCATGCTGTTAGCGCCTGTCTGACCATCATCGGCTTGACGGCCGGCCGGACAGCACCTTCGTAATGAACAGCCGCGCGGGGTCCGGTGCAGGTCCGCGGCAGGGGACTAGTAGAGTCTTGCTCCACCGTCCCTCGCATCGGCCGATCTGCCGCCTCCTTCCAGATCGCTCGTAACGGTGCACTTCCGCGTCGGTGTTAATTGGTCATCGTTGGGTCGCTCGGATACGGGCTGCGCTCTGCTCTAGTCGTTTGTGAAGGGCGGAGTAAAAGTGCGCCGGGTGGCGATGGCCAAAGCCCAGTGCACCACCATTCGGTTGCGGCTGTTCAAGATCGGTGCCCACATCCGTGTGACGGTGCGCAAGGTATGGGTCGCGTTCAGCCACAGCTACCCCTACCAGCACCTGTTCGCCCAGATATGGAACAATCTGACCAGAGCAGGTCCTGTGCAACTTTAATCAACCCCTCGCAACCCCGAACCCGGACAATTCAACACCACCGAACCCCACCGCGCGATCCGTTCGCCCGTGGCATCACGAGCATCACGATCAGGCCAAACTCCCGATGAGCCGCTACCCTGGTGAGAAATGCGGGCTAGTGCCTCCGTGCCTCAATGCCTCCGTGCCTTCTTAAGATGTCCAGCCCCACCGACATCAAGCTTATTGTCTTCGATGTGGACGGCGTTCTGACCGACGGCGGTATTTATGTCGACGACCGTGGCACCGAATCGAAACGCTTCCACGTGCGCGACGGCTTCGCGATACGTGCCGCGATGTCCGTGGGGCTGCAGATCGGCATCCTGACGGGGCGCTCGACGCCCGCCGTGACACTGCGGATGGCGGAGTTGGGCGTGAATCTTGTCATCCAGGGTGCACACGACAAGGCCACGGCATTCGAAACGCTCTGCCAGCAGGCCGGCGTGCTGCCGGAGGACGTCGCCTACGTCGGCGACGACCTGATCGACCTGCCCGCGATGCTGCGCTGCGGCTACCCCATAGCCGTCGCCGACGCCGTTGAGGACGTTCGTTCCGAAGCCCACTACGTCACAAGCTGCAACGGCGGATGCGGGGCTGGGCGCGACGCGATCGAACACATTCTGCGAGCGCAGGGGAGGTGGGATGAAGTGGTTGAACGTTACGGCGTGTAAATTATGAACAAATCTCTGGCTTTGAACCAGGCACGAAGGCACGAAGGGGGCCGTCACGAGTAAACCGCGAGTGACGGAATGCCTTGCTCCCCTGTCGAGCGGCGGAATCCAGTATCGCGCCTGGTTTCTGATGTTCCATTAGAGCGTTTTGAATCCAAACGTAGCGTCTTGAGCGTCGGCATCGCTGAGTCTGGCGCGGAGGGCGAAGCAGGCGACCCCGCTGCGGGTCGTCGATGCAGCACGACAAAGCCAGGCGCGGCTGTAGCCAGTTCATGACGCTACGTTTGGATTCAAACCGCTATAGATGACAGAATTGTGGAGTCACCTGAGGTTCAATCGAGATACCCAGCAGTGACTTCCGTCGCTCCCTCTTCGGTCGCGACGGCCTTCGTGCCTCGTTCTTGGCGCCCCCGAACTCGTCCGAGCTAGGACTCGTCCAGGGCTTCCAACAACTCCTGCATCTCAGATAAGGCGTGCTCGTCGCCGCTGGTTCGTGCGGCCTGCATGCCGCCGTCCAGAACGCGCCGGGCCTCGTCGTCGTTACCGCAGTCGCTGTGGATCTTCGCCATGTGGTAGAAGGCGTAGCAATAGGTACGGTCGATCTCGATTGTTTTTTTCAGCCAATCGACAGCCTCGTCGTGGCGGCCGGCTTTCTCGTGCTCCATGGCGATACCGTAAGTGCAGAAGGGGTCGGTAGGGTCCGCTTCGTGCAGGAAGGTAAGTTGTGTGAGCCTGTCGGACATGGGAGGGGCAGAAGACAGAAAAGCAAGGGAACGGCGTGCGTGGCTGCGGCTCTAATGCGCAGTTCAATGGTCCTGTTCTTCGACACCCTTTGCTTTCTGATCAATCCCGCCGGCGTAGCGAAGGACGGCCAGGGTGCGGTTGAAGTAGACCAGGTAGGCCACCAGCGCCAGCGTGACAGCGGAGGACAGCACCGCGAGGATCAGCTGCTGGCCGTCGTCGGTGCAGCGGTACTGTTGGATCGCCCAGAACGTGAAACCGAAATCGAACAGAATCGCCGCGGCGATCAGCACGCGGTGAAAGTTGTAGATCGCCATGGTGATCTCCGCTACCGACGACACTGCCTCCCACCGAGACGATACTCCGGAATTATACGCCAAAATCACGTGGCGGCGTGGACGAAATTCCACTGCCTCCGTTCGTCACGGTGGAACCGGGCCGAATCGGGCGTCGGCCGCTGCCGTGACGGCAGTTGATTCGACGCGGATCCACTCCGAGATCGGGCCTCGGCCTGTCTTCGACGTCGAACGCGGGGGTTGATATCATTTCGGGCCACTCGGACTCGGTTGTACAGACATGAAAGTCGGCGTCCTCAGTGACACCCACGATCGGCTCACGACGTTTCGTCGTGCCGTCGCCCTATTCAAACGCCTGAACGTTGGCGCCCTGTTCCACGCAGGCGATTTCGTGGCGCCGTTCGCCGCGAAGCTGATCACGCCGTCGGAGTTGCCGATGCCCCTGCACTGCGTTTACGGCAACAACGACGGCGAGCGAAAGGGGCTGAAGGCCATCCTGCCGGACGTAATTGAAGGCCCGCTGCGCGTCACACTCGGCGGCAAGAAAATCGTGATGCTCCACTGGATCGAGTCGCTGGCCGCCGACGACGTGCAGTCGGCAGATGTCGTGATCACTGGGCACACACACGAGGTCGTCAACGACACGCGCAACGGAACGCTGCTGCTCAATCCGGGCGAGTGTTGCGGGTGGGTCACCGATCGCTGCACCGTCGCGGTTCTCGACATGGACACGCTGAAAGCGGACATCATTGAGGTCCACGAGTGACAGGCGCCGGCTCCATCGACATCGTTGCGGGATTGGGACATCACAACATTCTCTGAATGGAAGCGGCGCCCGTGTCCAAACGCGAAGACATCAAGACCATCCTCATCATTGGCTCCGGTCCGATCGTGATCGGCCAGGCTTGTGAGTTCGATTACTCGGGCACGCAGGCGTGCAAGGCGCTGAAGGAGGAGGCGTACCAGGTCGTGCTGGTCAACTCCAATCCCGCCACGATCATGACCGATCCGCAGTTTTCGGATCGCACCTACATCGAGCCGCTGACCTGTGAGGCCGTCACCAAGATCATCGAACAGGAGCGCGGCGGGCCATTTCATATCGACGCTCTGCTGCCGACGATCGGCGGGCAGACCGCCCTGAATATCGCGTGCCAGCTCCACGACGAAAAGGTGCTCGAGCGATTCGGCGTCGAGATGATCGGAGCCACGCGCGAAGTGATCTACCGCGCCGAGGACCGCGAACAGTTCCGCAGCATCATCGAGTCGATCGGTCTGAAGTGCCCGCGCAGCGGCATCGCCAGCTCGATCGACGACGCCTGGCAGGTGCTCGACGGGACCGGGGACGCCGAAGCGGTGGGCCTTCCGGCGATCATCCGCCCCGCGTTCACGCTCGGCGGCACCGGCGGGGGGATTGCCTACAACCGCGAAGAGTTCGAGGACACCGTGCGCCGCGGACTGGATGCCTCAATGACCCGGCAGGTGCTCATCGACCAGTCGCTGATCGGCTGGAAGGAGTTCGAGCTGGAGGTGATGCGTGACCGCGACGACAACGTCGTGATCATCTGCTCCATCGAAAACTTTGATCCGATGGGCGTGCACACGGGCGACTCGATCACCGTGGCCCCGGCGCAGACGCTGACCGACAAGGAATACCAGCGCATGCGCGACGCATCGATTGCCATCATGCGCGCGATCGGCGTGGAGACCGGTGGATCCAACATCCAGTTCGCCACCAACCCGGACACCGGGGACATGGTCGTCATCGAAATGAATCCACGCGTCAGTCGCTCGTCGGCACTGGCCTCGAAAGCCACCGGATTTCCGATCGCGAAGATCGCCGCCAAGCTCGCCGTCGGCTACACGTTGTGGGAGCTTCCCAACGACATCACGGGCAAAACGGTCGCGTGCTTCGAGCCGACGATCGACTACGTCGTCACGAAAATCCCACGCTGGACATTCGAGAAATTCCCCGAGGCCGACGAGACGCTGACCACGCAGATGAAGAGTGTCGGCGAAGCGATGAGCATCGGCCGAACGTTCAAGGAAAGCTTTCAAAAGGGTCTGCGGTCGATGGAGGTCAAGCGCTTCGGCCTTGGGCTTGACCACGACGACCAGTGGCTCAACGCCATGCGCCGCACGCAGGGCTGGCTTGAACGGGAACATCCTTCCGTCCTGGCGGCGGTGCAGAAAGTCGCGGGCGAGGCGACGGACGGTTGCACGGCCCTGGAAGCCACCGCGGCGCTGCACGGCGACCCGGCCGTGATCAGCGACCTCAGCGTTCAGAGCCTCCGCGAAATCGACGACCTGGCGAACAAGCTGGCCGAGGGTCACGGCACCGGCATCGATGCGCTGCGGGACGCGGCCTCCGGCCGCACACAGGACCCTCTCGCCGCGGCGGCATCAGGGACCGACGATGAGTGGCCCATTTCTTCAAAGAAGATTTACCGCAAACTGCACGTGCCCAGCCAGGGTCGGCCGCACTACATCCGCTACGCATTCAAGATGGGGTGGTCGGTCGATCAGGTGCACGAGGCCTCAATGATCGACCGCTGGTTCCTCGACCAGCTTCACCATCTGATCGAGTTTGAGCGCGAGTTGATCCGCTACGGATCGCTCGAGGACGTGCCGGCGCATGTGCTGCGCCGGGCGAAGCAGCTCGGCTACTCCGACCCTCAACTCGCCTGCCTCTACTGCGGCAAGATCAACACCGAAACGATCCTGACCGTCCGTCGCCACCGCAAGGCGGCGGGCATCGAGCCGGTGTACAAACTCGTGGACACCTGCGCCGCGGAATTCGAGGCGGCCACACCGTACTACTACTCGACGTATGAGGCGCCAATGCTCCGCGTTGGCAGCGACGGAGGTGCGGTGGAAACGGTGGTCGATGACGAAATCCGCGTCACCGACCGCAAGAAGGTCGTCATCCTCGGCGGGGGGCCCAACCGGATCGGGCAGGGGATCGAGTTCGACTATTGCTGCGTCCAGGCCGCGTTCGCGGCCGAGGACGAGGGCTACGAATCGGTGATGGTCAACTCGAATCCCGAGACCGTGTCGACCGACTACGACACCTCCGACCTTCTGTTCTTCGAACCGCTGACGCTGGAAGACGTCCTGAACATCTGCGAGCGACTCAACGGCGAACCGCTGGGATCCGGTCGCGGGCTTCTTCACGGCGTGATCGTGCAGTTTGGCGGACAGACGCCGCTGAACCTGGCCCACGGCCTCACGTCCGCGGGCGTACCCATCATCGGCACGGACGTCGAGTCGATCGACCTCGCTGAGGACCGGCAGCGCTTTTCCGAGCTTTGTCGTCGCCTGCAGGTTCGGCAACCGGAAAACGGCATCGCGTACAACGCCGGCGAGGCGGTTGCGGTGGCCAACAGGATTGGATATCCGGTCCTCGTGCGTCCCAGCTTTGTCCTGGGCGGTCGCGCGATGGAAACGGTCTTCGACGACGCCCAGCTGCGCCAATACATGCAGTTGGCGCTTGGCGCTAGCGACGTCCCCGATCAGCCGATCCTCGTGGACCGGTTCCTCTCCGATGCGATCGAGTGCGACGTGGACGTCGTCGCCGATTACGGTGCCGAACCGACGCACGACGGTCGAGCTGTTATTTGCGGCGTCCTGGAGCACATTGAGGAAGCGGGCGTTCACTCCGGCGACAGCGCCTGTGCTATCCCGCCCCACTCGCTGCCCGCAGCGGTCGTCGATCAGATCAAGGACCAGTCGCGACGCCTCGCCGAGGCGCTTCGTGTGAGGGGGCTGATAAACGTGCAGTATGCGATCAAACATGACAACGACGGAGGAGGCAAAGAAGACGACGAGCAATATCAGATCTACATTCTCGAAGTGAACCCGCGGGCTTCGCGGACGGTTCCTTTTGTAAGCAAGGCCTCGGGCGTGCCGTGGGCCCGGATTGCCGCGAAGGCGATGACCGGCCGTTCGCTGTACGATCTCGGGGTCACCGACGAAGTCACGCTGGATCACACTTGCGTGAAAGAATCGGTGTTTCCCTTCAACAAATTCCCCGGCGTGGATGTGATCCTGGGGCCGGAGATGCGCTCCACCGGCGAGGTCATGGGCATCGACCCGGGTTTCCCGATCGCCTTCGCCAAGAGCCAGATGGCCGCCGCCACCGTCCTGCCCACCGAGGGGAAGGTGTTCCTTTCGGTGCGCGACCGCGACAAGGCCGGCATGGTCGCGATCGCCCGCAAGCTGTGCGAGATGGGCTTCACGGTGATGACCACCGCGGGCACGCACGGCCACATGGCTGGCCACGATATCCACACTCAGCGGGTCAAGAAGATCAGCGAGGGGCGACCGAACTGCCTCGACATGATAAAAAACCGCGAAGTGGATCTGATCATCAACACGCCCACCCGCAAGGGCATCGACAGCGACGAAGGCGCCCTGCGCGCCATGGCCGTGCGCATCGGCGTGCCCTATATCACGACGACCACCGCGGCTGCGGCCGCGGTTCGAGCCATTGAAGCTCTGCGCGCCGGCACGTGGGGCGTCCGCGCGCTGCAAGACTATGTTGCCGCGATCCCCAAGCAGGTGTCGCCATGATCATCGGCATCCCCCGCGAACTGAAGGAGGATGAATATTGCGTCTCGATGCTGCCAGTAGGTGTGGAAATTATCAAGGAAGCGGCCACGAAGTGCTGTTCGAAGGTGGCGTGGGCAGCGGGTACGAAGACGAGCAGTACCGCCGCGCCGGCGGGCACATCGTCAGCGATCACGATGAGATCTTTGACCGTGCCGAACTGATCGTGAAGGTCAAAGAGCCGATCGCGAGCGAACTCGCGCTGACGCGGCCGCAGACGACCATGTTCACCTTATCTTTCACTTCGCCGCCGATCGACCGCTCACCGAAGCCTGCCTGAAGGCCGGGATCACGGCCATGGCGTACGAAACGCTCAGCGACGACAAGGTCCGTTTGCCGCTGTTGACGCCAATGAGCGAAGTCGCCGGGCGCATGAGCATCCAGGGAGGGGCCAAGTGCCTAGAGAAACCGATGATGGGCCGGGGGATCCTGCTCAGCGGCGTTCCGGGGGTGGAACCGGCCGAAACGCTGATCCTTGGCGCCGGGGTCGTGGGCTCACACGCGGCGGGACTCGGCGCTAACGTGACGATCATGGACATCAACCTCGACCGGCTGCGGTCCATCGACGAGTTGATGCCGCGAACGTGTACGAGGTCTACTCCGACCCCCACGCGATCCGAGACTTCGCCCTCAAGGCCGACCTGATCATCGGCGCCGTGCTGATCCCCGGCGGGCGCACACCGATCCTGATCCGCCGCGAGATCCCGTCCCACATGAAGCCGGGATCGGTGATCGTCGACGTCGGTATCGACCAGGGCGGGTGCGTCGAAACCAGCCGGGCCGCGACGCACCAGAATCCGACGTACGTCGTCGACGGCGTCGTGCACTACTGCGTCACAAACATGCCCGGAGCCGTCGGTCGCACGAGCACTCAGGCGCTGTGCCACGCGCCGCAAAGCTACGTGATACGCCTGGCCAACGAAGGCGCCGATCGCCTCGTGCGCGACGACCCCGGTTTCGCCGCCTCGCTGAACCTGCGCGACGGCAAAATCACCAACGCCGCCGTGGCCGAGGCGCACGGGATAGCGCGTGCGTGAGCAGGGCGCGCCGGCATGCATCGGGGTATACGCCACAGAGGACACAGAGATCACCGAGAGAGGATTGGTTCGACGCGATTCTCTTACGGATGTGTCTGACGCGTATGAGCGTCGTTTCTTGGCTGCTCGTACGCGGATTGACCTGGTGTTTCACCGTACGCTTCGTCCCATCCCATACCGCGATAGTGAAATGGGACGCTGTCCAGGGGTGAGATAGTTCCGTATCTTGACTCCAGACCACGGCAGATCATCCGGAGTAGAGTCCCCGTACGTTCAACGACGCAGGGCGCTGGCTTCTTGCCAACCCAAAGTCTGTACACCCGCAAGAGAGGCTCATCTTCAATACGCGACACCTCGACCGCAGCCCATAGATCATCAGTTCGCACAGTGAACTGGTGAATCGCCGGATGCAAGGTCGCACCTCTCCATAAGCCATACGAATGATGTTCGCCATGAACACGATAGATCACGTCGGATACTTCCGGAAGTAAATTGATGGCAGATTCGAGACATTTGGGATCAAGTTGCGCTGAAGTAGTTGTTTCCAGACCTATGCTCCACATCGGATCGCAGCCGGCCAGAAACACTGGCACCAGAGCTAGAAGCGATAAGCGATAAGCGAACCATTGGATCCGTGGGTCAACTGACGGCCTGAAAGGATCCCTCAGGAGTTGTCCCGGCGCCCCTTGAACACCCGCAAATCATCCGCCGCGCGCTCAAAAGACCATGACATTCGAGCACTCTTCCCGCTCTTCTCTGAACCCTCTGTGACCTCTGTGGCGCCCCCCACGCGACGCCTCACGACAGCGACGGCTCCAGCACACCGTGTTCGCGCATGACTTTTTCGAGCGCGGTGCGGTTCTCGTCCGCCATCGCGCACATGGGCAGGCGCAGCTCGCCAGAGTCCATGCCGGCCATGGCCATTGCGGTCTTGATCGGAATCGGGTTGGTCTCGATGAAGATCGCCTTGAATAACGGGAACAGCTCGCAATGGATCTGAGCCGCCCGGTGGAAGTCGCCGGCCAGGGCCGCGTCGGTCAGTGCCCGGGCGTGTTGCGGCATCAGGTTGCTCAGGACGCTGATCACGCCTCGACCGCCGATCGCCATCAAGGGAAGCGTGAGTGAGTCGTCTCCTGAGAGAATCGTGAACTTCTGCGGGTCGCAGAGAGACATGATCTCACTCGCCGTGTCCATCGAACCGGTTGCTTCCTTGACCCCGATGACGTTCGGGTGGGCGGCGAGACGCGCGATCGTCGCGGGCGCCAGGGCCACCGACGTTCGGCCCGGAATGTTGTAAAGGACCACCGGCAGGCCGACATCGGCAATCTTCATGAAGTGAAGAAACATCCCTTCCTGGGTCGGCTTGTTGTAGTACGGGTTGACGACCAATGCCGCATCCGCGCCGACGGAACGCGCATGCTCGGTCATCGCCAAGGCTTCGTCCGTGGCGTTCGATCCGGTGCCCGCGATCACCTTGGCGCGCCCCGCGGCCGCGTCGACGACGCACTCGATCACCTTGCGGTGCTCCTCGTGCGAAAGCGTCGGCGACTCACCGGTCGTGCCCACGGGAACCAGACCGCCGATGCCCTTGTCGATCTGAAAACGGACGTTCGCCGCGAGCCGCTCGTAGTCAACATCACCGCCGCGAAACGGCGTGATCATTGCAGTCATGACACCCTGAAGCATGAGCGCAGTTTCGTGCGTCACGTGCCAGGTGTCAAGGGAGTGCAGAGAGAAGAAAAGCAGAAAGTCGTCTTCCTCCTTTTCCCTGCTTTCTTGCTTTTCCGATTTCCTGCTTTAACTCGCCTCGCGCAAGGCGAGTATCAGCTCCACCTTGCCGATATGCTCATCGAGTTGCCGCGCAATGTCCGCGGCGCCAAGTCCCGTGTCGGCCATGGCGTAGACGCGTCCGGTCAGCGCATTGGTGGGATCGTCGATTGGATCGGATTCGACGGACGTGGCGCCCGGGTTCGTGCGCAGCGACGCGGCAACATCGCTGCCGGCGGCACCGGTGAAATCGGTGCGGGTGTCCCGTACACGGTAGGAATCCGCGGACTGCTTCAATTGCGCGATCCGGTCGTCGGCCTCGCGCAGCAGATGTTCCAGCTCGATCGACTTGGCATCAAGCTGCGTCGCGAACCGTTTGGTCAGTTGCTCGACCTCCACCATCAGTCGTTCGATGTCTCCGCGCAGCCCTCGGTGCTGGCTGGTTCGTTCGATCTGCTCCTGCGGCGTGATGCGGTTCCGCGCCTGCTGCCTGTACCGCTTGCGGTATCTGTACAGAAGCGCGACGGTTATCATCGACACGCCGCCAATGAATAGAAGGTAATGAAGCGGTGAATCGACCGCGGCCAGAAGTGTGGCAATTCCGGGCAATTCGGCATCCATGCCGGGCGCCTCCCGCGGGTCATTGGAACGGCCAAGTCGACACGGCCCGCATCACTTCAATATGGTACTTCATCGGGAGATTAAGGTCGTGTCCCGTAAGTCAGTCGTCGGCCCAAGGCAAAGCGAAAAGCCCGCAGGCAAGAAGGCCGAAGCAGGCGGCCATCTTATTGGCCTCCGATGCAGGCTGACGCCGCCCGCGGGGTTTGCAGCCTGCCGACGCCAGGCGGATTTGCGGGACACGACCTGTACCGAGGAACGACAGATGCCGGACAAGACGCACACCACACTGCACCCGTTCGTCCGCAAGGTGGCCCACGCGCTGCGGAGGCGCTGTGGCGTCCACCACGACGCGCGGATGGTCCTCGCGATCAGTGGCGGACGCGATTCGGTGGCCCTGACGGCGGCCGTCGCCGCATTGGCGCCACGGCGTGGCTGGAACCTGGTGCCAACCGTCGCTCACGTCCAGCACCACCTGCGCGACAACGGCGAAGCCGAGCAGGACGCCGCGTTCGTTGCTGCACTGGCCGAGCGCTACCGGTTGCCGGCGCGAAGGGCGGATCTGGACCTGTCGGCCTGCGGCGGCAACATGGAGGCCGTGGCACGACATCACCGTTACGCAGCGCTGACCCGGATCGCCGCGCAGGTCGGCGCCACGTTCGTGGTCACGGCCCACCACGCGGACGACCAGCTCGAAACTCTGCTGATGCGCCTGTTGCGCGGCGCGTCGGTCAAGGGCCTGGCCGCCATGGCCTGGCGCAGGCCCCTGGCCGCGAAAAGTGGCACGGCGCTGATTCGGCCGATGCTCGCCGTCGATCGCGCCCAGATCGAAGAATTTCTCAGCGATGTCGGCCAGGACTGGCGCGAAGACCGCACCAACGCGGACACGTCGCGGCTGCGCGCCCGACTGCGACAGCAGGTGTTGCCCGCTTTGCGCGACATCGACGCCCGCGCGCCGCGCCGCGCGGTGCGCCTTGCCGATCATCTACGGCAGGTCAACGGCCTGATCGAACTGGCCACGAACGAGGCGGCGCAGAGGATGCCGCAGGATGACAACGGTGCCGTTCTGGATCGCGCCACGGCGCGCGACCTGCCGCGTGTCGTGCTCGGCGCGCTTCTGCGCCGGCTGCTCGCCGAGCAGGGGGTTGGCGCCGACAGGCTCGGCGGGCGCTGCATCGGACCGATTCTCCGCGCCATCCGGGACCACAAAGGCGGGCAACGCCGGTTCAGCGTGCGACCGAGCGTCACGGTCACCGTCACGCGCGACACCGTGCGGATCGCGCGTGATTCGGATTGAAGGTAAAAACCGGTTGCGAAGCAGAAGGATCGACCGCCGTTTTCAGGGGTCGACGGCAGAATCTTCGAAGAGGTCGAGTTCGGCGACTTCAACTTCCGGATCCGATAGCTCGCTGGCCTTCAGAATCTCGCTGGAAAGCGAGTAAAGAAAATCATCGAAACGCACGCTGCGTCGGATCTGCTCGCCGTCGTGCTCCACCTGGCCAAGAAACTCGATGCCGGTCTGACCGTCGAGATGGTAGACCTTCAGGTTGCTCTGGCGATCGGGCCACTGGCCCTCGCTGACCGGCAGGGCGACGATGGACTGGTCGGCGAAGAACGACACCGCATGGTGGTTGAACTCGGCTTCGGAGTTCGTGTAGCCCAGGTCCTGGCCGAACGTCTCGACGTCGATGCGCAGCGGGTTGTCCATGTCGGTCACGTCGAACAGAGAGAGTTGCAGGCCCTGGGCCACGCCGCGGTCGTCAGCCGATCGGCCGATTCCCAGCAGGAGGTTCTCGCCGACCGGCTGGAGATAGGACGAAAAACCAGGGATCTTCAACTGGCCCCTGACGTGAGGATTGAACGGATCGCTCAAGTCGATCGAGAACAGCGGATCGACGCGGCGGAACGTCACGACGTACCCGCGGTCGCCGAGGAACCGCGCCGAGTGGATCGTCTCGGTTTCGGCCAGACCGGTCACGCTACCCACGATCTTCAACTCGCTGTCGGTCTCCTGAAGCACAAATATATTGTTGAACGGCGTGCCAATGTTCGAGCTGTCACGGTCGGTTGTGGCGACGCGCAGGAAGCCTTCGTGCTCATCCATGGAGAACTGGTTCAGTATCCACCCGGGCACCGCCCCGGTCGCCTCGAGTGGAAGATCTGGCTCGTCAAGCGCGAACTTGTACAGATGCGTTGTCGGGTCCCACGACCACGCAGTCGTCGGGTGCCAGAACGATTGCGCCGCGATATAGAGGTTTTCGGTCGTCGCATAGACGTCGCCGGTGACGCCCAGGGCCGATGTCGATACGTCCGGCCCGGCCACGTCGTCGCTGACGTCGAATTTCACCACCGAGATCATCTGTTGATCGTTGGGGATGTCGGGCACGAACAGGTTCGGCGCCGCCACCAGCAGGCCCGGCGTGTCCACGTCGTCCACGGTGGTGACGTAGTTCGGCAGCAGATCCGCCAGGTCCGTCGCGGCTAGCCGGCCGTGGTACGACTGAGCGTCCTCGTATACATTTCCACCCCGCCCGTCGACTGTCAGGATCGGTATCGGCAGGGTGAACGAGTTGTTCAGCACGACGAACACCTGATCGTCGATGGCACGGGCGTCGACGAGTCTGCCGTCGAGCGTGGTTTGCTCGACGACGTGCGGATCCGTGCGATCGGACACGTCGTAGACGGTCATGCCGACCTGCGGCTGGAGCCGGACGAAATCCGGCGCGAAGGCGACCGCCGGCCGGAAAATGCCGTTGTCGGGCCAGGGCCACGGATCGAAGTTCGAATAGACCTGGGACAGCACCGTCAGGCGATCACCGGACAGGAACATCTGCTGCGGGAAACCGTCCACGTCCACGCGACCCACGACGCTCAAATCCTCGACCGGCCATGCGTCGATGATGAGCAGTTGCCCCTGCGAGAGCGTGTAGATGAATTCGCCGTCATTTTTGATCAGGTCCGGCTCATCGACGCCGTCGACCTGGTTGTTCGTCCGGGAAACGTCCGCGGCATCTTCCTCGAACACGTTGGCCATGGCGATTTCGATTGCGCCGCCGGGGACCGGTTCGATGACCTGTTCGACCCACGGAAGTCCGCCGCGCCAGAACGGGCCGGGATCCGATTGGCCGAACAGGTGGCCCCATCGGTCCATAGCCTGCTCCACCAGCCAGTCGTGAAGTTCGCTGTCGGATCCGACTCGATGAATCGGGTTGGAATAGCCGTCACCGAAAAGCTTGTCGCGCCGCGCGCCGCGGACGATGTCGACATCCGGCTGGCCGTAGATCACGTCGGAACCGCCGCCGCCGTTAATCCGGTCGGCCCCAGGACCGCCATGCATTTCGTCCGTGCCGCCGCCGCCTTTGATCTTGTCGTCGCCGGCGCCGCCTTTGATCTTGTCGTCGCCGGCGCCGCCGAAGATCATGTCGGCCCCGTCGGCGCCGATCAGCTCGTCATCGCCCTTGCCGCCGAGGATCTTGACCGGGATCGGCCCGTCGGAAGAAATAATGTCGACGTGGACGACGTCGTCGCCTTTACCGGCGATCACCTTGATGAGGCGCAGATCCGATGCGCGGCGCGTGTCGATCGCCTCGCCGTTGATCGTCGCGGTCAGGACGTCCGGATCGTCCACCGGATTCGGCTGATCGATGACGATCACGTCCGCGGTATTGGATCGATCCTGGTCGCCGCGGATCACCCACACGTCACCGCTCGCGGCACTGAACAGGATACGCGGCTCGAGCGCCTCGATGAGGCCCGGCGCGGGTGACTCGGGCGAACGGCGACGGAGTGTCGCGGCACGGTGGCGTCGTTTCGATCTCCAGCTTCTGCGGCGACGTGACCGGTGCGTCATCGGCGTCCAACTCTTCTACAGGCGTGGTGGGTGCTCTCAACTCCCGGCTTTGATTGTCTCCCGCGAATCCCCCCGGCGTCGGCCGTCACCCGTTGCGGGTGGGTGCATTTGTGCATTTATTATACCCCAGCCACGGGCAGGGCACGCGGTGTGCGGCGAAGAACGCGCATTTGGCCGGGCTTTGCGTCGGATCTGAGGGCTGCGCGGGCTTTTCATGGCGCCGAGTCGGTGCTCACGGGGCCGATCAGGCGGGTCGCCGGATACGGTCGTGACGTGCGCCGCCCGGACGTTCGTCCGATAAGGTTCGGCGCGCCGTGAGCAGAACGGTCGCGGACATGCTTTTCGTCTTTCCAATCGTGATGATCAGTCCGAATCGGCGTCCCGTTCCCAGCCGATGGTCGCCGCGTCCCCCCAGAGCATCTCGAGGTCGTAGTGTGCCCGCGTCGCGGGCTCGAACAGGTGGATCACCGCATCGACAAAGTCGAGCACGACCCACGTTGACGAACCGTCCGACTCGCGACCGTAGCGGTCCAGATTCACGGCCGCCGCCAGGTCCTCGACCTCGCCGGCCACGCCCAGGATCTGTCGATCCGACGTTCCGGAGGCGATGACGATGTAGTCGGTCAGGTCGGACAGGCCGCGCACATCGAGGACCATCACATTCTGAAAGTGGCGGTCCTCAAGATGACGCGCGGCGTCGAGCACGAAACGCAGCACCTGTTGCGCGCCTTCGGGGCCGCCGCGCCGCAATGTGCGATCTTCCTCGACGTCCGTCAGGCCCAGCGCCATCCTGTCGCGGTCGTGTCCGGTGGGCATTGGAGCGGTTTCACCTCACACGTAACGTCCTGATCTGGCTACAACTGCGCCTGGCTTTGTCGTGCTGTATCGACGACCCGAAGCGGGGTCGCCTGCTTCGCCCTCCGCGCCATACTTGTTTCGCCGACGCTCAAGACGCTACGCGCAAGGCGAAAACGCTCCGGCGTCATCAACCCAGGCCGATCATGCCGGAGATGTAGGGCGAAAACTTGACGATCAGTCCCGCGAAGACGACCGACACGACGCTGATGAGCTTGATCAGGATGTTCAAAGACGGGCCGGACGTATCCTTGAATGGATCGCCCACCGTGTCGCCGACGACGCCGGCCTTGTGCGCGTCGGAACCCTTGCCTCCGAACTTGCCGGTCTCGATCAACTTCTTGGCGTTGTCCCAGGCGCCGCCGGCATTGGCCATGAAGATCGCCACCGCGAAACCGCTCACCAGGGCGCCGGCGAGCATCCCCATGACGCCGGCCACGCCCAGAATCAGGCCCACCACGATGGGCACGACGACGGCCATCAGCGCCGGCACGATCATCTCCTTCTGGGCGCCCGCGGTGCTGATGGCCACGCAGTTGGCGTAGTCGGGGTAGCTGTGGCCGTCGCTCTGGACCTCGTAAGGCCACTTCATCGGGTCGGCGATGTCGGCGTCGCTCATCCCCTGCTTCTTGAACGCCCCCTTCATGATTTCGAACTGGCGCCGGCACTCCATCATCATGCTGTACGCGGCGCGTCCCACGGCTTGCATCGTCAGCGCGCAGAAAACGAACACGAGCATGACGCCGATGAATAGGCCGCAAAGCACGCGCGGCTCCATGAGCGTCACGTTGTAGTACTCGAGAATCTGCGGCAGCGTCGCGGTCTTCACCGCCACGACCTGCCCGCCGCTGACCGTGATCGTTTCATGCTGCTGGCTCAGCGCCGACTGCACCGTAATGACATACGCCGCAAGAAGGGCCAGCGCCGTCAACGCGGCCGAGCCGATCGCGAAACCCTTGCCCGTCGCGGCCGTCGTGTTGCCCAGCGAGTCGAGCATGTCGGTCCGCTCGCGCACGAACGGCTCCTGGTGGGTCATTTCGGCGTTGCCGCCGGCGTTGTCGGCGATCGGCCCGTAGGCATCGGTGGCCAGCGTGATCGCCAGCGTGGAAAGCATGCCCACGGCCGCAATGCCGACGCCGAAGACGCCCATCAGGAACACCTCGTTGCCGCCGGCGCAGTTGAAGGAGACAAGAATCGCCACGACCACGCAGAGCAGTGGAATCCAGGTGGAGATCATGCCCTCGGCAACGCCGGCGATGATGACGGTGGCCGGTCCGGTCTGGGCCTGCTCGCAGATGTTCTTCGTAGGCTTGTGTTCGTAGCTGGTGTAGTACTCGGTACCCCAGGCGATCACGAGGCCGGACACAAGGCCGGCGACGATCGCCACCCAGATGCCCCATGGGCTGAACACCGCCGATCCGTCGGCGTGCTGGATGCCGCCGAGCAGGCCGTTGAGCATGAACGCGGCGGCGATGACGATCAGCAGCGAGCTGAACCAGACGCCCGAGTGCAGGCTCTTGAGCAGTTGTGCCATCGACGCGCCCTCGCGCGTGCGGACGACGAAGATCGCGATGATCGACGCGATGATGCCCATGCCGGCGAGCACCGGCGGAACGACGATCAGGCGCAGGGCGTCGGCGGTGTCCAGCTGGAGCCGGAAGGCCGCGGCGGCCGCCAGGGCCATCGAGGCAAGGATCGACCCGTAGTAGGACTCGTAGAGGTCGGCGCCCATGCCCGCCACGTCGCCGACGTTGTCGCCGACGTTGTCGGCGATGGTCGCGGGGTTGCGGGCATCGTCTTCGGGGATCCCCGCCTCCACCTTGCCGACGAGGTCCGCGCCGACGTCCGCCGCCTTGGTGTAGATGCCGCCACCGACACGCGCGAACAGCGCCTGCAGCGAGGCGCCCATCGCGAAACTGAGGGTGATCGTCGTGACCGTCACCAGGCTGTCGACCTCAAAGACCTGGGTCAGCAGGAAGAACCAGACGGACACGTCGAGCAGCGCCATGCCGGTCACGCACAGGCCCATGACGGCCCCGGCCCTGAAGGCCACGCGTAACCCGTCATTGAGTGAGTTTTTCGCGGCGTGCGTCGTGCGCGCCGAAGCGTTCGTTGCCGTACGCATCCCGAAGAACCCGCAAAGACCCGACAGCAGGCCGGCGATCGGCACGCCGATCGCGCTCTGCCAGGGCTGCAGATTCAACCCGAATCCGATGATCAGCAGGACGATGACCAGGGCAACGAATACCATCGCGACGATCTTGTACTGCCGGCGCAGGTACGCGTAAGCACCATCGCGCACCGCCTGGGCGATGCGGATCATGTTTTCGTCGCCCTCGCTGTTGGCCATCAGTCCCTTGTAGAACACGACCGCCATGATCAGCGCGAGGATAGCAGCGACCGGAGCCAGGAAATAGACCGCGGGAAGCGCTTTATCGCCGGTCGCCGCCGCGGCCAGGGCGGGAAATAGAAACGGCAGCAGCATCGCCGCAGGCTGGGCCCGCCGGCCGATTGACGGTTGTTCGTTCGTTTTCTCACTGTGCATTGCTAATGTCCTTCCGATCCGTAACGTCCGGCTCCGGCTGCGATATCGAGTAGCGCGATGTCGATGCCACAAGCCGATTTAAAGAGCGAGCCCGGTCTCCACCGATGGTCCGGCGACATCATCGGCACATCGATTCGTATCAAGGAGAATCCGGGAAGAGGTCCTGATCGTACGCGGAATCCCGCGGAGTCCAGGAATACCCGTGGAATCCAAGGTGGCGCCGGCGCTCGGCCGGCTAGTCAATGCGACCGCCTCTGCGGTGGTCGCTGCTGTCGCTGCTCGCTCAAGGGCAACTGGGACATCTGGATCCGCTTGATGCTCTTGCGCAGGGCCCGCTGCTTTTTCTCCGAGGGTTTTTCGTAGTAGGCCCGACGCTTCATGTCCTTCGTCAGGCCTTCCTTCTCGCATAGTTTCTTGAATCGGCGGAGCATCTGTTCCGCCGATTCGCCGCCGCGTGCCTTGATCCGAATTGGCATAACCGCTCCTTCCGGGTGACCGAGCCGGGGGACCCATCCGCGGTGGTTCGCACATGGATCACCCCTCGACGCGCTACCGAGCGTGCCGAGCCGAGTATTCTGACCCCTGCGGCCTTCCATGGCAAATCGGCGATTTGCCGGTCGCCGGTTGACCGGTTCGCCCGGTCGACGCAGGACCAGCCGGCCCCGACGTCCGATGGGGCCGCCAGGGCCCGGTCATCGATCGGCCCAGGCGGTCGCTCGGGCTATAGAGCGGTCTGCCCCCCACCGTAGTGTCCTGAGCCGCCTGTCCCGACGTTCGTCGGGATCGCCCAGAGGCGGACTTCGCCGACGCTCAAAGCACTACGGTTGGGGCGAGAACGCTCTCAGCTCGCCCAAATATCGCATCCAGCGTGCCTGCACGGCATCGATGGGGCCGAACGAGTCGGTAAACCAGCGCCGCAGTGCATCACCGCCCTCTACGGGCTTGGTCGCGTACGACCTGAACGATTGCATGAGCTGCGGGCGGTGATGCTCAAACAGATAGCGAAAGAGGCCCCAAGCCTCGGCGTACAGAAGATTCCGATGCGCTTCTGCGGCCTTCCGTGGATCGACGATCACGACGAACTGCTCCAGCGGCACCATCTCGTTGCGCCGGACCGCGGACCGCAGCACCGTCCGACGCGCGGGGTTGTCGAAGCCCAGGCCGAATGGCCGGTTCAGGTCCTGAGCCTCGAAGTTCGTGGCAAGACCCTCGACCATCCAGAACGGGTACGCGAGGCCGCGTTGCTGCAGGCCGCTGTTGAAGGCCAACTGGTGGACGGCCTCGTGCGTGGCTTTCGACGCGTTGGCCCGCTCGACGACCAGCCACTGCGTTCGATGCAGGCTGTCCAATTGCCTTTGCAGCGTCCGGATTCGAGCGTCCAGATTCGCCCGTTCGACCGGCCGCACCGGTGCGTGCATGCCTTGGAGGCGCAGGTAGAGTTGATCGAGCTGGGTCTGCCGGCCGCGCAGCTGGGCGGCGAGCTTTCGTAGTGGCTCGGCCGTCGCGTCGTTGTAGAACGCGATGCGGTTCGTGCCGGACGAATAGTAGCCGTTGGGCCAATGCTCCGTGAGCTGATCGGTCGTTCGGGCGTACTCGACGAACCGGGCCCGGTCGTGCAGCAGGATGCACACCAGTCGATGCCGTAGCGGGCGCACCGGCCAGCCGACCTCGTGCATCATCCCGTAGAACTGGTTGTACGACTTTTCAAGCAGTCGCCCCCGCTGGATCGCCCAGTCTCGTTGCCTGTCGAAGAACACCAGGAAATGATCGGTCGCGTGCAACGAGAATTTCGGCCCCAGCTCCTGGAGAATCCGGTGGCGGCGCTGGGGCTCATCGCGAAGCGGCGGGCTTTCTGCCCGGCCGACCGAAGCGGCAAGACTCACCGTTGCGATCAGCATTACTGAAGTTTTCTGGTTCATCACGACCTTACGGCAGTCACGGATGACTGAATGGTTCCTGCGCAACGCGGCGCGAAACAAAGTAACCCGAAGCGCAAATCAGGGAGCATTTTCTCGGCAGTCCAGGGTTTTCCACGGCAATGATGTGGTATGATAGCGGCCGATCGGCGGGG
>Ga0310124_10000124_pt1 | contig 49462 bp, 37 predicted proteins | sample CB11b_AW_Bot5_MG_FD_203507 | JGI IMG/M metagenome (GOLD analysis project Ga0310124, IMG submission 203507) | Marine microbial communities from Western Arctic Ocean, Canada - CB11b_AW_Bot5 | ecosystem: Environmental > Aquatic > Marine > Oceanic | place: Canada: Western Arctic Ocean | collected... | reverse complement strand
TCACGCTCGACCTGCCGCCGAACACCGATTACGAAACGCTCGACCACCTCAGCGCCTCGCAGAAATACGAAGATGTCGTCACCAACCAGCGCGTGCAGGCAGACGGGACCGGTCGTCATTTCGTCGGCAAAGATGCATACAGCCATGTGACCCAGCTTTTCGGCGATACCATGACCTTCGACTATTCGCCGTGGCACGGCAAGGTCGGTCTGTGTTTCGTCGACGCCGGGCATTCGTATGAGTACGTCAAGAGCGATACCGAAAACGCCTTTCGAATGCTGGCGGACGATGGCATCATCGTCTGGCATGACTTCGACATTCTGCACCGTGACATCTACGCATTCCTCAACGGATTGTCGAAGGACCACAGACTTTATTATATCGAGAACACCTCGCTGGCCGTGTATTTCAAAGCCGAGGACTCGAAGCCGGCGACAGCCGCAACCTGACGATGGCAAGCAACAACGCGACGGCACCCAGAAGCAGTGTGCAGAAACCTGTCGTGCCGGCGGCGGACGATGTCTCTTGAGAATAGCGCCAATTACTCGGGCGGACGCGGGCCGTAATGCGGGCGGTCCTGGCCCAATTCCCAGGCACCCATGTCCGGGCCATTGCCGATAGGTAATTGACGAGGCAGACCGGTAATGACGACTGCCGCGTCCTCGACGGCCGACTCGATCTGCAGGTGGAAGTTGATTTCTGACGGATCGTAGGTACGTAGCTTCAAGAGCGGGCGCTTGAGCTTTTCGAAGTCCGAGTATTCAATCATTCTGCCATTGGCTTCCATACCCGTACTGGCCGTGAACTCCGCCAGCGATGCGAACTCCGTTACGCCTTCGTTCGAGGGCTCGCCGTACGTGACGGTGCCTTCTTTCCAGGCATTGTAGTCGAAGCTTGTATAGCTGGTGTGCGTTGCCAGATTCGGACGGCCCACGAAGATGTTGTTGCGGAAGTGGCTGTTGCTGAATGGCTCGCCGTTGGCCCAGCCGCCAGTGACAAAGGTATTGTGATACGCTTCAATGCCCGTCGCATTGCGCGTCAGGTGCATTGGCAGCAATCGCATGACATTGTACAGGACATTGCTGATCACGTAGATCGGGCCGCCGTACACCGGGCCGATAGTGAAGCCCGCACGCCCGGAATTAACACAGCGATTGTCGCGAATAATGATGTTCTGATCACCCTCGCTGACGTCGACAAAATCTCGACCTACCTGGGTGATTTCATTGCCGTAGATGTCGATCGCCATATTCTCCTGACCCTTGCGAAAACCACGGCCGTCGCGGCCGTTGGTGACACGGATGCCGGTGCGCACATTCTCGATGTAGTTGTAGCCGATGTCGTGGCTGCTGCCGGATATGGTCACCGCACTGCCGGAGTATCGCAGGTAGTTGAACGCCTTGTTTTCCAGTGGCGCCAGCCAGTTCTGACGGCCGTAGAATGAATTGTCCGTTATCGTGAAGTCGCGGCAGTTCGCATCAGATGCCATGATCGCCGTGCCGAAGTCCTCGAACTTGCAATAGCGCACAGTCAGTCCGACGCATGTCGACTCGATGCTGCGCTTTCGGTTGCCCGCCTGGATGACGACACCGTTGCCAGTGTGATGCCCGTCATGGGTGCCCGGGTCCCGAAAAGTCAACCCTTCGAACCACAGATACGCGGCATTGTGAATGTCGATGAGCGCGTTCCACCTGTCGCCGACGAAAACCGCTTCCTTGTCCCCCACCCCCTGGATCTTGATCGGTTTGCCGGGTTCGCCGCGGTTCTGCACGACATAGGAACCCTGGTAGGTACCGCCGTATACCAGCACCGTATCTCCGGGAAACGCCGCGGAGATGGCCGAGCCGAGCGTGTCAAAATTCGGTTCATTCTTGACACCAAATTCGTCCTTCGGATAGAGGTGCAGGACACTCGAATTGGCCGCTGCCACCGGCACATCCCTGGTGGTGGCCTCCATCGCCATGTTGCGATTGCCGCCGTCCTCGTCTTCGAGAACAACGCGCATTTCGTAGGTGGCGCCACGGGAGAGACCGAGAATTGATCCGGCAAATTGCGCTGGCATCTCGTAATCGTTCATGTACGTCTCCGTGCCGGTGTCTTCGCCGCCGATCCGCAACATGGCCAGACCCGGCTGCCAGTTGATCTCGCCCTGGCGACGGTACGACACAGTCACTTCGGCATTGCGATTGTCGTCACCCGCAATATCCCAGCGCAGCGCGATCGACCGCAGCGTCGTGCCCTGCACAACCAGATCGCCCGCTTCCACCGCGTCGCCGGCACCCGCAGCGCCGGCCAGCAGAAGCAATGCGGCACAGGCAATCAACCTGATATAGTCAGTGTTCATCCCGTCTCCTTTCGCCAATCGCCAATATATCTTACGCAGGGTCCTGCGCACGAGGGTAGCTGCCGAGGCATTTGATGGTTTCGCAATGTGTGCCGACTTCGTCCAGCGCTTTTCGACAGCACGCTTCTGAAGCGTGTCCGGCGATGTCAATGAAAAAATAGTAGGTCCAGGATTTCAGCCGCGACGGGCGGCTCTCAATCAGGCTCAGATTGATGCCGTTTTTCTTGAACGCCTCGAGGGCATCGAACAACGCACCGACACGATCCTCAATCACCAGTAGCAGGGACGTCTTGTCATCACCGGTTGGTTCCGGAATGTCGCGTCCGAGTACCACGAAGCGCGTGAAGTTGTCTGATGAATCCTCCACATTCTCCTGTATCACGGGCACGCCATACCGGTCAGCGGCGAGTTTGCTTGCCAGCGCCCCGGTTTTCTTCGCCGCCGCCGCCCGGCGCGCGGCCTCCGCCGTGCTGCTCGTCTCGGTGAGCTGGCAGTGGGGCAAATGCTGTTGCAACCACTGCCGGCACTGGCCCAGCGCCTGCGGGTGGCTGCAGATTTCCTCGAGGTCCTCGAACCCGCCGTGGCTCAGCAGATGATGATGGATCCGCAGGCTGATCTCACCGCAGATGTTAGCCGATGTCTGGTAGAACATGTCGAACGTATCGCTGACCGTGCCGTAGGTGGAATTCTCAACGGGCACCACGCCGCAACTCGCCACGCCCGCCTCGACCGCTGTGAAAATTGCAGCGATCGAGTTCTGTGGTAACACATCCGCCGTATCGCCGAACCGCGCCAGTGCCGCCTGGTGTGCGAACGACGCGGCCGGCCCCAGAAAAGCCACCGAGACAACACCGTCATCCGCCGCACCGGCACCGGTTGCCGCTGCCTGAGTTGACGCCAACGCCCGCGTCAACTCAGAACGCTGCCGCGTCAACGCCAGCACCTGGTCGTCGATCTGAGCGATCTGCCCCCGCAACTCATCCGGATTGGTTGGCTCTGTGCTCATCGGATCAATGCAGTCAACACCGCCTTTTGCGCGTGCAACCGGTTCTCTGCCTGATCCCAGACCAGCGAACGTGGACCGTCGAGGACTTCGGCAGTGATTTCTTTGCCGCGATACGCCGGCAGACAATGCAGTACCTTGACATCCGGCGTTGCCTGCTCGAGCAACGTTTCGTTCACCTGGTAGGGTACCATCACCGCCAGACGATCCTTCGCCTCTTCTTCGAATCCCATGCTGACCCAAACGTCCGTATAGACGAAATCGGCATCGGCCACAGCGGCGACAGGGTCGTCGGTCACGGTGACACGCCCCGGGCCTTCCAGTTTTTCGAGCAGTGCAGCATTGGGCTGATAACCAACCGGTGCACCGACGCGCAAGTCGATACCAGCCAATGACGCTGCGATCGCCCAGGAATTTGCCATGTTGCTGGCGCCATCGCCGAGATACGCCACGGAGACGCCCGCGACTCTTCCTGCGGACTCCGCAATCGTCTGCAAATCCGCCACCAACTGGCAAGGATGATAGCGGTCCGTGAGCCCGTTGATCACCGGTACGCTCGAATAGGCAGCAAACGCTTCGACACCTTCGTGCTCATGGCTGCGAATGACAACACCGTGCAGGTAGCGGCACAAAACCATTGCGGTGTCCGCAACCGTCTCGCCGCGGCCAAGCTGCAATTGGTCGATGCCCAGAAACATCGACTGGCCGCCGAGTTCGTGAATCCCCACCTCAAACGACACCCGCGTGCGGGTCGAGGCTTTGGAGAAAATCATACCGATACTCTTGCCGGCCAGCGGTTGCGGCGAGTCGGCCGCGCCCCGCTGATGCTTCAGAGTCTGCGCCAGATTGACCAGGGCAGCAAGCTCGTCGTTGTCGACGTCCTGCAATGTGAGGAAGTGCTTGGTTTTCAACATCACAGCACCTCCAGAGATTCGCTGACGATGGCAACCGCCTGGTCGATGTCTTCCTGCGAAACGTTCAGCGGCGGTAACAGCCGAATGATATTCGGTCCAGCCGGCAGGATCAGCAGGCCCTTGCTGCGGGCTGCTGCCAGAACAGGTGCGACAGCTTCATCGGCGACGATTCCGAGCATCAGTCCCATACCCCGCACATCCTTGAGCTTCTGGTGATCGTTGGTGAGTTTTACCAGGGCGCCGCGCAGGTGCTCACCCATCTTGCGGCAGTTGAGCAGCAGGTCGCTTTCCTCAATGGCCTCAAACACGGCCAGTGCAGCAGCACACGCCAACGGCGTACCGCCGAACGTGCTGGCATGCGTTCCCGGTACCAGCACATTCTCCCATTTCCACTGCACGATGAAGGCGCCGATGGGATAGCCGTTGCCCAGTGCCTTGGCCAGGCTCATGCCGTCCGGTTGGACGCCATACGGCTGGTGTGCAAACATCGTGCCGGTGCGGCCCATGCCCGACTGTACTTCATCGAACAGCAGAAGAATTGCGTGTTTGTCACACAACTCCCGTGCACCGCTGAGAAATTCCTGGGTCGCCGGCACCACACCGCCCTCGCCCTGAACCGGTTCGACGAGGACGGCCGCCGTCTTCTCGTCAATCGCCTTTTCCAAAGCTTCGAGGTCGTTGAAGTCGACGAACCGAAAGCCGGGAGTCGCAGGCTCAAACCCTTCCCGGTACTTCGGCTGCCCGGTAGCAGCCAGGGTCGCCAAGGTACGACCGTGGAATGACTCGTTCATACAGATGATCTCGTAACGACCATGTTCATTCCCCCATTTCCGGGCGAATTTGATCAGTCCCTCATTGGCTTCGGCACCGCTATTGCCGAAAAAGACGCGGCCGCCGAAACTGTTCTCGGAAATAGCTGCGGCGAGCTGCGGCTGGTATTCGTTGTAAAACAGGTTGGAGACATGCACCAGCCGCGCGGCCTGGCGCTGGATCGCCTCGGTGACATACGGGTGGCAGTGCCCGAGGTTGCAGACACTGATGCCGGAAGTGAAGTCGAGGTACTCGCGGTCGTCGGCATCCCAGACTCTGCTGCCAGCGCCCCTCACCAGGAGCATGTCCCGGGTGTAGGTTTCGAGTACGTACTGGTTTTGAAGGTTGAGAATTTGGTCCTTATTCATTGGATGTTGATCCGTGTTGTGCTCTCTCGGGATGCCCGGCAGCAGCTCAGGTTTTTACTATTTGCGTGCCGACCCCTTCGTCGGTGAATATTTCCAGCAACAGTGAATGCTGAATGCGACCGTCCACGAGGTGAACTTTGTTGGTGCCGGCCTGCAACGCATCGACAGCACTTCTGATCTTCGGAACCATGCCGCCGGTGATCGTCCTGTCTTCGATCAAGCGATCGACGTCAGGCAGACAAACGGTCTTGATCAACGACGACTCATCTTGCGAATCGGCCAAAATACCCGGAACATCACTGAGGAACACGAGCTTCCGCGCCGCCAACGCCTCCGCAATGCGACAGGCAGAGAGATCGGCGTTGATGTTGAAGATAGCCCCGTCCGCTCCGGTGCCCAGCGGTGTGATTACCGGAACCTCGTTGCGATCGGTGACAGCCAGGATGGGATCGACGTTGACCGTATCAACTTCGCCGACGAACCCCAGGTCGGCCGGCTCACCCGCCTCATCCGTGGCATTCATCGGGATCGCGCCGATCACGTCCTTGCCGGATAATCCCACAGCCTGACCACCAAATTTCTCGATCGACTGCACCAACTGGCGGTTGATCTGGTTGTGCAGCACATCATCGACGACTTTTATGGATTCTTCACATGTGTAGCGCAGCCCGTTGACGAATCGGGTCTCGATGTTCAGTTCTTTCAGCCGAGCACTGATCGCTTTGCCGCCGCCGTGAACAACGACCGGCTTCATGCCGACGCATTCCATCAGCACAATGTCACGCAGTGCACTTTCCGCACACGTCGCATCTTCCATGGCGCTGCCGCCGAATTTGACAACAACCAAAGCGCCGCGGAATTGCTGGATGTAAGGCAGCGCCTCGATCAGAACCGCCGCCTTGGAGATATACTTCTGGTAAGTTTGCACCTCCCCTCCTGGCCAAATAACCAAATATAGAAAACCCTAGCCAAATTGCAATATCCCGTGATCCTCTTCGCTCAACTACTCAATGTCCTGCATCTGCCTTACGTACATCTTCCCAATATTCTTTCTGTCAACTTTAAGGAGATAAATTATCAATGGAATCGCGGCTTTACTTTTTTACTGGGGGCGATCACATTCGGACCGATATGGCAACGGGCAGAAAACTGCGATTCTCCGAGCTGCGAGCAGCGCATCTGCGTCTGGGCGAGCGCGGCGAGCGCCTGGCGGCGCGACTGCTGCGCGAATTGGGCATGGAGATCTTGACGTTCAACTACGCAGGACCACATGGCGAAATTGATATCGTCGGGCGTGATGGGCTGATGCTGTGCTTTGTCGAGGTCAAGACGCGGCAGCCGTCGTCGCGATCACGACCGCTCGATGCAGTGACCGCCAAGAAAAAATGGCACATTGTGCGCACCGCAGAACGCTATCTGCGCCAGATAGGACACCCGGACATTGCGTATCGCTTCGACGTCATCGAAGTGGTGATCCAGGGCTGGCGGCTGCGGGAAATCCGGCATCTCCCGGCAGCATACGGCAGCGGCGACTCACGCCGGAACCCGTACCGTCCGTTTACCTGACGGCTCAGCGGAAGAAAGGCACCTCGATGAGGCGCCGCTGAAACGAGCGTTGCCCGGAGCCGTAGGGACCGTTCTGCCCGGGACGGTCGACAACCAGTGTCACGACGTCGCCGTAGTGCACCCTCTGGAAAGCACGCGCCAGAGAGACGAAATCCGTGATCGGTTCCTCTCCGATGAAGCGTACGATGTCGCCACGCTTCAGGTCGCGGCGCCGCAGGACACTGTCGGGCTTGACTTCGCTGACGACCAGGCCGCGATAATCGAGGAAACCCCAAACTTTCGCCAGGCGTTCGGTCATCTGCTGCAGCTCGATCCCAAGCCGTTTGACACCGAGCTCCTTGCCGCTCAATTCGCTGACATCCGGCATGCCTGCGACGGTGAAGTTGATGACCTCGCCGCTGCCGAGTGCCACCTCAACTTCGTCGGCTTCCTTCAATTGCCACAGGCGGCGGCTGACATCGATGGCCTGTCTCACCGGCACACCGTTGAAACGATCAATCACCTGGCCTGCCTGGAGACCCGCCGCGGCGGCGGGCGTGCCCTCGAGCACTTTGCGCACAACCGCGACGCTTTTGCCGTCGACAACCCGGGTGCCCGGCACGAAACCGCAGCTGTTCATGCCGAAGCGCGACGGGATGAGCCAGACACCGAGCACATCCTCGAGCTGCTGCACGGGGATAGCGAAGCTGATCCCTTCAGCCTCTTCCTCGGTGAATGTGCTCATGCCGATCAGGTCACCGTCGGCATTGCTCATGGGACCGCCGCTGTTTCCGGGGTTGATCGAAATAGTGGTCTGCACGATGTCGTGGTAATAGACGCCGTTCAGTTCTTTGTTGCGCCCGACAGCGCTGACGATGCCCTCGGCAACGCTGTGGCCAAGTCCGAACGGATTACCGGCAGCGATCACAACTTCACCCAACAAGACATCGCCGGGTACGGCGAACCGGATATCCGTGACGCCGGCGCGCGGCAGGAAATCATCAAGCATGAGCAGGGCCAGATCGCTGGCGGCGCTGGTAGCGATCGGGCTGGCGGCGTGGTTGGTGCCATCGGCCAGGGTGACGATGATTCTATGGGCCTGCTTGACAACGTGGTCATTGGTCAGCACGAGACCGCGCTGCTGGTCGATGACGATGCCGCTGCCGAGCGACTGGCGGTGATCGGCTTGCGGCCGCGAACGGTAGGTGACCGCACCGATCTGATACTTGTACTGTACGATGACCTGGCGGTCGGTGCTGATATTGACAACCGAAGGCAGCACCTTATTGACCGCGTGCACAGTTGGCGTCATACGGTTCGACGTAGCCGGAATCAGCACGGCCTGGCCTGGCGCAACGGGCGACAGCCCGAACGTAGTTGCTAAGCAGAGCCAAAGGATACGGTAGGTCATGATATTCACCTGTTTATTCAACGGCATTGGAACCGTTCCAGTCTGGTAGTGGTCGAAGAGAACAACAAGTCGAACGATTGATATTTCACGGTGCTGTGATGCCTCCCGATATAGAACCTCATCCCAACAAAACGCTCAGCACCTTTTACAATGACCTCTTTGACAACGGTTTCTTCGTCTTCAATGACGAGGAACCGTATTTCCAGGAAAAGCTGGTCCAGGTCATCTGGAACGAACAACTCGTCAACACACCTTTGACTACGGTCGCAGGTGATTTGTTGCAGATTTTCCATGCCGGCGTCTGGAACGTCGAGTCCGGTCCGGATTTCCATGATGCCGCCATCGCAGTGAACGGCCGGCTGCAGCACGGTGCGGTCGAGATTCACCTGCAGCCGGAGGACTGGTTCCGGCATCACCACGACGGCAATCCCGATTACAGCCGAACCATCCTCCACGTCGTCTGGAGCAATCCCAACCATCACCTCACATTCCCCCAGAACATACCGCTGTGCGTGCTGCAGCATCAGCTCCGCGTGCCGCTGCCCGAGTTGCTGGCACGCATCGACCTATCACTTTATCCTTATGCGAGTAAGATTCACCCCGGTAACTGCGCCGGTCACTTTGCGAAACTCAGCGACGAGCATATCGCGGATCTGCTCCAGTCGTACGGCATCGCCCGGATTTTGGAGAAATCGCGCGAGATTTCCGAAGAAATCCTCCGGAACGGTCTGGAGCAGACTGTTTACTACCGGTTCCTCGACATCCTCGGATACAAGAACAACCGTCTGGCGTTCCAGCGCCTGGCGGAGAATATGCCGGTGCGCCGGTTGAGCGCTTTGACCGGCGAGCATGAGGCGATGGCCATCCTTTTCGGGGCGGCAGGGCTGCTGCCGGATCCGACGCGCACGGCGGTGCTGCCGCAGCATCGGACGCTGGTTCGGGAATTGTGGGACGCCTGGTGGCCGCATCGTCGGGGCTGCCCGGACATTCACTGGAATCGTCATCGCCTGCGGCCGTACAATTGGCCGGAGCGCCGCCTCCTCGCAGCCCACCTGATTTTGCGTGACAACAGCTACAGGCTGGGTCGCAACATCATTCAGACGATGCGCCGCAAAACGACGCCACAGGAGTCCATGCGGCAATTGCACGACCTGTTCGGTGCTGCCGCCGATGCGTCCTGGCACAGCTTCTACGATTTCACGCGAGCCCTGAAAAAGCCCGCCAGCCTCCTTGGCGAGCGCCGCTTCCAGGATCTTCTGGTGAACCTGGCCATTCCGCTTTTTTTTGCGGACTGCATGATGGAGCAGGGTGCCGCCCAATGTGAGCAAGGCAAGCAGGCGCTGCTGCAGATCCCGAAGCTGCAGGACAACCGTCTGTTGAAGGAAGCGACGCACCATTTTTTCATGCCGCCCAGCCGCGCCCGGGATGTCGTCAGCAACGCATGCGCCCAGCAGGGGTTGCTGCGGCTCTATCGCGACTTTCATCCTGGCAGCTGAATTATGAATTTGGACTATGCAGACAAGGCTGACACAGGGTATCTTGACGGGAGTCAACCTATTGAGGCATCTGGTGCCTGAACGAAATCCCCCCCGGTCATCTTTCGGCGCACGTGGGTTTCCGTTCGGGCATTGACTATGAAAATTTTGAGCATAAAGAAGCGATGGTTGCTGTGTCTGCTTTGCACCGGTTTCATGCTGCATGCGGGTGACCACACGGAGCTGCAGGATTCGGTGAGCATTCCGCTCGAAGAGGGCCGCCTCGACGTAGGCAGAATGCTCGGCCGGCTGGCAGAGGAAATGGGTCTCGACAACAAGCAAATTTGTGAGAACGTCGACTTGTCGCTCGACCTGGCTGATGCCACAGACAGCAAATACTATAAACGCCTGGCCGAATTGACCGAGGGCATCGTTACCTTCGAATTGGACGACGACCGCCTGACAATCAACATCGATCGTGCCGCTATGCGCCGCCAAAGCCAACATATCCGTAGCGAGTTTCGCGGGCAGGTCGAGGAATGGTTTCCGGACGCTGCCTCGGCAGCAGCAGCGCGGTATGGCATTTTCGCGTGCACATCTGACGATTATTATATCGCGCCGGCGGACGCTGCGCTCGGTGAGCGCGTGATCGTTCTGGTGCACGGGATCGACGACACAGGCCGTATCTGGAACAACGTGATACCCGAGCTGCTCGACCACGGTCACGATGTCTGCCGCTATGAATATCCGAACGACCAGCCGATTGTGAAATCTGCGGATTCGCTGGCAAAGCACCTGGCGATCCTAAAGGATTGTGGCGTACGCCGTGTCAGCCTCGTCGCGCATAGCATGGGCGGCCTGGTTTCGCGTGAAATACTGACCCGCCCCGACTTGCTCAACGGCAGCGGCAGCGGCCACATGAACTATCCGAAGGTGGAACACCTGATCATGGTCGGCACGCCGAATCACGGGGCACCAATCGCGCGCTTCCGCGGCTTTGCCGAGGTGCGCGACCAGATGGTCCGTGTTTTCAGCGGCGACGGTCTGCTGTTCGGCGGCGTTTTCGACGGCGCCGGCGAGGCCAAGCTGGACTTGCTGCCGGAGAGCGATTTTCTCGCCGAACTGAACGGCCGGCCGCACCCGCAGGACATCGACATGCTGGTCATTGCAGGCCGCGCCAGTCCATTCGGCCGTGAGGACGTGACCAAGTTTATGAAGCGCATGCGGGCGACGCTTCCAGGCGAATGTAAAGGCTGCACACAGTTTGAGACATCGATGCACAATCTGGTCACGGGCATCGGTGACGGCGTGGTGCCACTGAAATCGACGCGCCTGGAGGGTATCGACCTAGTTGTCCTGCCGGCCAACCACATGACCCTGATCCGCAAGGCACTGCCCAAGGCACAGCAACCGCCCGCCATTCCGATCATCCTCAAGCGTCTGAACTGACGAGTACTGCGCGGCGTACCAAGCCGATCGATACGACCTGTTCTGTCGGTGTAGAAATAGCTGCAAGGTCCGCCACATTACTGGCAGGTGCAGGAGCCACACTGATGAAACCGAGAGCCGAAGTACACGTCGAAATACTCGGGGGGCGAATATCTACGCCCCAAACCTGTGCGGAGACCTGATGCAGTTCGGTTACAGCCGGGCACGTCCGTTGACCGTGCCGCAGGACTGGGACGAACTCGTCGTCAACCGTTGCCTGGCCAAAGACCCCGAGGACCGGCCAGCGTCGATGGCTGAAGTCCTCCACCTGCTCGGCAGTATGGCCGACGCCCGCTTCTGACCGGCCGCTGAAGACGCACGAAAGCGTTGACTCCGACAGCAGCGCTATTCACACGACGTCTTGACGTATAGCAGGATCGCCAGTCTCTTCCACGCTTTTCGCTGCCCGCATCCGCCGCCGCCACACATACGACAGATAGACGCAGAGCCCAAGATAGAACGGGACGTATTCGACAAGACGAAGGTATGTGTTCGTCTCTGGCGGCAGATCGTGGTTGAGGATGTGGAATGACAGATAATAGAGCGACGTCATGACCATCAACAACAGAACCATCGGATTCCGCAGCACTGCCATGAACGGCAGCAGCCACAGCAGGTACCATGGATTACCGACCGGCGTAATCAGAAGCATCACCAGCAGCACCCACATGCTGCAGCGCAACGCCGCGTGCTCATCGCGAACATGGCGCCACCATAGCAACAGAAAGATGAGATAAACGAACGCCAGCACATCCCTGGCATTCTGACACGCCCCGGCATATGCGTCATCCGTCGAAATACCGCAGGCCAACAGGCTGTGCTCAAAGCGACTGCGCACAAGTGAAAAGGCGGAGGCGTTCGATTCCCATGAGTCATAAAATTCCTTCACCCCCGCAAACGGTTCGTCGGCGCCCAGTGTCATGAGTCCCAACATCCCTGCCGAAGCGCCGCCAAACAGCAAAAGAGCAATCGCCAGCTGCCGCCACTGACGCCGACGCACTTGCAGAAAGAACAGCGGTGCCAGTAACACGAACGGCGTCAGCTTCACCCAGCCGGCGAGAAAAACCCAGACATACGCCGGTGCAATGCGATTGCGCATCAGCGACAGGACGTAAAGCGTCAGCAGGAAGGCACAGAGAATGTCAAGGTGCATCGAGTTGACAACTTCCTTGAGAAGTAGCGGGCAGCAGGCGTAGATGATCGTGCGGCGACGGCCTTCAGCCCGGTCTGCACCGGAGCGAAACAGGAGGATCATGATCATCAGGTCAACGACCAGAAAGGTGCAGCGCAGGCCGTATGGCCACCATCCGAAAATTGCCCCGTTGAGAGCAAAGACTGCCTGCGCACCCGGCGGGTAGATGGTCTTGATCGCCGGGTAGTTGATGCGGGAATGCACGAGCTTTGCCGCTTCGAACTGCTCCGGATCCAGTTCAATGTCGGTGACGTCGTAGAAGTGCGGCGCCGTGGCGTACGGACTGACCTTGTGATTGACGACCATGCCGTCCCATATGTAGCGATAGAAATCGTTCTCCAGCAGCGGACTGGAAAAACACATCAGCAGCCGTGCGGCGAGCGCGCAAACTATGGCAACCCAGAACAGGCTGCGGGTGCGTCCGGCGGCACGCGACCGTGCGAAAATCAGGACGTAGCCGATCCAGGCGACCAGGTAGGCCGCGACCATCGCGATCACCGGCCGCTGCTCATAAAACTTGCCGTAGATGAATAGCGGGCTCAGCACAGTCATCATGCCGACGCCGATAAGCAGCAGCAGGCTACCACCACAAACCATCATCCAAACGATCGCAGGCGAGGTTGTTTCCGTGTCGTGACTGATGTCGCTGTCGTTCATGTGGATTGGCTTGCCTGTGGCAACGGTTGTCCGCGGCAGTTTATACGACTTTTACGGTACCGAATACATCTGACTTGTGAATGGAAAGAAACCATACTGTACCGTTCCCATGCACGGTCGGGAACGACCGCACCACAAATTTTCAGGCCGCCGCTCGTTTCTTGTCGCGCATGAAACGATATGTTACCGCATGTCTATCATCGACGACAAGACACTTCAGGAGAGCGGGCTGCTGCTGGTCGACAAGCCGGCCGGGTGGACCAGCCACGACGTTGTCGGCTATCTGCGCCGGTTCAAGGTCGGCAAGGTCGGACATTGCGGCACACTCGACCCGGGTGCCACGGGACTCCTGGTTATTGTGCTGGGCCGGGCCACGAAGCTGGCCGACAAGTTTTCCGGGCAGGACAAGTTCTACCAGGGGATCATGACGCTGGGCACTGTGACCACTACCCAGGATGCCGACGGCGAGGTCACGGCGACCGCCGACTGGTCGCAAATCACCGCCGATGCCGTGGCCGAGACTTGTGCCGCCTTTGTCGGCGATCAGATGCAGACCCCGCCCATGTATTCTGCGGTAAAAATCGATGGGCAAAGGCTCTATAAGCTGGCGCGGAAAGGCAAAGAGATCGATCGAATGCCACGGCCAATCACCATTCATTCATTCACTGTCGATGTCGTTGACCTGCCGGATGTGTCGATCTCCGTGGGTTGCTCCAAGGGTACGTATGTCCGCACCCTGTGTGCCGACGTTGGCGACCGACTGGGCTGCGGCGCCTATTTGAAATCTCTGCGCCGGACCGGCTGCGGCGAGCTTACCATCGCCGAGGCTACCGACATGGAGACGATCAAGACCTGGGATCGCGACACGTTGCTCCGCCACCATATCCCGCTCGAGACCGCGCTCAAGTATGTCTGACGCATCACGTCTACCATCCACTTTTCACCGCCCACTACCATGATTCGCACTTCATCCCTGCACGAACTTGTCGGCAGTGGCATCGACCAGGTCGCCGTTGCCTGCGGCGTATTCGACGGTTTGCACCGCGGGCATCACCGGATTCTCGACCGATTGCAACAGGAAGCAGCGGACACAGGAGCGGCGCCGGTCGTGGTGACCTTCGATCCGCATCCGCAGAATGTCATCGGCACCGGCGATCCCATACCGCTGCTGCTGTCGACCGACCACCGGTTGATGCTGCTGGCCCGGCAGGAGATAGCAGCGACGGTCGTCATACCGTTTACCGAGGCCTTTTCCAGAATCACGCCGGCGGCGTTCGTCACCGACGTGCTGTGCGGCAGCGGCATTCGAGTGGCAGCTGTTTGTGTCGGTTCACGCTGGCGTTTCGGCCATCGTGCGGCCGGCAACACCGATCTGCTGCAGCAACTCTGCAATGATCTGAATGTTCGAACCGTACCGGTCCCCGAGGTCAACGACGGCCATGGCACCGTCAGTAGCAGACGGGTTCGGGCCGCGGTTGTGGCCGGGGAACTGGCAGCCTGCGAATCGATGCTGGGGCGGCGGTTCTCCGTGTACGGCGCGGTACGACGAGGCAAAGGTCTTGGCGCCGCCAGCCTGACATATGCCACGGCCAACATCAAGCCCGGCAACGGGGTCCTGCCACCAGACGGCATTTACGCCGCGACGGCGCGCCTTTGCAACGACGAAGGCACCTGGACAGATCATCCCGGCATTCTGTATCAGGGCAAAGCCCCGACAGTTACCGATGCAAATCCAGGAGAGCGCGTCGTCGAGATGCACATTTTCGAGTTCGACGCCGACATCTACGGCCGCTCGCTCGAAATCGTTTACGGCGACTTCATCCGCGCCGACTGCCGCTTCGACAGCCTCGAAGCGCTGCGCGACCAGATCGGGCGCGACATTGCCGAGGTGCGCGCGCGGGGCTGACGGGGCAATCTGATCTCCGACAAACCAGTGGCGGGCAGCCGACATTCCCATTCCCTGCTCTCAACATTCGACATTCGCAACAGTGGATGTTATTGTGCTTTCCATGTTGAACAGCTGACGCATGACGCGGCGTGCCGTCGCAGCCGGTGTCGACCATTTTACGCACAGGATGACGAGATGGAACCTCGGAAAAAACCCTCGAAAGAGATCAGTCGCCGTAAGTTCGTGAAGACCGCGGCAGCGGCAGCGGTCGGGACGACAGCGCTGGCGACGGGCTGCAAGCAAGACATCGGCGGTCCGAATATCATCAGCAACAAGACCTTCGAATGGCGCATGGTCCTGTTCTGGGGCAAAGGATCGAAAGTTCTGGGCGAAGGGGCGCAGAACCTGGCGACCTGGATCGAGACGATGTCGCAGGGGCGTCTGCATATCAAGGTTTATGGCGCCAACGAACGGGTTCCGGCCGGCGGTGTTTTCGAAGCGGTCGGCCAGGGCGACGCAGAGCTTGGTCATTGCGCTTCGTACTACTGGGCCGGGGACGTCAAAGCAGCGCAATTTTTTGCTGCGGTACCGTTTGGAATGAACGCCCAGCAGATGAACGCCTGGATTTACCACGGTGGCGGGCAGGCTTTGTGGGACGAAGTCTATGAACCATTCGGCGTGATGGGTATGCCGGCCGGCAATACCGGCGTGCAGATGGGCGGCTGGTTCAATCGCGAGATTAATGCCGTCGACGACTTCAAGGGGCTGAAAATGCGCATGCCCGGCATCGGCGGAGCGGTCCTGAACCGGGTCGGAGCCGAAGTTGTGAACAAGCCGCCGGGCGAGTTGTACAGCAGCCTGGAAACCGGACTGATCGACGCAACTGAATGGGTCGGACCCTACCACGATTACCTCATGGGCTTCCACGAAGTTGCCAAATACTACTACTATCCTGGCTGGCACGAGCCGGGGACGGTGCTCGAACTGATCGTCAACCGCAAAGCGTTCGAGGCCCTGCCTGCCGACCTGCAGGAGATCATCCGGACAGCGGCATTCCGTGCAAACCTGTCCGTGCTGTCGGAGTTCGAGGCGAAAAACAACGATCACCTGAAAATTCTGGTCGATCAATACAAGGTCGACCTGCGCCGCTTTCCCGACGAGGTGCTCAAGCAGTTGAAGATCTACTCCCGCGAAACGATCGAGAACCTCTGCAGCGGCGACCCGCAGAGTCGCAAAGTGTACGATGCGTTCAGCGCCTTTCAAAAGACGGTCAATGCATGGGGCACCGTATCGGAGCGGGCCATGCACGAGCTCGACGACATATGAGCAGCGGTCGCGTCTCCACAAGCACCGGCCAAGAGCCGCGGGAGGCAGGGCCGATATGCTTTTTTCCAACGCTTGCGCTGGTGCTGTTGTGTGCAAGCACCACTGGTGCTCATCCGCGTGAGGTTGATAAATGATTCGGGCTGAGCGTCTTTGATCGGCTAAGTCAATTCTACTCGTTCATACCTGGTGCCCCGTCAACATGCCTGTATACGATTTCGATACCATCGTCGATCGCCGCGACCGTGGCAGTTTCAAGTGGGAGAAGTACCGCGACCGTGACATCATCCCGATGTGGGTTGCAGACATGGATTTCCGCTCGCCGCCGCCGGTTATCGACGCCCTCAAACAGATCACCGAGCACGGCGTCTTCGGCTATGTCGTGCCACCCGTCGGTGCAGTCGACACCATCGTCGGCATGCTCGAGCGTGAATACCGCTGGACTGTCGAACCGCATTGGGTCGTGTGGTTGCCCGGCCTGGTGCCAGCCCTCAATCTCGCCTGCCGCGCATTCTGCGACCCGCAGCAAGCAGTGATGATAACGACGCCGATTTATCCGCCGTTCCTGCAGGCCCCGCCCTGCTCCGACCGCCCCTTGATCTCGGTGCCGCTGGCACTCGATAACGACAGCTGGCAGTTCGACTTCGAGGCGATGGCCGCAGCACTGACACCGGACACGCGCCTGTTCATGCTGTGCAACCCGTGCAATCCCGTCGGCCGCGTTTTCCGTCAGGACGAACTTGCGGCGCTTGGTCAATTCTGCATCGAACACGACCTGATCATATGTTCCGATGAGGTTCATTGCCAACTGCTGCTCGACGACGTCGAGCACCTGCCGACCGCAACGATTCTTCCCGAGCTCGCCGCCCGTACCGTGACGCTGCTCGCCCCCAGCAAAACCTACAATCTTCCGGGACTATGCTGCGCCTGCGCAATCATCTCCGACAACAAATTGCGCCAGCGGTTCAAAGCAAAGATGCGCGGCATCATGCCGGAGATGAACAGTTACGGCTATGCCGCCTGCCAGGCAGCGTATACGCACGGTGAACAATGGCGGCTGGAACTGATCGACTATCTGCGCGGCAACCGCGATCTACTGGAGAGTTATGTCGCAGACCAGTTGCCGAACATCCGCATGACTCATGTAGAAGCGACCTACCTCGCCTGGCTCGACGTCCGCGACAGCGGCATCGAGAACCCGATAAAATTCTTCGAAGACGCCGGCGTCGGCTTGTCAGACGGGCGTGAGTTCGGCAGCGAGGGTTTTATGCGCCTGAACTTCGGTTGTCCACGCGCAACACTGACCGAAGGCCTCGACCGCATGCGCGCGGCGCTATAGCCAGGTTAATCAAACATGTGTGGCCGTTTCACCTTGCACGACACGCCGGAAGAGATCATCGCCAGCCTCGACGGTCTCAACATCGACTGCACTGGTCTCGGACCGTTTGACCCCTGCTACAATGTCGCGCCAACTACCGACACACCGACAGTTGCCGGCGGCGAGACACTCACGGCAGGCCTGCGGCGCTGGGGATTGGTTCCGCATTGGGCGAAAGATCCGTCGATCGGTAATCGCATGATCAACGCGCGCGGCGAGACCGTCGCGGAAAAACCCGCCTTCCGCAACCTGGTCGAAAAAAAGCGGTGCGTCGTTCCGGCCAACGGCTATTACGAGTGGAAAAAACACGAGGCACCAGCCGATGGCCGCGGCGGCAAAGTTCCGTATTACATCCGATCTCCGCAACACCGCGTGTTGTGGTTCGCCGGCCTGCACGCCAACTGGTTTTCCGCCAACGACAAACGGCTCGATACGTACACGATCATTACGACACAGCCAGCCGCGGCAATCGCCGACATTCATGATCGCATGCCAGTGATTCTGTCAGGCCACGGCATCGAACAATGGTTGCGCACGGACCGCGGCAATCAAGCTGAGGCCCTGTCGCTATTGCGGCCGTACACCGGCGAGCTCGAGGCATACACGGTTTCGCAATTGGTCAATTCTCCGCGCAACAACTCGCCGCTGTGCATTAAGCCAGCGGCGGCAGCCGACGACCTGCTGCCGGGCCTGTCGCTGTGATTCTGTAGATCCCAACCGCCGCCGGCTGTCCCGTTTTGAATATCGCGCCATCAGACCTGTAGGCCACAGTCTCTTTCGATTATGAAATTGGTAGCGGTACCAAACAAGCTATATAGATCACTAATTACGGCACTTTCATCGACAAAAGAGGCGTGAGCCACGGCGCGCGCGGCGAAAATACGCCGCAATTCCGCCTCATTTATAATTTATAACATATCTTTTTATCAGTTATTTATGATAATTTACTAAATACGTATCGATCGATTTAAAGCCCCTTTTACCGTCGGGAAAACGAACCTAACAGCCGGATTGTGCGAACACGGCGATTTTTGCCGCGCAATATCCGCCGGAAAACCGCCGTTTTTCCGCCAGGTCAATGCTTTAATTGGCTATTTCTTGTTGTATAACATACGTGCTATCAATTAGTTGAGGGTCAAGTTTTCGGTAGAATGGGAAAGATCGCCGGACAATGGGATTTGTCATTTTTTAGCCGGTGTGTAACTACCGAATTAACAGTAGGTTAATAAATGCATGGTCAGAAAAGAAAAAAGAAAAATGACCGCAAAGCTTGTCGGAAGAAACTGGACTTCCTATATTGTTTTGTCCTTCGCAGCTAAATATTGTTGCTAAAGGATATGGAACGGTGAGCCACTCCTCGTTTGCAGAGCAGTCAGAGTAGTCCAATCCCCGCTTCCAGCCTATTATAGCCCGGGGGGGGATATCGGCTTCTGATCTAAGGTCGGATGCCGTGGAAGCGACGGTTTTCTGCATGATGAGCGTGCGAAGCGTTCTGGGCGTTTGTGTACAGTTACATCTCAAGATTGATGGAGTCCGTACCAGCCAAAACACATTTTGTCAATTCCTCAGAGGTTTTCAGATGATTAAATCACAATCCGACACCCAACTCCAATTAGCTGGACTGGACCCGCTGCAGAACCGCGAATTCAAGATCCGCAAGCGCGACGGTCGAATGGATGTGTTTCAGGACGGCCGCATTTACCGGGCGATCGAAAAAGCATTCAAGGCAGCAACCGATCTCGACGAAGCCTTGGCATTGCCCGAGTCGGATCAGCAGAACGCCCAGAGAATCGCCGACTCGGTCTCCCAGGAAGTCGTCGGACACGCCGTACGCGGCGGTAATCTCGATGTCGAATGGATTCAGGACGTCGTCGAGCAAAAGCTGATGATGGAGGGCTTTTACAACGTCGCCCGCCGCTATATCCTCTACCGGGAGGAACGCAAAAAAGCGCGCGTCCTGGGCGATATCGGTGCATCGCAGGAACCGGTCACGATGACAGTGACCAAGCCCGACGGCAACATCGAGAAGCTTGATCCCGAACGCATCCGCGCGCTCGGTTATAGAGCGTGCAAGGGTCTCGACGAGACCTCCGCTCAGGACCTCAACGGTGACGTGATGCGGATGCTGTACGACGGCATCACCACGGAAGAAATCGACAAGGCACTCATCCTCGCCGCCAAGGCACGTATCGAAATCGAGCCCAGCTATTCTTATGTCGCCGCACGCTTGTTGCTGCAGATGGTCTATCGCGAATCCCTCGGCGTCGACTGTCAGCAACTCGAACTCGAGATCACCCATCGGCGCCATTTCAAGAACTACCTGGACGCCGGCATAGCGGCGGGTCGGCTGTCGTCCGAACTGCTCAGCTATGACCTTGAAAAGATTGCCGCCGCCATTGAGCTCACCCGCGATCACAAATTCGCCTATATCGGGCTACAGACCATTTACGACCGATACCTGCTGCACATCGATGGACGCCGTATCGAGACGCCGCAGTACTTCTGGATGCGAGTTTCCATGGGCCTGGCCATGCAAGAGGACGACCGGGAAGCACGTGCCATCGAATTCTACAACGTGCTCTCGACATTCCATTTCGTGTCATCGACGCCAACGCTGTTCAATGCCGGCACACTGCACCAACAACTCAGTTCCTGTTACCTTTCGACGGTAATGGACGAGCTCGAACATATTTTCAAAGTCGTTTCCGACGATGCCTCTCTGTCGAAGTGGGCTGGCGGTTTGGGCAACGACTGGTCGAATGTCCGTGCCACCGGCTCCCACATCAAGGGCACCAACGGCGAGAGCCAGGGCGTCATCCCCTTCCTCAAGGTCGCCAACGACACCGCTGTAGCCGTCAATCAGGGCGGCAAACGCAAGGGTGCCATGTGTGCGTACCTGGAGACATGGCACCTCGACATCGAGGATTTTCTCGAGTTACGGAAGAACACCGGCGACGAGCGCCGGCGTACGCCAGACATGAACACGGCGAATTGGATTCCTGATCTGTTCATGAAACGCGTCGCCGAAAGCGGCCACTGGACCTTGTTCAGTCCCAATGATGTGCCGGACCTGCACGACCTCTACGGTAAAGCGTTCGAAACGCGGTACATCGAATACGAAACCATGGCCGCCAACGACCAGATCAAGCACCACCGGCGTATCGAAGCAGTGGATCTTTGGCGTAAAATGCTATCGATGCTGTTCGAAACCGGCCACCCGTGGTTGACTTTCAAGGATCCCTCGAACCTGCGCTCGCCGCAGAACCATACCGGCGTGGTTCACAGCTCGAACCTTTGCACCGAGATCCTGCTCAACACCTCACGCGACGAAACGGCGGTGTGCAACCTGGGTTCGGTGAACTTGGCGGCACACGTCATCGACGGACACCTCGACGAAAAGATTCTATCGGCGACTGTACGCACTGCCATCCGCATGCTCGACAACGTCATCGACATCAACTACTACCCGACGCCGGAGGCACATACCGCCAACATGCGGCATCGCCCCATCGGCCTTGGCCTCATGGGTTTTCAGGATACGCTGTACAAGCTCGGCTTCAGCTATGCCAGTGCCGACGCCGTGACTCTGGCGGACCGCAGCATGGAGATGATCTCGTACTACGCGATTCTCGCATCCACCGAACTGGCGGCCGAGCGTGGAGCCTACGATACATACGAGGGTTCGAAGTGGTCATGTGGTCTGTTGCCGATTGACACGATCGAACTGCTGCAGCGCGAGCGTGGCGGCTACCTCGATATCGACCGCGGTGTCACCATGGACTGGTCGGTCGTACGTGAAGCTGTGCGCACGCACGGCATGCGCAACAGCAATACGATGGCGATCGCGCCGACCGCGACTATTTCCAACATCGTCGGCGTCGGTCAGTCGATTGAACCGACGTACAACAACCTTTTCGTCAAATCCAATTTGTCCGGAGAGTTTACCACGGTAAACAACTACCTGATTGCAGATCTGAAAAACGAAGGTTTGTGGGACAAAGATATGCTCGATGACCTGAAATACTTTGACGGAGTGATTCAAGAGATCGAGCGTATTCCGGAAGAGATCAAGAAGAGGTATCTGACTGCGTTCGAGATCGACTCGACGTGGCTGATCCAGTGTGCCAGCCGGCGACAGAAGTGGATCGACATGGGCCAGTCACTTAACCTCTACTTGCGCGAACCGAGCGGCAAAAAGCTCAGCGAGATGTACATGCACGCCTGGCAAGCCGGGCTCAAGACCACGTACTATCTGCGGACGCTCGCTGCCACACAGATTGAAAAGTCGACTGTCGACATCAACCGCCGGGGCGTCCAGCCGCGGTGGATGAAAAATCGCTCTGCTTCGGCAGAGATCGATATCAGGCGGCAGCCGAAAGCATGTAGTATCCTTGACCCTGATTGCGATGCGTGCCAGTAGCCGCCTCGCGGTCAGGGCCACGGTTTTTCATTGCTACCAGCCGTAACCCTTAGTGCCGAACAGGAAGGAGTGCCTCTATGTCTTGCTGTGTAGTCGGCGAAGAACGCCCCAAAGAATATGACCTGAGCAAGCGAATCAATGTTGAGGATAAACGCCTCATCAATTGCAACAGCGTAGATGTGAATCAGCTCATGCCTCTTAAGTACAAGTGGGCATGGGAGCACTACTTGAACGGCTGTGCCAACAACTGGCTGCCTACCGAAGTATCCATGCAGCGTGATATCGAGTTGTGGAAATCCAGCCAGTTGTCGGACGCCGAACGCCAGGTGATCATGAGAAACCTCGGCTTCTTCAGTACTGCCGAGAGTCTAGTCGGTAACAACGTCGTGCTGGCTATCTTCAAGTTCGTCACCAACGCCGAGGCCCGGCAGTACCTGCTGCGTCAGGCCTTTGAAGAAGCTGTGCATACCCACACCTTCCATTACATCGTCGAGTCGCTCAATCTTGATCAACGCGAAGTCTTCAACATGTATCATGAGGTCAACACGATCCATGACAAAGACGCGTTCGAGATGGAGCTGACCAACGGGATTCTGGCAGACGGCTTCACCACTTCCACCTTCGAAGGCCAGCAGGAGTTCGTCAAGAACCTGATCGGCTTCTATGTCATCATGGAAGGCATCTTCTTCTACAGCGGCTTTGTGATGATCCTGTCATTCCACCGCCGCAACATGCTGACCGGTATCGGTGAACAGTTCCAGTACATCATGCGAGATGAGACCATCCACCTTAATTTCGGTATCGACCTGATCAACACGATCAAGCTCGAGAACCCGGACCTGTGGACGGAGGACTTCCAGGAACACGTGATCGGCCTCATTCGTGAAGCCGTCGAGCTCGAAATCCGCTACGCCGAAGACTGCCTTGCCAACGGCATCCTCGGACTCAACGCCGGCATGTTCCGCGAGTACGTTCAGTACATCGCCGACCGCCGTCTCGAACGTATCGGGTTGCCGGCGCAGTACTTCGCATCCACCCCATTCCCGTGGATGAGCGAGACTATCGACCTGGGCAAGGAGAAGAACTTCTTCGAAACCCGCGTCACCGAGTATCAGACCGCGGGTGCCCTGGAGTGGTAAGTCCGTCTACCTAAGGGTGCGGGTATGACCCGCGCCCTTAGGAGCGAATGGAACCGACTGGAGGCCTTGCCCAAGATGTCCCCACGAAGCTCCGGCCTTCCAACCAGGCAGGCGGGCAGAGGATAGTCGGGTCGTTTCACAACGGTCGGCACGCGGCTTCGCCGGCAAGCAGGCTCAGGGGTCGGCCGTTTCCAAGCGGTCGCTACCGGCTCGACTGATGTTCGCGGCGAACATCTTGCTGCCCTCGACCAACTGCAGCGTCGCTTCTTTCTCCAACAGCAGTGCCTCGGTGTCGGCAAGGCAGCGCGCAGTCATCGTCCGGGGCACATCCTTAATCAAGGCTATCGCACCGAAGTAATCATGGGTGCCGAGTTCCGCGACCTCTTTCTCGCCGTCGGGCGATTCGTCAATAATCGAGACGCTGCCGGACTGTATGAGATAGAAGAGGTCACCCGCATCACCTTTGCGGAATAGCGTGTCCCCGTTCTTGTAGCTGCCTATGGCAATCTTCGGCAGCACCGACCGCACGACCACCGCCGGCAAGTCGGCAAACAGGCGAATTGAGAACAGAAAGTGCATGATCTCGAGTTGCCGCTTGATCGTTTCAACGATCTCCGGCCGTTTCTCACCTAACGTTTTCACATCCTCGCGGTACAGCGTCAATACGGTTGTCGGCGTGACCGTGCGGACGTTGGCCATACGCTTGGAATCCTCGAGCAACGCCGCCTCACCGAAAAAATCACCACGATTCAAGAATGCCAGAATGTAGCTGTCACCGACCAGGTCGATCTCTTCGACCTGCGCCCGGCCATCGACGATGATGTAGCAGGAATCGGCAGCATCGCCCGATTGCACCAGCAACGTGTCGGACGGGAAATGCTGCAGGACCATACGCTGTGACAGAAACAGCTTGTCCTCTTCCCCCAGGCCCTGGAAAAAGTTGATGCCGTTATACAGCTCCAGACAATCCGCGCTGTTGACGGCCGAGTCGGGAAAGCTGAACCGCGTGTTTTTCAGCACGTTGTGGTACAGCGCCAGGTAGCACTCGAAGTTGAGCTTGTTGAACGCCTGGTGGAAGACTTTGTTGCTGAAGTCCACACCAAAGTACCGGGCGATGGCCGCGTCAATGCCCGAGACGATACCCTGAATGTCGCGCCTCAGCCCATCAAGATCATCGCCGTCAAGATCCATGTGCTTGCCGAAGGCGAATCCGGATTTGCCGACGCGCCGTTCGATGACCTGTGCAAAACTGCCGCATTTGGTCCGCAGGCTTTGGCCAATATTCTGCTGCAGCTCGTTAAACGTCGTTGCCAGAGCCCCCGCCTCGTCACTGGTCGGGTCGTCGAGAATCAGCAGGTCCGCATCGAGCGACGCTTCGTTCAGATGCGCGTGGTAAGCCAGGACGGACAGCGCCATCAGGACGAAGGCAATGAAATCGATCTGCTCCGCCGCCAGCCCCATCGTCGTCGCATTCGTCGCCCCGCCGCCCAAGGCGCCAACAAGACTGACGACGAACAGCGCCAGGCCGATGAAAAACAGCCAGGTCGGTAAGGCAAATAACGTGCCACGCCAAAGGAACGAGAATTGCTGTTTGCCCAATACCGCCAGCACCTGCGGAACCAGAAGAACCGCAGCAAGTATCTCGATCGGGACCGGCGAGCCGACGACGGCGTGATTGAAGACGCAGGCACCGCCAACTGCCGTGGCGAGTCCGACAGCAGCGATTTGGAGAGCTGCCGGCGAAGCGCCGCCACGGGAAGTACAGTAGGCCATGAACAAGCCGGCGAGCAGCAGCACGACGCCGGCCAGTCCCGCCGCTGAGGTGTACAAATCGTGCAGTTCTTTCGGTACTTGCGTAATTGCCAGGATGAACACGATCAGGCCACCGGCGGTAACTGTCAGGGCCGCATTCGGCCGGCGGAACAACGGTTGCTGCGACAGGAAACTCCAGACGAAGTAGAACACGCAGAAAATTGACAGAATAAACGACAGCATTACGGGCACCAGCAGCAGCAACAACACGACTACCAACACGTTGTCCGTCTGCCCGTGTGCCGGGCTCTGGCTGAGCCAGCCGGAGAACATGTTCAGCATGTCGATCTTCAAATCGTCGTCGTGCGTCATCACGACCTGCCCCAGCTTGGTGACCAGGAGCACCCACAACACAATGGCGCCGATGTAGCCGAGGAAAAAGCGGTGCTCCCTACACATCTGATTCCTCATCGTCAGGGTCTCGATCAACTTGTGCTGCACAAAGCTGAAAGCCTTTTGGCGGAAATTCTGAAGACGAATACACTCGCTCATGATCCCATGCAGGTCGCTGCCGGCAAACGGCGACAGGTGCAGAAAGGAACGGATCAGCAGGACATACATGACCTTGTAGGTCAGTGCGACTCCGAAAGTGCTCAAAGGCAGCGTGCGATTGCTGTTGAGAACCAACAACAGGACACAGACCGCAACGAGTAACAGTTCGAAGCCGATCCCCGCGAAACCAGCCACCATCCGCTGCCGCATCGGCAGGATGCTACGCCACTTCCGCGGGTGATGGAATGACGGCACGCCATACAGCCCGAAGGTCATTGTCGGGTAGCGGCCGGTGAAGGATCCCTCGACCGCGGATACGACCAGTTCGCGGATGAACGAGGCGATCACGCCGATCACGATCATCAGCAGCAGGCCGTAGCCGTACGTCGTCGTGACGTCACCGATGAAGGTGCCTTCGAACGCCTGCTTGAAACGGAACAGCGGCTGCAGCTGCAGACCGGAAATGGCACCGAGACCGACAGCGATCGCCGCGACTGCCAGGACGATCACCGGCCGGGCACTGAGCATGGCGACCTTCAGCAGCCCTCCCAGGATCGACGACAACACGCCGGTACCCGGCAACGGCAGGCGCAGGCCGAAGATCGCTTCGTCGGTTGCGGTCGCGCCACCGCTCTCGCTCTCACGCAGATGCGGGTCCTCGGTGAGCAGACCGTGCTCCCACAGCCGGCCAATCAAGGCATACACCCGCGAGAGCACCAGCGACTGTTCGGCCTCGAGAAACCGGATGCAGATGTCGTTTACCGATGCCTGCCCGTCGAACCTGTCCCAGAGCTTCTTTTCCTCTTCCGACAGGATACCGACGGTCCGACTGCTTTCCGTCGTGATCGCATAGCGCGCGGCTGCTTCCGCGGCACCGCGGTCAAAGACCTCAGCCCCCTTAGCCTGCTGCGGCTTGTAGGTGGCCGGATCGAATGTGATGGTGTTTGTAGTACCCATGCTCTGCAATTCTGCTAATCGTCGTCGCTGTTATAGATGCCTGAGCAGTCGTTCAGGTTGAAATTGTCCTCATTATCTTCATCCCCGAAGCAATCAAGGATCGCGTCAACCCTGTCCGGACGGTTGCTTATGCCGTACTTTAACAACAGCGGATATCCGCCGTCGTCGACATTTCTCTTGAGATTGACATGACCATCGCCGTAAGCGACGTTCGAGTTGCGCAGGTTATGGCTCTCACCCACAGGTTGGAACGGCCTGCCGTAATAAGGGAAACCGGAAACAATGGCGTGTGGATACATCTGGTTCCAATCGATCAGCACTGCCTTCTGGTCCGGCACGCTGTAATCCTCGAACTGCGCGATGTTAGACTTATGCGTGTCGTCCCCCGTGTCCGGATCTTCGTACTCATCGCGCACACCGCGATAAACCCATGAAACAGTGTAGAGACTCGCGTTGTCCCACATTTCCACCCCCCAGTCACCACGGGAATTGAAGTCGGAGAGCGTGCAGAACATCGATTCAACCAGCGAAGAGTTTGGTCCCTCGACCAGAAGGCCCAACCCACGCGATTCACTTGTTAAACGAATATACGGCGACGGCTCGTCGAAGGTATCCAAATCGGCGTACCCCGTCAACCCCCTGGCTGTCGGCAAATGCTGGTAGTTCGCATCGTAATTCGACAAGGCGATGTAGCACTGCCGCATGTTATGCATGCAGACAGCGACCAGCGCCACATTGCGCGCTTCCTTCAGTGCCGGAAGCAACAGCGCAAACATAATCATGATGATCGTGAGCACCACCAGCAGCTCCGGCAAGGAAAAACACCGGCAGCGGGGGCGCCGGTCAGAAACGGCGCGGTGCGTCGTGTGCAATACCGCATCTTCAATCATACGCAGAGTTTCGAGTCCGGATTAGGTCTGTAAATTTTGTGCCGCCAGCCACTCGCTACCTCGACACAGCTGACACTCGGCAGTCGTCTACAAGAGAAGTGATTAAAAGAGGTCTTCCAATGACCCTCCCAATGCTGTTCAAATATAAAAGAATGGCTCGCTAATACAATACCAGCCAACGATCTTTGGCACCTGCAGTGCGTTCCGCATTGACCGGCACGAAATGTGCTCGGTGTCCGGATATCGGCGTCAGAGCGGGCTTTCCTGGTACGACCAATCCCCGGCGAGAGTCTAACTGCTGCAACAGTGTGATTAATTTCACCTACGCCGCGCCCACCGCCATTGCGAGAGGCATCGCGTCTAGAAAAAAGCAGCGACCGCCGAAATTCGACGGTCGCTGCGTAGATGTCAGTTAGTTAAAAGCGGTCTACTGCCTAACTGCCAGTCCATGACGCGAGCTTGCGTGACGCAAAATCCCGGCCGCCGATGCCAAAGGCAATTGCCGCCGCAACAGCGAGAGCGCCGAGCGCCAGAGTGGACACATGGGCATTATTGAGGAGGCCGTTGGCAAGCTCAATCTGCCGCAAGCCCATGACCACAGCACAAAGGACGATCACAATCTTGGTCAGGGATGCCAGCCCTCCGGCATTGGATGCTCCACTGCCCCTGATCACCGTTGTCGCGATATTGGCCAGGTAGAGGCCGATGGCGATGATGATACCCGCGACCAGCACCTGACCACCAAGGCCGAGGAAGTCGCTGAACAGATTTGCCGTTGCCGTGACACCCAACGCGCTTAAGGCCATGACACTGCCATACAATACAACCGCACCGAAGGTCACCGTGCCGGCGACAGCCGACAGTTTGCTTCCGCCAACAGCCCCTTCCGACTGCAGACCGAGCTTGGTGACGACTGTGTCGAAGCCGACGGCCGCCAGCACGTCCGTGGTCAACCCACTCACGACCTTGGCGATCGCCAGCGTCACCACCAGGATAATCAAGGCGCTAATGATCGCCGGAATCTTGCCCTGCAACGCCGCCAGACCGGTCGCCGCTGCGGCAGTTTCCGACAGACCGAGAGCACCCAGTGCACTGGTCAGCACGGGAATCAGAATACCGATATACACCAGCAAGCCCAGCAGGCCCGAGAGCTTTTGGTCGTTGAGCACCTTGGCGATGCCCAGCTTTCCTGCAAGCGTGTCAAGACCGGACGAACTACCCACCTCCGTGACGAGTCGGCGCGCCACCTGTGCGACCAGGCAACCAACCCACAGAATCACCGCGGCAGTCAATATATTGGGCCCATGCTCCGAACACGCTGCCAGCAGCGTATCCACCCACGCTATTGATGTGCCAACCCCCAATGTTGTGAGGATAAGCGGCAGGAACAGCAGAAGAACCGCATAGTACAGGGCATCACCGGCCGTGGACGACTGCGGTGCAGATTCGGAAACCATTCCAGCCTGATCTGCAGCTCCTCCAGCGCCGTCAATCGCCGGCATCACCGCCCCCAGCACCTTTGAGGCAATCAAACGTGCCAACGTCGCCAGCGCCCACGCCACCACCACCAGGATGGCTGCACAAACAACTGGCTGCCACCAGTCACCGACTACACCCCCTAAGTCCTTGAGGGTGTTCTGCGGCGAAAAGCTGTCCCCTTGCAGCTGGCCAACCACCCCGACCACAACCACCAGCATAATCAGGTAGAAGATCGTCGAGGACACAGACTTCGCGGGCGAGCTGCCGCCCATCCCGGTGCTGCCCAGCCAACTGGAAACCGAGGAGCCGACCTTATTGCCCTCAAGAAGCTTGGTGACAATGAGTGCAACGATCTTGGCGATGATAAGGCCAACCAACAGCAATACCAAGGCCCCGCCGATGCCTGGCAGGTCCTCAACCACAGCATCAACTACTTTCTGAAATGCATTTGGCGCCGCAGCTACTGCCTCTCCCGCGTCAACTGCTGCCTCTCCCGCGTCAGCGGCGGCTTCCTGTGCCATTGTCATTGGGATGCTGGCGAACAGGGAAGAACACTATCATTCCGATAAGTCCCTTACACTTCACACCAGCTCGCTGCCTAACTTGCTCTTTCGCTTTCATTGGTGATTCCCCACTCAATGTTGCTCCAAATTCGCTTGGAGCAGTGATTTGGTTGCCATTGGTCGATGATCGACCGCAGTAATCAGCAGTTCAGTGGCTTGAACCGCCTTTTTTATGAATCACGACTATCTGAATTGAGGGAAAAAACAAATTATTCCATAGCCATCCCTCCAGTAGGTTTGCATAAAACCGTAAGTTATGGAAAAGAATGGAACGGGCGGTACGATTGTGTCAACGAGAAATACAATTCGACTATTGCCGAAAAGAAGTAAACCGTCACGCCGTCACTGGCTGGTGGCGGTGAACCTACACCACTGTATCAGTTACTTTTAACCGATTCTACAAATTTTTGTTGAAAAATTAACCCGCCGGCGTAGGGCTCAAAACGCCGTATCATTGCCATTGGGGCCATGTGCCGGCAATGGTTTGACACTATTGACCCGGTTATTGGCTTGCATGACCTCTGCGATACACCTCATCATCACTGAGGCAAACGGTTAGGTGGATCGCGGTGTCACCCTCCGAACCACATGTTTTTACCATGGAAACAAGACACGCCCGGTCAGGGCGGTGGAGGATTCGGCTTGAAACTTTCCAAGAGTTGACAAACAATCCGAACACAAATGATCTGTTGCAGAATAGGCTGTTCGTTGGCGGTGGCTGCGGCTGGCGGCTGAAACATTCTTCAGCCCTGTCCCAATTCCGCCGAGCGCTCGGTAGCTGCCTGGATCACTCGCGTCATGATATCGCGGAACTCCGCGTCTTCGAGTACCGCCAGGCCGGCAGCCGTAGTTCCGCCGGGCGACGTCACTGCTGTGCGCAGCTCGTCGGGTGTCCCCATCTTTCGGGCTACCATCTCGGCTGCTCCGGTGACCGTCTGCACAGTCAACGCCAGCGCTGCCTCCGGCGCCAGGCCAACGACCTCGGCACCGTCGACCATTGCCTGAATCATTTCAAACACATATGCCGGGCCGCTGCCGCTCAGTCCGGTTACGGCGTCCAACTGCGACTCGTCCATCTCCATGACAATGCCGACCGCCCCGAAAATCCGCTCCACCAGCGCCCGATCGTCAGCCATCACGCCGCCGCTGCAGGCGTAGACCGCAGCCCCCTTGCTGACCAGCGCCGGCGTATTCGGCATCACCCGTACAAGCCGGTCGCTGCCCACCCACTTCTGCAGATTCGCCAGCGACAGGCCGGCAGCAATAGAGACGAACAGCTTGTCATCGAACATCCCGTGCAGCGGCAGCAGCACTTCCGCCGCGACCTGCGGCTTCACAGCCAGCACAACGACATCGGCCGTCGCGATCGCCGTCTCGTTGTCCGCCTCTGTCGTGATCCCTGTCGTTGCCGTGAAAGCCTTGCGCGCATCCGCCAGTATGTCCGCGGCACTGACGTCGTCAACGCGACAGATTCCGCCCTCAACCAGGCCGCCAGCCAGGGCCGTGGCCATTTTTCCTGCTCCGATGAAAGTGATTTTCATAGTGTCATAGAGTAGCGCATGCCAAGCGGTTTTCGAGGCACTTCCGCACCTTATTCACCGTTGGATAGTCACGGAACAGAAAGCCGTTCGCTGCGAACCAGCCACTGCCCTCCAGCGCCCCTTCGATTTCAGGTTTCGACAGCAGTGAGCGGTCGACACCGATAATCAACGGCAAGTCCGGATTCGCCGCACCAAAGACCAGGCGCTGCAGCAACTGCGTGCCGTGCCACCGGTGGAACAGCTCCAGGTGCACACGGCCCCCGTCAGAGTTCTCGAAACTGAAATCGGGAAACACCAGTTCCTGATCGCCGCTGTCGATAAATGGGGTTTCGCCGACAATCGACCAATCCTCCACCGTTTCCCGGAAGTGGCGGTGGAACATGCCGATCTCCTCAGGCACATAAGCACTGAAGTTGCGATACGCACTGACCAGCCCGAGTTTCTGATCGGCCACCAGGCGCACTTCCTGCCCGTTGCGTACGCTGACGGTCGTCTCCAACCGCCACTTGGACAGGCTGCAGACCGCCGGGAAAAAAGACGCCAACTGCAGCCCGTACTTGCCGGTATTGCCTAAGACGCTCGCCGGTCCGTCGATGACGATGCGCAGTCGCGATTCATCAACTGCCTTTTTTTTGCGCTTCGTGCCGTCGCGATGAATAGTCGCCAGCAGGCGAAAAAACTTGAGGTACTTCATCAACCGCCGCAGATTCGCCGCCTCCGGTTCATCGATTGTCAGGGTCAGCGACTGGGCCTGCAACAGCAACGACTGCACCTGAGCGCAGTTGTAACGTTCGAGCAACTGCTGCGGGTGCAGATCGCGGAAGCGCACCAGACGCTCGTTCTCCGGGAGGTCCTGATAGATGTCGATGTCACCGGCATCGGCCAGCGCCTGTTCGCGATACGCTTCGAAGCTCATCCCTGCCGCCCGGCGCAGCAGGTTCGCCGAATCCGCAAACAGCTGGCCGCGGCGTTCGGCGAAATCGACATCATCGGCATGCCCGAACCTGGCCCGATCCTGAAGCAGCTTTTCCAAGCCACAGGCCAGTTTGCGGTCACTGATGCAGTTGAGCGCCGGCTCCGCAACGTCTGCGATCTCCGCACGGCTGACGCCGGGCTGCCGATAAATAGTCAGCAACTCCTCGGCAAGCTGCAGCAGCATGGCGTTGCCGGTGTCGACGAACTGCGGCTTTACCGTCCCTTTGATGATGCGGAATCTAAGAAGATCTTTGGTAAGCACGATGCTGTCGCCGCCGGTCGCTGATGTGATATTCTGAAGTGCCCGCGCTCACCAGCTCATAGAGCTGTGCCTGCTTGCCCGCCACCGGCCGCAGGATGCGGCCGAGCCGCTGCACGTGCTCGCGAATGCTGCCGCTGCCCGACACGACAATGCCGACGCTCGCCTCGGGCACGTCGATGCCTTCGTTCAGCACCTTGCTCGAAACCAGCACCGGGTAATCACCGGCGCGGAACTTATCCAGGAACGCCTTGCGCTCGACCACCTTCGTATGCTGTGTAATCACCGGAACCAAGAACCGTCGGCCCAGTGCATACGCCGTGTTGTTGTCGGCCGTGAAAATCAAGGTGCACTCACCCGCATGCCGCTGGAACAGGTCCCAGATCATGCGGAATTTGCTGCGGCTGGCGGCGGCAATGCGCTTCTGCGCCAAGTACGCATTGAACACCGCGCGCCCGTCCGGCATGCGGGCGCAAAGCCCGGTAAACTGCTGCCAGCCGCGCGGGCTGCCGAAATTCACGCCGTTGGCCCGGACAAAGTCGATATACGTCTTGCGGTTGCGCTCGTACGCCTCTGCCTCGTCGTCATCCAGCGGCAGTTCGATGCGATGCGTCTCGTACGGCGCCAGGATTGCCCCTTCCAGTTCATCGATATCGCGCCGGAAACAGATCGGCCCGACCAGTTCCGCCAGCACGGCGTCACCGTCGTCGTTACACTCCGGCGTCGCCGTCAACCCGAGGCGATACGGAGCAATCGACATAGCCGCAGCCGTGCGGTTTACCCGACCCGGCAGGTGATGGCATTCATCGAAGACGATGAGGCCGAAACGGTTGCCGATGAACTCCATCATGATCACCGCCGAATCGTAGGTGCTGACAGTCAGGTCCTGGACATCCTTGCTGCCACCGCCCAGCATGCCGACCGGCACCCCGAACGCCTCCTCAAGCCGTGTCGCCCACTGCTGCATCAAATCGAGTGTCGGCACGACAACCAGTGCCGGCCGCTGCACATCGGCGATCGCCATCATCGCCAGAAAGGACTTGCCGGCGCCGGTCGGCAACACCGCCACGCCACGCCGCTGAACGGCATTCCAAGCCGCCAGCGCCTCCCGCTGCAGCGGCCGCGGCATCATCACGTCGCTCAGTTCGAATGGACATGGCGCGAAGGCCCGGGCGCGATCGTCGTACGGCAACCCGTCGCAATGCAATTTGCGGACGATTGCAGCGTACAGGTGGGCATCGGCGCGATACCTGCCAATCCGCTCATCGTACGTGAGGTGCGGTGCGATCGGATCGACAGCTGCGGACTCTGCAACTTCGACCAACAGCGTGCCGTAATTGTAATCGATCGTAAACATAGTTGCCCGGTTAGGCATGTGCGGGGTTCGGTCACCGCCGGTCCAAGATGCCTGAGGTGCAGCACAAATTCAACCGGGAATACCGTTTTATACAAACGGGTTCGGTCGATTGACAATCCAGCAGCATGCCGTAATTGTAAACACTCCTAAGCATAGTTGTCCGGGCGGGGCATGTGAGGAGTTCGGCCACCGGCCGGTCCAGGATGCCTGCGATTCAACGCGAATTTAACCGGGGATGCCATTGTGGACGAGCGGATTCTGCTGATTGACAACTCAGATGTCGATGCCAGCCGCCAACATGGCGAGCTGATCATCCACAGGTTCCCGTTTACCATCGGCCGCATGCCATCCGCCGACGAGAACGAGATCACCAATCTCGATCTGCGCGAAAGCGACCTGGAACTGCGCGAAGAACGCCCACCGTTCATCGCCTCGCGCAACCATGTCGAAATTGGCTTCTCCGGCGGCCAAGCCTATGTCAAAGACCTGGGCAGTATGAAAGGCACGCTGGTCAACGACGTCGCGGTCGGCGGCAACCGCAAGGCCGAGTCGGTCTTCCTCACCGGCGGCGCCAACACCATCCAGCTGGGCACCAATCGCTCGCCCTGGAAATTCCGTATCGTCGTGGAGGCCGGCCAGGAGAAACCCCGCATGGTCGTGGCCGATGATGATGAGACCGTCCGCAAGCTGCTTTTCGACACCTTCAACCGCGAATTCGCCGTCATCCCGGTGGAGAACGGCTACAAGGCCCTGAACGCCTGCATCAACGAACACCCGGATATCGTGCTGCTTGACTGGCAGATGCCGGACATCGACGGCATCAAGGTTTGCCAGACGTTGAAGGCCAACGTCCGCACCGCCACGTTGCCGGTCATCATGGTCACCGGCATGGACACCACCCCGGACCGCATCCGCGGCATGAGTGTCGGCGCCGACGAGTACATCACCAAACCTTTCGATGTCCACGAAATCCGGGCCCGTGTCAACGCCGTCATCGATCGACAGCGGCAGGCCCGCAACCAGCACTGGCTCAGCGGCATCCCCAGCGAAGCTCGGTTGCAGTCCGAATTCGACCAGATTGCCGCCAACGGTGCAGCGCCGCACAACCTGATTACGATCACGATCGTCGGCCTCGGCCGTTTGCAGGAGAAAAGCGGCACCGTCGCTGCCGAAGTTATGTCCCGGCGCATCTCCGAGGTGCTGTGGCAGCAGTCTCTGGCCAGCAACCGCACCGTGCCTGCTCAGCTCAGCCTCAACCGCTGGTGCCTGCTTTGTCCCAGCGACGGCGCCCGCAGCCTCGAAACCGCTGTCAAACAGGAGCTCAATAACTTGCTGGCCAATACCCCGGCATCGTTCAAGATCAAACGCCACGCCACCGCCAAGTACCGCAACTACCGCCAGCTCACCGAAAAAATCTGAGCCGCCACATATTATTGTGGTGCAGCGCACCCCTGCCTGCGATTCGAAATTGACCGGTAGAAATAGAAGTCAAGGGTCCTGCAAAGGAATGATGGGGCGGCACTTTTACAGCTCGATTTCACGGGCGGGAACGCACCGTGCCAGTGAGATGCCCCCTCCCACACACGGAGCTGACACCTCTTATTCATTTTCCTGCTGGCATTGGTCGCAACAGCACGTCATGATACTGTCATGCAGAAACAGGAACAGATCGCCATCGACGGCCCCGCCGCCTCGGGCAAAAGCACGGTTGCACGACTGCTGGCAGAGGCGCTCAACGCCTACTTCGTCAACACCGGAGACATGTACCGGGCCCTCACCTGGCAGGTCATGAAGCACGGTGTCGATCCGCGTAACGCCCCAGATGCCATCGCCCCGTTGCTCGAACATCTCGATCTGACCTGCCGTCCCGACGCGGCCAACCAGTTGCGTGTCTACCTCAACGGCACCGAAGTGCCGCAGTCCGAGATCCGTGCCCCCGACATCACTGGCGCCGTCAGTTTCCTCGCCCGCATACCCGCCGTCCGTCAATGGCTCGTCACGCGCCAACAAGAGCTCGCGACCCTCGGTCTCACCGTCACCGAGGGGCGCGATATCGGCACGGTCGTTTTTCCGCAGGCGCGTTTCAAATTCTTCGTGACCGCGACCCCCGAAGAACGGGCCAAGCGCCGCCTGCAGCAAGCCGGTGAGACGATCGACGGCGCCACGCTGGCATCGGTGGCGGCGGCGATTGAGGAACGCGACCGACTCGACAGCACACGGGAGATCGCGCCGTTGCGGCCGGCCGACGACGCCCTCGTCGTCGATACGACCGGGCGCACAGTCGAAGCAGTCGTCAACGAGCTGGCGGCAATTGTCAGGGAGGGCCTGGCTTGAATGGAGAAGTCAAGGATTAGCTATCGCGTACCTTACGCCGATACCGACCAGATGGGTGTCGTTTACTACGCCAACTACTTCGTCTACTTCGAGCGGCTGCGCAACGAATTGCTGCGCGATCTGGGTTATTCCTATGGGGAAATGGAAGTGCAGGGCCTGCAGTTGCCGGTGATCGAAGCGCACTGCGACTACAAATTGCCCGTGCGTTATGACGATCTGATCGAGATCACCGGCTGGGTGGCAGAATGCCATGGCGCCAAGTTCAAAGTGAGCTGTGAAATCCACCGGGACGGCGAACTGCTGGCCTCCGGTCACACGATCCACGTCTGTGTGACAATTGCCACGCGCAAACCGAGGCGCCTACCGCCAGAGCTCGCTGATCAGCTGATGGACGGCGTCAGAGGGGCAGTGCACTAAGCGGCATACGCGACACCGACGACAGGAGCGCGAACGGCAGCTTCAGCACCGCACCGACGATCTGGAATGGAGCCTGGACACCACGGCCGATGTCATTCATGGCACTACCCGCAGTGATGCCGGGCAACGGAGACAATACCAGTTTGACGACGCCCAGCGGCAGGTAAAGCAGGTTCGAAGCCGCGCTCGGCACAGTCGCAACCGAAGCCGCCGCATCAATGGCGTGCGGCGTACTCTGCATCGCTGCGTACGCAGCCTGCGGGCTGGCGGTGAAAGCTTCGCTTTCGGTCGCACCGAAGCACAGAAAAAACCCCACGATCAAAACTGCAACAGATAGTTCACGCATCTTGTATCTCCGAATAAGTGGAAACAACAGCTGGAAGGATATCGAAGGCGATAATGTACTGCAACAAACACGAAACCCGAAATCCATAGATTCATTTTCCGTTTCCCTCTCCGTGCCCTTCGTGCCTTCGTGGTGATCTCTGTTTTCCCGCGCTTGACGCCACCGGCAGTACCGACAATAGTTGAGGTGACAGCGGAAACTTCATAATTGGGTAAGGCCATATGTCATCAATCACAATGTTCGACGCACTGCTGGATGTTCTCGAACGCCGGCGCCGGGACGATCCGTACATCGAATTGTCGCCGGAGAACCAGACCTTCCTGGCCCAGGCAGCTTTGCACGCCAGTACCGCACCGACACCGGCCGCGCCCGCACCCGCCGCACCGACACCGACCGCTCCGGACAACTGCGAGCAAATCCCAAAGTCCGTGCCGCAGTCACCCGGGCGCGAACCGTCGGCCGCCTGTGAGCCCAATGCAGCAGCGCTGACGACCGCCGACCCCATCGACCTGAGCAATACCAGCCTGGTCGAACTGGAAACCATGGTCAGCGCCTGCACACGCTGTGGACTCTGCAAAGAGCGCAACCGCACCGCCTTTGCCGACGGCAACACCGGCGCCGACCTGATGTTCATCGGTGAAGGCCCGGGCGCCGACGAAGACCGCGAGGGCATCCCTTTCGTCGGTGCCGCCGGTCAACTGCTGACGAAAATCATCGGCGCCATGAAGATCAGGCGCGAGGATGTGTACATCGCCAATATCGTCAAATGCCGACCACCGCGCAACCGCAATCCCGAACCCGACGAAGCGGCCGCCTGCCTGCCCTACCTGGAGCGGCAGATCGAACTGGTCGCCCCGAAAGTCATCGTCACCCTCGGCGCCGTGCCGCTGCGCTTCCTGTTAGACCAAAAAGGCATCCGCCGGCTGCGTGGCAACTGGCTCGAGTACAAAGGCATTCCCGTCATGCCCACCTTCCACCCGTCTTACCTGCTGCGCGTGCCCGACGCCAAGCGCGACGTCTGGAACGACATGCAGCAGATCATGGCGCGACTCGGCATCCAAAAATGAGTGAGGTCCCGAAAACCCGACCGCCTCTGGGCAAGGCGCTGTTCGTGCTGACCGCTCTGGCGCTGGTCGCGGGCGGTCTGCTCTGGCACAACACCCGGCCGCATCGCGACGGCAAGCCGTACTCCGCCATAGAGCATGTGATGGGCACCCGCGCTACTGTCACCTTCTGGACCGATTCCGATTCCGGCGCCCACGCCGCCAGCATGGTGTTTGCCATCTTCAGGGAGATCGACGAGCAGTTCAGCAACTACAAGCCCGACTCTGAACTGTCGAAACTCAACGCCACAGCCCACGAACAGCCTTTCCAATGCACCGGGCGCATGTGGGAGCTGCTCAACACCGCACGAGCCGTGTGGCACACCAGTGACGGCGGGTTCGATATCTCTGCAGGCCCGCTCATGCATCTCTGGGGGTTTTACACGAAACGCCAGGAACTTCCGTCCGACGAAGAGATCGCAACTGTCACGGCGTTGGTCGGTCTCGACAAGATCGCCTTCGACGACGACGCCCGCACGGTCTTCTTTCCTCAGCAAGGGATGATGCTGGATCCCGGCGGTATCGCCAAAGGCTACGCCATCGATCTGGCCGTCGCCGCAGTACGTGAACTGGGGATCGACCGCGGTGTCATCGACCTGGGCGGCAATATGTTCTGCATGGCCGAGCCGCCGCCGGGCCGGGAGTCATACAGCATCGGCATCCGCAACCCACGCGCCAAGGAATACCAGACTATTCTGGGGTCCGTTGCCATTCTCAATCAGTCGGTCGCTGGCAGCGGTGACTACGAGCGCTTCGCCGAGATCGGCCGCCGCCGCATCTGTCACATCATGGACCCGCGCACCGGCCATCCGGTCGAGGGTGTGGCGCATGTCAGTGTCGTTGCGAAAACAGCGATGGCCGCCGACATCCTCTCGACTGCCGCCTTTGTCAGTCAAGGCAGCAATCTGGATGCCCTGGCCGAGATCGACCCGACCGCCCAGTTTTTCGTCGTACATATCAATCCCGATGACAGCCTGTCAACAATGACGCGTGGCGATCTGTGGCAAGCATTGACTATCGAAGGAGTCACCGATGGCACACTTGAATGAGATCGTGGAATTTCTGGACGATACGTTGGCGATCAGCAGTATCCCGGCCGATAAATCGAACAACGGCCTGCAGATCCAGGGTGGTGATAGCGTGACGACGGTCATCGGTGCTGTCGACGGCTGCCTGCAGACGTACGAGGCCGCTGCCGAACGCGATGCCGACCTGATTTTTGTCCATCACGGCGAAAGCTGGGGGGACTCCCTCAAGCGCCTCACCGGGCACACCGCCGAGCGCCTCCGCGTTCTGTTCAGGCGAGACATTTCCCTGTACGCCGCACACCTGCCGCTCGACGCCCACCGCGAGCTCGGCCACAATGCCCGCATCGCCAACACCCTCGGCCTGCGCAAGCAGTCGACCTTCGCGGAATACGCCGGCACAGAGATCGGGATTCGCGGTGAAGTCGATGCGATCTCGGTCACTGATCTGGCGGCGCTGGTCGATGAGCAGTTGTCAACGCAATCGGTCGTTTACAACTTCGGCAGCAGGGAAATTCACAGTGTCGGTGTGATTTCAGGCGCCGGCGCCGGCGCCATTCCGGAATGTCACCGTCTCGGCATCGACTGCCTGATCACCGGCGAATTCGGCCACACCGATTACCACGTGATCCGCGAGCTGGGCGATGTTGCCGTCATCGCCGCCGGTCATTACAAGACCGAGGTGCCAGGTGTCATCGCCGTGCTCGACCTCCTGAAAAAACAGTTCGACGTCACCTGCGAGTTCGTCGATTTCCCCACCGGGCTGTAGGCGGCGGCGTTTCCCTTTGACGCTCTTCTGGAGGTGAGGTCATCCTTGACCGCGCCTCCAGAAGAGCTATTTCGCCAGCCACGCCTCGTACGACTGCTCGAGGCTCTCCGCTATCTTGGCGAAGTCAAATCGTTCGACGGCATCCGCCCGTGCCGCCGCACCCATTTCCCGCCGGCGCTCCGGGTTGCGGATAAGCTCGAGCCAGGCGGCAGCCAACGGTTCGGCTTCGAGCGGCGTGACCCGACCGGTCTCGCCGTCACGGATGATCTCCGGCAGCATGCCGTAGTTCGAGACGACGCAGGGGATGCCCATGGCCATCGCCTCGCGCACCGCCCGCGCCGTGCCGTCGAAGCCGGGCATCAGCAGCGTGAAGATGTCGAACGCCGCCAGCGTGTCGACATAGTCGTCCATCCGGTAGCCGCCGAAAATCACCTGTGTTTCGAGGCCACGCGCCTTGATCGGTTCCCACACCGTCGACTGCATCTGGCTGGAGGCCCCGAGCAACACGAAGCGGGCTTCCGGCACCTCGGCGATCACCGCAGCGGCGGCGTCGAGAAACACCTCCATGCGCCGATACTTCTGGAATCGCGTCACCAGACCAATCACCGGACTGCCCGCCGGCAGGCCAAGCTCCGGTCGCAGATTGCGCCCTTCGCAATCCGGGCGGAAGCGCTGCAAATCAATGCCCATCGGCAGCACGCGGATTTTCTCCGACGGGATCGCGAGGCGGTCGATGTACGCCTGCCGGAACTCGTCGGTATACACCAGCATGCCGTCGGTCAGCCGGTTCAGCAGCACCTTGTTGATCAGCGACCCCTTGAGGACCGAACGCTTGTGCAAAGTCCGCACCAGCAGCGGCCGACCAGCGCCGAGTTTGCGGGTGCAGACCGTCCCGATCCCGTGGTCATGACTCAGGTGCGTGTGAACGATGTCGAACTCCCGGGTGCGGATGAAGCCGGGCAATGCACGCCAGTCGTGCCAGGTGTCCGCCAGACCGAGGTAGCGGCTAAGTCGGAATTGCGTCGTGCACGGCAGGCCGTACTCCGCGATCTTTCCTTCGACCGTCTCGTCCGAGATCTTGTCGTCCGGGTCGCGCGGGCAGGCGATCAGTACCTCATGACCACGCTGCTGCAGGCCGAGGCAGGTCTGCAGCACCGGTTCGGCAGGGCCGGTCCAGCGCCAGTCGCTGTATAGATGGAGAATCTTCACGGGCGGAGATTGTTGGATTGTCCATGTGGTTCGGGATAAGATACTGCATGGACAACCTGCTCAAAGACCTTGAGGCCGAAATCGAAGGAGATGTTCGATTCGACACCTTCTCCCGCCGGGCCTACAGCATCGATGCCTCGATCTACCAGATCGACCCGGTCGGGGTCGTGCTGCCGAAGACTACCGAAGACCTGCTCACAGCCATGGCGATTGCCGGGCGTCACAACGTCGCCGTCGTCCCGCGCGGCGCGGCGACCGGTATTGCCGGCGGCTGTATCGGGCCGGGCCTGGTCATCGACACCTCGAAGTATCTCAATCATATCATCGACGTCGACTACGACGCCGAGACCGCACTCTGCGAGCCCGGCGTCGTGCAGGACCAGTTGAACAGCGTCCTGGCACCACGCGGCTACCGGCTCGGCGCCGATACTTCGACCGGCAACCGGGCAACACTCGGCGGTATGCTGGGCAACAACTCTTCAGGCGCACATTCGATGCGTTACGGAAAAATGGTCGACAATGTCAAGGCGGTCAGCCTGGCGCTGGCCCGCGGCGAGCTGCTCAAATTCAGCGAGATTGAATGGGACCAGTGGCAGCCGGAAACCAACACGGCCAGGCGCATCCGCGACACGATAGATGGCATCCGGTCAAATCTTACGGACGAAATCCACCGGCGCTTCCCGAAAATCCAGCGGCGTGTGTCCGGCTACAATCTCGATGAACTCGTCGGCAACGACCGGGTCAACCTGGCAAAACTGATCGCCGGTTCGGAGGGGACCCTCGGCCTGGCTACGGACATCACCGTGAAGATCAGTAAGAGCCCGAAAGTTACGGGCCTCTGCGTACTGCACCTGAATGACCTCATCGACGGACTGAAGGCGGTGGATTTTCTGCTGCAGTACGAGCCGTATGCCCTCGAGTTGATCGATCACTTCATCGTCGAGATGGGGCAACAGAACCCGGTGATGCGTAATCGTCTGGACTGGCTGGACGGCCAGCCAAAGGGTCTGCTCGTGGCAGAGTTTGACGGTGACAACGTCGCCGAGGTCGCGGCCAAGCTCGAACGCTTCGACCGCGAGGTCGGCCGCGAATCGATCGCTTACAGCCAGGTCACGCTGACCGAACCGGCGGCGATCGCCAACGTCTGGCACCTGCGCAAGGCTGGCCTTGGTCTGGTTATGGCGCGGCGCACCAACCAACGCGCCATCGCGTTTCTCGAAGACATCGCCGTGCCGCCGGCCCGGGTCGGAGAGTTCATGAGCGCCTTCCGCGACTACATCGGCGACGCCGGCAAGGAAGCCGGCTTCTATGGCCACGCCGGCGTCGGCTGCATACATGTGCGGCCGATGCTCGACCTTAAGAGCGAGGCGGATGCGGACCTGATGGTACGCATGATGCACGACATCTCCGACATGGTTCTGGAGTATGGCGGGGCCATCAGCGGCGAGCACGGCGACGGCCTGGCGCGGTCCTGGCTCAACGAAAAAATGTTCGGCCCGGAAATCTACCAGGCCTTCATCGCCGTCAAGCGCGCCTTCGACCCGGACAACCTGCTTAATCCAGGTAAGATCGTCGAGGCCCAGCCGCCGGATCAGAATCTAAAAGTCAACCCCAACACCCGTACCATCGAAGTCCAGACCTTCCTCGATTTCGAGCCGGAAGGCGGTTTGACGTTTGCCGCCGGGATGTGCAACGGCAATGGGGAGTGCCGCAAGACGACGTCCGGCACGATGTGCCCGTCATTCGAAGCCAGCCGCGACGAGTTTCTCTCGACCCGGGCCCGGGCCTGGAGCCTGGCGTCGATCCTGCAAGGCGACCTGCCCCTGGACGAGCTCACCGGTAAGGGGTTGTATGACGTGCTCGATCTCTGTCTCGAGTGCAAGGGCTGCAAGCACGAGTGCCCGTCGCAGGTGGACATGGCCAAGATGAAGGCAGAGTTCTTATACCAATACCAACAGAAGCATGGCGTTCCGCTGCGCTCCCGGATCTTCGGCGCTGTCGACCGGCTCAGCCGGATCGGTACGGCAACCTCGACACTATCGAACCTGGTGCTCAACGCCCGCTGGAACCGCGCCCTGCTCGGGACGCTCGGGATCGCGCCGGAACGGCATTTGCCGGAGTTCGCACGGCAGCGTTTTTCGAAATGGTTTCATCGGCGCAAGCAACCGCAACCCGCCGAGGACGCTTGCAAAATCGTCCTGTTCGTGGACACCTGGACCGAGTACAACTACCCCGAGATCGGTCGCGCCGCGGTCCGCGTTCTCGAAGCACTCGGGTACGAGATCGAACTGTGCGCCGGACTCTGCTGCGGCCGGCCCCAGTATTCGAAAGGGCTGCTCGACGGCGTACGCAGCAAGGCCGGACGCCTGATCAATGCGCTCTACCCGAAGGTTGAAGCCGGATATCGTATTGTCGGTTTGGAACCAAGCTGTATTTTAACGATCAAAGATGAGTACGGCAGCATCCTGCACAGCACGCGAGTCGCGGATGTTGCCGCGGCATGCGTCACAATCGACGAACTGCTGGCAGAATCGATCACGGCCGGGCGCCTGCCATTGCAACTGCGTGACGAGGCGGCCACCGTTCGGGTCCACGGACATTGCCACCAGAAAGCCGTTGTCGGGACCCAGCCCACGATGGACGTCCTGCACGCTGTTCCGGGATTCGAAGTGGCAGCGATCAATAGCGGTTGCTGCGGCATGGCAGGCTCGTTCGGATACGAGCGTGAACACTACGAGTTTTCCATGCAGGTCGGGGAAAGCCGCTTGTTCCCCGCCGTGCGTGCGGCGCCGCAGGACGCGATCATCGTGGCCGACGGCGTTTCATGCCGCGCACAGATTCAGCAAGGTACCAGCCGAAACGCGCAGCACCTCGTAGAGGTTGTTGCGGAACGAATGACAGAAAAATAATGCATAAACAACATCCCCTCAGGCAGTCCAGGTTCCTGGTCTGCCTGGCCGTAGTTATCGGTTTCCACATCGTCGGTGCGTTTGTCTACTTCCAAATATACCGGGCACAACGTACGACGGAGATCACACCGGTCAATCCGGCGCTGCCCAAGAGTGCACCGGCACAGACTGCTGAATTCGTGCTGGAACCAGCTGGAAACAGTGATAGCCCCAAAACGCCAGCAGCGCGTACGCACGTCGTCAAGAACGGCGAGAACTTCACCGTCATCGCCCGCAAATACGGCCTCACCCCAAGCCGGCTGATGTCAGCCAACGGCTATACCTCCGGGCAGGTGTTGCCCGCCGGCGCCAGCCTGGACATCCCGGATAACTGACCGCTCCGCATGAATTCCCTTTTTTGAAATTTTAGCTTTAAGAATCCGATCAAACTATCTATAACCTATTGGAGTTGAGAGCGGAATTGCCGCTATACCAACCACGCACAATAGGATTATGATTCATGAAGAAGCTGATTATTCTAACCAGCCTGATCCTCATCGGTCACGACGCTGCGGCACAGTGCTCTCCCGACGGCGCTGACTGCAGCAGTTTCGAAACGGCGTTTCTGACCATGCTATGCAATAATCTCGCCGTGCCAACATCGGTCCAGGGCGTGCTGGGCAACGCAGCGTCCGGAGCAGCTACAGTGACCGCTGGGCAGGCAGTCCCGCGTTGCCAGCCAACCCTGTCGCCCTCGCCCGCGATCAGCGCTTTGGACCCCGGTGATATCGCCATCACCGGTCTCAATACCGACAATCCGGATGTTTTCCGTTTCGTGGCGCTGGTCAACATTGCAGCCGGCACGGAGATCCACTTCACCGACAATGGCTGGAAGCTGCCGGAGAATGAGTTTCGTGACAGCGAAGGGACGGTCACCTGGACGGATGTCACCGAGGTCCCGGTCGGTACTGAGATCGAAATAGAAGACACCGGGAGCAATACCTACTCGGCATCCAGCGGCAGCGCCATAGAATCGAACGCCGGCTTTGCACTGAGCGGCAGCGGCGATCAGATTCTCGCCTATCAGGGCCCGGATGCCGCGCCCGTTTTTGTCGCAGCGCTCAACAACAACAATCCCGGCTGGGATGCCACTGCGAGCAGCACCAGCACCTCGGCCCTGCCGGATGAGCTCACCGATGGGATCGACGCGGTCGCCGTGGCCGAGGCCGACAACACGATTTACGACTGCTCAACCTACGCCGGAACGGCTGACGACATCCGTGCGGCTGTCAACAACGCCGGCAACTGGATCGGCAGCAGCTCCCCGGTCCTGCCGGCGGCGCCATTCTGCAGCTTCGATGTAGGTCCGTTGAGCGGTGCACTGTTGCCAGGTGATATTGCTCTCATCGGTTATCAGTCCGATGGCGGCGATGGCGAAATCCGGTTCGTCACACTATACGACATACCCGCGACCAGCATTCAGTTCACCGACAAGGGCTGGCTGTCATCGAATGTCTTCCGCTCCGGCGAAGGCACGTTGACCTGGACGGCGGATACGGCGTTCATCCCGGCCGGTACAGTTGTCGATCTGGTCCACGACAGCGGCAACGACTGGATTGCCAGCACCGGTTCAGTCACCGAGTCGGATGCCGGCTTCTCGCTGAGTACTGCCGGCGACCAGATCATCGCTTTCCAGGGGAGCATCGACGGCAGCGGCGCGCTGGATGGAACGATCGTCGCCGCCCTGAACTATGATAGTCCTGATGGCTGGGACACCGGAACTTCTTTGAGTGCAAACGAATCGGCCCTGCCGCTCGGCCTGGCCGATAACGACACTGCCGTTTCGTTCACCCACAAGGATAACGGCTTCTATGACTGCAGTGCCGCACCGATATCAGGGACTGCGGACGACCTGCGTGCCGCCATGGCGGACGCCAGCAACTGGACCCGCAACAACACGGTGTTCGGCACGACGCCCGACTGCAGCACGATCAGCGTCGAGCTCGAAGCCAGCGTCTGCATCGACGAATTGGTCAGCCTCATCGAAGGCGCCGTCGGCAACTAATCGCGCCCGAGAACGTTTCAGCGTTTGCCGCAACGATTCACCGGTACCAGCATCTCTGGAAGTGGGCAGGAAGAGCCCCTAATAGAAGTCGAGGTAGCGCTCGATTTCCCAGTCCGAGACGTGCCGCTGGTATTCGACCCACTCCATGCGCTTGAGCGTGACGAACTCGTTGATGAAGTCGGCGCCGAGGGTTTCCGCGAAGAGCGGATCTGCTTCGAGCGCATCGAGGGCGCTGTTGAGGTCCTGCGGCAGTACACCGATGCCCTTCTCCTGCAGCTCGTCGATCGTGTAGTTGTAGTGATTGAAGTTGCTCGGCGTACCGGGATCGGCACCCTGCTCGATACCGTCGAGACCGGCGGCAATCACTGCGGCTGTGGCCAGATAGGGATTGGCGCTGGAGTCGCACAGGCGCAACTCGAGACGGCCGTACGGAATCCGCACCATCGACGTGCGGTTGTTGTCGCCGTACGAGATGTAGGCCGGTGCCCAGGTGGCGCCCGACAGCGAGCGGCCGACCACCAGGCGCTTGTAAGAATTGACCGACGGCGCACACAACGCCGCCAATGCCGGCGCATGGTCCAGCAGACCGCCGAGGAACTGGTAGCCGGTCGGTGACAGGCCGAGGTTGTTGCTGTCGGAATCATCCGAGAACACCATCTTGCCGTCAGCATCGCCGATCGACATGTGCATGTGCATACCGCTGCCCGTCCGGTTCGACATCGGCTTCGGCATGAACGAGCACACGGCGCCGAATTCATGGGCGATCTGTCCGGCGGCCATGCGGAAGAAAATATTTCGGTCGGCGGACGTCATCGCGTCGGTATAGGTGTAATTGATTTCGAACTGTCCGTTCGAATCCTCGTGATCGATCTGGTAGACATCGAACCCGACTTCAATCAGCGACTCGACGAGCTCCTCGAGGAACGCGGCGGCGCGGGACAGGCCCTTGTAGTCGTAACACGGCTTCTCCAGCAGGTCGAGGCTGTCGGACGGGTTGATCTTGCCGTTTTCGTCCTTGGTCAGCAGCATGAACTCCGGCTCTAACCCGGTGTAGAACGTCCAGCCGCGCTCGTCCATGCGCTTGATCTGCTGCTGCAGGATGTAGCGCGTGTCGTACGGATACTGTTCGTCGTTGACGTGACCGTCACAGACGATGCGCGCGTACCCCGGCTGCCAAGGCACCAGGGACAGGGTCGAGAGATCACCCTTGGCCATGAAGTCGGGATCGTGCGGCTCCTGCCCCATGCCCCAGACGGCAAAGCCGGCGAACCCGGCGCCATCGGTCAGGATGTCTTCGAAATGCGCCACCGGCACGGACTTGGTCTTGGCGGCGCCATGAATGTCAACGAACTGGGCCAGGACGAATCTGACATCGTTGTCGGCGAGGAATTGTTTGGCTTCTTCGATGGTCATGGGGTGCTCCATTGGTCTGTGTTTGGCCCCGATCCGGTCCAGTGGATGATCGGAACGCAAGTCTCCTGCAGGTCAAAATTTCGAACAACGCGGACGTTACTATGATTCGGGGAAAAGGCAAGCATAGCCGACAGCGCCGCCACCGTACTCCGCGATAATCTTCAGCAGCTCGCGCCACATGTAGATGCCATAACTCGGATCGAAAACTAGACGTACGCAGTTGAAGCCGTTGAGCTCCTGCTGGAACACGGCGGCGGAAACACCTGCCACGCGCGTGTACACCAGCGCCTGCTGCAACAGATCACGAACCAGGACGGAACAGGTCTGCGCCAGTACGTCGGCGGCGGCCGGTCCGGCAAGTGCCAACGAGGCTTCGTTACGAGTGACGTTGAAGACGTTTTTTGCCTCCGTCTCCAGGGCCGCGGTCAAGTTGTCGATCGTCCCGGCACCAGGCACGCCCTCGATGATGACTTCGTTGGTGCCGATGCGGACGATACTGCTGCCGTCGCTCAGCGCCGCCAGTTCGTACATCGCCGCCGGCACTTCGATATCCTGGGTCTGCAGCCAACCGGTCACGCCCGGGCCGTTGAGCCCGAGCCGCGGCAGGAACGACAGGTCGCACAAAGCCACAGTCTCCAGGAGGTGCATTTCGTTGTCGCCCAGGCAGGACGCGGCCTGCATACCGGAAACCGTCGTCCAGCTTGGCGATAACTGCTCGAGCTCGCTGTGCAGGGGACTCGTGCGAAACGTTGTGGTGCTCATGATTTCTGCCTCTCGTTGGACGGGTCGTAAAACGGCAATTTCGCCACTTCCGCCTGTACCAGCCGGCCCTCGACGCGGATGTCGATCACCGTACCCGGGGTCGTCTGGTCCGGCCGCATGTAGGCCATGCCGATGACCTGCCCGAGCGTCGGGCTCCTGGCAATACTGGTAACGCGCCCGCAGATCTCATCACCGTCGACGACCAGGTGACACTCCGACGGCATCACTGTGCTGTCGTGCATGACGAAACCGGCCAGTGCCCGGACATTCGGCCGCGGCGCGACGATCTTCAGGCTGCGCTGGCCGATGAAAAACGGCTTGGTCATCTTCACAGCCCAGGCCAGACCGGCTTCCAGCGGCGTTGTCAGGCCGTCGGTATCCTGGCCGATGATCTGGTGGCCCTTCTCCATGCGCAACAGGCGCTGGGCCTCGACCCCGAACGGCATGATCCCCTCCGGCTGTCCGGCCTCGATGACGGCGTCCCACAACGCCGCGGCATGCTGTGCGGGTACGTGCAGCTCGTAACCGAGCTCGCCGACAAATCCCACACGCATGAGCCGGCAGTTCACGCCGGCAACAACTGCCTCTCGGAATCCAAGGTATTCGAAGCCGCCCGCACTGATGTCCAGATCGGTCAGGCGCTCAAGGATATTGCGCGACTCCGGGCCGGCCAGATTGAGCGCACCGAACTGTCCGGTGTGGTCGATGATCGTGACCGCGAGCCCCCAGATAATCGCCCAGCGCTTCATCTCGCGCACGATCGCTGCAGAGCCGCTACTCGTCGTGGTGACATAGAAACGGTCGTCGCCGAACCGGGCCGACATGCCGTCGTCGATGACGACGCCGGACTCGTCGCACATGAGCGCGTAGCGGCATCTGCCGAGCGTCAGGTCACTGAATCGCCCGGTGTACATGCGTTCGAGAAATTCCGCGGCATCGGCGCCGCAGACATCGATCTTGCCGAGCGTCCCGACATCGATGATGCCGGCGCTGCGGCGCACCGCCTGCACTTCGCGGACAATCGCCTGGTGACGTACACGCGGACCATAATACTCGGGCCGCAGCCAGGCGCCGGCGTGCATGAACACCGCCCCGGCCGCCTGATGCCGGCTGTGGATCGGCGTGCGACGATCGGGATGGAATCGGCGGCCCGCAAGTTCACCAATCGTCGTCGGCTGCGTGAACGGGCGAAAAGTCGTATAGCCAACAGCCCCCATCGTCTGGCCGGTCGCCTTGGCCAGTACCCGGGAGGAATTGAGGTTCGAAATCTTGCCCTGCGATGGGCCCATGCCGACAGTGGTGTAACGCTTGACAAGCTCGACGCTGTCGTAACCTTCCTTGGCAGCGTTGACGATGTCCTTGACCTGCACGTCCTCGTCCAAATCGACAAATGCCTTGCCCTTCGGATGCTTGACAATCGGGTACGAATATGACGGCGCGGTGATCTCGTC
>Ga0310124_10000123_pt1 | contig 49647 bp, 42 predicted proteins | sample CB11b_AW_Bot5_MG_FD_203507 | JGI IMG/M metagenome (GOLD analysis project Ga0310124, IMG submission 203507) | Marine microbial communities from Western Arctic Ocean, Canada - CB11b_AW_Bot5 | ecosystem: Environmental > Aquatic > Marine > Oceanic | place: Canada: Western Arctic Ocean | collected... | reverse complement strand
CGCCTTGCTGTTCGAGCTTCTCAATAATGGCATCCAGCGACGCAACGATTTCGTCCTCTTCCTTCTGCACCCGCTGGCCACCTCGACCCAACCCCAAACGCCTCTCGACGTCCTTCATCTTCCGCGAGATTTCCGTGAGCGAGTCCTTCTTGAGTGCCTGCAGGTCGTGCTGCATCAACTCGGCGGTGGTCTTGTACCTCAAAGGCACGCTGGTGGTGTTTTCCAGCAGCGTGCGAATCGTCGCCAGGCCCTCGGCCTTCTTCAGCAACTGGTGCTCGCAGACCGCCTTGAAGTAAAGCAACCCGGCCGGGTCGACAACCGTCTTGGTTTCCAGTGCCCCAAGCAACTCAAGTGCCTCGTCGTACATCTGCTTCTGGGCCAGGAAGCGGCCGTAGAACAGCTGCATGTTGGCGGAGTAGAAGGCGCCTTTTCCTTCGAGAATCTTGGCACCCGGAACCGGGGTCCCCGGTTCAAGTTTGCAGGCTTCGATGAACGACTTCGTCTTGGCGTCGACGCTCGAAAACGTGCCGACGACCATGTCGAGCACACGGCTGCCCGACATCGGCTGCTTGTCGAATGCCCAGGCCTTGCCGATCCGTTGCAGGACCGCCTTGTCGGTCACACCCTGGGCAGCCACCCAGTGCTGGACCTTGACTCGGGTATCGGTTGCCGACGGAGCGGCGACCACGGTTTTGGCGGCTTCAACAGCATCGGCCAGACCAACAAGTGCGACCACACTCGCCAACACGACGGGCAGAAGACGTACCATCACGTTTTCCTCGTTTCTTGCTTCCTATCTACGAGACCGGCGCGCGCAGCGCCCGTCTACTTCACAGGATACGGCCACTTTTGATCCCCGGTCAAGTGCGACCGACCAACCTCCCCAATTCTCCCGAGACACCAGGTCCACTGCTTCCGCAAGCGTCCTGTTCATTCGATTCGACAATCTGGCAACTTCCGCTTGAGTCGCTCGAGACCTTCGGGAGTGATCTTTGTGCCTTCGACCTTCAATTCCCGGAGTTTTTCGAAGCGAATGATCAGTGGAATGCTGCGATCACTGACCGGCAATCGGCTCCGAAGGTGCAAAACCTCCAACGCTTTCAGCCCCCGGATATTCTCCAGGCCCTCGTCACTGACACGCGTTTCGTCCAGGCAAAGCGTCTCGAGACTCACCAGCCCCTTCAGATGAGGCAGCCCCTTGTCGGTGACTTTGGTGCCATAAAGGAACAGCCGGCGGATGTTGGGGAGCTTGGCGAGATGAACCAGTCCGGCGTCGGTGATCAGAGTTTCGGAGAGGTTGATCGAGCGGACATCCTTGAGCACGGCGAGGTGGATGGCCGCCTTGTCGTCAAACTCGGTTCCCTTGAGGTCGACGTCGACGATGCGATCGCGGAAGTCGAGCTTCACCTCCGCTCCAATCGCCTCCAGGGCCACCAGCGCACCGGCCTGTTCGACCGGGGTCATCGGCTCATCCTCGTCGAACCCCTCGTCGATCCCCTTCCTGGCAATCTTCTTCTTCGGCTTGTCCGAATCGGCCTTCGGGACGGGGATCGGCGGCACGGCCGAGTCGCCTCCAGACGCCCTTGCCTCAGCAGCAACCGAATCGAACTCGGGAGCCGGATCCAGCTGGGCCGAACCCCCGTCGCCGACCAAAGACTCATCCTCGCCACCGCACCCCACCACGGTGAACATCAGGCCGGCCAGCAGCAGTGCGAGTCGACCAGGTGCCAGGTGAATTCGCATCGGGGAACCTCAACCAGGAGGAGCGGTCGCTGGGGACCTTTATGACACGACATCATACGACAATCCCCACCGCCCGCCATCCCCTCCGCACGCTGTTCACTTCGCGGCTGCGGATGCCATATTGGCGAGCCGTTTCCCGCTCGGTGATCTCGGCACAGTCCTGGAAACGGCTGTCGGCCTCGAGCAACTGCAGCGACTGGTACCAGACATCCCCGAGCGTTTCCCAGGCGTGGCCACCCAGCTCGACCGACGCCCGGTAGAAGGCGTGGTTGGGGATTCCCGAGTTGATGTGGACTCCGCCGTTATCCGAATCGCCCCGGTAGCGGTCGTCCCAATGAGCAGGCTGGGGATCGTCGCCCAGGAACGGGTCGTCGCGATAGGCGGTCCCCGGGGCGGCCATGTCGCGGAGTGCTCGGCGGGTCGCAGCCTTGAACAGCAGATCACTGCCGATCGTCCAGTCGGCGCCCCGAGCCTCCTGACGCCGCTTCCACTGGTGCACCAGCACGCCGAACACGTCACCGAAGTGCTCATTCAGAGCCCCCGACTCGCCGTAGTAGCGCAGATTCCCGCTGAAGGCGATCACGCCGTGAGCCAACTCGTGAGCGACAACCTCGATGGACCGAGTGAACCGGCGAAAGAGAATCCCGTCGCCGTCGCCGAAACCCATCCGCGAACCGTCCCAGAACGCATTGCTGTAATTGCGGCCGACGTGGACGCAACTCTCGAGCGTCATGCCGAGTCCGTCGAGCGAATTGCGGCCGTGGACGGTGTTGAAGTAGTTCCAGACGCTGCCGGTGTGGCGATACGCTTCGCGAACCGCCATGTCGCCGGTGTCGGCATCACCCTCGGATCGCACCAGCTTGCCGGGTAAATCGAATGAACCGCCCGCGTCGTAGATCAGGCGGTGCTTGCCTCCGTCGGGCGACGGGCTGACGAGCAGCTGCGGAGCCGCCCGGGTCGCCTCGCGGAATGCTCGAGTCTCGATCGACCGCAGCATCGAATCGCGAGCCCGCTGGGCCAGATCAGGATGATCAGGATGATCCAGGTAGCCCGATTCGGCGAGCCGTTCGAGCATGTAGGGCGGGATGATGCACTGCAGCGGGTCGCGTGCACAACTGGTCTCGGTGACCACCATCGGCGTGGTCCTCCCGGCCCGCGGCTGTGGAAACGGCCACGGGAATTCGTGGCCGAGTCAAAAGGCGGAGCGCCACAGAGGTTATCACGGCCGCGGGACGGTTCACTTGCCGACGAAGCGGACCGTCACCTGGCGGTCGATCGGAGTCCTGAGCGTCTGCTTGCGGTTGCCTGGCCAGAGGATCTCGAGAGTCACCTCGCCGGTGTGGTCACCCAGGCCAAAGTGCATCGTGGCATCCGCCTGGTTGCCCTGGCCGGTTCCCGACGTCACCTGACGAGTGATCACCCGCTTCTTGTCGCCTCCGACGCGGATTCTCACCGAGGCACCGATGGCGGTCGTATTGACAGGCCCCGAACCGATCAGCCGGACCTTGATCCAGTGGCCGGCGTGGCCGGGGTTGCTGTACAGCCCGCCACCGACGACCAGGTCGAGTGCCCCGTCGCTGTCCCAGTCGGCCCACGCGGCCTGGTAGGTCTGCGGGCGGTCCATCCCTGCCGCCTTCGGCACTTCGGCGAACTTGAAGTTCCCCGTGTTGCGATACAGGACGCTCTTGTCGCCGGGATACACGGTGGTGAAGAACAGGTCGAGCAGCCCGTCGTTGTCGAAGTCGCCCAGTGTCGGCGACGCGTAGGATTCCTGCCAACGCAGGCCCGCGTTCTTGCTCAGATCCTCGAAGCGATACTTCTTCTCCTTGCCGAGGTTGCGGAGGAACTTGGGCCGGTCCTGGTAGGCCGGAGGGTGCGAGAAGTTGCCGACGAAGATGTCGATGCGACCGTCGCTGTCCATGTCCCCGAAACAGCTGCCGATCGTATGTCCCCAGGCGCCCAGCCCCCCGTCGCCGTCGGTGCCCAGCGCGGCCGAGACGTTGGTGAGGTTGCCCTTGCCGTCGTTTTGCCACAGAAAATTGGGGACCAGGCGGTAATTGCTGACATAGATGTCCAGGTCCCCGTCCTCGTCGAAGTCGGCGGTCGTGATGCCTCGGGCCGGGTTGGGCGTTCCGGAGGTCCGCCAGACTTCCTTGAACGTCCCGTCGCCCTGGTTCCGGTAGCGAACATCGATCTGGTAGGCCGGAGCCTCGTAGCCGCCGACATACAGGTCGAGCAGCCCGTCGCCGCTGAAGTCGCCCCAGACGGCACACATCGGCGCGGCCATCGGCAGCTTGGGGACGGCTCCTTTGAGGTGCTTGAACGTGCCGCCGCCCGTGTTCTTGAACAGCCGGCCCCCGCCACCGGACGTGTAGAAGTCGATCTTGCCGTCGCCGTCAAAATCGCCCCAGCTCCCGCCACCACCGAGCCCGGGTGATTCCACTCTCTTGAAACTCTTGCCCCCCTCGTTGTGCCACAGGCCGCCGCCGTCGAAGAGATCGACCCAGCCGTCGGAGTCGAAGTCGATCCAGTGAATCACTCCGCCACCGAGCCCCTTCAGGCCGACGGTCTCGGTCACGTTCTTCCACGGCTTGACCTCCTGGGCCCGGCCGTCGACCGCCAGGAACTGCATCGCGGCCAACCCGGCCACCATCAACCACGTCGCTTTACACATTTCTGCTCTCCCCGGTCCGTCAGTCCGATTCGGCCACCAGCCCCAGTTCCTGAGCAATCCCCTGCATCGCCTCGATGCAGAAGTTGATGTGCTCATTGAGTTCAACGCCGAAGTCCTCGGCACCGCTGGTGATGTCGTCGCGATTGACCGCGGCGGCAAACGAAGCCTGCTTCAGCTTCTTGCGAACACTCTTGGACTTCATACCCTCCAGCCGAGTCGGTCTCACCAGCGCAACCGCGGTCAGAAACCCGCACAGTTCATCGCAGGCATAAAGCGCCTTGTCCATCACCGACACGCGAGGACATTCCTCGATGTAGTCGGCGTGAGACTTGATGGCGTAGATCACCTCCTCGGAATACCCCAGCTCGGCCAGGATCTTCGACCCCTGCAGCGGGTGATCGGGCGGATCGGGCCAGCGTTCGTAGTCAAAGTCGTGCAGCAGCCCGACTCGACCCCACGTCTCGACGTCCTCGCCCAGCTTCACGGCGTAGGCCCGCATGGCCGCCTCGACGGCGAGCATGTGCTTGCGGAGCCCCTCGCCCTGGGTGTATTGGCACAACAGCGCCCAGTCGTCATCCCGGTTCATCCCGTTCTCGTTCATTCCGCCCCCAGTTCCCGGGATCTCTGCGTGGCCGCTTCAACGGCGCTGACCAGTACATCGCGGAGTCCCAATCGTTCCAGCTCGGCCAGCCCGGCAATCGTCGTTCCGCCAGGACTGGCCACCGCGTCCCTGAGTGCCTCGGGATGCTCACCGGTCCTCAGCACCATCTCGGCGGCTCCCTTGACCGTCTGGGCTGCCAGTTGCAGTGCGACGTCGCGAGACAGCCCGCACGAGACCCCCCCGGCAACCAGCCCTTCGATCACCTCGTAGATATACGCCGGGCCCGATCCGGAGAGACCGGTGACGGCATCGATGAGTTGTTCATTGACGGGCAGCGCGACACCGACGGTTTCCAGCAGCCGGGCGACCAGGTCGGCATCGGCTTCGGTGGCCGCCGGGCCGGGTGCGAAGGCCGAGGCCGAGAGACCCACCAGGCAGGGCGTGTTGGGCATCACGCGGACCAGCCGAGTCGAGCTGCCCAGGGCATCGGCCAGGGTCGACAGAGTGATGCCCGCGGCGATCGAGACCACCAGGTGATCGGGCGTGACGGCGGAAGCCAGTTCGGCAAGGACCTCGGAGATCTGCTGCGGCTTGACCGCCAGCACGATCACGTCCGAGCGATTGGCGACTTCGGCGTTCGAGTCGACGATCGACCCACCAGTCGCCTCGGCAAACGCCGCCGCCGCCGCCGGTACCACGTCGTTGCCGACGATCGAATCTCTCGAGCAGAACTCCGACGAGACCAGCCCGCCGGCCAGCGCGGTGGCCATCCGGCCGGTCCCCACGAACCCCACTCGTACCGTGTCGCTCATCTGCTGCCTCGTCCAGGATGAACGAGCCATTCTGAGGATCGCTGCCGGTGAACTCAATCTCGGCACGACATGAGCCTGCTTCTTTGCAACCCCTTCCGGGCAGAAGTACAATCACCCGACTCATTCCTTCTCCGCTGGCACAACGAGATCCCTGATGAGTTCCGCCGAGATGACCTCACATGACACGGACCCGAACACGCCGACGGCAATCCGTCACACCCGCGTGTTCCTCAACTCGCGCCGCGAAGCCATCGTGATCTTCGGATCCTGGTTCGTCGCTTTGTGCTGGAGCGTTCCCTACTGCTACATCTACGGGTACGGCCACCAGGTCGACCCCGAAACGTTCAGCACCACGATGGGCATCCCCAGCTGGCTCTTCGGCGGCATCCTGCTGCCGTGGATCGTCGCCGACGTGTTCACCACCTGGGTCTGCTTCTTCTTCATGCAGGACGACGAACTGAGCCACGCGAGTGACGAGGATACTCACGAGGCGGCGGAAATGGTTGCAACCGAAGGAGGTGGAGCATGATCGGGCTTCACGTGAATCTGTTGGCCGCGGGCGATTCGGGCAACGCGGTGCTGTGGACGTTCCTGATCTACATGGTCGGCGTGTTCATAATCGCCGGCCTCTCGAACCGGTTGCTGAAGAACCGGGACTTCCTGAGCGAGTACTTCCTGGGCAGCCGCGGGCTGGGGGTCTGGGCGTTTGCCCTGACACTGGCCGCCACCAGCTCCTCGGGCGGCAGCTTCATGGGCTTCCCCAGCAAGATCTACACTCATGGCTGGAGCCTGGGTCTGTGGATCGGCAGCTACATGGTGGTCCCGATCTGCGTGATGGGGATCTTGGGCAAGCGGATCAACGAGGTGGCTCGGACGGCCGAGGCGATCACGATTCCCGACGTGCTCCGAGACCGATTCCGCAGCGTCGCCTTCGGCCTGGTCTCGGTCTCGCTGATCGTCTTCTTCATGACCTTCAACCTGATCGCGCAGTTCAAGGGTGGCAGCACCATCCTGAAAACCCTGCTGGGCCCAATCGACGCCTTCACCTCCTCGGCTGCCAGCCTGCCCGACTGGATCGGAGCGATGTGCAATCAGGGCAACGAGTACCTGGTGTGCCTGGTCGTCTTCGGTGTCGCCGTGATCGTCTATACGACCTACGGCGGCTTCCACGCGGTGGTCTGGACCGACGTGATGCAGGGCGTGGTGATGGTCGTCGGCGTTTTGATCATGCTGCCGCTGGCGATCATGCAGGCCGGAGAAGTCGCCAAGACCGACAAGGGGGCGGGGCTCGAACAGGTCACCCGGGCCATGGCCAGGATGGTGCCTCCGCGGAAGGGGACCGCGACGATCACCGCCGTCAACACCGACCAGCCGGTCGTCGTGCCGTCGGGATCGTGGATCTTCCTGGGAACCGGTGAGAACCAGAGATTGCTGAAGATCAAGAGCCGGTATGACCTGACGGCCAGCGAACCGAGCGCCACCGAGGCGGAGGTCTGGGAGATCGTCACTCCGGCAGACATCGTGCAGGTACGGCGGCGACTCGAGTCGGGCAGCGAAAGGAGTAACGTCACCGGAGTTGTGACGATTTCCGATGAGGACCTGAAGGACTATGCCTACGGGGCCAAGCCCGAACAGGCCGGGTCGTACGTCACGGGCCCCGGCCCCGAGCGGGAAAAGGACCACGGGTTCCTGCCGCTGTCGCTGGCCATCTCGTTCTTCTTCATGTGGGCGATTTCCGGCACAGGCCAACCCAGCAACATGGTCCGGCTGATGGCCTTCAAGGACACCATCACCCTCAGGCGGTCGATCTTCACCGTCGCGATCTACTACTCGGCCATCTACTTCCCACTGGTGATCATCTTCTGCTGTGCCCGGGTGCTGATGCCCGGGATGGAGTCCGAGCCCGACCGGATCATGCCTCAGATGGCCGTCGAGTTGACTCAGAACATCGGCATGGGCTGGTTGGCCGGGCTGCTGATCGCGGCGCCGTTTGCCGCTGTGATGTCCACGGTCGACAGCTTCCTGCTGATGATCTCCTCGGCCCTGGTCCGCGACATCTACCAGAGAAACATCAATCCCGACGCCGAGGAGAAGAAGATCAAGATGCTCAGCTACGTGATCACCATGGTCGCCGGGCTGGGGGCGCTCTTTGGAGCGATGAATCCGCCGGAGTTCCTGCAGGATATCATTGTCTACACAGGCAGCGGGCTGGCCGCCTGTTTCCTGGCGGCGGTCGTCTACGCGCTCTACTGGCCCCGCTCGAACTCACAAGGCTGCATCGCCGCGATGACCTCCGGCTTCGCCGCCCACCTGTCGCTGTACCTGATCGGTTTCTTCCAGGGCCACGGCGGGTTCTCACCCTACCGTCCCCTGGGCATAGACCCGATCCTCGTCGGCCTCGCGGCCTCGTTCATCATCGGCTTCGTCGTGACGCTGAAGACTCCACCGCCGCCCAGGGACCTGGTCGAGAAGTACTTCCACGAGGCGAGTTGACCGTGACCAGGGACTGGCTCTGCAGCCGCAGGCGAAAGTGTCTGTCCCCCGTTCTACAATCGACCCACACCGAGAAAGGGACAGGCACCGCCGCCAAGGGCGGCTGAGCCAGTCCCCGACCACCCACCATGAAATTCATCGACGCCCACTCGCACATCTGGACCCCCGACACCAAGGCCTACCCGTTGGGACCCGGCTACCGGCGATTCAGCATGAAGCCGCCCAGCTTCACCGTCGCCGAGCTGCAGGCCAACATGAAGCAGGTCGGAGTCAACCGGGTCGTGCTGATCCAGATGTCCTTCTACGGATTCGACAACAGCTACATGCTCGACTCGATCCGAAAGCACCCCAAAACCTTCAGCGGCGTGGCGGTGATCGACCAGGACAAGCCGCGGGTCGACCTGGAGATGAGGAAGATGAAGGGGCAGGGGGTCCGCGGGTTCCGCATCTACCCCAAGAACCAGGGAATCCAGCAGTGGCTCGACGACCCGGCCATGCACGCGATGTGGAAGACCGGCGCCGACGAGGACCTGGCGATGTGCTGCCTGATCGACGCCGACGCGCTGCCGGCCATCGATCGCATGTGCCGCCGCTACCCCAAGACCACCGTCGTGATCGATCACTTCTCGCGGATCGGCGAGAGTGGTGAGATCAAGCCGGCCGAGGTCAAGGCGCTGACCGACCTGGCCCGCCACAAGAACGTCTACGTCAAGATCTCGGCCTACTACGCCCTGGGCAAGAAGAAGCCCCCCTACCACGACCTCGCCCCGATGATCAGGCAGATGCTCGATGCCTACGGCCGCAAGCGACTGATGTGGGCCTCCGATGCCCCCTTCCAGGTCGTCGGCGGACACACCTACAAGGACTCGATCGTCCTGATCAAGTCCGGCCTCGACTACCTCGATGATGACGACCGCAACTGGTTGTTGAGAAAAACGGCCGAGCGGGTCTTCTTCTAGGATCCCAATCCTCGAGGCCTACTGCATGACGACCACTCCCACCATCAACGACGCCTCGGGCATCATCTCCCCGGCCATGGTCGTCTTCCGCGACCGGCTGCTGGCCAACATCGATGCGATGATCCGGATCGCCGGCGACCCGTCGCGGCTGCGGCCTCACTGCAAGACGCACAAGACTCGCGAGGTGGTGGAGTTGCAGATCGAGCGGGGCATCACCCGGCACAAGTGTGCGACGTTTGCCGAAGCCCAGATGCTGGTCGAGGCGGGTGTGGCTGACATCTGCCTGGCCTACAACCTGGTCGGCCCCAACATCGACCGTGCCGTCACCTTCCGCACCACCTATCCCGACGTCGTCTTCTCGGCCACCGCCGACCACGCCGACCCGATCCGCGAACTGGGTGCCGCGATGTCGGCTGCCGGAACCGACATCGGGTTGCTGCTGGATATCGACACGGGCCAGCACCGCACCGGGGTCTGTGTGGGAGACAAGGCGGAGGGGCTGTACCGGTTGATCGCCGAGACCGACGGGGTCACTCCGGCCGGGTTCCATGTCTACGACGGCCACCAGCACCAGGAGGACCGGGACGAGCGTCGCGAGGCGGTGGATCGCGAGTTCAACCGGGTGGTGAGTTTCCGGGACCAACTGGTGGCCCAGGGGCTGGATGTGCCCTGCATGGTCGCCGGTGGCACGGCGTCGTTCCCGATCTATGCCGAGAAGTCCGACCCCACGATCCAGCTCAGCCCCGGCACCTGCGTCTACAACGACGGCGGCTACGGCAGCTATTTCCCGGACATGGTCTTCCCCCCGGCCGCGGCGGTGCTGACCCGGGTGGTCAGTCGACCCACCGACGACCGCGTTACGCTCGATTTGGGCTATAAGGCCGTCGCCAGTGATCCGCCGATGGGCACGCGGGTCTTCTTTCCCGACCTGCCCGACGCCAAGCAGGTGCTGCAGAACGAAGAGCACCTGGTGCTGCAGACGGAGAGGGCCGGCGAGTACTCGCCCGGCGACGTGTTGCTGGGGATCCCCTGGCACGTCTGCCCCACGTCGGCCCTGCACCGGCAGGTGTTTGTGATCGACGGAGGCGAACTGGTCGATCGCTGGGACGTGGCCAGCCGCGACCGGTGGATCACGATCTGAGATGAACACGACCGACGCGTCGCGACTTTCGACCGGACTCCCGGCTCTGGACGGCCTGCTGGGAGGCGGACTGCTGAAGGGGTCGCTGAGTGTGGTTGTCGGAGCCACCGGCATCGGCAAGACACAGCTCGGGCTGGCATTTGCCAACGCGGGGCTCGACCAGGAAGGGCAGCGTGGAGTGCTGTTCGACATGGCCTCTCGAGGCGATTCGCAGAACCATGCCGAGTACGCCAGAAGTCTGTTCGACTGGACGCTGACCGAGAAACCTGCCGAAGCGGCCGCGTTGCCTGAACACGTTTGGGAGATCGAGCAGGCCCGGTTCGACTACACGCACATCTTCCGGCAAAGTGGCCGACGGGTGACCAAGAGTGATCTCGAGCCGGACGACTGGAAGGAGTGGAAGGTCGAACTGTCACGAAAGCTGCAGCGGGCAATCGCCTTCTTCTACGGCAATTTCGCTCACGGTGTGCGTCGCTGCGTGATCGACGGAGTCGAACCGACCGATCGGGCCAGCGACAGCTGGCAGCTGGACCTCTTCGAATACGTCTACCACCAGATCCTCCGCAAGGACCACGACTGGGTGGCCCGGGACCTGTTCCGCGAGCGGTTCCGCAAGAACGCCGAGCGGGTCGAGCAGCACGCCTGGGACCAGTCGGACGTCGGTTGCCTGCTGCTGTACACGGCGCACGAGGTGATGCTCGACGATTTGCTCGAGCGGCCGATCGAGAGTGGCGACCTCCTGAGCAACGCCAACACGGTGATCCTGATGGGCAAGACCCGCGACGGCAACAGCATGGGCCGAGCGCTCCACATCGCCAAACACCGCGGCAGCGCCTGTGACGAACGGATCGTCCCCTACACAATTGACGAGCACGGCCTACAGCTGCAATGACCCAACCATTTGGGGTCAGAGCTTGAATAGTGAATAGTGGCGCTCGTGCCCGCATTCCAGGCGGACTGGGTAAGCCACTATTCACTATTCAAGCTCTGACCCCAATTTCGGAGGGGGGCTCAGGATTCCAGGCCCAGCACTTCGCGGAGCAGCACGGTGGCGTAGACGCCCGAGGGAAGCGTGACCTTCAGCTTCACGCCTCCGGTGGCCGGTTCGGTCTCCAGGTCCTCGGCAGTGACCATCATCCGGCGGCGGGTGCCATGAGCCACCCGTGAGAACTCGGCGAACTGCTCCTCGGTCAACTCCCACCTCGCCAATCCCGCTTCATCCCACTTCGCCGCGTCGCCCTCGGCCCGCCGCATCTTCGGACCATGCATCGGACCGGTCAAAGCCACCTCACCCGCCTCCAGCCGCGACTGGTCCACCTCGACATTCTCGCAGACAAACATCCCTCCCGATTCAGTCTTCTGCAGCACGTCGCCGACGGTCACCGTCGTGATCCTGCCGTCGGTGATCCGGTTGCCCAGCACGCTGTTGAAGACCATCGACTGGGCGGCCGAGATGCACAGGCGGATCAGGAAGCGACGCCGTTGGCGAGGGATCTGGTTGGTGCGGAGCTGTCCCTTGAGCAGATCGAAGCCCTGGGTAGCCGTCTGGCCGCCGTGACCGAAACGTTGTGGACCGAAGTAATTGGGGAATCCGCCGACGGAGACCCGCGCTGCCGACTCGTAGACGCTCTCACGCAACGGCTTGGCAATGCCCCGCACATGGATCTCGAACCGGTTCGCCACCAGGTGACCCGTCTTCAACTTGTTGCGGTGACGCGCCGACTTCAGAACCTGTACCGCGGAGGTCTCAACCCGCTCGAGCCTCGACTCGGCCGAGGCCGGGACTGAGACCCACTGGCGGGTGATCGCCCGGCGATCCTTCATGCCTGCGGCCCCGATGTCTCGGGTCGGGATCTTCAGCGTGGTCGAGAGGTGCTGCAGCAGACCCTCGGCCGAGATGTCTCGCTTCTGGATCCACAGGAACAGGTGCTCGCCCTCGCCGCAGGGTTCGTACGCCGCCACCTCCTCGACCACGAAATCCTCGGGGTCACGCTTGATCACCGCGTCGATCGACGGCGCGTCGGCGTTCAGGCGGGGGAGATAAGGCCAAATTTGCATGGTGGATATTGGGGTCGCAGGTAGCGGCCCTAGGAAGGGGTCAGGCCCCCCACTACGGGTGGGGCGTCTGACCCCGGCGGGAGGATCCGGTAGGGCAACTCCTCGCCGGCCAGCCCCGCTTCGAGGTTTTCGATCGACATGTTCATCATCATCTCGCGGGCCCGGTTCGATGCACTGCCCAGGTGTGGCAGGATGATCACGTTCTCGACACCCAGCAACGGATGGTCTCGCGGCAATGGCTCGGGATCGGTCACGTCCAGGGCTGCCCCACGGATCTGACCGGTCGTCAAAGCGGTATGCAACGCGTCGGTCTGGACCACCGGCCCGCGGGCCATGTTCACCAGGAACGCCGACGTCTTCATCGTCTCGAATTCGGCCGGACCGATCATCCCGGTCGTCTCGTCCGACAGCGGGCAGTTGAGAGTCACGAAATCGCTGGCCGCCAACAGCTCGTCCCGAGTCGCGTACTGCACTCCTAGTTCAGCCTCAGCCACCTCGTCCCTGTTGCGGTTGTGATAGAGCACGGTCATGTCGAACCCGGCGGCCCGGCGCGCCACCTCCTTGCCGATCCGACCCATGCCGATGATCCCCAGCGTGCTGCCGGTGATCTCCTGGCCGATCAGGATCGACGGATCGTAATGCAGAAACTCGGAGCTGCGTGCGAAGAGGTCACCGATCCGCAGGTTGCGGCCAACGGCCATCACCAGTGCCATCGTCATGTCGGCGGTCGCCGCGTCCAGGCAGCCGGGCGTGTTGCCGACCGGGATGTCCCGTTCCCGGGCCGCCACCAGGTCGATGTGGTCCACTCCAACGCCGTGATTGCTGATCACGACCAGGTTCGCCATCCGGTCCATCAACTCACCGTCGGCCAATGGATGAGCGTAACTGATGATCGCAACCGAGCGAGCCAACGCGTCGGATCCCTGCGACGGGTCCCAGTCGAGCACCTCGTACCGATCGCCCAACGCCTCGTGGAAGATCTCCGGAAGCCCATCGGCCATGATTGGAATGCGGTCGGTCACCGTCGCTTCTCTCGTGTTGCCGGCGTGTTGCCGGCCCGTTTCCGGATGGTTGCGGCCCGATTGAGCTGGCGTGACAGCCGGCGGGCGGGTCGCCATCATAGCCGACGATGACCAACAAGACGATTACGCTCGAAGAGCCCGGACGGTTCGTCCTGGGCGAGACAGACGCCCCGTCTGGGCCAGGGCCAGGTGACGTACTGGTCGCTGTACGACGAATCGGAATCTGCGGCACCGACCTGCACGCCTTCCGTGGCCAGCAACCCTACTTCAGCTACCCCCGCGTGCTGGGGCACGAGCTGGGGGTCGAGGTGCTGGAGCTTGGCGAGGGGGCCGAGGGTGTTTCGGTGGGAGACCGGTGTGCGGTCGAACCGTATCTCAACTGTGGCCGGTGTCGCCCCTGCCTGGCCGGGCGGACCAATTGCTGCAGTAAGCTGCAGGTGCTGGGAGTCCACATCGACGGAGGCATGCGGCAGACGATCACGGTGCCCGCCAACAAGCTGCACAAAAGCGACTGCCTGAGACTCGAACAACTCGCGCTGGTCGAAACACTCGGCATCGGTGCTCACGCGGTGGACCGCAGCAAAGTGGTCGACGGTGAGGACGTGCTGGTGATCGGTGCCGGCCCGATCGGGCTGGCCGTCACCCAGTTCGCCCAGATCGCCGGTGGCCAGGTCACGGTGCTCGACATCAACCGCCGCCGACTCGCCTTCTGCCGCGACCTGTTCGGAGTCCCCCGGACCATCGTCTCGGGTGAAGACGGTGCCGAGCCGATCGATCAGGTGCGTGAGGCGTTTGGGGGCGAGTTGCCGACGGTGGTGTTCGACGCGACGGGGTTCCCGCCATCGATGAACGCGGCATTCGAGTTGACCGGCAGCGGGGGCCGGCTGACGATGGTCAGCCTGGTGCAGGGCGATATCTCGTTCAACGACCCCGAGTTCCACCGCAAGGAACTCACCGTACTGGCCACCCGCAATTCGACCGCCACGGACTTCCGCCGCATCATCTCGCTGATCGAATCGGGCACCGCCGACACGACCCCCTGGATCAGCCACCGGACGGACTTCGACGAGATGATCGGTGAGTTCCCGAACTGGCTCGACCCCGAGTTCGGGGTGATCAAGGCCATGGTCGAGCTCGAGTAGCTCAGCCGCTGCTCAACTCGACCGCCGGCGTGTAGGCCAATTTCGCCAAGTGCGGCGTCTCGATCCGCTTGCCTCCCGCCGCGCGAGAATCGTGCAGCGCGTCGAGCACTCCGGTGACCAGCAACGTCCGCTCGACCGGATAACTCGGCTTCTCGCTGCGGAACATCACCTCGATATGGTTGCAGAGGAAGCTGAAGTGGTCCCGCTGCGGCTTGGGCAGCACGGCACAGGTCCCCACCGGTTTCTCACGGCCACGGACTTTCGCGGCGAAGGTGAACTCCGACGTCAACCCGGTCGGCCCGGTGCAGACGGCTGCGACGAACCCGTCGCTGTACTCGACCCGGAACACGATCGCCCGTTTGAGGCGATCCATCGAGAACGGCCGGCGGCGGTTTTTGGGAGCCGCCGCGATCGAGGTGGCGACCAGTTCGACCGGCCACTTGCCGGCTTTGGCGGCGGCGACCGCCGCGGGGCGTTTGACCAGCGGCACCCCGTACCGCGCCGCCATGCCGCGGCCGATGTCGGTCTCGTGAAACTGCTCGACGTACAGCCTGACCACGCGGCAGTGGGGATTGTGGATCCGGCCCACCGCCCCATAACCCTCGATGAACTTCGTGATGATGTCGTCGGCGTGCGAGTACTTGTGGTAGGTGGTGGTGATCGCCGCGATCCGCCGCGGCCGACCCTTGGGCGGTCCCAGGGCGTCGGTGGGCAGAACGATCCGCGGTGCCCCGGCAGCGACTGGCTCCGGCCGACACCACCCCCCTCGGCCGCCGACAACGTCGAAGCCAACAACCCGACCGAGGCAGCCGACGTCGACATCTCGAGAAACCGGCGACGTGAGACTCGCATGACTCGTTGGCAGGGACTCCTGCCGGGCTGGTTGGCTGGCAATCAGAGGATTACGTAATGTGTGCCCCGATCGCTTCGGTGTAGACGGCATACAGCGACTGGCTGCCGGTCATGAACAGCCGGTTCCGCTTGGTGCCGCCGAAGCAGACGTTCGAGCAGATCTCGGGCAACAGGATCTGTCCGATCCGGGTCCCATCGGGCGCGAAGATGTGGACTCCGTCGTAACCGGCACCGACCCAGCCGGCACTGGCCCAGATGTTGCCGTCGCGGTCGGCTCGGATCCCGTCGGCGAACCCGGCCTGCTGCTTGCCATCAATCTCCAACGCCATCGACGTGAACTCGCGGCCGTTCTTGATCCTCTTGCCGTTATCGATGTCCCAGACCTTGATGTTCTTCGGTGCTTCGGGGTAGTGACTGGCACCGGTGTCGGCGACGTAGAGCTTCTTGTAATCGGGCGAGAAGCACAGGCCGTTGGGCTTGAAGATCTCGTCGGTCAGCTTCGTCACCTTGCCGCTGTTGGCATCGATCCGGTAGACGGCTTCCTTTTGAAGAGGCTGCACGCTTTTGGTGTCGGCCTTGTGGCCCTCGTAGTTCATCAGGCTCCCGTAGCCGGGGTCGGTGAACCAGATGGCCCCGTCGTCAGGATGCACGATCGCGTCGTTGGGGGCGTTGAGCTCCTTGCCGTTGACCATGTGAGCCAGCACGGTGATCGTACCGTCGTACTCGTAACGGACCACTCGGCGGTTGCCGTGCTCGCAGGCGATCTGCCGACCTGAAAAATCGAAGGTGTTGCCGTTGGAATTGCCCGAGGGGTGTCGGAACGTGCTGACGTGGCCGTCCTCCTCCAGGTACCTCATCTGCACGTTGTTGGGAATGTCGCTCCAAAGCAGGTAGCGGCCGACTCCGTTCCACGCCGGACCCTCGGCCCAGAGCATGTCCTTGCTGTGGTAGACCCGCCGGATGGCCGAGTTGCCCAGCTTGTACTTCTTGAACCGATCGTCGAGCACGATGATGTCGGGATCGGGGTAACGAATCGGCTGGGCGTTGGCGCCGTAACGACTGCGGCCCTTGGGCGAGGCGGCCTTTTTCTGATTATCCTGGCCCGAGGCCACATGGGCCCCGATGGCGATCGCCGCGGCGGCACCCAGGAAGTCGCGGCGGGCCAGGCCCGAGTTGTTCTGTTTTTCATGATTTGACTGATCTGCGTGATCTATCTGAAGCGTGCTGGTCGTCATCGCTGGAGTCCTCGTGGTGTGGGTCACTGTGTTCAGGTGGGTTATCTCGTTGAGTCTCACTGTGCCTGATCGATCGCGAGCATGCGGACGCAGACCGGTGAAGGGACCTGGATCACCGAACCGGTCTCGGCCAGCTTGCCCGTCTTGCGGTCGATCTTCAGCACATGGATCGTGCCCGACCCCTGGTTTTCTGCCAGCAGGAAGCGGCCCGAAGGATCCAGCCCGAAGTTACGGGGCGTCTTGCCGCCGGTACTGGTATTGCCGACGTAGGTCAGCTTGCCGGTCTTGCGATCGATCCGGTAGCTGACGATCGTGTTGTGGCCTCGGTTGGAACCGAACAGGAACCGACCTCTCACTCCGACCCGCACCTCCGCGGTGCTCATTCCCTTGCCCGGTTTTTCACCCGGAGGCAATGTCGAAATGGTCTGGATCTCCTTGAAGGTCCCGGCCTTGCTGTTCCATGAGAATGCGGTGACGGTCAGGTTGATCTCGTTGATCACGTAGCCGAACCGGCCATTGGGGTGAAAGGAAAAGTGCCGCGGACCGGCTCCCGCGACCACCTTCGGCCCGGCCGGCTTGTTGGCCAGCAGGGTGCCCTTGGCCGGGTCGAACCGGTAGACCAGCACCTGGTCCATGCCCAGGTCGGCGGCAACGGCGAATCGACCCGAGGGGTCGATGTTGATCGAGTGAGCATGCGGGGTGGCCTGGCGTGGCTTGAGCAGGCCTGAACCGGTGTGCTGCACGAATGACGATGACGGGCCCAGGCAACCGTCGTCGAGAATCGAATAGCCGATCACGCTGCCGCCGGTGTAGTTGGCCACCAGCACCGTCTTGCCGGAACTGTCGATGACCAGGTGGCAGGGGTGAGCACCCCGGGTGGGCTGCTGGTTCATCAGCTTCAAGTGGCCGGTCTTCGAATCGATCTCGAAGGAACTGATGCCTCCGCTGTTCTTCAGGCCGTCCCACTCGGCGGTCTCGTTGACCGCCAGGACGTGCTTGCCGCCGGGGTGAATCGCCAGGAACGACGGATCGGGAGTCTTGGCCGCCAGGCTGACCTTGCCCGCCTTGCCCGTGCGGGTGTCGAAGGAGAACTGGTAGATGCCCTGGCTGTCGCCCTTGGTGTAGGTGCCGACGTAAACGCGCACGGTTCGCGAGGCTCTCTTCTTCCTGGTGGTTGTCTTGTCGGCTGCTGCGGCTGCTGCGGCTGCTGCGGTGGCTGCGGTGGGGGACGAGGCCAGGGTGAGAGCCAGTGCCAGGAGCACGGCCAGGCACCGGGCCGGGTTCGACGGGAGACTGGTCATGGTCTGTTCCTTGGTCTGTCGATGGCCTGGATGCTCCCCGTCCATGCTGTGAAGGGGGATCGATGATTGTCGGAGAACACTCTGCGATTCTCAAGCAGCCCGGCCGTGCAGTACAATTCTTTAGCGTGAAAGCGTGAAATGCGGCATCTCCGATGTCCCCGGCATCCAGGGAATCCGACCCATGTTCTCTCGATCGATGACTCATCTGCTGTTATCCACGGGCATTGTGTTGGCGGCTCTGTGTGGTGCGGGCAGCTCGACGGCCGCCGCCCAGGACCGCGATTCGGCCATCGGGTTCCAGTTCCCCAGGAACGCCGCCTCGTGGGTCAACTCGCAACCGTTCACCCGCGAGCAGCTCGCCGGCAAGTGTGCGGTGATGGTGTTCTTCGAGGAGGGGTGACCCAAGTGTTCGGGCATGTGGCCCGATTTGCAGGCGGTCGCCCGCAAGTTCCAGGACAAGCCGGTTTTGTTCCTCGCGGTCAACTCGGGCACACCCCGTCCGCAGCTGCAGTCCTACCTCCGCAAGAACAAGGTCCGCTGGCCGGCGATCGCCGACACCGACCGGTCGTTCGAGCGAAGTTGCGGGGTACCGACGATCAGCCTGCGGAACATCTACCAGGTCCGGATCATGAAGCCCGACGGCACGCTGGTCGCGACCAGCCCGATTCGGATGGAACAGACGCTGGCAGGTGTGGTGGGAGCGGCGAAGTGGAACGTCGACCCCAAGGGGATCCCTGTGAGCCTGAAGTCGGCGTGGGTCAACGTCGAGTTCGGTAAATTCGCTTTGGCGGCATCGACCCTGAAAAAAGCGGGCAACTCGCGGAAGCCTGAAATCAAGCAGGGTGCCCGGAAGCTGCTCGATTACGTCGGCAAGAAGATGAAGAAGCAGATCGAAGCTGCGAAGAAGGCCGAGGCGGACGGGAAGGTGTGGGTCGCCTTCCGCGGCTACTCAGACGCCGCAGTCCGCTACAAGGGTTACGAACTGCCCAGGGACATCACCGCCACGATCAAGAAGCTGCAGGCCAGTCCGGATGTCAAGCAGGAAGTGACGGCCCTGAGAATCCTGGCGGCGGCCAAGAGGAAGCTGTACGGCAAGACGGTCTCGTCGCGGAAGAGCGGGTTCCGGTCCCTGGAGCGGCTGGCCGAGCAGCAGGCCGAGACACAGGCAGGCCGGGAGGCTCAGCGACTGATCGATTCGCTGAACAGACGCTAGCCGATTCCGGCTGAGGGTTGGCGGGCGTTGGTTGGCTGATGAACCCAACGGGACGCCAACCGACCACGCACCCTGCCGTCTCGATCATCCACCCAGCCCGCCTCCGGCGGGCGGCACGCCTTAGCCCGGGGTTGGCACCCTCGTTGTACTACACAAGAGTCCCGGGGTTTCCACCCCGGGACCCAAACACGCGCCCCCTCCCCTACACACCTCCCATCCCCCCTCACAACCGAGGCCGCGCCAAGGGCAGGGGCTCGGTGGATGATCCAGATGCGAATCGGCCCCGATCCTCGCCTATCTCTCTATCCTATCGCCACTCGGCGGGCCAGCTGCTGGTGTGCCAGCCGCTGCGGATTCTCCATTCGCGGAGCTCATCGAGCAGCACACTCCTGGGCCCGGCCGCCTCGGGATCATCCCACCGGTTGATCACCTCGGCCGGATCCGTCTCCAGGTCAAACAACTGCCCCCACGTCTCGTCCAGAAAATGGACCAGCTTCCAACGGCTGTCGCGGACCATCGTCACGAACTCGGCACCCTGCAGAATGCCATCCTTGCCATGCTCGGCGTAGACGAAGGGCCGAGGCGTCCAGTCGCGACCCTCGAGTGCCGCGCCAAGCGAGATCGCTTCGAGTGATGCAGCGGGTTCCAGGCCAGCCAGTTCAAGCATCGCGGGGCCGACGTCCATGTGCTGGCACAACCCGTCGATTTCGACTCCCGCCGGGTAACGACCCGGTGCCCACGCGATCAGAGGCACCCGCAGGATCAGGTCGTACATCGTCCACTTCTGGCTGTGGCCATGATCGGTCAGGCAGTCGCCGTGGTCACTGGTGAAGAAGACTACGGCGTTCTCGAGATAGCCTTTCGAGTCGAGTGCCTGCAGGATCTCGCCGACCTTCTCATCGATCATCGTGACGTTGGCCAGGTAATGAGCCCGCTGGCGGTGACGCTGCGCGGTGGTGGGGTCCAGCAGGTGGATCACCGAGTCGTGGTCGACCTCCGAATTGTGCCGCCGCATTTCCTGAAACGGGGGAGGCTGAGAGGCCAGTTCTGCCTCGGTCACCTCCATCAACGGCAGGTCCTTCTCGAGATACGGCTCGAGAAACCTGAGCGTGGGGTCATAGGGTGGATGCGGGCCGGGGAACCCGATCTGCAGGAACAGCGGCTGCTCGGAAACGGGTTTCGAGTCGATCCACCAAGTGGCCAGGTCGCCGACAAACATGTCCGACTGCATGTCCTCGGGCAGCTCCCACTCGAACGCACCCAGGCACTCGGCGTAGTCGGCCCTCTGGCGGTAGAGTTCCCGTTGCTGCTTGACCAGCCCGCGAGCGTGCAGCGCCTTGTCCCACTCGTCGTAGTAGTACCGTTCTTCGAGGAACCGGTCCTTGTTCTCCACGACAAAGCGTTCGTGGAATCCGAGCGGAGTGTGGTAGGGGTAGGAGTGCATCTTGCCGATGTTGACGCACCGGTATCCCGATTCGGCAAGATCCTCGATCCAGCTCCGCTTCCAGCTGTCGGCGTTCTTGAGGATCCCGGTGGTGTGGGGGAAGTAGCCGGTAAAGAGGCTGGCTCGGGCGGGAGCACACGAGGGTGCGGTGATGTGGCAGTTGCTGAAGCTGACCCCTTCGCGGACCAGCCGATCCAGGTGAGGGGTCTCCATGTAGTCGTATCCCAGCGCGGAGATGGTGTCGTACCGCTGCTGGTCGGTGATGATGAAGATGATGTGCGGGCGCAAGTCGGTCATCAGCAGGCTCTCCAGGGGACCGGTTCATTCTGGCAGTTGACCAGTGAACTGTCATTGGACGCGCCCGCCCTAGAACCGAAACCCCAGCCCCAACCCCAAGGCGTGACCGCTCTGGGAAATCGGTGCTTCGCCCGAGAGTTCCAGGAACCACGTATCGTCGAGCCAGGTATCGATCCGCCCGCCGATCCGGGTCCCTTCCCCGAAGATCCCGTTGTCGAAGTACTTGATATAGGGCGACGCGGCAACCGAGGCGGTGGGTCGCCACTCGATGCCGCCGCCGGCAACCCAGCCGAGTTCTTCCTCGTCAAAGACAACGCTGCTCGACGTGTCGCGGTAGTCGACGTCGAGGAGGAGGTACTGTGCGGCGACAAAGATGTAGGGGTCGAGCACCTCGTCGGGTCTCGAGTGGCCGGTCAGCCCGACGCCGAAGTACTGGCCGCCGACGCTCATCTCGTAGGGGCCAAAGACGGCATCGACCGCTTCACCCGACGCTTTGCGATTGCCCAGGAACCCCTGCAGGTCGAGTGTCTTGGAGATTGGCAGGTTGAAGTCGACGCTGAGCGCCAGCATGAAATCGTCAATCTCCTCGATCGCCGGATTCCCGGTTTGCAGCCAAGACATCGAGACACGGGTGTAGCGGGTCCCGAGCAGTTCGGATGACGGCTCACCGGGACCCGGTTTGTAGCCTCGCGGCAACTGGCAACCGGCCGTGACCACGACCAGGCCACCCAGGCACATGACCCACACGATTCGACCGCGTTTCCACTGCACCGGTTGCATCCTCGAATCTCACACGGAGCCGGTTTGTAGCTGACGAGGACCACGGCATGTAGGCGAATCTGCCCGAATCCAGATCCAAGGACGGCCCGGCCGCGCGACTGAGCTACATGTCTCGTTCAGGAAAACCAGCACTGGCCGTGACGAGTCTCTAGTTGCCCGATGGAGCTGGCCTGCGACTGACGGCCAACTGGAGATTGGTCTGTGCTGGGGCGTAGTCCGGTACGAGTTCCAATGCTGCTGTGTAGTCCGCCGAGGCACTCGCAAAGTCAGCCAGGCGGAAGTGAGCATTTCCGCGATTGAAGAGTGCCTCGCGGTCCGTAGGACTCAGGGCAATCGCTGAGGAAAACTCGCGGACTGCCGTGTGAAAGTCCCCTGATTCCAAGAATCGGACACCGGAATTGTAGTGCTGGCTGGCCAACCTGGCGATCGCTGGATCCCGGGAACGGCTGGCGATGGCGGAGACTGGTAGCAGCGTTTCCTGCCCGTACTGCTTCGTCGCGGCCTGGTAGAGGTGACGTGTTCTTGGAATCAATGCGGCCAGATCCGCGATCCTGGTTTCATGGGACGGATGCGTGGACAGGAAGGGGTGGTTGCCGTTTTCGGATCCGCGGGCAGACATCCGCTGCCACATAGCGACCGCCGCGATGGGGTCGTATCCCGCTCGCGCCATCAACTCCATGCCGATCGCGTCAGCTTCAGTTTCTTGAGCGCGACTGTGAGGCAATCGGACGCCATACTCGGCCATTGCCCGATAACCGAGGCCGAACGCGAGTTGACTTTGAACGCCTCGAGTCTTGGCGTACTCGTCGACGAGAACCCTTCCGAGATTCCGCAGTTTGTCTTGAGTGCGATCCTCACCCCCGTGTCGAGCCAGGGCATGTGCGACCTCGTGAGCCAGCAGGACTGCCAGGCCGCCTTCAGTTTGGCAAACGGGAAGAATGCCCTCGAAGACCAGGATCTTCCCGCCTGGCAAGCAGAATGCGTTCAATTGGTCGTCCGCGACCACTTGGAATTCCCACTTGTAGAGTGGGACATCAGCGGCGGCGGCAATTCGCCAACCAACTCGCTCGACCACCTCTCGGATCTTCTCGTCCCGGGAAGGTGGGTAGGTCTTCAGGAGTTCACGGTACGCACGCTCACCTGCAGCGATTTCAGCATGCTCCGAGCCCATCAACAGTTGTGTCCGGCCCGTCACCGGCACTGTTCGACACGCAGCAGTCAAACCAGTCATCACTGCCACGAGCACCACGAGAACGGGTGCCCTGTCGACGGCAGATCCCGACGCAGAACCACTTGCGGGCATGAGATCAGAACTGCAGACCGGCACCGCAGCCGAGCATGCGTGTTCCATCACCGAGTGACTGATTGGCTTCGAGGAAGAACATCAGTGTTTCACCCCCCCAGATGTTGAGCATGGGACCGATCGACGCCCCGCCGTTCCCATACTCATCCTCGTCGGTGTAGCTCAAGTAGGGGCTGATCGACGCGTGCTTGTTCAGTTCACACTGCACACCTGCTCCAACGTTGTAGCCAACCATGCTCTCGCTGGCGTGACTGTTGAATTCACCGCTGTAACCGCTCGAAGATGCCTCGAAATCCAAGTCCACGTACATCAGATTGCCAAATACATACGGATCAACCGCATTGTTTGGCTGAAAGTGGCCGACCAGCCCGGCACTAACACCGACTGCCGTGAAGTCGAGGTCCACCGTGTCCAATCCATCCGTAATCGACGTCCCCATCCCCCCTGAGCCAAGGCTCATTCGCAAGTCGACGAACTCACTCAGGGGCGCATTGACCATCAGCGACACGCCGGCGGCATTTCCGAACACTTCTCGCAGGTCTTCATCTCCAGGACGTACTGTTCGTCCTGCAAGTGCAACAAACGGCTTGCCCAGGATCCCCGAACGACCCGAAGACCGCCGCTGAGGTGACTCACCCTGAAACTGCCGCGGTTGCCTTGAGTCCGCTGCTGGAATCAGGACTTCAGTGGGTGTCGTTCGATAGGTGGCATTGGGTGCCATCTGAGCCCCGTCCGATGTCAGAGAAGCCGTCGCGGCAACCGACGACCCAGTCGTGAAACCTGGCGACTCAGCCGATTGAGCCCGAATCTGCCGCCCGGCAAGTGAATCCGATACAGACCCTCGTCCCTGCACCAGAGATTGGGAACTTTGGCAGCCAGTCCCAGCCAGTATCATCAGTGACGAAAGGAGTCCAGCGCACCATTCCCACGACGCCATTACACTTCCTCGAATTACCAATGTGAAAAAAGGACCTCTCTGTCCTTTCAACTCGCAGACAGCCCCGAGCGCCATGCTCAACCAGAGGTGTACGTCTGTTAGGGAATGAAGGCGGGTCAGCGATGGACCTATCTTCAAAGTCAGTTTTCAACACAACCCTGATTCTCAGCCCTGTGGCGACTTGTGCAGACGAGCCAGCGCAAGGAGGCGTCTCCGCAGTCGTCGATCTACCACTCCACCCGCTGTCCCACCCCTAGCACGGCCGCGTTGGCCAACGTCACCCGGGCAGCCATCGCGTCTTCAACCGCCAGGCCAACCGATTTGAACAGCGTGATCTGCTCATCGCTGGTCCGTCCGATACAGCTGCCGCCAACCAGCTCGGCCAGCTCGGCCACCACGTGGTCGCGGTCAATCACCCCGACCTCCAGCGGCTGCAGCAGGTCCCCCGCCTCCTCCCACGCCGACTCGTAGTCATCGACCACCACCCGCGCACGCACGACCGTCGCCGCGGGTACCTCGGCCACATCCCTCTGGTACGACCCGACGGCGTTCACATGAGTCCCCTCGGCGAGATCCGTGTCGTCAAAGACCGGTGTACTCGACGTGGTCGTACAGCAGACGATGTCGGCACCCCGGATCGCCTCGGCCGAACTCGCCACCCCCTGGATGTCTTTCAGCAGACCCTCTCGACCCGACAACTCCGACACCAGCCTCTCGACCGATTCGGCACTCGGTGCATACACCCGCACCGACTCGATCGGCCGCACGCAGCAGACCGCCTCGATATGAGTCCTCGCCTGGACCCCCGCACCCAGGACTCCCAGCACACGGCTCTCGGGTCGAGACATCAGGTCGGTGGCCGCTCCGCTGACCGCCGCGGTTCGGATCCCGGTCAACGTGGCTCCTTCGAGTAAAGCCAGCGGCTGGGCCGTCTGGGGTTCGAGTACCAGCACCGCCGCCTGGATGCGGGCCAGTCCCTGCAACGGGTTGTTGTCAAAGACCGAGACCACCTTGACGCAGAGAGCATCAGGCCCGTCACCGCCCTCGACAAAGGCGGGCATCACCAGCGTGGTGCCCGAATGCGGAGCGACGCTCAGTTGGGCCCGCAGCGGAACAACCGCCCGACCCTCACCCAGCAGACCAAACGCCTGCTTCATCGCCCCAATGCACTCGCTCATCGGAAGACAGCGCCGGACGTCGTCAGCATTGAGAATCAGCATGGCGACAGGCTACCGTGGACGGTCTCTCACTGGCAAAGACTCCTACCCCGAACCACCATGCCACGCATCACCCGAATCCAGGCATTCCAGGTCGACCTGCCGCTTCACGAGGGCAGCTACAAGTGGTCGGGAGGCAAGTCGGTCGAGGTGTTTGACAGCACGATCGTACGGGTGGAGACCGACGAGGGTGTGACGGGGCACGGCGAGGTCTGCCCGCTGGGTCCGTTCTACCTGCCGGCCTACGCAGCGGGAGTCCGATCGGGGCTGGCCGAACTGGCTCCACAGCTGATCGGCTCCGAAGCCACTCACCTCGATGTCCTGCACCGGCAGATGGAGCGGGTGCTCAAGGGACATCCCTACGTCAAGACGGGTATCGATATCGCCTGCTGGGACATCCTGGGCCAGGTCTCGGGCCGACCCGTCTGCGACCTGCTGGGTGGCCGGTACGGCGACGACTTCGTGCTCTACCGGGCCATCTCGCAGGAAGACCCCGACACGATGGCCTCACGGGTGGCCGGATACCGGGCCGAAGGATACCGGAGATTTCAGCTGAAGGTGGGCGGAGACCCCGACGTGGATATCGAGCGGATCCGGGCGGTGGCCGCCGAGCTGGAACCCGGCGACCGGCTGATCGCCGACGCGAATACCGGCTGGGTGCAGCACGAGGCGGCTCGAGTGGTCCGGGCGGTCAAGGACATCGACGTCTATATCGAACAACCCTGCCTGAGTTACGAAGAATGCCTGGCGATCCGACGGCGGACTTCTCACCCGTTTGTGCTCGACGAGTCGATCGACGGGCTGGAGATTCTGCTGAGAGGTCATGCCGACGGGGCGATGGATGTGGTCAACATCAAGATCAGCAAGTTCGGCGGCCTGACCCCCGCACGGCAGGCCCGCGACCTGTGCGTGAAACTGGGGATCGGCATGACGATCGAGGACAGCTGGGGTGGAGATATCACCACCGCCGCGATCGCCCACCTGGCCCACAGCACTCCGACCGAACTGCTCTTCACCGCCACCGACTTCAACAGCTATGTCACCGTCAGCACCGCCGAGGGGGCTCCGCAGCGAACCGGCGGTCGGCTGGCCGCGTCGACCAAGCCGGGCCTGGGAGTGGTGCCCCGCGACGACGTGCTCGGTGATCCGGTACTGAGCATCGAGTGAACCGCCTCCGCCGGTGAATTCAATGGAAACAGGACGCTTTGGCCGACACCTCCAGACCCTGGCCGTGTTTAATGGAACCAGTCACTGCCGACGCGGCCGGCGACGGCCCGGAAACTGATCAAAGGGCCTGACAACTTCGTCTTCGTCTCGGAACACTTCATGACCGATCTCAATCGACGCAATCTGCTGTGCCAGGGCTTGGCCGGACTGGCCGCCGTCGGCAGCGGCTCGCTGCTGCTGGGGAAAGAGGCCGCCCCGACCGATGCGACTCCCGACGTGCACAACTACGAGAGTTTCCTCGACAAGCGGGGTATCCCACAGGTTGCTCCCGCCGCCGCCTGGGAACCCACTCACCCCGATATCCTCGGCCCGTTCTTCGTCACCGGAGCCCCGTTCCGAGGCAAGGTGACCGCGCCGCTGGCCGAGGGACAGGTGCTGGTCGTCCGCGGACGTCTCTGGGGCTTCGATACGAAAAAGCCCATCAAGAACGCCGTGCTCGATGTCTGGCAGGCCGATCACAAGGGTCGTTACGACATGACCGACCCTAGGCAGCCGCCCGAGTGGCACGAGTTCCGCAACCGGATCCGGCTGGTGACCGACGAGACGGGGTACTACGAGTACGAGACGATCCGGCCGGCGGCCTACCGTGTCGGACGAGGCGTTCGGCCGGCTCACATTCACTACATGGTCCAGGCACCCGGCTACGGCAAGCTGATCACCCAGCTCTACTTCAAGGGCGACCCGAACCTCGCCAAAGACCGCTGGGCACGCCAATCCAACCTGCTGATAGCGCCCAAGCAGAAGAAGGTGACAGGCGGCACCTATCAGCTGGCAACCTTCGACATCGTCCTGGCCAAGTCGACCCGAGCCACCCGACGGCGGAGATAGCACAACCCGGGCTCACACTCTTCCAACCAGACCCCCACTTCCTGGCGGGCCAGGAAACCTGAAACCGGAGACCACCATGACTTCTCTGAAACACACCCTGATCGCGGCCATCGCCGTGCTCGGCCTGGGCGTCCTGCTGTGCCTGCCGACAACCGCCGATGAACCCGCCAAGAAGGATGCTCCACCCAACAAGGACCGCCCCGACGCGGCCAGGAAGGAAGGCCCCCGAGATCGGCCCGACGCCCGGCGTGGCGGTGACAAACCCCGACGGCCTGACGCCCGGCGTGGAGGTGACAAACCCCGACGGCCTGGCGCCCGGCGTGGTGGTGACAAGCCCCGACGACCCGACGCTCGACGTGGTGATGACAAGCCCCGACGGCCCGACGTTCGACGTGGAGGTGACCAACCCGGACGACCTGACGTTCGACGTGGAGGTGACCAACCCGGGCGGCCCAACACTCCCCCAGGGTTCGACCCCCTGCCGCCTGAAGACGGTGACGGTGACGGTGACCGCAGGCCTGGCGGACCCGGCGGACCTGGCGAGAGGGGCCGGAGTGGCCATCCGCTGATCTCGATCTTCGATCGCGACCGTGACGGGGCACTTTCGAGCGAGGAGATCAACAACATCGCCACGGCCCTGAAACGACTCGATCGAAACGGCGACGGCCGGATCACTGCCGACGAACTCCCCGGCCCTCGATTCGGACAGGGTGGCCCGGGAGGACAGGGCGGTCGGCCCGGTTTCAACCCCTTTGGTCAACGCAGTCGTTTCGGCGGTCAACCGGGCCAATCCGGCTCTCGCAGCCGAAGTGGCTCGGCTGGACGAGGCAGCTCGGGCGGACGCTCGGCTTCGGGTGGACGAGGCGGATCCGGTGGACGGCCTTCAGCTGCCGGACGACCCGGATCTCCCGGTCAGAGCGGACGCAGTCGGGCCGGTGGTCGGGCCGGTGGTCGACCGGGTCAGCCGGGACGTGCTGGTTCACAGGGACGCGGACCAGACCCCGATGCCCTGATCGAGCGACTCGACACCAACAAGAACGGCAAACTCGAAGCCGGCGAATTAACCGGCCGGCTGGGCACGCTGCTTCAACGCGGCGATTCCAACAAGGATGGCGGTCTCGACAAGGCTGAACTCAAGAAGGTCTTCGAGAGCTTCCGCGGCGGTCGGCCTGGTGCCCGTGGCAAGAGCGCAGGCACACGGGAGCGGGATGGTGAAAACCGTCCACAACGGCCCGATCGACCGGGGCGTTCCGATCCGGATCGGAAGTCCCGAAAAGAACAGCCTCGCAAGAAGGCCGCAGCCAGGGAGGCGGGGGACGCCTGATTCGCCCGGTGGCCCACCGGTGAACGCAGAAAGGGGTCAGGCCCCGCCACGGGTCCGCCTGAGACGGATCTGACCCCGGACTCCGAGTTCTTCAACCTGCCGCAGGCGGGCTAGCCCCCGGCCGCCTCGATCCGGTACAGGCCCATGCGGGTCCTGAGAAACAGGCCATCGCCGACGACTGCCGGCGAGGCCATCAGGCCTGCCGCGAGACGATTCACACCGAGCACACGGACCTGGCGTCCCCGCTGCAGTACCGTCGTGGTTCCCTTGCGGTCGAAGAAGTAGACACGATCACCGGCGATGATCGGTGAGGCACTGAAGTTGCCTCCCAGGCGGTGCCGCCACTGCAGCTTGCCCGACTCCGCATCGAGACAGCTGACCACGCCTCCCCGGTCGGTGACCGTGTAGATCAGCCCGTCGGCAATAACCGGCGAGGGGGTCGCGGGCATCTGGGCGGTGGCAGACCAGTTGACATGCGACCCGGTCACATCGCCGCGACCGTTGGGACGAATGGCCAGCAGGTGAGGCTGGGCGAAGTCGGTGACGACATACACCAGGCCACCACCGGCCACCGGCCTGGGCACCGACGAAAAACCCTTGTACTTCAGATGCCACAGCTCTCGGCCCGTTCGCGGATCGTAGGCATAGCACCCCTGGGCAGCCGGGCTGACCAGCACCGGTGACTTCTTGTCACCGACGAGCAGCGGAGTCGAAAACGCTTTACGAGCATGAGACGGGACCTTTGCCAAGTCGATCGACCGATCGACAAGCCACGCGGTCTTGCCCGTCGTCTTGTCCAGGGCCGCGATGTACTGACGATCGCGTCCGTCGCAATGAAAAATCAACAGGCGGCCGAAGAGGATCGGAGACGAACCGGCACCCTCCTGGTGGTCCAGGTTCACATCACGACGGGTCCAGACAACCCGGGCCGTGGCGGTGTCCAGGCAGGCGGTGCCTTCGGTCCCGAAGTGCACATAGATCCGGCCGGCTTCGATCACCGGCGATGGACTGGCATGGCTGTTGAGCTGGTTGATCGGAGCAGGCTTCTCGACGGTGAACACCTTCACCCGGTGCCGGAGAGTTCCATCGCTTCCCACGCACAACACGAACAACGACTTCCCGCCATCATCGGCGGAGGTCATCCACAACTGATCGTCCCAGGCGACCGGTGTCGACCAGCCCTGCCCCGGCAACTCGACCTTCCATCTCACGTTCTCGGTTTCGCTCCAACTCAGCGGCAACCGGGCCGAGGCCGCCCGCCCGTTGCCCGCGGGGCCGCGGAAGTCCGGCCAATTGCCCGCCACTGCGGATCCGATCGGACACAGAGCCAGCAGGCAGAGAAGCAGGGGGTGAGTGAACCGGACGTTAGACATCGGGAACTCGGAGTCGGAGGAAGGAAGGCCGGGGTTGAATCGGCTGGAAACCCGGTTGATGATCTCCTCAACACCCAACACAAGCCGCCCCGTGCGGTGCCTCGACCGGATCTCGAGGCCCCGACTATGACAGGCAGCCTCGGCCGATGTCCACCACGCTCACCACGCTCGACTTCGTCCTGCTGGGCCTGTACCTGGCCGGCACGCTGGGGCTGGGCCTGTGGATTGGACGCTCGGTCCGCACCGGCGAGGACTTCTTCCTGGGCGGGCGGCGGCTGCCCTGGTGGGCGATCGGGATGTCGCTGGTCGCCACCGACATCGGTGGCCCCGACATCATCGGAGTCGGAGGAGCCGCCTACAGCCACGGAATGGCGGTGGCGAACTTCGAGTGGATCGGGTGCGTGCCGGCGATGATCGTCGGAGCACTGGTCTTCATCCCGTTCTTCTGGCGGACCGGCGTCACCACCATCCCCGAATACCTCGAACGACGCTTCGACGTCCGGGTCCGCACCGCACTCTCGCTCTGCTGGCAGATCTTCATGGCCTGCAACCTCGGCGTGATGCTGTTGGCCAGCGCACGGATGATGTCCGAGCTGTTCGGGTGGGGTGAGACGACCTGCATCCTGGTCACCGCGCTGCTGGTCGGAACCTACACCATCGTCGGCGGACTCGCCGCGGTGGTCTACACCGACATGATCCAGTGCAGCGTGATGATCGTCGGCTGCCTGGGTGTGCTGGTGCTGGGGTTGATCGAGCTGGGAGGCCCGGCCGAGTTCTGGAGTCGACTCGAGCCGGCTCAGAAGGCCCTGGTGCTGCCGGTTGATACCGACACGCCGTTCCCCTGGACCGGGATCCTCTTCGGACTCGCCCTGATCCTCAGCCCCGCCTACTGGATAGGCAACCAGGCGATCGTGCAACGAGCCCTGGGGGCCAAGAGCGCCTTCCAGGCCCAGGCGGCCTACGTCTGGGGTGCCATGCTCAAGAGCCTGATCCCGGTGATCATCGTCGGGCCCGGGCTGGTGGCCGTGCTGCTGTATCCCGATCTCAAGCAGGGCGACCACGCCTTCCCGCAACTGGTGGCCGTGCTGCTGCCGACGGGCCTGCGAGGCATCTTCCTGGCCGCGTTCCTGGCGGCGTTGATGTCGAGCGTCGACAGTTACCTGAACTCCGCCTCGACTCTCGTCGCTTACGATATCTACAAACGCTTCATCGCTCCCGACGCCGATTCCCGGGCAATGCTCAGAGTGGGAAGACGGGTGACCGCCGGACTGGTCGTGTGGGCGATCGTGTGTGCACTGCTGATGGCCCGGCTCGATCAGGGCATCTACACGATCTTTCAGACGCTGATGTCCTTCTTCCAGGGCCCGGCACTGGCCGTGTTGATCGCCGGGACACTCTGGAAACGAGCCACCGGAACCGGAGCACTGGTCGGATTCCTCGGCGGACTGATGACCACCGTCGGCCAGTTTCTGCTCAACAACCAGGCCGTCTGCCGGTACCTGGGCCTGAAACCTCTGTTCCAGATCGAGGACCCGTTCCTCTATTACTCGATCTGGGGCTTCCTGGTCTCCTGCTGCCTGCTGGTGGCCGTCAGCCTCGCAACTCGACGCGAACCCGATGAGAAGACCGCCTTGACGGTGTTTTAGCGAAAAGAACGAACAGAATGAAAACAACCTTCCTGCACCAGATCGGCGAGACGATCCGAAACGCGATGGCGGCAGTGCCGCTGTCGCTGGTCGGCTGGATCTTCGTGGCGATCCCGCTGGTGCTGCTGATCTGGGTGCTGTCGGCGAGGATCGGGGATCCCGATGACGGGATCGAGCCGCACAAGGCCCGCTGGCTCCGCATCGGCGCGGCCTTCGCACTGCTGTTGCAGATCGTGATCTACGGACTGCTGTAGGTCAGGCTGTGCCTGACATCACCCCCAAGAACAACCCGCTCCACAGAGCTACCACCACAACTCACCACTTCGATCACTAACCTGTCCGGTAAGACAGTCAGGCACAGCCTGACACTCTCACTTCTTCTGCCTCTTCAACTGAGGCAGCTTGGCGAGGTACTTCTTCGGATTCGCCGCGAAGGCCACCTGGCACTTGGGGCAGCAGAACCAGACCTTCTGCTTCTGGAACATCACGACCTGTTCTGCGTCGATCGGCTTTCCGCTGACCGGGCACTTTGTCTGCAGGGTGAAGCCCTTCTCGAGTGATCCGAAGACGGCCGCGAGCTTCTTGTCGCCCTTGAGCGTTGCCAGCTTCGTGGCACAGCCCTTGCAGCAGACCTTCAGCTTCACTCCGCCGACGGTCACAGCAACCGAAAGAAAGTCATCGAGGTCGTGGCCCTTCAGCGGGCAGGCCACCTGGACAATCTCACCGGTCTGGAACCACTGCCGGTGTACCGCGGTGGTGTAGACCCTGGGAGACGCGTTGAAAATGTCCGGGCAGCTCTGGCAGCAGAAGTAGAGTTTCTTGCCGCGGTAGGTCACCACCGCGTCCTGCTCGGCCGGCTCACCCAGCACCGGGCACGTCGCCTTGAATTCCTTCGGCTTCTTGCTGGCTGCCTTTCGCCTGGCTCGCGTGGCATGTTCGCCACCGGCGACATTCATCGCCAGCGAGTACACCTTGGTATTGCAGGTCAGGTACAGCGTCTTGCCGTCGGCACCTCCGAAGGTGACATTCGCACAGAACTCCTTGGTCGGGATGAACCCCACCGGCTTGCCCACCGCCGACGCGACCCAGACGCCGCCCCGGCCGGTGAAGTAGAGGTTGCCGCTGGCATCGATGGTCATGCCGTCCGGGGAAGACATGTTCTTGGTGCCCGGATCAAAAAAATCCTTGCCCGTGCCGGTCGTTCCGTCGGCCTTGATCGGATACGACCGCCACATCTTCCGCTGGCTGTCTCCGACGTAAAGCACCTTGCCGTCGTTGGAGGCGATCAGGCCGTTGGGCAACGGCATGTCCTGGATGATCAGCCTGATCTTGCCGTCGGGGGCCATCACGTAGACCTTGCTCGTCTTCTTATTGGCAAAGTCGGGGTCGGTGAAATAGATGTTGCCGTTGGGTGTCTGGCAAATGTCGTTGGGCTGGTGCCACGCGTTGTTGACCGCCAGCGCCTTGGAGTCACCGGGTCCCTTGGGGCCGAACGAGTAGCTCATCAACCGGTGCCCGTAGGCCTGGGCACCCAGCAACCGACCATCCAGAGACAGCCACGTCCCGTTGACACCCTCGGACTTGTCGAGCCACACGGTTCCCTTGCCCTTGGCATCGAGCCGGATGATCTGCTGGTTGGGCTTGTCGCCACCGAAGAAGGCGGTGAAGTAGAGCTTGCCGGTGGCCGGGTCCCAGGTCGGGCCCTCGTGAAACGCCGCACTCGAAAACACCTCGACCAGCACCGCCCCCCTGGCCACCGTCGAGGGCAGCTCGGCAGCGGTCACCGGCACGGCCACGGCCGCGAGTACCAGGAACGTGGAAACGCAGCGAGTCGCCTGCGGCACGGTACGAGTCATGAGTCGGTCTCCTCGAGTGGTCGATCCAGCTGTTGGGTGGGATTCATTGCAGCCGATCGAGGCCGATGAGGCAAGCGGGGTGCCTGCGTGGCACCCACCTTTCGCAGCACCATAGAATGCACCCCCATGTCGAGATCAGACTTCACACCCGCACAGGCATCGACGCCCGAGCAGCTGGCCGGAACCGCACGGCTGGGGGTGGTGATCCCCGTCGCGCTGATCAGCTTCTTCTACGCCAACCTGCTCGACTATGCGCTCCCGCTGTACCTGGGTGCCCGCGAAGCGGCGGCCGAGGCGGCTGGCGGGTCGTTTCCCAGGGGGATGTACGCCACCGCGGCGATCTGGCGAGTGACGCCCTGGATCATCGGTCCGATCCTGGCCGGCCTGTTTTCACGACTCTTCGGCGAACGACTGGTCTGGTCGCTGGCCCTGCTGGGCAAACTGGCCGTCCCCCTCACGCTCCTCATGCACCCTGCCCCCCAGGCCATCTCGCTGATGGCCATCTGGCAGGGATTCACCGGAGCCCTGATGTGGATCGCCGGGCTGTCACTGGTGCAAATGGTCCCGACTCACCGCAAGGGCTTCGCCAACGGGCTGCTGATGACATCGATGGGCGTCGGCAGCCTGCTGGGTCCGATCTGCGGCCGCATCCTGCTGTACCGGGGCGAGGTGGGTGAGTTGATCTCCGGCGGCCAGGGCGGCGAGGCACTGCGTCGGCTGGTCAACCTCTCGAAACTCAACTCCACCCCAACACTCACCGACTTCGAACTGCTCTTCATGATCCTCGCCGGGACCACCACCACCTGTGCCGTGCTGATCGGGTTGTGGGGCCAGCGGCCGGGTCGATTCCAGCGCGACGCACCTGCGACCTTCGCCAGCACCATCACCGACCTCAAAACGCTGGCAACGATGCCGGCGTTCTGGGGATTGGTGATCCCGCTGTGCCTGTTCGGTGGAGCCGTCTTCGGAACTTCGAACTACTTCCTGCCGTACCGGGCCGAGGAACTGGGCCTGAAGGACGGTTCGTCGGACAACGGCTGGATCTGGCTGACACTGCTCAAGACCCTGATGTGGATCCCCGGCGGGCTGGCCGTCGGAATGCTCGCCGGACGCCGTGCCCCGGGCATCGCCGCGGTGCTGATGATCGGAACCTTTTCGGCGGCGGCCACGTTTATCGGAGTCAGCCAGGCCGCCTGGCAACTGTTCGCCTCGGTCGCCGTCTTCGAATTCGCACGCCAGTTCATGAGATGGTCGCACGGCGGGTATCTCACCGAACACATCGGCGACCGCCTGAGACCCACGGCGATCGGGTTCGCGATCACGTTTTCGGGGCTGGGTGAGACCATCTACGGCTGGGCGTGCAAGGCGACCTGGGACCCGAACCTGCCCGAGTTCGAGTCGTGGAAACCGATCCTGGTCGCGTCGATCGCCGGGCTGTTCGCCACCGCAGGGCTGTTTCTCTACGATCGCGTGAAGCCGATCCGATCCAAGCACCCGCCCGAATCCGCCGACAACTCAACCGAAACACCAGCCGAGACGGTCTCATGAAGATCACCAGCGTCACCGCTCACCTGATGGGTATCCCCGGCCCCGGAGGCCATTCACCGGCCCGCAACTGGATCTTTGTCCGGGTCGAGACCGACGAGGGGGTGGTGGGGCTGGGTGAGGCGACGACCGAGTACCACGAGCTGGCGGTGATGGCGATGATCGAGGGTCACCTGGCCGACCTGCTCCTCGGGCAGGACCCCACGCGGATCAACTACATCTGGCAGCAGATGCGTCGGTTCTACTGGTGGCGTGATGGAGTGGTCGCCACCAGTGCCGCCAGCGGCATCGACCAGGCGCTGTGGGACATCCTCGGCAAGGTCTCCGGCCAGCCGGTCTACAAGCTGCTCGGCGGATCCGTCCGCGACCGCGTGCGGCTGTACGCTCGAGGCGACCTGGGCCTGGAGAGCCAGGGCGAGGAGATGCGGGTGGCGGCGGCCGAGGGATTCGACGCGTTCAAGTTCGGGCCGGGGAAGTACGTCGAACCCTACAACGATGAGAAACAGGTCGACGTGGCGTTGGACGTGGCCAGGGAAATCCGTGAGGCGGGGGGGCCGGACGTCGAGTTGATGATCGACTGCGGCGGCATCTTCAGCCTCCAGGCCGCTCACCGACTGACCGAAGGACTCCGCGACGAGGTGGGCATGCTGTTCGTCGAGGAACCGGTCAACATGGACACCCCCGACGGGTTGATCTCACTGCGGCAGTCGTTCCCCGACGTGCGGATCGCGGCGGGGGAACGCAACATGACAAGGTGGGGGTTCCGCGAGTGGCTCGAGGGGGGTGCCGTCGACGTGGTGCAGCCGGACATTTCGCACGCCGGAGGGATCAGCGAACTGATGCGGATCGCGGCCTACGCCGAGGTCTACAACGTCACCGTGGCACCTCACAATCCCTACGGACCCGTCGCACTGGCCGCGGCCGCTCACGCCGCGGCCGCCATGCCCAACTTCCTGATCCTCGAACACTGCCGACACCGACCGTGGCTCGATGAAGTCCAGCTCAAGGGGCCACGGGTCGTTTCCGGCAACATCACGCTCGACGACACGCCCGGCCTCGGAGTGGAACTCGACTGGGATTACGTCAAGGCACATCCCTACCAGGCCCTCAATCTCCGCACGTTCCACGACCGCGACAACGCACTGCCGCTGATCTGATTCCCAGCTCGAGAATCTCATGTCCACGATTGCACCCTTCGACATCCACAACATCGTTCACATCCGGGGCGTCGATCATCCCGAATCGATCGGGATCGGTCCCGACGGCACGGCCTACACGACGGGGACCGGCTGCCAGGTCTATCGGCTGGATCTCGAGGAGAACGTCGCTCAGCAGTTCGCTTCGACCGAAGCCCGCTGCCTGGGCACCGCGGTCGACGCCTCCGGCAATCTCTACGCCGCCCATACCGCCGGCGACGTGCTGAAGATCACCCCCGACGGCGACGTCTCGGTCTATGCCGCTCGGGCCGGTGACGAGCGTTTCGGGTGCACCAACTACCCCGCCTTCGACCGCCAGGGCCGCATGTACCTCTCGGACAGCGGCGACTGGTCCGGTGAACTCAACGGCCGGATCTACCGAATCGAGCCCGGTGGTGGTGAGGCAACCCCCTGGTATCCCGATCCGGTCGACACGCCCAACGCGATTGCCCTGGATGCCCAGGAACGGCACCTGTACTTCGTCGAAACCTTCGGGTCGGCGATCGCGCGGATCCCGATCCTCGAGGACGGATCGGCGGGTGCGCTGGAGCGGGTCGTGCACATGCCCCGGCACATCCCCGACGGGATCGCCTTCGACACCGAAGGCCGGCTGTGGATCGCCTGCCATCGACCCGACGCGATCTACGTCTTCGACCTGGAATCGCGGCGGCTCGAGCTGTTTGCCGAGGACTGGATGGGTGAGGCGTTGCGAGGCCCGACCGACGTGGCCTTTGCAGGGCCCGACCGTGACATCCTGCTGGCCGCTTCGCTCGACAACCTGGTTGTCCACCGCTTCGACAACACCGGAGCGGTCGGCCTGCCGCTGAATCACCCGGACCTGGGTTGATGGAGCCCACCTGATGCCAGCCCTACGGTTCGCACTCTTCGGCACCGGCGACTTCGGCCCGCAGTTCTCGCGTTACATCGGCGAGGTGGGTCAACTGGTGGCGGTCTCGGAACCCGACCCACAGCGGTTGGCGGCATTCGTCGAACAGACCGGGCTCGAGCTGGCCCAGTACACCGACCACCAGTCGCTGCTGGCGGGCACCGACTGCGACGCGGTGGCCATCACCAGCCCCAATCACACTCATTGTGAAATCGCGGTCGCCGCCGCGGGTGCCGGCAAACACATCTACTGCGAAAAGGCGATGGCCAACACGGTTCCCGAGTGCTGGCAGATGGTGCGGGCCTGCCGTGAAGCGGGGGTGCGGCTGATGGTGGGACACAAGCGACGACTGAGACCTCCGTGGGCACGCATGATCGAACTCAAAGAGACACTCGGCCGGCCGCTGGCCATCACAGCATGTGCCTACCACGACGCACGCCAGTACGATCACGCCGGCTGGTGGACTCGACGCGACGGCTGCGGAGGCCTGTTGCCGGTCATCGGAGTTCACATTATCGACTGGATGCGAGCCCTCTGCGGAGACGTCGCAACCGTTCGGGCCGTCGCGCCGCCGGTGGTCGATACCCGCTACGACTTCCCCGATACCATGCACCTGACGCTGACGTTTGCCGAGGGTGCCGTCGCTACGCTGACCGCGTCGCTGGTCTTCCCGCCCTGGAAGTTCCGCGAAGCGGGCGGGCCGATCGTGCTGTTCGAGGGGGGTGGCCTGAGATTCGAGCCCCAGATGGATTACCTCGACCTCTTCTGGCAACACCGCGACGAACCGACCCTGCATCACGAACGCTTCGATGACCTCGGGTTCGATCACGCCTACCGCCTCGAACTGGGCGACTTCGTCAAGTGGGTCGACAATGCCGAGAACCGGGGGTGCCTGGGCTGGGAGGAGGGTCTGAGGTGCGTGGAGGTGATGGAGGCGGCTGACCGGTCGGCGGCGGCCGGTGGCGAGTTGATCACGCTGCCGCTGTATCCGGATCTGGAGGATGAGGTGTGAAGTCTCGCGACGACACACCTTCCGTTATTCCCGGCACACCCAGCACCCCCGGCACCCCCGACCGCTGGTACCTGCTCTCCTACGTCGCGGTGACGTACTTCTCGATCTACGCGCACCGCAACCTGATCAACTTCATCCAGCCGTCGCTGCTGATGCCTGTTGCCGAGGGGGGATTGGGACTCGATGAATCACAGCTGGCGTGGGTCGGCCCGGCCTGGCAGTTGCCCTACTGCCTCTCGCAACTCTTCGCCGGGTACCTCTCGGATCGCTACTCGCGTCGCAAGGTCATCCTCTGCAGCCTGCTGGCCAGTTCGGTCTGCCTGGCTGCGATGGGCCTGGTCGGAAACCTGGGCGAGTTGCTGGTGGGTCGCGCGCTGCTGGGACTGGCCCAGGCCTGTGCGGTGCCGGCGATGGCCGGTGCGATCGCCGACTGCTTCCGGCCTCACACCCGCTCCCGCGCCATGGCCATCTACCTCTTCAGTTACAACGCCGCGGTGATCGTCGCGGGCAAGTACGGCGGCGCGATCGCCGACCTGGATCCTCAACACATCCCCGGCACACCCGAATCATGGCTCGTGCACGGCTGGCGATTGTCTCACTTTGCCTTCGCCGCCGGAGGCCTGCTGGCCTGGGTCGTGCTGCTGAAGGTGCTCGAGGAACCGGCTCGTACCGAGCGGCGCGAGGACCGTGGGCTGGGGACCACCGGAGGGACCCTCCGGCAGACCCTCGGGCAGGTCTTCCGCGTACCCACCTTTCACCTGATGTATCTCACCTTCGCGTGCGCGGGGATCGTCGTCCAGATTTCGAGGTTCTGGATGCCTCAACACTTCTTCAAGCTATTTCACGAATCAGAGGGCTGGGACCAGCAGGATGTCGGCAGCTTCTCGACTCTCTGGATCCAGATCGGCAGCATGACCGGACTGCTGTGTGGAGGGATGCTGGCCGATCGGCTGGTACGGCACACAATCCGGGGTCGCGTGTGGGTGCAGTTGGGCGGCTGGATGTTGCTGACGCCCTGCCTGGTGCTGATCGGGACCCAGGAGAATCCGAATGTGCTGAGGGTGGCCATGCTGTTGATGGGGCTGGGGCTGGGCGCCTACCAGGCCAATTTCTGGACCGCCTCGTTTGACGTCATCGATCCCGCCGCCCGGGCCACCACCATCGGCCTCTTCAACCTCTCCTCGGGTCTGCTCGTTTCGACCTGGTTCGACCCGTTCCTCGGCTGGCTCGAAACCGACGCCCAGCAGCAGGGCGAATCGATCCTCGGACCCGCGATCGTCTCGGTTTTCGGAGTCGGCGTCGCCTGCATCGTGCTGCTGTTGCTGATTATGTGGAGGACTTTACCGCGAGACTACGTGGGTGAGGACCCCGGCGGCGACTGAAGGCTAACGGCCTTGCCCTGTCGAGGACCCCGCGCGACAATGGGTGGGTTCTCCGACCCCAGGACACTGCGTGATGCGATCGATCATTGCTCTGCTGCTCGTGGCGATCCTGGCCGGTCCCGGCGTGTCGCCGCTCGAGGCGGCTCGGAAGAAAAAGGACCCCAAGGTCAAACGCTGCCTGAGCAAGGCGCTCGACTACCTCAAGCGCGAACAACGACGCCAGGGATACTGGGAAGCTCGCGGAGGACAGTACCGCGTGGCGATGACCGCCCTGGCGGCCAACGCGCTACTGGCCGAAGGATCGACCACCACCACCGGCAAGTACCGGGACGAAGTCGCCCAGGCCGTCGACTTCCTCGTCGGACAGTCGCGCTCGAGCGGACTGATCGGCTACAAGAGCGACTACCGCTACACCTACGGCCACGGATTCTCGATGCTGTTCCTCTCGCAGGTCTACGGCGAGGAGGAGGATAAGAAGCGACGCAACGAGCTGAAGAAGGTGCTCTCCAAGGCGGTCGACTTCTCGGCCAAGGCCCAGACCACTCGAGGCGGCTGGGGATACGTCTCGGCCAAGGACGGCAACGACTTTGACGAGGGCTCGACCTGCATCACTCAGGTCCAGGGACTCAGAGCCTGCCGCAACGCGGGTATCCCCGTGCCCAAGGAAATCATCGACAAGGCCCAGAAGTACATCCGCGATTGCATGACCCCCGATGGCGGTATCCGCTACCGGTTCGGTCAAAGCGGAGGCGCCCGGCCACCGATTACCGCCGCCGCCGTCGCCTGCATGTTCAACTCGGGTGAATACGAAACCGACCAGGTCAAGAAGATGATGGCCTACTGCGAAAAGAACGTCTGGCCCGGCCGCGGAGTCACCAGCCGCTTCGGACACTGGCACTACACTCACTACTACTACTCGCAGGTGATGTACCGCATGGGCGAGGAGAAGTGGGGGAAGTACTCCGCCGAGATCACGAAGCAGCTGTTGCGGACTCAGTCGAGCTCGGGAGCATGGCTCGAAGGCTACATCGGCCCGGTCTACACCACGTCAATCAACGCGACGATCCTGCAGCTGGACAACGCCTTCCTGCCGATCTACCAGCGCTAACCGCTGCGTGTGTCCTCCCCGAGTGATCCTAAGGCCGTGACCGGATCAATCGTCGCCCAGCAGTCGGCTGGTGTGTCGTGCCGAGCGTGGCTGGCCGGATGCCTGCTGGTGCTGCTCTTGAGCATCGTGGTCTATCGACCCGCGGTGACCGGGTCCGGCGAGTTCGAAGCGTGGGACCAGGCACGCGTCTACGTGCCGCTGCAGGTCAACAACGCTCGCCAGCGGACCGTCGGTGACGATTCCGCTGTGGTACCGACACGGGTTCCTGGGCTACCCGCTGCAGGGCGAAAACGAGTGCAGCGGAGTCTACCCGCCGGCCATTGTCTTCCACCTGATCGACTATCCCGGCACCGCCTGGTCGCTGTTCCTGTTGCTGCACCACCTGCTGGCTGCCGGGGGGGCCCGGCCGGATCGCAGCGTCCGTGCCCGAATACGACTTCGATGCAGACGCCCGAACACTGGACCTGTTGCCCGACAACTCGGCCGGGCTGTTCCAGGTTGACGCGTTCTCGATCAACCTCGGAGCCCGCTCCGAATGGCTCCGGCAGGCCTCGGCAGCCGTGTCGCCCAGGCTCCACGCCTTGCTGCATGTCGGCACGCTGATCAGCCGGGACGAACTGCCCGATCTCTCCGGAGAACTCCGCGGCCACATTTTCGGACCCGACGGCGAGTACTGGGTCTATGACGTGCCCGAGGCCCAGCCGCGGGCGACGATCTGTCGAGACATCCTGCTGGTTAAGGGGCCGCGGGCCGTGATGGACACCATCAAGTCGAACCGGTTCATGCCCGGTGAAACCGTGATCCTGGATGCGCTGCCCCGTTACCAGCCGGGGAAACCCGTGGTGTCGGGCGAGACCGATACGGTTGACGTGGTGACCGATCAGGCTCAGACGGTCGAGATCGACGCGACGCTGGCTCGAAACGGAATCGTCGTCCTGGCCGACCTGTTCCACGACGGATGGAAGGCCACCAACAACGGACGTCCGGTCCCGATTCTGCGTGCCAACGGACTGTGCCGCGGCGTCGCCCTCGGACCGGGACAACACCGGTTGCGATTCGAGTACTGGCCCGACGGGTTCCGGTACGGGTTGTGGATTTCCGGTGCCACGCTGCTCGGACTGGTCGTGGGTGGTGGCATCACGATGCTGCGACGCAGGAGATAACCGCTCCCGATGCGGCCTCCTGTTGTCTGTCATCGGCAAACGCCGATACAATCATCGTATGCTCAATGTGTTCTCCAGCGCCGGATCTCGAGACTGCAGTGGCTTCTCGCGCCGCGAAGCCATCTCGGTCGGATCGCTCGGCCTCGCCGGGCTGGGTGCCGGTTCACTGGGGCTGGCCGACCTGTTGCGAGCCAAGGCAGCGGCTCCCGCGGCGTTTCGTGACAAGTCGATCGTGCTGTTGTTCTTGACCGGAGGCCCCAGCCAGGTCGAGACGTTTGACCCGAAGATGACGGCTCCGGCCGAGGTCCGCAGCGTCACGGGCGAACTGAAGACGAGCCTGCCCGGTGTCACCTTCGGCGCCACGTTCCCCCGACTGGCCCGCCTCGCCCACAGGATGGCCGTCGTCCGCTCCTTCACTCATGGAAACTCGAATCACACCGGCGGAGCCCAGAACGTGATGCGGGGCGGCGCCGGGAACCATGTCGGGATGGGCTCGATCGTCACGCGGTTGCGTGGCACCAGCCACCCCACGACCGGCATCCCCACACAGGTCTACCTCAGCCACCGCGAACCCGATCCGCAGTTCAACAAGGAGCGGTTGAGACTGCTCGAGGCGGCCACGGCGGGGGAGCTGGGTGCGGCCTTCGCCCCCTTCGATCCGCTCGGAGATGGGCCGGTCAACCAGAACCTGACACTCAACCTGCCCAGCCGCCGGTTGGCAGACCGCCGGACGCTCAGGCAATCGCTGGACCGACTGGCCCGCAACGTCGACGTCAGCGGCATGATGGAGGGCCTGGACCGGTTCGAGCAGCAGGCGTTCAACCTGCTGATGGGCAAGGGCCGCCGTGCGTTTGATCTCTCAGGCGAAGACCCCGCACTGGTCCGCCGTTACGACACCGGGCGATTCAATACCGCTCTGCGGGTCAAGACCCGGCACTCAACACTCGGACGCCAGATGCTGATGGCTCGGCGACTGTGCGAGGCCGGGTGCGGGTTCATCACCGTGCACAACCCCGGCTGGGACATGCACGGTGGCAATACGCAATTCAATATCCCCTTCGGCATGGAACGTCTCGGACGACCCGTCGACCAGGCCGTCAGCGTGTTCCTCGAGGATCTCGAGCAACGAGGCCTCTCGGACAAGGTGCTGCTGATCATCACCGGCGAGTTCGGACGCACGCCCAAGGTCAAGGCCGACGGTGGACGCGATCACTGGCCCAAGCTCAGCACGCTCGCGTTCTCCGGAGGCGGGTTGCCGATGGGGCAGGTGATCGGCCGCTCGAACCGCAACGCCGGAGAACCGGCCTCCCGGCCCGTCTCACCCGAAGATCTCTTCGCCACGATCCTGGCGACGATGTTCGATATCGGCGAGCTGAGGCTGCTGCCCGAGGTGCCTCGTGATGTGGCCCGCCTGATCGAACGCGCCCAGCCCATTCCCGAGCTGGCCGGGTAGTTCGCTCAGGGGTCAGACGCCGCCCACCGGGGGGTTTGCTCCGCCTGCCGCGTTCAGCAGGCGGGGCCTGACCCCTTCTTCGAGTTGCAGCGAATGCTGGTTGAAAAGGGGTCAGGCCCCGCCTGCGTGCCGTTCTGGGTGGAGCGGGACTTTCTGTGGGCGGCGTCAGACCCCGAGGCACACAAGGAACAACACGATGGGCATCCTCGATCGATTCAAGCTCGACGGCCGTGTCGCCCTGGTCACCGCCGGCTCGGGACCACAGTTCGGCAGCAGCCTGACCGAGGGACTGGCCGAAGCCGGTGCCACGGTCGTCTCGGCATCTCGCTCGCTACAACGCAACCAGCAGTTCGCCGAGGGGCTCCGTGAACAGGGGCACGACGTGCACGCTGCCCAGGTCGATATCACTGACGTCGATTCGATCAACGCGCTCAGAGACCAGGTCCTGGCCGACCACGGACGACTCGACGTGCTGGTCAACAGCGCGTTGGCCCGAGACGGTCATGTGGGAGCGTTTGACGAGCAGACCCCCGAAGTGATCGGGCGTTCCGCGGCCGGTGACTTCACCGGGCTGTTCGCCATCTGCCAGGCGTTTCTGCCGACGATGGTCGAGCAGGGCCGTGGATCGATCATCAACATCTCGAGCATCTACGGCGTGGTCGCAAACGACCCGACCCTCTACCTGGGAACCGACATGAAGCAGCCGGCCACCTACTCGTTTGTGAAGGCCGGCATGATCAACTTCACCCGCTACCTGGCCAACTACTACGGTAAGCAGGGCATCCGGGCCAATTGCATCAGCCCCGGCGGCTACTTCGACAACCAGCCCGAGGCGTTTGTTGACGAATACACCCGGCGGGTCCCCGTCGGCAGGATGCTCGACAACGAAGACATCAAGGGAGCCGTGGTCTACCTGGCCTCGGACGCGTCCGAGTACGTCAATGGCCATAACCTGCTGGTCGACGGAGGCTGGACAACCGTGTGAGTGGGGGTCTGACGCCACCCATGACGTGGCCGAAGGCCCGCCATGGGTGGGGCCTGACCCCTTTTTTCCAGCCACCTTCCAACGCGGGAAGGGGTCAGGCCCCGCCAACGGCGTCAGACCCCCCCGTTCACTCGACGTAAAGAAACTCGTCGAGGTTGAACAGCACGAGGCAGAAGTCGGAGAGCGTCTCGGCAAATGACCCCTCGCCGTTCTCCAGAAACGCCCGGCCCAACGACAGCTCATCAGGACTCGGCCCACGACAAAGCGCCAACCGGTAGGCACGCTCCACAACCGCCACCGGTGCCCGCCCCGCCTCGGTCTCGAGCCGCGAAGCAAACGCCTCGGCCTGCCGAGCCAGCTCGGGACTGTTCAACAGCGTCAACGCCTGTCCCGCATGCGAACTCTGGTTCCGCCGTCCGCAGCTGACCATCGTTCCGGGTGCATCGAAGTCGGTCAGCAACGGCGGCCGGTTGTTCCGCTTGACGAACAGGTAGATCGAACGGCGGTTGTGCTGGAAGAGATCGGGATGAGCCTGCCAGGTGCCCTTGTACTGAAGCGCTGCGACTTCCGGTGGCAACGGCAACCGCACCCCGGGTCCGCCCGACTGGCGATTCAGCCGTCCGCTGACCGCCAGCAGGCTGTCCCGCAACGCCTCGGCCTCAAGACGAAGACGCCGGGCCCGCCACAGCATCTGGTTCTCGGGATCGGCATCAAGACCCGCTGCCTTGGCCGCATGATTCGATTTGGCTGAAACGCTCGATTGCTGGTAGGTCGCCGAGAGTACCATCAGGCGATGCAGAGGCTTGATGCGGCCGTGGGTTGAGACCAATTCGGCGGCGAGCCAGTCGAGCAGCTCGGGATGAGTGGCGGCTGCGCCCATCACGCCGAAGTCGTTCGGAGTGGCCACGATGCCCTGGCCGAAATGGTGTTGCCAGATCCGGTTGACGAAGACCCGGGCGGTCAGAGGGTTCGACGCCGAGGCCAACCAGGCAGCTAGTTCGGCACGCCGACCCGGTGACTGCCGGCCATCGGCCTCGGCCACCTCGTCGATCGACGGACGAGGCCGCTGGCGGAAGGAGGTCGGCCGAACCGTGCCTCCGAAACCGACCATCACCGACGGGAAACTCGGGAACACCTCCTCGCCCAGGTCATGAGGATCACCACGCACCAGCCGATAGGTCACCGGGACCTTCTTGCCCCGGTCCACGATCGCCATCACCGACGCCACGGCGGGAGGCTCGGATGACCCCACGGCCTGCAATCGAGCCTGTACCGATACGTACTTCTTACGCTCCCGCTTGGCCAGTGCCTCGCGAATCTCCGCCTCGGCAATCACCAACAACCGCTCGGCAGCACTCGCCAGCCGCGACTGGCCGGGCGTGCGGGTCGCCGGATCGATGGCCAGGGCGGCGAGAGTCTCGGGGCTGAATCCTCGACGACGCTGCTCGGTCAGCCGTTTCTTGACCGGGGCTTCGATCGCTTCAAGTTCCTTGCGGATCTCGTCCCGCCTGGCCATCCAGCTCTTTCGAGCCGCCTCGAGTCGCGAGCGTTCCCTGGCAGGAACCAACGGCAGGTCGACCGCGCGGCTGGCCGCGAAGAAGGCCTGCAGCCTGTAGTAGTCGGCCTGGGACAGTGGGTCGAACTTGTGGTCGTGACACCGAGCACAACCGAACGTGACACCCAGGAAGGCCGTGCCGACCACGTCGATGATCTCGGTCAGCCGCTCCTGGCGGTTCTTGGCCAGGTCCTGTTTGCCCGCGTTCATCCGCAACGGTCCGAGCCGATGCAGGCCCAGGGCCGGCAACGCCCCTCGGTCCTCGGGAAACAGCTCGTCGGCGGCAATCTGTTCGCCGACGAATCGGGCAAATGGCTTGTCGTGGTTCAGCGATTCGATCACCCAGTCGCGGTACCGCCAGGCGTGCGGCCGCGGGTCGTCGTATTCGAAGCCGTCACTGTCGGCGTAACGCACGACGTCGAGCCAGTGCTGAGCCCACCTCTGTCCATACTCGGGCGAAGCCAACAGCCGATCCGCCAGCCGTGACCACGCTTCCGGGCGTGTGTCGGCAAGGAACCGGTCGATCTGCTCCAGGGTCGGTGGAATACCGACCAGGTCCAGATAGAGGCGTCGCACGAGCGTTCGGCGTGGGGCACGAGGTGAGGGGCCGAGGTCGAGATCTTCGAGTCCCTTGAGGATGAAGGCGTCGACGGGATTGGCCAGCCAGCCGGTGTCCTGGACCCGGGGTATGGCCGGGCGGCGGACCGGTGTGAATGCCCACGCGCGTTCTTCGTCCTGGGCGCGCACGTCGCCGTGGGCGAGCACCAGAAACAGGATGGCCGGCAGCAGTCTGCGCATCGAGCGTCCTCGAGGGGATCCTCCATCTTCGGAGCCGCATGCCGTGAGGGTCAAGCCGAGGTGGTACGGTGGCTGGGGTCTGACGCCCCGCCCGTGGCGGGGGGCCTGACCCCTTGATTCCAACCACCATGGTTTGCGGGAAGGGGTCAGGCCCCGCCAGCGGGCCGCCTCCGGCGGGCCGCTGGCGGCGTCAGACCCCAGCGGTACGTCTGACCCCAGCCACCGCTTCCGGCCCATCAACCGCTCGGGTAACCTATACCTCTGATGAATAACTCTCGTTTCAGACCCCACTGCCCCGGCCAGCGGCCGGCGATCGACCGCCGAGATTTTCTCCAGCGAGGCGGTCTCGGATTCGGTTCGATTGCCCTGGCATCGCTGATGGCCAGAGACACCCTGGCCAACTCGGGCGGCGCTTCGCTGCAGGGCAACCCGCTGGCCGCACGGTCAGCCGATGTCAGCCCGCCGGCCACCTCGGTGATCTTCCTGTTCATGACCGGAGGCCCGAGCCAGGTCGAGACATTCGACCCCAAGCCCGAACTGACCCGACTGCACGGCCAACCGGTCCCCGCCAGCCTGGGCAAGGTTCAGACCCAGCAGGCCGACGAGAAGTCCTTGCTGCTGGGGGTCAAGCGTCGATTCCGGCCCCACGGCGAAAGCGGGCTGGTGATGTCGGACCTCTTCCCGTACCTCTCCACCTGCGCCGACGATCTCTCGGTCGTCCGTTCGCTGCACGCCGACAGCATCGTGCACTCCGCGGCGCTCTACCAGATGAACTCGGGTCGCACCCTGATGGGTCACCCGACGGTCGGGGCGTGGTTGACCTATGGGCTGGGCAGCGAGAGTGACAACCTGCCGTCCTACGTCGTGATGCTCGACCCCGACGGCGCACTGGTCGGCGGACCGCCCTGCTGGGGTGCCGGCTACTTCCCGCCGATCTACCAAGGCACGCTGTTTCGACCCCAGGCGCCCCCGATCCTCAACCTCCGTCCCGCCGGTGGACGCACCATCGCACGACAGCAGCGGAACCTCGACCTGCTGCGAGAACTCAACCAGATCAACCGCCGGCCGGCCGACCCCGTGCTCGAAGCCCGGGCGGCGACCTACGAACTGGCCTTCCGCATGCAGAAGCACGCTCCCGAAGCCGTCGACATCTCCCGCGAGACGGCCGAGACACAGCGACTCTACGGGGTCGATCGGGACGAGACGTCGGAGTTCGGACGTCGCTGCCTGCTGGCCCGTCGGCTGGTCGAACGAGGCGTCCGCTTCGTGCAGCTGTATTCCGGAGGCGGACCGGGGAACATGACCTGGGACGGGCACGGGGACATCGAGGAGAACCACCTGAGGATGGCCGGACAGGTCGACCAGCCGATCACCGGATTGCTGAAGGACCTCAAGAGGCGAGGGCTGCTCGAGACGACCCTGGTGATCTGGGGCGGCGAGTTCGGACGGACACCGATGTCGCAGGGGAAGACGGGTCGAGACCACAGCCCGTTCGGGTTCTCGATCTGGATGGCCGGGGCCGGCATCCAGGGAGGTCGCATGATCGGAGCAACCGACGAGATCGGGCTGAGGGCCGTCGAGAAGCCGTACCACGTCCGAGACCTCCACGCCACGATCCTCGATCGAGTCGGTCTCGACCAGGACACCCTGACGTATCTGCACAACGGCCGAGAAGAACGGCTGACCGATATCGGCGGACGGGTGATTTCGGAACTGCTGTAGCCTGCAGCCGCTCCGCCTGGCTGACCGCTACAACACGTTTCGGGAGAAAGACCATGACCGCTTCCAAGCTGCTGCTGCGGGGCCAATCCGCCTGCGGCGGACCCGGTACTTCCGTCAGCTACCTGCTCGCTCTGGCCATCCTGCTGCTGGCAGCCACCGCGGTCAGCGCCCAGGACGCCCAGGCGGACAAGAAGCTCACCGATTTGACGATTGTCATCGACGCCGATGTCGTCTACGGCCACAAGTACGGCCTGGCACTGACCTACGACGCGCTGCAACCCAATACCGACCGCAACCGCGCCGGGGTCCTGTTCATGGTCAGTGGCGGCTGGGTCTCGCGATGGGGGCCGCCGGAACGCGCCATCGAGCGGTTCCGGCACCTACTCGAGACTGGTTACACCGTGTTCCTGGTCCGGCACGGCAGCAGCCCGAGGTTTGTTGTGCCCGAATGTGTCAATGACGTCCGCCGCGCTGTGCGACACGTCCGCTCTTCTGCCAAGCGGTTCGACATCGACCCGAACCGGTTGGGTGTATTCGGCGGCAGTACCGGCGGACACCTGGCGCTGATGCTCGGCACCACCGGACAGGACGCCAACCCGAAGGCCAAGGACCCGTTGCAGAGGTATTCCAGTCGCGTGACTGCCGTCGTCGCCTTCTTCCCGCCCACCGACCTCTCGAAATACCTCGATCCGAAACTCGGGTTCCTCGAACGCTTCCCCGCACTGAAGTTCGACCCCAAGCAATCTCCTGACGTCTCACCCCTACTGCAGGTCACCCCCGATGATGCTCCCGCACTGATGATCCACGGCGATAAGGACAAGCTGGTGCCGCTGTTCCACAGCCAGACGATTCACAAGGCGCTGGGTGAGAAGAAGGTGCCGAGCGAGTTGATGGTGATCGAAGGAGCCGCCCACGGCTTCAACCCGGCCGACGGGAAACGGGCCAACGCCGCGACACTGAAGTGGTTCAACCGCTACCTGCTGAAGCCGGCTGCGGCACCCGCCAAGAAAAAGTAATACCCACGGAGAGGCTCATGGCTCGCCCGCTTCACCTGGCCCTTGTCGCGATCCTGTTGATCGCGGTCACCCACGCCCCATCTGCCGCTGCTCGGCCCAACGTGGTGCTCGTGCTGTGCGACGACCTGGGCTACGGCGACCTGGCCTGCTACGGCAGCCCCACGGTGAAAACGCCGCACATCGATCGCTTCGCCGCGAGTGGCCTGAGACTGACCAGTTGCTACGCCGCATCGGCCAACTGCAGCCCCGCCCGGGCGGGGCTGTTGACCGGACGGACTCCCTACCGGGCCGGCATCCACAACTGGATCCCCTCGCTCTCGCCCATGCACCTCCGCCGCGGCGAGATCA
>Ga0310124_10000122_pt1 | contig 49657 bp, 38 predicted proteins | sample CB11b_AW_Bot5_MG_FD_203507 | JGI IMG/M metagenome (GOLD analysis project Ga0310124, IMG submission 203507) | Marine microbial communities from Western Arctic Ocean, Canada - CB11b_AW_Bot5 | ecosystem: Environmental > Aquatic > Marine > Oceanic | place: Canada: Western Arctic Ocean | collected... | reverse complement strand
GTCGTCCCTGAGGTCAGGGTAGCGTATTGCGCGGGACCCCCTGATAGAGCCCATCTCGATCTCTTCGGACTCGCGCACATCGATCAGGCCGGGCCTCGAGCCCTTGAGCAGCTCAGCGAGCTCGCCAGTGCTGATTCCGAGAGAGTGCGCCTGTTGCTGTCCGAAGGACAGCGTCCTCAGGTCACTGTCTTCCTTGACCGCTCCATTTTCTATAGAGGGCCGCAGCAGGTTTCTTCCCAGGCGTTCATTGTCCTGGTCGACCGTTCTGCAGTATTGGAGGATGTTGGCCGTGATCGACACAACGAACAGCGCCAGGAGGGTCTTCAGAGCCCAGGATGGAATCCCGGTTTTTGGACCCGCGTTTTCACCCTCAAGGTGGCTCCGGCGGCGCTTATGAGCGAAAAGGATCCCGCCCGCCGAGACCGCGAGGAGGCCGAGGATCTGGCCGACGCTGGCGAAGATACCGATGACCACGTCAGGCGAGGGTATGGCCAGCAGGGGACCGCAGAGAAAGAGATTCAGCGCCAGCGCCCATACGACCGTCCAGCTACCGAGGCCATCGAGAACCCCCAGCCCGGCGCGCTCTCGCGCGGGATGCTGCACAGATGCTTTATTAAGGGCCGCTTCAGTCAAGGTTTCACCTTCGATTCAAGGCCCGGGAGCCCAGTGCCTTTCAGGCACGGTCTCGATCTCCCACATTGCCCCGGGAAATCCCCCAGCAGACACGGCTGTCGGGGCCAGCTAAAAATATTGAGCTTTCAGTAAAGTTCCGAAGTCCTGAATGCCGATCCTGAAAACAAGGTCCGTGAACGCTCCCGTTTCCGGGCGTCCGCTGGCCGATCCAGGTTGCTTCTTTTCATTGCTCCCGTTTTTGAGCAGGAAGGTTAGTTGACCACAACCTTCGGCAAACGCGAAAATCGTTTCCGCAAACTCTTTAAAAAACAGAGTTTATGGGAATGAGAGGCGCTTTACCGGACCTCGGGCAGGCTGAAAAGGCCTGAATTCCGTCATCTCAGCCGGAGATGATGTCCTGGAGCAGGGGGCGGCTCTGGCGGTACTGCCTGGAGTCAAAGGGCAGATTGATGGTGAAGGTGGAGCCTCTCCCGGTCTGGCTGGCGACGTTGATATCTCCGCCAAGCAGCCGGGCGAACTGCCTGCTGACGCTTAGGCCGAGGCCGGCTCCGCCGTATTTGCGAGTGGAGGAGCTGTCGTTCTGGGTGAATGGCAGGAAGATTTCCTCGTTCTTTTCCCGCGGGATTCCAATGCCCGTATCGATGATCTCGATCCTGATCATGGATGGTTCGACAGACTCAGGCTTGCTGGCCTCTATGCGAACCGAGCCTTCACTGGTGAACTTGATGGCGTTATCGACCAGGTTGTTCACCAGGCGCTGAAATTCATCCGGAGCGGTATACATCACGGTATCGAGCTCGGGGCGCAGGCGGAGCTCCAGCTCAAGACCCTTCTCCTTCGCCTTTTCCCTCCACCGGCTCTCAAGCCGGGTGAGAGTGGTAGCCGGGTTGAGCGGTCCCAGATCGAAGGCCATGCTGCGTGATTCGATCCGAGCGATGTCGAGGATGTCATCGACGAGGGTGAGCAGAGACCGCGCACAGTTGCGAGCCTCATCGAGGAGCTCCGCATCCTGTGGGATGGCCGCCTCGTCTGTCTCGAGCGCGAGCTCGAGGCAGCCCAGCACTCCGTTGATTGGAGTGCGGATCTCGTGGCTCATGTTCGCGAGGAACTGGGACTTGACCTTGTCCGCCTGCTGGGCGACCAGGAGCGCCTCGGTCTTCTCTTTTATCTCGCGTTCGATCTTCTCGTACGACCCCTTGAGGTTGCCGCGCATCTCGTTCATGGTCAGGGCCAGGCTTCCGAGCTCGTCATTCGTCGTCGGCTCGATAGGAGCCTCGAGGTCGCCGCTACCGATGCGGGTCGCGTGGCGGGCGAGGTCGTCGACCGGGTCCAGCACGCTGTGCCGCAGGACCTTGCCAAGAACCAGCGCCAGCATGGCGAAGGTCAGGGCTGCGCCCAGCAGTAGCTGCCAGGTGCTTGTCGCGAGGAGCTTCTCGAGACGCTCGGTCGACAGGCCGATCTCGACATCACCGAGGACCTCGGTTCGTGTCCCCTGCTCGCGCAGCTGGACGGGGGCCTGGAAGATCTTCACTCCTCCATCTTCTTCCGTAGTTTTTTTTCCGTAACGCGCGACGAGCCGCCGCTCTCCATCCGCCAGCTGCCTGACCTCGATATAGGAGACGTGCGGATTATCCCGGGCGGCCTTCTCGATGTAGGTTTCGAGATAGGGGAAATCGTTAGCGAGCAGGGTCTCAAGGCAGACGGCGGCTACGGTTTGAGAGAGGGTCTTGCCGTTGTGGTCGAGATCCTCTTGCAGGATCTGGTGCTCGCTTTTCAGGACCAGGACGATGGTCAGGATGGATGTGAGCACAAGGCTCCCCAGCACCCCGGTTCTTATCTTATTGCTGAGCTTTTTCATGGGTCCTGCCGTTTGTCCAGAGAGCCGGTGAAAGGTCTATGGGGCCCATCCTGGACAGCTGCGCATTTCAGGGAGCGGCGTCTCCGGCCTCAGGAGTGCTGAAGAAACGTTTCGAGCGCTTCATTCCCTTTCGCACAAAGTCATACTCGGAATCTTTGCAAGGGGCGAAGCCGGAGAGACTCTTCGAGAAGGTCTTCAGGATGTCGGGGTTTGTGGTCTTCAGCAGGACATCCTGCAGGGCGATGAACTGGTTCTCGGAGATACCGCTGCGGGCCACCCAGGGCTTGGTGACGTTGTCGAAGGCCTTCAACTCGCGCAGCCCCTTCTCCTTGTACTTGGCGAAGGTGCTCTCCTTGGCGGCGCCGGCGTCGTACTTTCCATGAAGCACGGCGGCGACGACCTTGTCGTGGCGGTCGAGGTAGTCGAATTTCTCAAGGTCACTGGAGGTGATGCCGGCCTCGACGAGTTCGGCCTGGGAGAGGTAGCGCCCGATGGTGCTGTTCTCATCGCCAAAGGCGAAGCTCTTTCCCCTGAGATCAGCGAGCGATCCGAAGGGGCTGTCTTCTCGAACGCAGATGATTCCGTTGAAGCGCCGCTCTCCCTTGTTTTCCTCGATTGCCAGGAGCCGGATATTCGGGTTTCTATTCTTGGCGATGACGTAGGAGGCTGGTCCGAAGCGGACAAAGTCGACTTCGTCGTTGATGAAGGCCCTCAGCGCGAGCTCGTAGGTTTTGTAGATCACGAGCTTGATCTGCGGCGCCTCCTCGATACGGGTGGCGATCTCGTCCTCGAAGTAGCGCAGTATCGGCTTGAACTTCTTGAACATCGCCGATGGCTTGTCGGAGGTGTAGACGCCGAAGGTCAGTGTCGGGATGTTCTCTGAGATGCTGGCTTCCGGCTTCGATTTCCTGGCCGAGCTGGGCTCGTTGAAGGCGAAGACCGCCACCAGGATGGCGATAACTGCGAGAACGGAAGAGACAGTGGCAATATGTACGCGCGAGAGAGATTTAAACATGGTCCTTCTTTCCTTATTTTCCGACCGCTGAAATATTTTCCGTACCACGCGGCTCACAGGCGCCTTTCGCCGGTTCCAGGAGGCTCTATTCGAGCTCCCGGGACACCGTCATCGGCGCGGCACCAGCCGCAGATTTCAGTACCCTGCACATTGAAATATCGGTGTCGCGGCGGGATACCCTTGAAGCCATCCTCGCGAGAGGGTGGATAACATGGGGAATCAGGGTTACCGGTACCCCGGGAGCCGGTTTGCGGGGGTGCCGGGGCCGCCTGGGCTGATCGGATAGATTCGCGACGGGCCCGGGATCGTGCGCCCCGCTACTTGCTCTCCAGCCAGTTCTTGCCCCAGGCCACGTCGACCTTGACCGGGACGGCCAGCTCGATAGCGCCGGCCATTTCCTGCCTGACGATCTCGCTGTATTCTTCGACCTTCTCGAACGGCGCGTCGAGCACGAGCTCATCGTGAACCTGGATCAGGAGCCGCATGTCGAGCTCCTCGCGATCTATTCTCTCGTGGAGATTGACCATAGCCCGCTTGATCATGTCCGCCGCGCTTCCCTGGACAACAGTGTTGATCGCCAGGCGTTCGCCAAGAGCCCTGAGGTTCCGGTTGTTGGAGTGGATTTCGGGAATCGGCCGGCGCCGGCCGAGCATGGTCGTCACGAAGCCGTTCTTCTCGGCCTCGCTGACGCAGGTTTCCATGAATCCCGTTATTCCCGGGTAGCGTTCCTTGTATTCGTCGATGAACTTTGCGGCATCGGCACGGGTGATCCCGAGCCCCCGCGCCAGCCCGAAGGCGCCCTGTCCGTAGATAATGCCGAAGTTGACGGCCTTCGCTCGGCTTCTCTGTTCCCGGGTCACCTGGTCCTGTTCGATTCCCTCGAGCTGGGCGGCGACGAAGGTATGGATGTCCTGGTCGGTATTGAAGGCCTCCCGCAGCCCCTTGTCTTCTGAGAGATGGGCGAGGACTCGGAGCTCGATCTGCGAATAGTCAGCAGTGATCAGGATCCGTCCCGGTGAGCCGGGGACGAAGGCCTCGCGGATCTTCCGGCCCTGCTCCGTCCTTACGGGAATGTTCTGGAGGTTGGGGTCGGACGAGCTGAGGCGTCCGGTGGCTGCGACGGCCTGGTGGAAGGAGGCGTGTATCCGTCCGGTTTTTTCGGAGATCAGCTCCGGCAGCGGCGCGACGTAGGTCCCCAGGAGCTTGTTCACCCCCCTGTACTTGAGAATCAGCCCGGGAAGCGGGTGGGCCGTCTCGGCGGCGAGGATCTCGAGCACGCCGGCATCAGTGCTGCGCCCGGTCTTTGTTTTTTTTACCACCCGCAGGTTCATCTCATCGAAGAGAATCTCGGAGAGCTGCTTGGGGGAGTCGATATTGAACTCCCTTCCGGCGTCGCGATGGATCTCGGCCTTGAGCTCTTCGACCATCGCGGTCAGGCTGACACGGGTCTCCTCCAGCCGTTCGAGATCGATGGCCACTCCCTCGCTCTCCATATCGGCAAGCACGCTCAGCAGCGGCATCTCGAGCTCGTCAAAGAGCTTCCTGAGACCTTCCGACTCGAGCTTCGGCGCCAGCAATTCGTAGAGCCGCCAGGTGATGTCAGCATCTTCTCCGGCGTATTCCGCGACCTTGTCGAGCTCGACCTCGAGCATGGTGACCTGCTTCTTCCCCTTGCCGATCAGGTCGCTGATGGGGATGGTCTGCAGTCCGAGGAGGTCATGGGCAAGAGCATCCATCGCCTGGCTGCGGCGCTCGGGAGCCAGCAGGTAGGATGCGATCATGGTGTCGAAGGCGACTCCCTGCAGCTCGATTCCGGCCTGGCGCAGCACGATGAGGTCGTACTTGATGTTTTGCCCGCATTTGCCGATGGCCGGATCCTCCAGGATGGGCCTGAGAGCCTCGAGTGCGGCGTCCGGATCGAGGGTGTCTCCCTTATTTGAACGCAGGGCGAGATACCAGCCCTTGCCCTTCTCCCAGGAGAAGGAGAGCCCGACGAGCTCGCAGTCTACGGCGTGAACCGAGGTCGTCTCGGTGTCGATCGCGAAGAAATCGGTCTTCTTCAGCTCCGCGAGGAACTCATCGAACTCTTTCCCGGTGGCTACCAGGCGGTAATCCCCCGATGCGGACTCGCGCACGGGCTCTTCTTCAGCCGGGTCGGGATCCGCCCCGGGACCGTCGAGCCTCGAGAGCAGGCGCCGGAAGTCCAGCTCTTCGAAGACCGGCTTCAGTTTCTGGAGAGTTATCCGGCCGGTCTCGCAGGCGTCGAGGTCGAATTCGAAATTGACCTCGCGGTTGAGAGTCACCAGCCGGCGGGTGAGCTCGAAAAGGTCTCCCTGGTTGGCGACGTTCTCACTCATCTTCGGAGTCAGTTCATCGACATGCTCCCGGACTCCCGCGACCGAGCCGTATTTCTGGATGAGGGCGACGGCTTTCTTGGGGCCGATTCCGGGAACCCCGGGGATATTGTCGGTCGAGTCGCCGGTCAGGGTCTGGATCTCCACAGCCTGCTCAGGGGTGTAGCCCTTGTCCTCGAGCAGGTTCACCGGATCGGTGATGAAGTCCTTTTGAGGGTCCCACATCTTGACCTTGTGTGTCAGGAGCTGGTGGAAATCCTTGTCCTTGCTGACGATCCTGAGCTCGATCTCTTCCTTCTCGAGCAGCCTTCCGATCGTGGCGATGATGTCGTCAGCCTCCTGTCCCTTCACCTTGAAGGTGGGGATGCTCATGATCCCCAGCAGCTCTTCGATACGTCTGACCTGGGGACCGAAATCTTCCGGCGCGGCATCCCGGTTGGCCTTGTACTCCGGATAGAAATCGCGGCGCTCGGTGCTCGAGTCTCCATAGTCGAGCGTAACGGCGAGGTAGTCAGGCTTCTGCTTTTCGAGAATCCCGAGCATCATCTGCGTAAAGATATAGGTGGCCTTGGTGGGCTCGCCATCGGGCGAGTTCAGCTGGGCCCCGAACGGAGCGTAATAGGCCCTGAAAATCTGGGCATGACCGTCGATGAGGTAGAATGTTTTCAATGGAACCGGGTCGCCTGGCAGGTGGTTGCTTCAGAAGAGAGAGCATAGCCTAAGAAAAGGGTTTTCTTTTCTCCATGCTATTGTGGACAGGTTCTCGCTTCCGCCGGCCGGGCAACGGTCTTCTCCCGGGCAGAGTGATGAGCGTCCGGGCAGTTTCGGTTAGCATGTCAGCGCAGTCGTATCAAAGATCTCCAGTCAACATCGATCACAACGATAGAATCCATGTTTCCGCACGCCGCGTACCAGCTGGCCCTGCTTTCCGCCGCCTTCCTGCTTTCTGCCGGATCCGTGACGGCCGCGGACGTCCGTCCGCAGGGTTCCGGTATTCGAACCGGCCTGGAGGTCGCCTCTGCCGGCGGCTTCAAGGAGCTCAAGGGAAAGAAGGTCGGTGTGGTCACCAATCCAACGGGGGTGGACCGTCGTCTCGTCAGCCTCATCGATCTGCTCGCCGGGGCGAAGGGGGTTGAGCTGAAGGCGATCTTTGGGCCGGAGCATGGAGCGCGGGGGGCCGCGGCAGCGGGGGCGAAGGTGGCTGATGCGACGGATACCGCTACCGGCACGCCGGTCTACAGCTTGTTTGGCAGGAATCGCAGCCCGGCGGACGAGGTTCTCAAGCGGCTGGACGTCATCATCTTCGACATCCAGGACATTGGAGTTCGAACCTATACCTACCTTGCGACCCTGATCAAGGTCATGGAGGCCGCGGCGAAGAACAAGGTCGAGGTCTGGGTGCTGGATCGCCCGGTCCCTATCGGCGGTGAAACGGTCGAGGGGCCGCTGCTCTCAAAGAGCTTCGAGTCCTTCGTCGGTCCGCACCCCCTTCCTCTTCGCCATGGCTTGACGGCGGGCGAGTTCGCGCGCCTGGTGAACAAGGAGAGGAAGATCGGCGCCCGGCTCAAGGTGATCAAGATGGAGGGCTATACCCGCCGCGGCTGGTATGGCGACAGCGGCCTCATCTGGGTCGCTCCTTCGCCCAACATACCCTCAGTGGACACCGCCCTGGTCTACGCCGGCATGGTGCTGGTGGAGGGGGTGGAGACCCTGAGCGAGGGCCGGGGTACGACACGGCCGTTCAGGCTGGTCGGAGCTCCCTGGCTCGATGGCCGCCGCCTCGCGAAGACCCTCAACAGCCTGAGCTTGCCCGGAGTTCTTTTCAGGGCGGCCTGGTTCAAACCCTCTTTCAGCAAGTTCTCGGGCGAGGAATGTGCCGGTGTGGAGCTTCACGTTACCGATTCGAGAGCCTACCGTTCGGTTACGGTCGCGGTCCATCTGCTCAGCGCGATCGGCAAGCAGCACCCGGGGAAGCTCAAGTTTCGCGAGCGCGCTTTCGACCGGCTTGCCGGAACCGACTCCCTGCGAAAGGAGCTCGAGGCGGGTCAGCGGCCGGTGGTGATCATCTCCGGCTGGAAGAAGGAGCTGGCAGCCTTTCTGAAGCGGCGCGCGCCCTACCTGCTCTATCGCTGAGCCGTCCTCTATTCCTTCAGAGCGATATTGTCGCGGGTGATGAACTCGGGGAAATCGGCCTCGGCGATCTCATCGAGCTCCTTGCCGAGCAACGCCTCGGCCTGAAGGGAATCGTAGTTGCTGATGCCCCGGGCGAATTCCTGGTCATCGCCGTCGATGAGGCTGATGACGTCGCCCCGCTTGAAATCTCCTTCGATCCTGACGACGCCCTTGAACAGGAGGCTCGAGCCCCGCTCGACGAGGGCCTCCCTGGCGCCCGGGTTGATCTCCGTGAGGCCTGTGGTGGAGCTTGCGTAGGCGATCCAGTGCTTCCTGCTCTTGAGGCGCTTTCCGGGCAGGAAGAGGGTCCCGACATCCTCGCCAGCAAGCACGTCGCGGACAACGTCCGCCGTCAATCCATTGACGATGACCGCGGGAATGCCGCTCTGGACCGCGATCGCGATGGCCTGGAGCTTTGAGGTCATGCCACCGCGGCTGCGTTCATCGCTGCTGTCTCCCGCCATGGCCGTGATCTCGCTCGTGATCTCCCGGACAATCGAGAGGGGCTTTTCGTTTTCGTCGTTTTCTGAGTCCGAACTGCTGGCATAGAGGCCGTTGACATCGGTCAGCAGCAGCAGAAGGTCCGCATCGAGCTTTGACGCCACGAGCGCCGAGAGCTCATCGTTGTCTCCGAAGACGGCTCCCTTGCCTGCCCCGGGCTCCTCAATCTCGCTGGTGGAGATCGAGTCGTTCTCATTCACGATCGGCAGGACGCCCATCTCGAGCAGCCTGAACATCGTGTTGCGCAGGTTCAGGTAGCGGGTTCTCGAGGCGAAATCATCCTCTGTGAGAAGGAGCTGGGCGGTTGGCAGCTGGTAGCGGTCGAAGCCTTGCTGGTAGACCGCCATGAGCTGGATCTGGCCGATCGCGGCGCAGGCCTGCTTGTCCTGCAGGGAGGTCGGCCTCTTGTCGAACTCCAGGCGGTTCATTCCCATGCTGATCGCGCCCGAGCTTACCAGGATGACCTTGATTCCCCGGCGTCTCAGGTCCGCCAGGTTTTCGATCAGGCCGTGGATTCTTCCCAGCGCCATGTCTCCGTCGGGCCGAGAGAGGACATTGGTTCCCACCTTGACGACCACGGTTCTGACGTCCTCCAGGGCATCGCCGCGCTCGGGGGCGCCAGATTCAGATCGGGTTGAATTTTCGGTGTTCATGATCAGGTCCAGGCTCGCTGCCGTGGTTATATCCTCGATGGGATGGGCTTACGAGTTAGTAATGCCGGCCGTCATTTCTCCGAGTCCAGGCTGTCGACGGCGCCCTCGGGACAGCCGGGCTCCAGCAGGACCGGGGGGCGTCCCACCGCCGAGTAGCTGAATCCGAGCTCGAGCAGGACCGCGGGGTCGAACAGCCCGCGTCCATCGAGCACCAGCTTATTGCTGACGAGGCCGCCGAGGATCTGGAAATCGAGCTTCCGCAGCGAATCCCACTCGGTGAGGATGACGATGGCCGAGGCGCCTCGCGAGGCCTCGTAGGGATCTTCCGAATATTCGATGCCGGGAAAGACCCGGCGCATGTTTTCCATCGCCGCCGGGTCCCAGGCGGCGACCTCCGCACCCTCCTCGAGCAGCTGGCCGATGAGCTTGACGGCGGCCGAGTTGGCGGTGTCGGCGCTGCCCGCCTTGAAGCTGAGGCCGAGGACGGCGATCCGCCGGTCCCGCAGTTCGCCGAGGAACGAGCGCAGCCTCTCGAGATGGGAGGCCTTCTGGGACTCGTTCACGCTGTCAATCGCCTCGAACAATCTCGCGTCGAGGCCGTGCTCTTTGAGAGTGTCGATCAGGGCGCGGATGTCCTTGGGCAGGCACGAGCCGCCGTAGCCGGGGGAGGCGGCGAGAGCCCCGGGGCCGATTCTCGAATCCAGCCCGACGCCGCGGGCGAGGTCGCCCGCGTCGGCTCCGAGCTGTTCGCAGAGGCCCGCCAGGGAGTTCATGAAGGAAATCCTGCACGCCAGCATGGCGTTGGAGGCGTACTTGATGAGCTCAGCCGTCCTGGTGTCGACCTCGAGAAGGGGGCCGCTCCCGGTGAAGTCCTGGTAGAGCTCGCGCAGCAGCTCGAGTGAGCGCTCGTCGTCACAGCCGGCCACGACCCGGTCGGGCTGGCGAAAGTCTCTGACCGCGCTTCCCGCCTTGAGAAACTCGGGGTTGCAGGCGATGGTGAAGGGCTCCCCGGTGCTGGATGAGATCAGCCGCCGAAGAGTCTCGGTGGTTCCCACCGGCACGGTGCTCTTGACCACGATGAGGGTGAAGCCCTCGATGCTCTCGGCGACGGTTTGTGTCGCCGCGAGGATTTGTTCCAGGTCCGGTTTTCCGTCTTCACCCTGCGGGGTCTCAACGCAGAGGAAGACCGCCTCTGAGCAGGCGACGGCCGCGGGCGTATCCGTGGTGAAGGTGAGCCGTCCGGCCTCGACGTTCCGGGCGACCAGGTCCGCAAGTCCGGGCTCTTCCGAGTGGAGCTCGAGACGCTGGAGCCGGTCGATCTTGTCGGTATCAATGTCCGCGCAGCGGACCTCGTGTCCCTGGGCGCTGAAACAGGCGCCGGTAACGAGGCCGACATTTCCGGTTCCGATGATCGAGAGTTTCATTGACGGTTTCCTGGGCATCAGGTCAGACGTACGGACTTTCCCTGCGACTATATTAGAGTTTCCCCCTGCTTCGGTGGAATCTCCAACCAGAAAAATCTTCGGGGCTGTCCGTTCCGGGCTCCCGCCGCGGCTTGTCAGCCTCGCGAAGTATCGAGTGACCGTTCCGGGAGCGAACCTGGATGAAAAACGAGTGACCGTTCCGGGAGCGAATCTGGATGAAAAACGAGTGACCGTTCCGGGAGCGAATCTGGATGAAAAACGAGTGACCGTTCCGGGAGCGAATCTGGATGAAAAAACGGACGAGACCGGAACTCCTTTGGGGAAGTCCCGGGTCTCGTCTGAAACGGTATCGACAGGCTCGAGGAAGCGGAATCACGTCCAGCGGAGGTTGGCTGTAAAGCCATGGGTGGGACGCAAATGTCCGCCCAGATCGTTAGCTTGGGTCTTGCTTCAATTACGGAAGGGCGTACAGCCCCGAACCAGTCATGCGAAAGGTTATCGGTTTTATGTCACGGATATGTCATCGCCAGGAAGTATTTTCATATGAACGGGAAGAAGAAACAGGCCCGGATGTTCGGCCTTTGGCAGGTTCCCATGACCGATCCCGGTATTTTCAGCGGCGCCTGGAGTCTCTGCGAACCTTACCGGTCTTTCACATGAGGGACCTCCTCCATTTTGGTGTTTGTGGGTACCGGGGGATGTCCTACAATCCCTCCCTTTTGCATAGAACAGCTAAACGGAAAACAGCAGAACGAGGTATTGGAAGAGATGAAGTACGTCTACTTCTTCGGCGCCGGCAAGGCGGAAGGTAATGGTTCGCAGAAGAACTTACTCGGCGGCAAGGGAGCCAACCTGGCCGAGATGGCGGGGCATTCGAAGCTCAAGCTGCCGGTGCCGCCCGGCTTCACTGTCAGCACCGATGTGTGCGCTTATTATTACGACAACCGTCGCCGCTATCCGTCCGAGCTGAAGGCGCAGGTCAACGCCGCGATCCGTAAGACCGAGCGGGTCATGAAGAAGAAGTTCTGCGATCCGAAGAACCCGCTGCTGTTGTCGGTGCGCTCGGGCGCCAGGGTCTCGATGCCCGGCATGATGGAGACTGTACTCAACATCGGGCTGACCTCGAAGACCATCCCCGGCCTCATCAAGCAGACCGGCGGCAACGAGCGCTTCGTCTACGATGCCTACCGCCGCCTGATCACCATGTATTCCGATGTCGTCATGGAGAAGGCGGCCGGGGTCGAGCCGAAAGAGGGCAAGGGCATCCGTCACCAGATCGAGCATCTCTTTGAGAAGAAAAAGAAAGCTTTGGGTGTCAGTGAGGATACCGATGTCGGCGCGGAGGATCTCAAGGATCTCTGCGAGGATATGAAGAAGCTGGTGAAGAAGGTGCTCGACAAGAGCTTCCCCGATGATGGCGAGAAGCAGCTCTGGGGTGGACTCGGCGCCGTCTTCGCCTCCTGGAACGGCATGCGGGCGATCAAGTACCGTGAGGTAGAGCGTATTCCGCACGAGTGGGGCACCGCGGTCAACGTCCAGACCATGGTCTTCGGCAATATGGGAGACACCTGCGCCACCGGCGTTGCCTTCAGCCGCGATCCCGGCAGAGATGTTAAAGACATCTTTTACGGCGAATACCTCGTCAACGCCCAGGGTGAGGACGTGGTCGCCGGGATTCGTACTCCGGCCCCGATCAACAAGGCCTCGCAGTCGGCAGATAATAAGGACCTGGTGACTCTCGAAAAGCTCATGCCCGGGCCCTATAAAGAGCTCAACGCGATTCAGAAGCGCCTCGAGCGTCACTACCGCGACATGCAGGACATCGAGTTTACCATCGAGGACCACCAACTCTTCATGCTCCAGTGCCGTGTCGGCAAGAGAAACGGTACGGCAGCCGTGCGCATCGCGGTCGACATGGTGAAGGAAAAGCTTATCACCGTGAAGGAAGCCGTCTGCCGCGTTACAGGTGACCAGTTGGACGAATGGCTCCACGACATCCTCGATCCGGAGGTGGAGAAGAAGACCAAGGCTGTAGTCAAGGGTCTGCCAGCCGGACCCGGTGGGGCCCAGGGCAAGATCGTCTTTACCTCTGAGGAGGCCGAGCGCGTCGCTAAATTAGATGCCCATGATGACGTCCAGGGTGAGCCGGTCATCCTGGTCCGCGAAGAGACGAACCCCGAGGATGTCAAGGGTATGTGGGCCTCGGAGGCGATCCTGACCCAGCGCGGAGGTATGACCTCGCACGCGGCGCTCGTCGCCCGCGGCTGGGGCAAGTGCTGCATCGTCGGTTGCGCTAAGCTTGACATCGATGCCAAGCGCAAGACGCTGAAGATCGGTAAGCGGGTCTTCAAGTCAGGAGATTCGCTCAGTCTCAATGGTTCGACCGGGAATGTCTATGCCGGCGAATTTCCAACGATTCCCCCTGACACCAGCGGCAAGACTTTGTCGACCTTCCTGAAGATGTGCGACAAGGTGCGTACGCTCAAGGTGCGGACCAACGCCGAGACTCCCGCGGACGCGGCTCTCGCGAGAGGGTTCGGCGCCGAGGGGATCGGTCTCTTCCGTACCGAGCATATGTTCTACGGCGGCGACCCCGAGGCCCTGGCCTGCCTGCGGCGGATGATCCTGGCGGGCGACGAGAAGGCCCAGCAGAAGGCGATCAACCAGCTCTTCCGCTTCGTCAAGAAGGACATCAAGGGCACCCTCAAGGCGATGAAGGGCCTGCCGGTGACGATTCGCCTGCTCGACCCGCCGCTGCATGAGTTCATTCCCCACGAGGACAAGGGCCTGCGCAAGATCGCGCGCGAGCTGAAGACCCCCTTCGCCGAGGTGAAGAAGCGCGCCGACTCCCTGCACGAGGTGAACCCCATGATGGGACACCGTGGTGTGCGCCTGGGGATCACCCATCCTGCGGTCACCGAGATGTACGTCCGCGCTATCCTGGAGTCCGCCGGCGAGCTGTCGAAGAAAGGCATCAGGGTCTTCCCCGAGATCATGGTCCCGGTCGTCGCCGTCGAAACCGAGATGGCGCACCAGTTCGAGTTGATCAAGGGCGTCCACAAGACGGTCTGCAAAAAGCTGGGCGTACGCAAGGTGAATCACATGGTCGGCACCATGATCGAGACCCCGCGTGCCTGCCTGATCACCAAGAAGTTGGTTCGTCATGGAGCCGAGTTCTTTTCCTTCGGCACCAACGACCTGACCCAGATGACCTTCGGCTTCTCCCGCGATGATATTGGCGGCTTCATGGGTCAATATCTCGACCAGGGCATTATGGCTGCGGATCCCTTCGGAACCCTGGACAAGGGCGTCAAGAAGCTGGTCAAGAAGGCTGTAAAAAAGAGCCGCAAGGTGAATCCGAAGCTCAAGGTCGGCATTTGCGGCGAGCACGGCGGCGACCCTGCTTCGGTCAAGTTCTGTCATCACGTCGGCATGAACTACGTCTCCTGTTCGCCCTACCGCGTGCCGATCGCACGGCTGGCCGCGGCGCAGGCTGTCGCCGAGGAATAAGCTGCCGGCTTCGGCTTTCGCTTAACGGAAGATCCACCACAGGGCGCAGATCGTTGCGAAGAGGACGCCGATCCATGCCTTGTGGGCGAAGCTCAGCTCGCTCCATCCGCGCCGCAGGCTGAAGGAGCCCTTCTGGATTTCTTCTGACGGAGGCGGTGTCAGCAGGCTGACGATGATCACCGTCGCGGCGGTCAGCACGGCGCTGAGGAAGTGCCGGTGGAGGAAGGATCCGAGGTACTCGTGGCGCAGGAAGGACACCTGCCATTGGTATACTTCCGAATCGAGCAGCAGGACCGTGCCGGCGATGATTCCCATCGCCACCCCGCAGAGCGCTCCCTGGCGGTTCATGCGCCTCGAGAAGATACCCAGCAGCCCGGCGACCGCGAAGGGAACCGAGAGGTAGCCGGTGACGACCTGCAGGTATTTCCACAGGGTCTCCTGGCTTTCGATGAGCGGTGTGGCGAAGATGCCGAGCACCATGACCACCACCAGGGCGATGCGCCCGGAGAGGATCTGGGTGGAGGTGTCGTCCGTCGATGACCAGCGGGCGACAATGTCGCGTCCGACGAGGGTCGCCACGGAGTTGAAACTCGAGCTCAACGAGGACATCAGCGCTGCCAGGAGCGCCGCCAGCACCACGCCCCGAAGGCCCGGCGAGAGCAGGTTCTCCAGCAGCATCGAGTAGGTTCCGTTGTAGTTGACCTTGCCGTCCTCGTCGGTCAGTTGCTCTCCGTAGAGGATGAAGCCGATGATTCCCGGCAGGACAAAGATGAACACGGGAATGATCTTCAGGAAGCCGGCGAAGATAGCGCCGGAGGTGGCATGGTGGAGATTGCGCGCGCCGAGGACCCGCTGTACGTTCACCTGGTCCATGCACCAGTAGAACATTCCGCCGATGAGGAAGTTCCCCAGCAGGTAGCCGGTGAAGGGCAGCTCGTGGTCAACGCCCTTGACCATAGAGAGCATGTCGAGCTTGTCCTTTTCGGCGAGCTTTGCGGTGAGTCCCTCCCAGCCGCCGACCGCGTCGAGACCGATCCAGGTGAGGATGATCGAGCCGCCGATGAGGATGATCGATTGCACGAAATCCGTGTAGATCACCGCGCGGAGCCCGCCGATCAGGGTATAGACCGCCGTCAGGATGCCAATCGTCCAGAGAATGGAGTCGCCTGAGAAGCCGGTGAAATATTCGAGCACCACCTTGCCGCTGAAGAGCGCGAGCGACACCTTGGTCAGCACGATCATGGCGAGGAAATACACCGTCAGGCTCATGCGCATCGCAGGTCCGTAGCGCTTCTCAAAGAACTCGGGAATGGTGAAGACCTTGTGGCGCAGGTACTGCGGCGCGAAGACGCAGGCCAGCATGATGAGGCAGAGGCTGGCCATCCACTCCCAGCCGCCGGCGACCAGACCCAGTCGATGTCCATCGGCGGCGAGGCCGACGAAATGTTCGGTGGAGATGTTGGTGGCGAACAGCGAGAGGCCGATGAAGGGCCAGGTGAGATCGCGCCCGGCGAGGAAATAACCCTCGGGGGAGGTCTGCTTGCGCCGGGCGAAGTAGATCCCCAGGGCGACGGTTCCCGCGAGATAAACCGCGACAATCGAAAAATCGAGTGTTCCGAGCGCTCCCATGGGATCCTTTCTCGTGCGGGCTGTTGTTTGTCGGTCGTTTTGCGCCGGTGAAAGATGGCCGCAGTTTAGCCCAAAGAAACCTCGACTGCAGCCATGCAGCCCATCCAACTGCGTATTTTATAGGTCTTCCGGCGGTTGCCAGATGCCGGACATTCGATTAGCTTCTAGGGAAAGATACCAGTCGAGGTTCAGAGTTGATGGCAAATCACCAGAAAGCGGAAGCGGGTCAGGGCAGAGGCGGCTTCCAGTTTCTCGAGTGGCTGCCGTGGGAAAAGCTCACGATCTGGGCGGTCTTCCTGCTGTTGGTCTACAGCCTGCGCAGCTTCTTCTTCATCATCTTCATGACCTTCATCATCGCCTACAGCATGAGGGGGCTGGTGGACTGGCTGGCGAAAAAAATCTCTCCCGATGCGGAGAAGGCCTGGCTGCACCGTCTGCTGACCGTGGGCTGCTTCCTGGGCCTGCTCCTGGCGGGTTATGGCGGCGGAAGCTACCTCTGGCCCAAGCTCAGGGACCAGGTGCAGGACAAGCTTTTTCCCATGGCCAGTGAGCTTAGCGACAATCCCGCGGGAAAGCTGGACGAGGTTCTTCGGGACACCCTGGGGCATTACGAGGCGCGTGAGAAGTACGGGTCGCCCGGAGATGAGGCCTATGACCAGGCCTTCGAGGAGTACAAGAAACAGGGCCTTCACTACAAGGAATTCAATGCTTTCCAGAAGGAGCGTCAGCGGCTCGAGTCCCTCTTTGAGGCCGGCCTGGTGAAGAAGCGGGCGGCGGAGGTGCTCGAACAGGACCTCAGCACCGGCAGCCAGGATGACCGCCTGCTGGTCTGGATCCTCGCCGAGGACTACGATGCTGTACTTGAGAGGAAGCGTGATCAATACGATTCCAAGCGCAAGAGGGTCAGCGAGGAGGAAGGCCTCAAGATCGAGCCGTTCGACAAGCTGTCGCCGGAGGACCAGCGCAGCCTGGTCGAGGACTATGCCAGGAAGGAGATCCTCTCGAATGAAAAGGCCCTGGCCCCTTACCTGGAGAGATGGCGCAAGCGGCGCGAGGTGCAGGGGCTTGATTACGTCAGGAAGCTGAAGAAGGATCAGCCCGGAGAATACAGGAAGCAGTTCGCAGCCTTTTACAAGGCGGACTACAAGGACGCTCCGGAGGCCGCCGGTCCCGCTGATCCGGAGGCCGCCTACAGTACATACACTCAGCTGAGCGCCGCGTTCGACTCAGCCAGCCCGCTCCAGGCCTTCTCCAAGGCGTTCGATGGAGAGGCCGCGGCCGGTGAGCGCAGCGATGAGGAGCTACGCGCCGGCTTCGAGCTCAAGGCCCGGGCTGATGCGCTGGCGGAATGGAAGCAGGGCAAGATCGCCCAGGAGATCGGCAACTTTCTGGTCACAACCAGCAAGGGGCTAGCGGCCAAGGCGTACTCCAGCATTACAGAAGTCATCAAGAAGTCGTTTTATATAGCTGTAGGGTTGGGCCTGTCGCTCCTGTTGAGCTTCTTTATCGTCTTCGATCTGACCAAGATGCGGCGCGGGGTCAGGAGGCTCCAGGGCAGCCGGGTTAAGGACTTCTATCTCGAGATCGCTCCGGGGTTGATCAGCTTCGGCCGCCTGATCGGCCGCGCCTTCCAGGCGCAGGCGGTGATCGCCTTCTTCAATACCGTGCTGACCTTCCTGCTGATTCGTATTCTCGGCATCGACAACCCGCTCTTTCTCTGCGTCATTGTCTTCGTCTGCAGCTTTATCCCGGTGCTCGGGGTGGTGCTCTCGAGCATCCCGATCGCGATCATCGCCATCGCCCAGCCCGACGGCGGCATCTGGCTCGCCTTCCTGGCGGTGGTCGGGGTCCTGTTGATTCACCTGGTCGAGGCCTGGATTCTCAACCCGAAGATCCTCGGCGACATGCTCCACCTGCACCCGGTCATGGTGCTGGCGATTCTCGCCATCGGAGAGCATTTCTTCGGTGTCTGGGGGCTGCTGCTGGGGGTTCCGGTCATCGTCTATATCCTTCGTTTCGTTATCCTGGATGAGGGAATTCCCGGGATCATCGAGCCGATTCGCCCGGAGGACCTGCTGAAGGCCGGGGAGGCGGATGCCGCCGGAGTGGAGCTCGCGCTCGCCGGTTCTGATGAGGAGTGAGAGACGATGTCGAAAGCAATATTTCCCACGGGGTTCCTGTTGCTTCTGCCGCTGCTCCTGGGCTGTTCGATGAGCGGGCGCTTTCACAAGGAGGGCTTCAAGGTCGTCGCCCATCGAGGCTCCTCAAGGGATGCTCCTGAGAACACCCTTGGCGCGCTCGAGCTCGGCGTGAAGCAGGGCTCCGATGGCGTCGAGTTCGATGTCTACAAGAGCAGCGATGGATGGCTGGTTCTCCTGCACGACAAGGACGTGCTGCGGACCACGAATTTCAAGGACGTGTTTACCGATGGCAGGAGCGCAAAGGTTTCTGAGCTGACCCTCGCCGAGCTTCGCAAGCTCGACGCGGGAAGCCGGCATTCCGCCGCCTACGCCGGCGAGAAGGTGCCGACCTTCGAGGAGGCTCTCGAGCTGCTTCGCGGCCGGGCGACGCCGGTGATCGAGATCAAGCCGGAGGATATCGGCCGGGACGTGGCGATGATCGTCCAGAAGCTCGGTATTGAGCAGGAAGTCTTCGTGCAGAGCTTCTCGCCGCGCGCCATCAGAGATTTTCACGAGGTCCTGCCGGGGGTCACGACCGGCTACCTGACCGGCAAGAAGATCTCCGACAACAGCGTGGAGCGCGCCAGCGAGCACCTGCGCATCGCCAGGGAGTCCGGTGCCTCGGTGGTGGTCTGCAATTACCGGCTCGCCGATCGCGAGTACATCGAGGAGGTCCATCGCAACGAGTTCCTCGTCTGGGTATACACCGTCGACGATCCGGCGGTCATGCGGTTATTGATGGAGCGGGGTATCGATGGGATCATCACCAACGTTCCCTCCGTTCTCCTCGACCTGACCGGGCGCGGCGAATAGAGGGCCCTGGCCCGGATTGCCGGGCGCCCGGGCTCCTTTTGCCGATCGAAGTAAACCTCCGGAGACGATGTCATGCCCTTCAAGATGACCTTTTTAGCCTGCTGGTTGATTGTTCCGGCTGCTCCCCTCGCGGCGGCCGATGAGACCTCCGCTTCCGCTGCCGTGCTCGAGCTGGCGGCCGATGGCCTGGTTCTGAAGCTGTCCGGCCGGAAGCCGCAGCGTTTTGCCGCCATCAGGGAGCTGCTCGAGGCCTACCCGGGCCTCGCCGGCCGCTTCCAGGTCGAGAAGGCTGCCGTGCCGGTCGCGGGTCGCCTCGAACCAAACCAGCAGGAGAAGCGAAACCAACCGGTGGATCTTCTCGCCGGCAGCGTCTCCGCGCTCGAGCTGCTGCAGGTCCTTGCTGATTACACGGGCCTTCCCATCATTCACGATTCAAGCGACAAGGTCCTCGAGGCCGTGCGGGTGCCCTTCACCTCCGACGTGAAGGGGGCCGACTACGAGGTGGTCAAGGCGCATCTCGAGGCGGCGGGTCTTCGGATCAGGGAGCGTAAGCTGCCCGGCGGCAAACGCCTGATCGAGGTGGCTGCCGGCCAGGAGAGGCCGAGGCCGCTGAAGTCGCGTCCCATCATCGTCGTCGGCAGGGAAAAGCTCTCCGGCGGTAAAATTCAGCGCCACCGGCGCGTCGTCGATTCCGGCCGACCGGCGATGGAGGACTACATGGGGCTGGTGCTCACCAGGGTTCCCGAGGTGGTCCGGGCCCAGCTGCCCATCACCTCCCGCGAGGGGGTGCTGGCCCTCGATGTCGACAGGAACCTGACCCAGCTCAGGGGAGATCTTCGTCTCCTCGAGCGCTACGACGTGATCACCTCGATAGACCGGCATCCGGTGAGCACCCCGGCGGCGATGGTCGAGGAGCTCAACCGGTTCTCAAAGGGCGACGAGTTCACCCTGCGGCTCTATCGCAAGGGGAGCCTGAAGATCTACCGGCTCAAGCGCTGAGCCGCCTTAGAAGCGTTCGATCCACTCGCGGTTGAGGTATTTTTCTTCGAGCAGCGTCTCGAGGGACGGAGACCGCCAGGCGCTCGCCGGGGGGGAGACCTCCCAGGACGCCGCGATTCGCTGTCGCAGCTTGGCCCCATCGAGCGGCAGGTTGATGACAAAGTCGAGGTGCTCGCGCGCCTCCCGGTACGCGGGCTGTTTTTCCGGTTGCCTGAGATAGTGCGGGATCAGGCCGAGGTCGAAATCCCAGAGCAGGGTGCCCTGGTGCAGAAGACAGTAGCGGCTCCTCTTCTGCGCGTTGCCGCTGAACTTCCTGTCGCCCAGCGCCAGGTCACAGCTGCCGCGCATGGTGATGTCGGCGAGGCCCAGGGCCTCGCGGCAGGGGTCGAGGATCATGCGGTAGGAGCTGTTGATGTCGCGCAGTCCCGCGGTGTAGTCCAGCGGCAGGACGAGGGTGAAATTGAGACAGCCGGGTCCCTGCAGCACGGTCCCGCCGCCGGAGGCCCGGCGCAGGATGGGGATTCCGTCCTTCCTGCAGCGCTCCACGTCGGCATCCTCTCCCAGCGCGCTCGAGACTCCCAGCACGACGAAATGCTTCGAGCTCTCCCAGAAGCGCAGGTAGCCGAGTTCCCGGCCCTCGGCCGCGGCGGCCTCGGCTTCGAGCAGGAGCGCCTCATCGAGCGCGAGGTTCTCTTCGGGGCTTTCAAGGCTGAGGTCGATCAGCTGGAGGGTCATTGGCGTACTCGCGGAGATTCGTTCATCGGAGGCTCAGAGGGTGATGCCTCCGTCGCAAAAGACCGTCTGCCCTGTCATATAGGCGGCCTCGTCGCTGGCGAGGAAGAGATGCAGGCGGGCGACATCTCCGGGGCTTCCGAGCCGGCCGAGGGGGATGCGGCGGATAAACTTCTCCTTCACCTTTCCGGGTACGGCGTCGAACATCTCCGTCTCGATGACGCCCGGAGCTACGCAGTTGACACGCACCGAGTCGCCGGCGAGCTCCTGGGCGAGCGTTCTCGTCAGGCCGATGACCCCGGCCTTGCTGGCGGCGTAGTTCGACTGCCCCCTGTTGCCGAGGGCGGAGATCGAGGAGGTGTTGGTGATGGCCCCGCTGCCGCGTTCGCGCAGGTGGGGGATGAGGGCCCGGCAGGGGATGAAGGTGCCGGTGAGATTGACCTTGAGGACCCGGTTCCAGTCCTCGTCGGAGAGCTCCGAGGCGAACCCATCGGAGATAATGCCGGCGTTGTTCACGAGGATGTCGGGCACTCCTGCCCGGGAGATCAGCTCTTCGAGGGCGTCCTCGACTGAGCTGGCATCGCTGACGTCGACGGCCCGGCAGATGATCCCCTCGTCGTCTCCTGCCGCGGGGTGTTCACCGCCGGCATCCCAGACCTCGACGCGGGCTCCCTCGGAGCGAAAGAGGGTGGCGGTGGCGGCGCCGATTCCCCTCGCTCCTCCGGTAACGACGGCGATCCTGTTTTCGAGCAGCATTCAGGCCTCCCGATCCTCGAGCCCTGCCTCTTCGAGGACCGTGGCGAGGCGTTCCTCGATCGGCAGCCAGGGGATGAGAAGAACCCGGTCGTGGCGTGAGCGGTAGTCCTCCAGCAGGAGCTCCTGGATGCGACTGGCCTCCGCGGGCGTCTCCGACCGATGGGATGCGGGCTGGTAGTCCGGTCGAGATTCAAAGAAGAGAATGGACCGGCTCCGCCGGCGGGCCAGGGACCAGGCCTCCCCGAGCTCTTCGAGGGGCTCGATTCCGTGGTAGCGCAGGTAGCTGAAACCGTCGCCAACACCGCGGTCGAGGAAGACCACGGAGCCGGCGTCCGCCGTCTCCAGCACACGCCCCTCGTTTTCGAGTTGTCGCCTGAGCACCTGCAGCTGGAATTCTCGCGGGTTGGAGCGCAGGTCCTCCAGGGTGGGATCCTCGATGAGCTCGGTGGCCGCCTCGGGTACCGTTGTGTGGCCGCGCTTGGCGAGGGCATCGATGATCGTCGTCTTGCCGGAGCAGGGGCCGCCGGTGATCACGATGAATTCTGCAGTCATTGAGATGGTCTTTCGGGTTCAGCCTGGATTTGCGTACCGCATCTGGACGGCCAGGCGAAGTTTGCTTAGTATAGCAGGCGTCTCGGAAGAGATGGGATTTTGTGAACGAGCTCCAGCTTGAGCCCGGCACACTCTATGAAAAGGAGAGAAGTATGAGAACAGCTAACCCGGCCCTGAATTCCAAGATGTTTGGCCGAGCCGAGGGACTGGTCGACTCGACCGCGATGACGGTAGAAGGTACGGCTTTGAAGGCGGGCTTCCTGACGATCCTGCTTGGCGCCGCGGCGGTCTATACGTGGGATAAAACCTTCCAGTATGTGGAGGCCGGAAATACTGCCGCGATCTATCCCTGGTTCTGGGGTGGGCTCATCGGAGGGCTGGTGCTGGCGTTGATCACCATGTTCGCGCCGAAGGCCGCGCCTTTTACCAGTCCTCTCTACGCCCTCGCTGAAGGCTTGTTTCTCGGAGCGCTCTCGGCTTTTGTCGAGATGCAGTATCCCGGGATCGCCTTCCAGGCCGTTGGGCTGACCTTCTGCACTCTCTTCGCCATGCTGGCGCTTTACACTACCGGGGTGATTCGCGCCACGCCCGCCTTCAAGCGCGGCATCATGGCGGCAACCTTCGGGATCATGATGATCTACCTGTTGACCTGGGTGCTCAGTTTTTTCGGTGTCAGCATGCCCTATATTCACGGTTCTGGACTGGTCGGCATCGGCTTCAGCCTTTTCGTCGTGGTGATCGCGGCCATGAACCTGGTGCTCGACTTCGATCTCATCGAGGAGGGAGCGAAGCGCGGGTCGCCTAAGTATATGGAGTGGTTTGCCGCCTTTGGTCTGATGGTGACCCTGGTCTGGCTCTACATTGAGATTCTGCGCCTGTTGTCAAAACTCAGGCAGAGATGAGAGCGCTCGATTGGCGTTTCAATGCCGCATTCTGGCCTGGATGAGCCGGTTCCAGGTCTCGGGGTTTTTTGATTTTTTCCCGGTGAGAACGAAACTTCGGAGCGTTTTTCCGGTCTGATGGAGTATACCGAGGCTGGATTGGGTCCGCGCCGCTGAGGCGCGAACAGGTTCCTACAGGAAGAGTAAGATTCCATGTCCGAAGAGAAGGTAAAAGACGACCTCTACCAGCGGGTAGAAGAGCATCTGCAGGAGCTGCTGGAGCCGGAGCTTCCGGATGCCAGGCTCTCGCCCGGGGAGCGTCTCGAGCTGCTCGAGCAGGCGCGCTCGTCTGAGTCCTGTCGTGAGCTTCTCGAAGCCTGCGAGAAGACGATCTTCCTGGTCTCCGCCCTGCCCGACAAGCCTGTCCCGGTCGATTTCGGAGCGAAGGTCGGGGATGCTCTCGAGGCGGACACTCCCGTGATTCCTTTCTACAAGACGGAGCTTTTCCAGCGCATGCTTGGTGCGGTCGGAGCTATAGCCCTCATCTTCATGGTGTTCTGGGATGCGTTCCCTTCTTCGGTCGAGGAGCCGCCACTCCAGCTGGCCGACAACGTTCCCCTGCCTGGAGTTGCCCGGGATGACCTTGTCGAGGAGCTGTCCGTTTCTTCAGCCATCGTGGAAATCACGAAGCCGGCGGAAGCGGACCGGGCTGCTGTTGAGGGTGTTGTTGCGGCTGTTCCGGAGCCCGGCCCGGAAACCCTGGCGGCCGCTCCACCCGCAGCCGAGCCTGCCAGCGCAGAGGCGCCGGAAGAGGTTCGGGAAATTGTCTCGGCGAAACGCGTTTCTGCTTCCGTTGCGTCTCAGGCACCCGGGCTGCCGGTCTCCCCCGGCGGAGCCGAGCTTGCGGCTCCCGCGGTCGTCGCGGAGCCCCTGGCTGATGCGGCAGAAGCTGTCGAGGCTGCTGAGCCGGGGCCCGTGGTTGCCGAGAAGCCCTCCGGGAATAAGCCGCCTGCCGGGATCGAGGTGAGCCGAGAGATCTTCAACGGCCAGCTGATTGCCGTGCGCTACGAGGTCGCGGTTTCCCGCTCGCGCCTCGGAGAGCTCAATGCCTGGAGAAAAAAACAGTCGTCGCAGGTGTCGCCTGCCGTCGCGGCCTCGCGTGCCGCCCCCCGCGTTTTCAACTGGAGATCGAAGAATCCCGCGGTCGCCCCGGAGGCGGCGCGAAAGATGCGGCTCAGGGCGCCATCGGCTGAGGCGGAAGCTCTGACGCTGCTGGTTGACCCCGGCCGGATCGAGAGTCTGCGCGCGGAGCTCGGCAGCCTGCAGGGACCTGCCGGAGCGTCTTTGCCAGTCAAGGCTTCGGCTGCAAAGGCCGGCACAGCCCGGGCCGATCGTGCAGAGGAGGGCAGCGCGGCTTCCGCCGACAAGGCCGCCTCTGCCAGGAGGAGGTCTGGGGGATTCGGCCAGCTTGGGAGTTGGACCGGATCGAAAAAGAAGGCGTCCCCCGCCAAGGCCAGGGCTCCGGCGCTTGAAAAATCCAGGGCTGTCGAGGCTGCAAAGGTACGGGTGGAGATTCGCTTCCGGATTATTTCCGACTGAGCTTCCCCCGGCTTCAGCTCTTTCGGTAGCGGCGCGAGTTCTCGACCAGGAATTCCCGTTCCTCATCGCTCAGGCTGCCCATGCCTTCCTGGTGAATCTTTTCGAGCAGCTCATCGACGCGCGTGGAGACGGCATCGGGCACCCGCGGCTTCTCGTCTTTCCGTTGACGGTTTTTCCACAGTGAGCCTCTTCCTTGAGAGCGAGTTCCTTTTTTACGGCGCCGACGGCCTTTGCCGAAACGCTGGCGCAGGGTGCTCCAGCGCAGGTCGAAGAATTTGTACAGGACGCCCCAGCCGGCGCCGGCGAGGTGGGCGAAATTGGCTACTCCCGCTCCGCTATGGCCTATGGCTCCGGAAAGATCGCCCCAAAGGACAAGGCAGCCAAGTAACCAGGCCGGTACGGGAATGAGGAAGTAGATGTACCAGGTTCTCTTGGGATAATGACAGATATAGAGCGCCATAACACCCATGACCCCACCCGAGGCTCCGAGAATCGGGATTCTTCCGGAGCCTTGCTGGAACTGTACAAAGCTCTCGATCAGAACAGCCAGGGTTCCGGCGAAGAGGTAGAAGATCCAGAATTCCAGCCGCCCGTAGATTCGTTCAAGCTCCCGGCCGCAGATCCAGAATATGACCATATTGAAGGCGATGTGCCAGATGCTCGATTCTGAATGAGCGAAGCAGGCGGTCACCAGCCGCCAGAGTTCCGGGAAGCCGCCGCCGAAAATGCTGTTACCCGAGGCGGACATGAACTGGCCGACGGTTGAAAAGGCCTCCGGCCCGGGCCGGGTGATCAGCTGCAGGAACCAGAAACCGACATTGAGCAGGATGATGGCGCCCACGGCGGTCATGGCCCAGCTCTTGAGCTGCGTGTTGCCTCCCGGGTTCCGGTAGTAGTCGCGGTCGTAGATTCCCATCGCCTGCGTATTCTAACGAGTCGTCTGTCCAACCGCTACGAGGGCGGGAGCTACTACTTGTTTCGGCATTCTTCGCCTGTGACAGTAGAGGGCCGGCCCGCAAATGGCGCATTTGCGTCTTTTACCGGAGCGGGACCGATTTTTTCAGGTCTCTCAGCAGGATTTTCCGGTCTCTTCTGCGGATTCTCCAGCATCACCATCCGGCTGCTTTTCCTTGCTCTGCCAGAAGGTGTGCAGGCCGCACTCGGTCTTGGACTTGCCGGCCCAGCGCCCGGCGCGCTCGTCGTCTGAGTCGCCGCAGGCGCTGGTGCAGGGCTCGCAGCCGATGCTGTTGTAGCCCATGGAGAAGAGCGGGTGCTGCGGCAGGTCGTGTTTCTTCGTGTACTCATCGACGAGGTCCTTGGTCCAGAAGGCCAGCGGCTGGATCTTGACCAGGTTGCCTCCCATGAGCTCGATTCCTTCCGCCTGCGCTCTCGTCGAGGACTGGTCGCGGCGCACCCCGGCGATCCAGGCCTGGTATTCGCCCTCCTCGCCGAAGAGCTCGCGGAAGGGCTCGACCTTGTTCTTGTGGCAGCAGAGGTCAGGGTCGCTCTCATAGAGCTTGTCGCCGTATTTGTTGACGAACTCGACCCCGAAGAGCTTCGGCTTCCTGGCCACGAGGTTGACCTTCCACAGGTCCCTGAGCTCGTCGAGAAACGCGAGGGTCTCCTTGAAGTGGAAGCCGGTATCGATGAAGTAGACCGGCAGCTTGGGGCAGATGTCCTTCACCATGTGGAGGATGCACATCCCGCTCTTGCCGAAGGCGGTGCTCATCATCAGGTTCTCGCCGAGCAGGTCGTGGGCCCAGCGAATGAGCCGCGCGGGTTCGCGGTCGATTCCTTCTTCGCGCGCCGCGAAGGCCGCCGGTTCTAACGTCGCCTGGTCGATGCGTGCCATGGTCAGACCCTCGCCGCCAGCGCCGCCGCCAGCTGTTCCCGCAGACGAACGACCTCTCCTACGAGGATAAGGGCGGGCGGCCTGATGTCGGCCGCTGCGGCTTCACGAACGATTTCCGACAGCTCGGAGCAGATGATTCGCTCGCCGGGCAGGGTTCCGTTCTCGACGATGGCCACGGGGGTCTTCTCGCCGACGCCCTCGGCTCGCAGATCCTCGACAACTTGCTCGAGCCGGTTGACCGCCATGAAGTAGACGAAGGTCGTTCCCCGCGCCGCCGTCTTGGCGGGGCCCTCGTCCGTGGAGTCGTCTTTCATGGCGTGCCCGCTGCGAATGACCACCTCGCTGGCGACCTCCCGGTGGGTCACGGGTATGCCGGCCGAGATCGCCACCGAGCAGAGGGCCGAGACTCCCGGAACGATCTCGTAGTCGATGCCGGCCCCGGCCAGGGCGATCATCTCCTCGGCTCCTCGTCCGAAGAGCACCGGGTCGCCGCCCTTCAGCCGGACCACGCTTCGTCCCTCGCTCGCAGCGGAGATCATCAGCTCGACGGGATCGATTTCACGGCCGCAGCCGACCTCCTTGCCGACGTAGATCTTTTCCGCGCTCTCCGGGATCAGTCCGAGCACCTGCTCGCTGACCAGTCGGTCGTGGCAGACAAGATCTGCGCTTTCGAGCAGCCTCGCGGCCTTCACCGTCAGCAGGCCGGGGTCGCCGGGGCCCGCGCCGACCAGGTAGACCTTTCCTGGCGAGGCCGCGGGCTGGTTTTTCCTCGGGGGAGCTTCCGCATTCGCGGCATCGGATCCCTCCCTGGTCTCAAGCCAGCTCTCGAGCTGCCGGCTGACGGCGGCCACCAGCGCCGGGTCCTGTCCATCGCTCGAGAGCGCCAGCTTCAGCGCTCCCGCGTCGACCAGGCCCGGGACGTGGAAATCACAGAGCCCCTTGTCCTCGGCGCTGTTGAAGAGGATGCCCAGCTCCCGCGCCTCTTCCTTCACGTTCTCGGAGAGCTTGAGGTCTCCGGTCGCTGTCAAGACCAGGTCGGCCTTTTCGATGTCGCCCCGGCGGTAGGGCCGCCTCTTCCAGTCGAGCCCGCCTCGCTCGTCGAGCTCGGTGATCTCTTCGAGGGCTTCCGGGCTGATGACTGTTACCCTCGCGCCGGCCTCCAACAGCCTGCGGATTCTCCTGAGAGCCACGGAGCCGGCGCCGACGACGGTCACCCGGCGGTTCTCGAGCTTATGAAAGAGAGGGTAGAGGGAGCTCACGGAAGTCACTGTCCTTAGGTGATATAAAAAAACCGTCCTTGAGGGGACGGGTTACGCTGAATCTTCTGGCGGTGGAAGGGACGGCTGCGGAAGCCTGGAGGGCTGTTTCCTTTTGCCGACCCGGGGAATTGAGAACTCAGAGGGCGAACCCATCGGGAATAACATTGCTGGCACACAGGGAGCGCGTGCGCACCCCCTTGGTACAGGTACAGTTGTCTTTTCCCAACTTGATAGGCATTTTGAGTTACCACTATGATTGTCGAACCCTCAAGCATAAATCTTCCAGCGCAGGATTACAAGCTTGGCTGAAAACCTTTCAGGTAATTGAGGTTCCGTAAATGCATCGAGCCCGCTTCTCTTGGTATCATCCCGCCTTCTCGATATTTAATTCCTGTAGAACCTAAAGAAAGCCCCGGGGATACCCATGTTCACCAGCGCAGTCCTATGTTGTCTTACCCTGAGCACCCTGGCCCAGCAGGAGGCCGACCCGGCCTATCGGCAGGGCTATGAAAAGATCGACAAGAAGGAGATCTATTCGTGGATCGAGTTTCTCTCCTCCGATGAGCTGGCTGGCCGGGATACGGGTACAGCAGGCTACAACGTGGCCTCGAAGTACGTCGCCTCGGAGATGGAGGCGATGGGAGTCCAACCGGGCAACAAGGGCTCCTTCTTTCAGCCCTTCTCGATGGTCCGGCGCCAGAGGCTTCTGAACGAGGCCTATCTTTCCATCAAGGGCGCGGACGGCAAAGAGGAGAAGATCGAGCTGAAGGGCAAGGTGGGTGTCGTCTCCCGCCGGGATGTTCGCTGGAAAGAACGCTGGGTATTCGCCGGTAAGGGGGCCGGCTCCGATTCCGACAGCCGGGATGTTTTTCACGGCCTGCCGGTGAAGGACAGCGTCGTCCTGATCGCACCGGACAAGAGCGAGGCGGGGCGCTGGGCCTGGGGAGCCCGGGCCGCCGGCGCGCGGCGGATCGTGGTCGTCTCGGACGAGCAGGCCCGCCGACGGATCGGCTCGCGCCTGCCCCAGCGAGCCCGCTATCGCATCGAGGCGGAGTGGTCTCCCGCGGATGATGATGAGATTGTGTACATCACCTCCGATATAGCCGACAGGATCCTGAAGCGCTGGGATACCAGCCTCGAAAAGATGAGGAAATCCGGCAGCGGTGGCAGGGTGCTCGACGGGGCGGAGTTCGAGCTGGTGGTCGAGCTGAAGGAAACGATCGACAAGACGCGCAATGTCGTGGGTTTCATTCCCGGAAGCGATCCGAAGCTCAGGGATGAGGCGGTGGTGATAGGTGGCCACCTCGATCATGTCGGCGAGCACGACGGCAAGATTTTTAACGGGGCGGATGACAACGCCTCGGGCTCAACCGCCCTGCTGGGAGTCTGCCGGGCGTTGATGGCCAATTCTCGCCGCCCGCGGCGGAGCACCGTCATCGTCTTCTTCGGTGCCGAGGAGCGAGGTCTGCATGGATCGCGTTACTATGTCGACAACCCGACCTTGCCGATCGAGAAGATGGTCTGCATGTTCAACATGGACATGGTCGGGCGCAACGAAGAGCGCCGCGACAGTTCCGGGAAGGTGACGGAGAAGGCCGCGGACAATGTCGACTGTCTTCACGTCATTGGCTCGAAGCGCCACAGCCTGGAGCTTGACCCCTGGATCCACAAGGTCAACGGCCCCATCGGTTTCAAGTTCGAGTACGACGAGGAGGGAGTCTGGAACCGGAGCGACCAGTATAATTTCGCTGCCAGGGGAGTGCCGGTCACCTTCTTCTTCGCCGGCTTCCACGCGGACTACCACAAGCCGACCGACACCATCGAGAAGATCAACTTGGACAAGGTCGTCCGGACGGCGAGGCTGGTCTACTCGCTCGTCTTTGAGGTGGGCGATCGCCCGCGGCGCCTGCGTAATAACCGCCTCTAGGTCTGGACGCGGCTCGCCTTACTATATAGAATCGCCGATCGTCAGAGCTTACTGTCGCAACCAAATCTACACATCCCTCCAGGAGGAAACCCGATGGCTTACGAATTACCAGATCTCCCGTACGCTCACGATGCGCTCGAGCCCCATATCGATGTCCGGACGATGGAGATCCACCACGGCAAGCACCACCAGGCGTATATCAACAACGTGAACGGAGCGCTCGAAGGCAACGAAGAGCTCTCCGGGAAGTCGGTTGAGGACCTGGTGAGCGACCTGGACTCCGTCCCGGAAGACGTTCGCGGCGCTGTTCGCAACAATGGCGGCGGCCACGCCAACCACAGCCTCTTCTGGAGCGTCATGGGACCCGGTAAGGGCGGTGAGCCTGGCGGTGATCTCGGGGCGGCGATCGATGCCACCTTCGGGAGCTTTGATGCCTTCAAGGATGCCTTCGCCCAGGCCGGAGCGACTCGCTTCGGATCCGGCTGGGCCTGGCTTGTCGTCGATGGCGGCAATCTCGCGGTGACGAGCACCGCGAACCAGGACAGCCCGCTGATGGAGGGCAAGACCCCCATCCTCGGCCTGGACGTCTGGGAGCACGCCTACTATCTCAACTACCAGAACCGCAGGCCGGACTATATCGGCGCCTTCTGGAACGTCGTTGACTGGGATGCGGTGGCGGCCCGGTTCGCGGCGGCGAGCTGACGGTTCGCGGCGGCGAGCTGAACCCGTCGACAGCTGAATACCAGGGACGCGACTCTCCTCGAGAGGTCGCGTCCCGTTTTTTTGCATCCCCGCCGGCTATTGTTCGCAGGTGAGGCTGCCTCCGGGTGTCGGGTCGGGACCCGGCTTCGGGAACGGCGCCCGGGGAGGCTGTCCGCTTGAGAAGAAGTAGAGCACCAGGAAGATCGGGTCGGCGATATCGAGACGATTGTCGTCATTGGCATCGCCGGCGGCCTGGCAGGGGGTCACATAGGAGCCGAAGAGGAAGCCCAGGACCGAGATCGGATCGGAGATATCGATCCTTCCATCCCGGTTCGCGTCTCCTCTGACCCATTCATAGGGACCTTCACACGCATCCCCGATGCCGTCTCCGTCAGAGTCCTGTTGCGGCGGGTTGGCGACGGTGACGCAATTGTCGAGAGAGTTCTCCACTCCATCGTCATCGTAATCCGGGGGCCGGACAATCGCGTCACAGGCGTCTCCGATGCCGTCTTCATCCGCGTCTATTTGCGAAAAGTTTTCGTCATAGGGGCAGTTGTCCTCGGTGTCGTCGATGCCGTCGTTGTCATCATCCGGATCGCAAAAGTCGCCGAGCGCGTCGCCATCAATATCGGACTGGTTCGAGTTGTAGACCAGTGGACAGTTGTCCTCGAAGTCGAGGTGGCCGTCAGCGTCCCGGTCCATATCAGCGCAGGCATCGCCGATTCCATCATCATTGAAGTCCTGCTGGATGAAATTCGAGACGGTCGGGCAATTGTCGATGCTGTCGGGGACGGTGTCGTTGTCGTCGTCCTGGTCGCAGGCATCTCCGAGGGGGTCTCCGTCGTTGTTCTCCTGGTCGGGGTTTGGCCGCAGCAGGCAATTGTCGAGCAGGTCATCGACCCCGTCGTTGTCATCATCCGGGTCGCACTCATCGCCCAGGCCGTCGCTGTCGCGGTCGATCTGGGCCGGGTTCAGGATCACCAGGCAGTTGTCGGCCTGGTTGCGGACCCCGTCGCCATCGACGTCCTCATCCGGATCGCAGTGATTGCCGAGGCCGTCATCGTTCGAGTCCTGCTGCTGGGTGTTCGGGATAAGCGGACAGTTGTCGCAGGCATCGCCGAGCCCATCGGCATCGTTGTCAGCCAGGGTGGGATCATGGTCGAGCGGGCAGTTGTCGCAGACGTTGCCGATTCCATCGTCATCGAAGTCTTCCTGGTTGGAGTTCTGGATTCCTTCGCAATTGTCGAGATGATCAAAGACGCCATCGTTGTCCGTGTCTCGCAGGATCACATCGCAGGCATCACCGATTCCGTTTCGGTCACGGTCAACCTGGGTGGGGTTCGGGTCGGTGGGGCAGTTGTCGTTGCTGTCCGGGATCCCGTCATTGTCGTCATCCCAGTCGCAGGCGTCTCCGAGCTGGTCGTCGTCGCTATTGAGCTGGCCGGTGTTCGCGAGCTGGGCGCAGTTGTCGCGGAAGTCGGGAATGTTGTCTCCGTCATCGTCAGGGTCGCAGACATCGCCTCGCCCGTCTTCATCGTTGTCGTCCTGCAGGTGGTTGCTGATTCTCTTGCAGTTGTCGCAGGCGTTCCCGTGCCCATCGCCATCGCTATCCTGCTGGTCGGAGTTGGGGACGGCCGGGCAGTTGTCCTCGCCGTCGAGGACGCCGTCGTCGTCCTGGTCTGAATCGCAGACATCTCCCTCGCCGTCACCGTCGGAGTCAAACTGCTCAGGATTGTAGCTGCCAGGACAGTTGTCTTCAGAGTCCTCGACGCCGTCCTCATCGTTGTCGATATCGCAGGGGTCGCCGATGCCATCCAGGTCGCGGTCTGTCTGGTCAGGGTTGGCGGCGGTGAGGCAATTGTCCTCTTCGTTGGGAACCCCATCATTGTCAGTGTCGTCGTCGCAGGCGTCCCCAAACGAATCGCCATCGGTGTTCAGCTGATTCTCGTTTCTTGTCTCGGGACAGTTGTCCTCGAGATCGGTGATACCATCCCCATCGGGATCATCGTCGCAGGCGTTGCCGAGGCCGTCTTCATCCGCGTCTCCCTGTTCCGGGTTGGATGCAGCCGTGCAATTGTCGCAGCTGTCTCCGATTTCGTCGGAGTCGCTGTCGAGCTGTTCAGGGTTGGTCACCTCGGGGCAGTTGTCACAGACGTCTCCCAGGCTGTCGCCGTCCCTGTTTTCCTGCCGGGGGTTGCGTACGAAGAAGCAATTGTCGCAGGCGTTCCCGAAGCCATCGGCGTCGATATCGAGCTGGTTGGCGTTGGCTACCAGGGGGCAATTGTCGCAGACGTCTCCGAAGCCGTCGCCATCGAGGTCGCGCTGGCTCAGGTTGACGTCGACAGGGCAGTTGTCACAGTCGTCGCCGATTCCGTCCGAATCCGAGTCGAGCTGTTCGGGGTTGGGGGTGGCGGAGCAATTGTCACAGCTGTCGCCGACACCGTCGGAGTCGGAATCAGCCTGGCCCAGGTTGGCGGCCAGCGCGCAATTGTCGCAGCCATCGCCGAGGCCGTCGGAGTCGGAATCAGCCTGAGATGGATTGGGAGCGAGCAGGCAGTTGTCGCAGTCATCGCCGATGCCATCCGAATCGAAGTCTTCCTGGGCGGGATTGGCGAGGTCGGGGCAATTGTCGCTGGAATCGGGGATGGCGTCATTGTCCGCGTCGTTGTCGCAGCGATTGCCGATGCCGTCGGAGTCTTCGTCCTCCTGGGATGGGTTGAACTCCGATGGGCAGTTGTCGCAGCTGTCCCCGATCCTGTCCTTGTCGGAATCCGCCTGGGATGGGTTGGCGGTCAGACGGCAATTGTCGCACGAGTCGCCGGCTCCATCTCCGTCAAGGTCTTCCTGCCCGGGGTTGGCGGACCGCGGGCAATTGTCACAGGCATCGCCGAGCTGGTCGCCATCGAAGTCGGCCTGGTCCGGGTTGGAGTCCAGGGGACAGTTGTCGCAGGCGTCGCCATCGCCGTCTCCATCGGAGTCCTCCTGGCCCGGGTCGGGTATGGAGGGGCAGGTGTCGCAGGCGCTGCCGACACCATCGCCGTCATCGTCCCCTTGGCCGGGATTCGCGTTTTCCGGGCAGCTGTCGCAGGCATTGCCGAGGCCGTCGTTGTCGCTGTCAACCTGCTCCGCATTCGCAAGAGCCGGACAATTGTCCACGCCGTTGTCGTGTCCGTCGCCATCGCTGTCGAGCTGGCAGGCGTTGCCGATATTGTCGGCGTTGATGTCTTCCTGTCCCGGGTTTGGCTCATCGGGACAGTTGTCACAGAAATTACCGATGCCATCCCCATCGGTGTCGACCTGGACCTGGTTTGTTCTTTCCGGGCAGTTGTCGCAGGCGTCGCCGAAGAAGTCTCCATCGCTATTTTCCTGTCCGGCATTTGCCTGTCCCGGACAGTTATCGCAGATCGTTCCGATTCCGTCCCCATCGTTGTCGAGCTGGTTGAAGTTCCTGTTGGCCGGGCAGTTGTCGCAGAGGTCTCCAAGCCCGTCTCCATCGGAATCCAGCTGCGCGGAGTTGTTGACGAGGGGACAGTTGTCGCTGGCGTCCAGGATGCCATCACCATCGGCATCCTGGGCCCGGAGCTGCGCCGGCGAAAGCACGGCAAACATCAACAGCGCAAGCGCCGCGATGCCCGGGATTCTGGACTCATGTCTTGACGAGCCGCCTGTCATCAAACTCATTCCTCGTTGGGGCGCCGATGCGCTGCTGCCATCTGGATGGGCTCCAGGAAAAAGCACCGGCTGACTTGTCAGATCCCCTTCCAACAGGGGTATTTATACAATTTTCCGAAGTTCAATATTACAGGCGAGGCGATTCGAACTTCAACCTTACAGGGGAGAAGTCCCTGACAAATAGCGTAAGTCCTTTACGCATAGTCAATAAGAGGGCCCCAGGGGGAATTCAGGCATCTTCCGGACGATTTTTCGGTAAGCCCCCATCTCCTTGGGGCTTACGCTATTCTTCCTCTTCAGGATCGGTCTCGTCGATAATTTCCCCAACGAGCTCTTCAAGTACATCTTCGAGGCTCACGACACCGGACGTGCCGCCGTATTCGTCCAGGACTACGAAGAGATGTTGTCGCTTGAGCTGGAATTGATGCAGTAATTGGTGGGCGGGAGTGCTCTCGTGGACGATGTGGGCGGGCTTTTTCAGATCGCCGACCTTCAGGTCCGTTCGGTCCTCGGCCAGCGCCAGAAGCAGATCCCTGAGATAGATGATCCCGGCAATATCATCGAGGTCGCCATCCCTGGTCACGACGATCCGGCTGTGGGTCATGTCCAGGTCGGAGGGGTTGATCTGGTCCAGGAGCTTGTCATTCTCGAGGCTTGCCAGGTCGAGCCGATGGGTCATGATCTCACGGGCGGTTACATCGTTGAGGCGGAAGGCCCTGCTGATGAGACGGTTTTCCTCGCCGCTGATCAGGCCCGCCTCTTTCCCCATATCCGCCATCATCCGGATCTCCTCCTCGCTGGTGACTTCCTTGCTTGCCTTGCCTGAGAAGGGACGGGCAATCTGCTCGATCACCCAGATGGCAGGCAGCAGGATCCAGGTGACGAGAGTCAGCGGTCTAGCGGCGGTCAGGGAAATGGCCAGGTTGTAGCGTTCCCCGACGGTCTTGGGAATGATCTCCGAGAAGACGATGATCAGGAAGGTGAGGACGCCGGCGAAGGCTCCCTTGTAGTTGTCGCCGAGTACCTCGGCGGCCTTGTAGCCGACCATGACCGAGCCGAGGATGTTGATGAGGTTGTTGAGAATCACCAGCGTCGAGATGGGGCGCTGCATGCTCTCCTTGATCGCGGCCAGCCGATGGCCTCCGGAGCGTTCCTCATCCCGGGCAAGATAGACTTTGGATATGGGTACGCTGAAGAGCGCCGCCTCGAACATCGAGGTCAGGCCGGAGGCAAGGACGAGCGCCAGCACTAATAGGATCAGTGTTGTCATTGATCAGGCACCAGTCTACCACCGGGATCCGGCACCGGCAACCTGCGCGGCTCAGATGCCGGTGGAAAGGGGTTGCCGGTGGCGGGGAAAGCTTGTTAGCTTGATCGCTCCCCTGGCTTTCCAGGCCGGGGAATCTTCATGTTCCGAGGAAACCCGATCACCGCTGGAGTTGAATCACCGTGGGATACAAGCAGACCGCCGAGCATCGACCCGGCAGGAGCTCTTACCACCAGGTCGGCCTGGTGCGCGGGCAGTTCGGGGATGTCGATTACGATGAGTGGATCGATTTTATAGCGTCTGCCGGTTTCGACGGCTGGGAGGAAGCCAGCTGGGAGCTGGAGCTCGACCGGTGCTCCGATGACGAGGGAGCGGCCGCTTACGCCGCGGAGCGTGTTGAAAAAGCGAAGGCAAGGGGACTCGAGATCTTCTCCATCTCCGGGCACCTGCAGGGCCAGGCGCTTGGAGACGAGCCCTCCGCTAAGACGCTGCAGTTCATCGGCGGCGAGGCGGTCGAGGCCTACAAGGAATGGCGTAAGACCAACGAGCCGCCGCGAACCGACCCCTTTTATGTACCCGAAGAGGTCGGCCGTCTGGTTCACAGCCAGGCGCTCGAGGCATTGCTGGCCTGCGCTCGCCTTGCCGGGCACCTCGGACGCCTGCAGGATCGCAAGGCGCCCGTTTCGGGTTTCACCGGGTCTCCGGCCCACGCGTGGTCGCATTGGTTCGAGTTTCCGCCGCCCCCAAGCGAGATCGGCGGCTGCCCTCTCGCCGATCCCCGCCAGGTGTCGCTTGAATTGATCATCGAGCGCTTTTCGCCTCTGCTCGAGCTCTGCCGCGAATACGGAACCACCTTTGACCTTGAATGCCATCCCTCCGAGAGGGCCATGGGCGACATCGAGTCGGCGGGGGACTACCTGCGCGCCATGATCGATGCGGGTTATGAGGGAGTTGCGGGTTTCAACCTCGATTGCTCGCACCTGGAGTGGCAGAACGTCTCAGGCGTTGAGTTCATCCGCGAGTTCGGCGAGCACATCCACTGCGCCCATATCAAGGGCGTCCAGGTCATGCGGAGCTACTGCCGCGGGGGACGCCTCGGTGGGCACCGCCCCATGGGGCACAAGCACAACGGCTGGAACTTCGTCACCGCCGGCAGCGCCCGCGACGCGGTCAACACCGAGGAGGTGATCATCGAGCTCAACCGCGCCGGCTTCGATGGGGCGCTCACCATCGAGTGGGAGGACAACGACGCCGACAAGAAGGCCGGCGCCATCGCCGCGCTCGCCAATGTGCGCGCGGCAGACCTGCCGCCGAGCTTCTCGCGTCATGACGAGACGTTGAAGACCTGAGAGCTCCCGATTTATTTCGGCTGGAAGTAGAGCACCATCCCGGCGCCCGAGGCGAGGACGAGTACTCCGAGCCAGAAGATCGGATTGACCGCCTTGGGAGGATGGGCGACCGAGGAAACGATGACGTTCACCAGCGGCGCGCAGCCGAAGATGAGCGGCATGACATACTGCGGGTTGCCGCCTGATTTCATGGAGTAGATGACGCAGATGGCCCCAATGGCTCCCAGCGATCCGGCCAGCAGGCCGAACATCATTCCCTTGCCCGGGAAGCTCCAGTCGGCGCCGGAGCTCTTCATGATGAGACTGGGGATCAGGACGGCGAGAAAGAAGTAGGCGACGCCCACGAGCAGGGCGGTCTTCAGGGGGTTTGCAAGGAGAGCATTACTCTTGTGGATCGCGGTGCCGTAGGCGCCCCAGCAACAGACGGTTCCAAGTGCGAAGATAAGCCAGGTAGGCATGGTATTCCCTCCACCGTGTTTTATTGCTCCGCCCGAGCGGAGAGGTCTATCCGTAAACAGCTCTCCCGGAAGGGAGATTTCCTGCTTCTCTATAGCCACGGGAAGGGATCTTGTAAAGCCCCGAGGTGGGTGAGAGGTGGGGCGAAAATCTCAGTCGTTCTCAGAGCGACCGCAGCACTTCAGCCGTGATTTACCCGATTTACCGTCCTTGCCAAGCACCTGGCGTCCACCGAGCCTGTCCTCGGCGATCCGGCGCTGGATGCGCTCCGCCGCGCCGCTCGAGGGGTTCATGCTCTCCTGGCGTCCGTTCTCGCCATAGCCGACGGAGAGGTCGGCCTGGGCAAACAGGGCGATGACTCCTGCGAGACAGAAGACTGTGAAGGCGACCATTGCGCCGCTGCCTTTTTTATTCATTGTGCTCTTCTCCTGGGCGCGCCGATGAATCGGCTCGGTAGTTTCCTTTCAGACCGTTATTCACTGCATCGTCAACCCTCCCCTCTGTCCTGTAGTTTTTTTTCATGCGCTGGTAAAGTGGCGCCATGCGCGGTGTAAAAGTCAGGGATCCAGGCGGACCCGAGGTGCTCGAAATCGTTGAGCTACCCGATCCTGTGGCGGGTTCGGGGCAGCTGCTGGTGCGAAATTTTGCCGCCGGGGTGAACCGGGCCGACCTGCTGCAGCGCCGCGGACTTTATCCGCCCCCGGCGGGAGAGTCCGATATTCTTGGTCTCGAGTTTGCCGGAGAGGTGGCGGCAGTCGGCGAGGGAATCGAGAGTTTTGCCCGCGGGGATCGCGTCTTCGGGCTCTGCGCGGGGGGAGCCTATGCGGAGTTTCTCCCGGTCGATGCGAGCCTGGCGGTCCCGATTCCTTCGAACCTGTCGTATGAATCGGCGGCCGCGGTGCCGGAGGCGTTCTATACGGCGGAGGATGGTCTCTTCAGCCTCGGTGAGCTCGAGGAGGGAGAAGCGGTTCTTATCCACGCGGGCGCCAGCGGGGTCGGGACGGCGGCGATCCAGCTGGCGGCTGCGGCCGGAGCCCGGGTCATTGCCACAGCCGGAACGGCGGAAAAAGCGGCTCGCTGTGAAGAGCTGGGGGCCGCGCTCAGCGTGAACTACCGGGAGCGGGACTTTACCGAAGCCGTCGACGAGCTGACCGGCGGGGCGGGGGTTGATCTCGTACTCGATCTGGTCGGCGCGAGCTATTGGGACAGGAATATCGCCAGCCTGCGTGTCGGGGGCCGCCTGGTGCTCCTCGGCCTGGTCGGCGGGACTCGCACGGAGGCTGATCTCGGAGCGGTTCTCCGCAAGCGCCTTCGCATCATCGGCAGCGTCATGAGGAGCCGGAGCATCGAGGAGAAGGCGGAGGTGACAGCCAGGTTCCGTGAGAGGATCCTGCCGCGCCTCGAGAGCGGGGAGCTCAAGGCGGTCGTCGATTCGATCCTGCCGTTCGAGGAGGTTCGGGATGCCCATATCCGCATGGAGGAGAACCTCAACATCGGCAAGATCATTCTCCGGCTGTGAGCCGTTCGCGGGCTTTTCGCGGCCGGGGCGACCCGAAAAGCCGTGTCAGCTTTCAACCCTTGGGGTACCATGGTTTTCTTGAACAGGAGACTTTGCAACAACCCACCTGGAGAAACAGGGAGAGATCGCAATGCGGAAAGAAGATGTTTCGCACGAGTTGTCGTGTCCCGATTGTGACGATGTGAGCCGTCGTCATTTTCTGCGTTCCGCCGCGACCGCGGCTACGGCCGTCGGCACAGCCGGCCTGTCGTTTGGCGCGGCTGGAAAACTCCTGGCGGATGACGCCAAGAAGAAGGTCCAGCCTGCTGAGACGGTGGTCAAGCAGCTCTTTGACAGTCTGAAGGACAACCAGCGCAAGCTGGTCTGCATGCCTTTCAATCATGAGCTGCGTTCAAAGATCAGCAACAACTGGCACATCGTGGATCCGAAGGCCGCGGCCATCGGCAAGCTCTACACCGCCGACCAGCAGGAAATGATCCTGCAGATCTTCAAGGGCGTGACCTCCGAGGATGGCTACAGGCGTTTCGAGAAGCAGATGAAGGACGACGCGGGCGGCTTTGACAAGTACACCTGCGCGATCTTCGGTGAGCCCGGAACAGGCAAGTTCGAGTGGGTGCTCACAGGCCGCCACCTGACGATTCGCGCCGATGGCGACTCGGTCGAGAACACCGCCTTCGGCGGCCCGATTTTCTACGGCCACGCCGCCGGTGGCTTCAACGAGAAGCCCGATCATGCCGGCAATGTCTGGTGGCACCAGGCTCGCCTGGCCAACAAGCTCTACGGAGCTCTCGATGGCAAGCAGCGTGACAAGGCCCTGGTGGTCGAGTCGCCCCCCGACAGTCCCAAGGTGGTCAGGCTCAAGGGAACCAAGGGCAAGCTGGAAGGCCTCCGTGGGGCTGACATGTCAAAGGACCAGAAGAAGCTTCTCGACGAGACCCTGCGCAGCATGCTGAACATGTACCGCAAGAGCGACGTCGACGAGGCGCTCAAGTGCATCGACGCCAACGGCGGACTCGACGCGCTGACAGTCTCCTACTTTGACGAGGGAAATATCGGCGACGACGAGATCTGGGACCGCTGGATGATCGAGGGCCCCGGGATGGTCTGGTACTTCCGCGGCACCCCCCACGTCCACACCTGGGTCAACATCGCCGGCAAGCAGGCCTGAGCCACGAGTTGATCCCCTGTTGAAAGAAAGCAGCCGGGAGCTGGTTTGCCATCTCCCGGCTGCTTTCTTTTCTTTCTTCAGTCTCCCGGGAGACTGGTCTTATCCGAACGAGGCCTTGAAGATGTAGTAGAAGATGATTGTAAGGACCGCTCCGGCCGGCAGGGTTACTACCCAGGAAATGATGATATCGCGTACGACCCGTAAATTGAGTGCCCCGATTCCCCGTGCGAACCCGACCCCGAGTACCGCACCCACGAGCGTATGGGTCGTGGAGATCGGGAGTCCGAACCTCGATGCGACCAGGATGGTAATCGCCGCACCGAATTCAGCTGAGAAGCCGCGCGTCGGGGTCAGCTCGGTGATCTTTTTTCCGATCGTCTCAATAACCCGCCAGCCCCAGGTGGCCAGCCCGATAACGATCCCGATTCCGCCCAGCCCGAGGATGTAAAGACCCCAGTGGCCTGCGAGCTGTTCGCTCACAATCTGTCCCTCTCGCTGCAGAACGCCAATCACCCCCATCAGGGGGCCGACCGCGTTGGCGACATCGTTGGCGCCATGGGCAAAAGCGACGGTACAGGCGCTGAGGATCTGCAGGTAAATGAAGATCTTTTCGGTAGCCCTCATCTGCGGGGTTCCCCAAGCTCCCGCTCCTGCAGTTTTTCCGGCGGGAGGTTGGTCCTGTTCTTCTACCTCGGCTGAAAGCTCTTCGATTTTCGCGCCCAGGGATTTGAGCTTCCCTTCAACCTCCCCTGTCGCCAGCAGGGAAAGTTTTTTGAACTTCGTCTTCATCCTGGCCAGGTCTTCGGAGATTACGGGATTCTGGGCATGGGCCGTTTCCGGGTCGTCCTCTTCGACGGTGATTCTATTGAGCAGGGGAATGGAAACCAGCGCGGCGGCGATCCCGATGGAGACCGCTCCAAGTAGAGCCTCGGTGAATGTCCAGTCCAGCTTCAGGGGCTTGAGGCCCTTGTAGAGCGTAACCAGGGAGATGACCAGGAACACGAGGAAGACCAGGAACGGCGCCATCTTCTTGGCCGAGTTGACCATGTCCCGCTTGTGCAGAACGAGCTTCTGGATGGAGATGAAAACGAGAAAGGCGAATCCTCCAGCCAGCAGAGGAGAAACAACCCAGCTGAGAACGATCTTTCCGACCTCGGACCAGAGGATCATGCCCGGCGGCTCATTCCAGAAGATGACCATTCCGAAGCCGACGACGGACCCGACAATACTGTGGGTGGTGGAGACGGGCAGCCCGAAATAGGTAGCCGTCAGCAGCCATGTCGCGGCGGCCAGCAAGGCTCCCATCATGCCGTAGACGTACAATCTTCCCCCATCTTCATTCAAAAACGTCATGGCCTCATTCGAGAAGATCCCTTTACGGACGGTCTCGCTGACGTGGGAACCAACGAGAAAGGCGCCGGCGAATTCGAAGATAGCGGCGACGATGATCGCGTTTCTCAGGGTCAGGGCGCCCGAGCCTACCGAGGTGCCCATGGCGTTGGCGACATCGTTGGCGCCGATACTCCAGGCCATGTAGAACCCGCCGCCCATCGCGATGAGATAGATCCAGAACACCTGGGTTTCGCTGAACCATCCGCCTGACTGGCCAAGAAATGGAGAGAGTGTTTCAAACATGTGAGCTGCTTGCCTGGGGGTATAGGGTTACTTGGCGATCATTAACCGGAGGCGGTTGGCCATCCGTTCAGCGGAATCAGCCAGGTCTCCGAGCTTGTTGATAATGCGCGACCACATGATCACGTCGAGCACCTCGACCTCTTTTTCGAGGTCGAAGAGTTTCTTGGCGGCGGCCCGTTCGGTGCCATCTGCCACCGTTTCATCGGCGTTGATCTGTTCGATCATGCCGAGAACCTTCTTCGCTTCCGGGCCGCCGAAGGAGGTCTCCACCAGCTCATCAAACTCCTGCACCATGTCCGCCGCCTGGTTGCAGACCGTGGCGACCTCGTCGATCAGGTTGTTGAGAGGCTCCTTCATATCGGCGGGCAGCTTCAGCGGCCGCAGGGTCAGCAGGATGGCGATGTCCTGGGCCGTGTCGGGCAACTCCTCCTGGATGTCGAGGATCTCGAGGAGGTCGCGGCGGTCGATCGGCAGGAAGATGCTCTTGGGCAGGTGGCTGCGGATGTCATTCTTGATGACGTCGGCTTCCGATTCGAGGTCGGAGATTTCCTTGAAGACCCGGTCGAATTCAGCCGGCTCGTCATCAATGATGGAATTGATGACGGGCTTGATTCGTTCGACACAGGCGCGGGATTTTTCCATGTGCGCCTGGATAGGCTTGAAGGGACTGCGCCCGAAGAGCGCCATGAGAGCTTTCAAAATAGTGTCCTCGTTAGTGGGTTGGCCCGACTGGGTGAATCAACATGAATGGTAGGGCTCGATCATTAGGTGAGAATAAAGGCAATGTGAAGATTTCGTTAATATCCGGTCATCCGGCGGCAGCCCTTGATCGCTTAAGAGTTGCGATAGAGCTCTCGCCTCGGGTACCGTGACCGCGCCGGGTATTTGAAGAGTGAGACCTTCGGCAATACTGTGGGTCCAAGCGCGGCCTCGCCGGTAAAGGATGGCGTTCTCATGGACAGTGGTGACCAGGAATACAATTCGAGCAAGGGCCAGCTCCTGGTCTCGGAGCCTCGCCTCGCCGACCCGAACTTTCGCTGCACGGTGGTCCTGGTGACCGAGCATGATGAGAAGGGGGCCTTCGGACTTGTTGTGAACCGGTCGGGTGGCCAGACGGTTTCCGATCTCTGGAGCGGCCTCACCGGTGAACCTTGCCTGAGTGAGACGCCGGTGTTTATCGGCGGCCCGGTGGAGCAGGCCGCGGTCTTTATTCTCCACAATCGTCTGGACCTCAGCGACGACGGCGAGCCGGTCATCGATGGTCTCTATATGGGCAGCAGCCTGGAGCTTCTCCAGGCGCTCATCGAGGATGAGGATTCCGCCATCTGGGCGGACCAGCAGGTCTACCGTGTTTTCTGCGGCTATTCAGGCTGGGGCGGCGGTCAGCTTGAAGGCGAGCTCGCCGCCGGAGGATGGGTGGTTCAGCCGGCCACGGCCGAGTATATCTTCCGGACCGACTCCCCGGAGATGTGGAAGAGTTCGATGGAGCGCCAGGGTGGGATCTACCGGTTCTTTTCGGGGATGCCTGTCGACCCGGACGTCAACTAGCGTCGCTTTCTTCAGGGGCCTCTGCTTTCCCGGTATCTTCTTCAGCCGGTGCTTCCTCAACGGGCTCTTCGGCCGGCACCTCGGCCGTACCGGTGGCCGGATCATCGGCAGCAACCTTCTGCCCGGGAACCGCGGGCAACCCGAGCGCCAGCAGGATCGGCAGCAGCACCAGCGCGGTGGCGCCGTAATAGGGCCATTCCGAGCCCAGCTTCCAGTAGGCCGCACATGCAAGGACGGGCCCTACCGCTCGTGAGAGGGCACCGAGTGACCGGAAAGTGCCGAGCACCTCTCCCTGCCGGTCCGCCGGGGTATAGAGCGAGGTGAGGGCCGTCAGGCAGGGGGTAGCCAGTGCGCTGCCGACTGCCAGGAGGGCCAGTCCGAGATAGAAGAGGCCCTCGGAACCCGCTGTGCCGGTCACCAGGAGACCCGGCACCAGGAGGACCAGTCCGTAGATGGAGACTTTTTTCTCTCCCATTTTAGGAGCCATCCTGCGCACCACTCCACCCTGTACCAGGGCGATGATCAGCCCGACGAAGATGAAGATCCACATCATGTCGGTGCTTTCGTAATGGAAGCGGTCCTTGGCGAGGAAGGTAAGGGTGAACTCCATGCCCGCGAAGGCGACCAGGAAGATGAAGTAGACCAGGTTGGTGCGGCTGACGCCGGGAATGTCGAAGCCGCGGAAGAGCTTGAGCGGGCTGATCGGCCGTCCGGCCTGGTGCGCTTTGCCGCGCGCCTGTTCCGGCAGGCTCTCCTTGAAGCTCCTCATCACCCAGGAGAGGTTCCAGAGCGAGAGCAGGAAGGCTCCGGCGGCGGCAGCGGAGAAGGGATTGAGTCCCGGCAGCTTTCCCGACAGGTCGATTCCGGAGAGGAGCGCGCCGATGGCCGGGCCGAGGATGAAGCCGAGCCCGAAGGCCATACCGATCATCCCCATCCCCTTGGCGCGATTCTTTTCATCGGTCGAGTCCGCCATGGCTGCGGTGGCCACCGAGATATTACCTCCCATGGCACCGCCGAGTACACGTGAGATGACCAGCAGCAGGAAGGAACTGCTGAAGATCCACACCAGGTAGCTCACGCAGAGGCCACCGATGGTCATCAGCAGCACCGGCCGGCGTCCGATGCGGTCGGAGAGCCGTCCCCACATGGGCGCGAAGAGGAATTGCAGGATGGAGTAGAGCGACCCCAGGATGCCTCCGAAGAGGACCGTGGCGGTGAATTTCCTGTCTCCCTCTTCTCCGGAAAGCTCGGCTAGATTCGCTATCAGTCCGCCGAAGAAGCTGTCGGCGTCCTTGGCGTAGTACTCAAGCATGTCGGGAAAGAGCGGGAAGATGATCGAGAATCCAACCAGGTCGACAAAGACCGTCAGGAAGAGGACTCCGATGGGCGATTTTTTACGTTCGGCGTTCATGGCGGCTCCGGGTTCTGTTGCTATTCGAGCGGTCTCAGCTCGATGATTTTCTTCTCGGGATCGATGCGAGTGATCGCGGCGCGAATGACGTCTCCCTTAAGAGGAGGGTTCTTCATCTCAAGCAGGCGCGCTCGCGGGATGATGCCCTCGACACCTTCCTCTATCGCGACGTGAACGCCATCGGCGGTTTTCCCCGAGACCCAACCGGTAAACTCCTCGCCAACCTCGTAGTTGGTGGCTGAGGCGCTCCAATCGAGGATCGAGCCCCGGCGCAGGTCCAGGCTGACTCGTTCGCGCTCGGCGTCGACGCGCTGTATTTCGACCTCGACCTCGGCGCCAACCGCGAGCTCCGCGCTCTGCCCGGTCTCCTTGCTCCAGGTGTGGAGCTTGCTCTGGTGGATCAGGCCTTCGACGCCGCCGAGATCGACGAAGGCTCCATGGTTGTTGGTCTTGACGACGGTTCCCTTGAGGAGCTCCCCCTCCGAGAGTCTCGCCAGGGCGTTGCCCTTCAGCTCGACAGCCTGCTTCTCGAGCACGGCCCGGCGGCTTACCACCAGGTTCTGATCTTCCCTGTCGACCTGGGTGACCTCGACGTTGAACTTTTTCCCGACGAAGGGAGTCGCGTCCTCGATCCGCTTGATGTCGATCTGGGAGATGGGCATGAAGGCTCGAACTCCCTTGATGTCGAGGTCGAGTCCGCCCTTATTCGTCCCGGTGACCAGGGCCTCGAGCAGCGAGCCCGGGCGGAGATCTTCCCAGAAGACTTCTTTACGGGCCTTGCCGACCGACAGGAGGACCAGGTCACGGGCGCCATCATAGCGAATGACGCTCGCCTTGATCCTGTCGCCGAGAAGCGGCAGCTCCTCGTCCTCCTCGAATTCGTCCTCTTCGATGAGGCCGTGGTGCTTGCCGTCGAGCTCGATGAGAACCTCGCCGGCCCGGATATCGATGACGTTTCCCTCGAGGCGGTCGCCGGGCTCGAGCTTGTCTACATCAATCGTTTTGCCGGGAGATGGCGCCGAGGCTCCGCCCATCAGGGCCTCGAGGTCGGCATCGCTCATGCCGATGTCATCCTGGCTCTCATCCATCTCATCCGGGAATTGACGACTCTTTGCTGCCATTGCGTTTCCTGCTGGTTGGTTTCGGGGAGACCTTCGGCCGAAAAATGATCTTACGCCCGGGTGATGCAAGGTCAAGGACGAGCCCCTGCTTCCTTTCGCCGGCCGGAGACCTCGGAAGCTCCTATTGCGTTGATTTCAGCTCATGGCCTGATTAGTCTGGGAGCCTCTGGAAGCAGGTCCGCTAAGATGAGGTAGCGATGATACAAGCCCTGAGAGTGCTGGCGTTGGCGGCTATGGTTCTCCCGCAAGGATTTTTTGTTCGCGCAGATGATGAGCGTGGTCCGCTGGTTACCGCTCTCGCCGGGTCCGTTTCGGGCATTGTGCACGAGAGCTACCGGGAGAACAATTGGGAGCTGATTCACCGGCGGGCCGATGGTTCCAGCCCGAGGAACCTGACCAACACCCCGGCAGTCCACGAGCTTTATCCACAGGCTTCCAGCGATGGGAGACTGATCGCCTTCGTAGGAGATGAGACGATTGAAGGAAAGCGGGTTCGAAGCGTTTTCTACATGAATCGTGACGGTAGCGGCCGGAAGCTCGTGGCTCGCAACGCGCGCCAGCCCTGCTGGGGGCCGGACAACAGGACGCTTGCCTACCTTCCCGGTGAATTTGACAAGTATTCCGTCGTCGACTACGTCACCCGGGGGCTGCGATTTTACGACACCTTCACCGGAAAGCATCGAGACCATCCCAACAAGAAGCTGCACCATCTCTACAACATCACCTGGTCTCCCGGCGGCCGCTGGATCCTCTCTACGGTCCACGGCGGGATGGGCTACGGGCATGCGATTCTCGCGATCGCGGTCGATGGCGATGCCGTGCACGATCTGAAGATCAGCGGCTGCCGTCCTGACTTTTCTCCCGATGGAAAGCGAATCTGCTGGGGGATGAGTGATCACGTCATCGCGGTTGGAAAATTCGATCTCGGCTCCGGGTCGCCGAGGATTACCGGTGTGAGCAAGGTCATCTCCGACAAGAAACTCCATCTCTATCACTCCGACTGGTCTCCGGACGGCCGGCATATCAGCTTCAGCCTCGGCGCGGGCGGGCGGGTAGGAACGAACGGTCCAGGCACGAGCCGCGGCCTGGCTGAATTTGTCGGTGTGCGCGCGAAGTGGGACCTCTGCGTGGTCGAGGTCGCCAGTCCGGGGCGCTGGGAGCGCCTGACCGGAGACGGGCTCAGCAATAAGGAGTCTGAGTGGTTGCCGCCGGTGAAGCCGGGAAAGAAATGATGGGGTCGAGTGGGCGAGCGATCACAGGCATCTGCCTGGCCTGCTGTCTCTGCTCGAGTTCCTGTGTCCGGCAGTCACAATCGCCCGCGGCTGACGAGATCGTTACAGCCCTGGGTATCCCGATGGTGCTGCTTCCTGGAGGAAGCTTTCAGATGGGAAGCGCCCGGGGACGTTCCGATGAAGGGCCGCGGCACGAGGTCTCCATCTCGGCCTTCGCCATGGACAAATTCGAGGTAACCCAGGACATCTACGGCAGGCTCCAGCTGCCCGACCCTTCCCAGTTCAAGGGCAAGGGCCATCCCATCGAGCAGGTGCGCTGGTCGGACGCCGCGCTGTTCTGCAACGAGCGTTCGCGCGCCGAGGGACTCGAGCCCTGCTACGACGAGGACGATTTCCAATGTGATTTTAAGGCCAGCGGCTACCGCCTGCCGACCGAGGCTGAGTGGGAATACGCCTGTCGCGGCGGAGACGACAGCGACCGGGGGCGTTCTGCCGCGGCCCGCATCGATTCGCGAGCCTGCTACGCCGGCAATTCCGGCGGTCGGACCCAGCCGGCCGGCCGTCGCCGCGCCAACGCCTGGGGGCTCCATGACCTGCTTGGAAACGTGCTGGAGTGGTGCCACGATGTCTACGATAAGGATTTCTATAAAAACAGCGCCGGGCACGATCCTCTCGGTCCCGCGGAGAACCCTGAGAAGGACAGGGTGCTTCGCGGCGGCAGCTGGAAGTCGCCGGAGGCCGAGCTCACCGCATCGCGGCGCTATCACGGCCCGCCGGGCATTTCCGATGCCTGTTTCGCCCGAAACACCTACGGTTTTCGGTGTGTTCGGAGGCTGAGCGCCGCGGAGCGGCAGGCGGGAGGGAAATAGGTGCTCTTTCACACCTGGCCCTTCCTGCTCTTTTTCGTCGCCTTCTACGCGCTCTATCTTGCCCTGCGCTCTACCCGTCTGAGGTTGCCGCTGCTGCTCGGAGCCTCCTATGTCTTCTACGGCTGGTGGAATCCGCTCTACCTCCTGCTCATCATCTACTCGACCCTGGTCGACTACCTCGCCGTGCGCGGCATGTCCCGCGGCGGCAGGAAGAAAAGCTGGCTCGTCCTGAGCCTGCTGAACAATCTCTTCCTGCTCGGCTTCTTCAAATACGGCGAGTTCGTGGTCGAGAATCTCAACGAGGGTCTCTCCCTGCTGGGCCCGGGATGGGTTCTGCCCTCCCCGGATGTGCTGCTGCCGGTCGGCATCTCTTTCTACACCTTCCAGTCGATGAGCTACACCATCGACTACTGGCGCGGAAAGATCGAGGTGGAGCCCAATTTCATCCGTTTCGCCGCCTTCGTGGCTCTCTTTCCACAGCTCGTCGCCGGACCGATCGAGCGCGCCAGCTCGCTGCTGCCGCAGCTGAAGAAGCCTCCCCGCATCACTGCCGGCGACGTGAGCGAGGGCTTGTCGCTGTTCGTCGTCGGCCTCTTCAAGAAGGCGGCCCTTGCCAGCTACCTGGCGATTTACGTTGACCGGGTCTACGCCAATCCTGTCGGCTCGAGCTCCTGGGCGCTCTTGTGCGCGACGTTCTTTTTCGCCTGGCAGATCTATTTCGATTTCAGCGGCTATACCGACATGGCGCGGGGGATCGCCCGCATGATGGGCATCCGCCTCATGGTCAACTTCAACAATCCATACCTCGCCGTCGACCTCGGCGACTTCTGGCGCCGCTGGCATATCAGCCTGTCGACCTGGTTTCGTGATTACGTCTACATCCCCCTGGGTGGCAGCCGCGGGGGGCGGGCTCGTACGCTGGCGGCCATCGCGCTTACGATGGTCGTCTCGGGGCTCTGGCACGGAGCGGCCTGGACCTTTGTTGCCTGGGGCGCGCTGCACGCCGCCGGCCGGCTGCTGACCCTGCCGATCGAAAAGAGCGCCTTCTACCGCACGAAGGTTCCGAGGGCGCTGAAGCAGCTGCTGGTCTTTTCCTTCGTGCTCCTGACCTGGATCTTCTTTCGGGCGGAGAGCCTTGCCGATGCCTGGCTCGTTCTCGACAAGATCCTGGCCATCGTTCCGGGAGGCTTCCGCGGTTCCACTGAGCCTCTCTATCCTCTCCTTGCCCTGCTCCTGGTGCTTGGCGCCTGGAGCTGGCAGCTGCTCTACGAATCCCGTGTTCGCCGGCTGCTCGAGCTTCAGCCGGTGCGGATTGCGGCGGTTATCCTGATGGTCATCTACCTGGCTCTCGTTCCCGCTGCGGGTGACGAGGCCTTTATCTATTTCCAGTTCTAATGAACGAAACCCGAAACATTCCAACCACGCGCCAGGCCGAGGGGCTTCTTTGTTCACCCGGTGAATGGGGCTGGGTGCTCGCGGTCTGTGTCGCCGCGTTTTTCGCCGCCGCGCCTCTGTGGCGTTCCCTCGAGAATTTCAACCCGGGCGAGGATTACCGTCTGCCCTACGCCCAGAGCGATGACTACTGGCACTTTGAGCGCTGGTGCGGGGAGGCCCTGGACCGGGATGTTCTCGTGGTGGGCGACTCGGTCGTCTGGGGTGAATACGTCGCCCCCGGCTCGAGCCTTGCCGGGGCCCTCGGGGGCGGCGTCCCGGGGGTTCGCTTCGCCAACCTTGGCGTCAACGGGATCCATCCGGCCGCGCTGGAGGGGCTCCTGCGGCATCACGGCTCCGCGCTTCATGGCCGCAAGGTGCTGCTGCATTGCAACCCGCTGTGGATGAGCTCTCCGCGGGTCGATCTGAGCGGAGCTGAAGATGACTTTCCGCTGAACCATTCGAAGCTTGTCGGGCAGTTTTTCACGCGGCCGCTGTCCTACCGGGCTAGGCATTCGGAGCGGATCGCCGCCGTCCTCGACCGCTACAGCGGGCTTCGCGGTCTCGCGGGTCATATCCGCTCGAGCTGTTTCGAGGGAAGCGACCTCTATCATTGGAGCTCCGAGCACCCCGGCAAGAGCGTGCTGGGACGATTTACCTTTGAGGCCATCGTTCCCGCACGCACTCTCCGCCACCAGCCGGTATCCTGGCTCGAGAACAAGGGATTGCGCCAGGAGAGCCAGTGGGTTTCGGTGGACGATTCCTTCCAGTGGAGGTGCTTCCAGCGGGTTGTTGAGCTGCTGCTGGAGAGCGGCAACTCGGTCTTCGTGCTCCTGGGCCCCTACAATGAGTACATGCTCTCGCCTCGGGGCAGGGTGGAATACGGCGCGCTCAGGGAGGACCTCTCCGCCTGGCTCCGGTCGCGGCCCATCGGGCTAGCCGTGGCCGAGGTTCTGCCCTCGGAGCTCTTCGCCGATG
>Ga0310124_10000121_pt1 | contig 50008 bp, 36 predicted proteins | sample CB11b_AW_Bot5_MG_FD_203507 | JGI IMG/M metagenome (GOLD analysis project Ga0310124, IMG submission 203507) | Marine microbial communities from Western Arctic Ocean, Canada - CB11b_AW_Bot5 | ecosystem: Environmental > Aquatic > Marine > Oceanic | place: Canada: Western Arctic Ocean | collected... | reverse complement strand
ACCCATACCGTCTAATGATGCGCCTATGCTAACGTCATTGAATAACTTCCACATATCGAATACAGAGCGTCCTTTATACTTGACTTCAGAGAAATTTGTGTTATATACTAACTGAACATCAAACATTTCGCGTTTAACTAACTCATCCATTATACGCCAATGCTCTTCCATCATTAAAGGTTCACCACCGGCCCAGTATATCTTATGTAAGTTGTCTATATAAGGAGCGACCATGTCCCAGTTAAGTTGTTTATTGCCACGAGTGTAATCAATCTTTAATGAGTCGCCGCCATACATAGCATTATACTCGTTTACCCAATTAGAACTAAACGCTGGCCCACACATACGGCATTTAAAGTTACATAGATTGGTAAAGCGAACGTCCCAATAGATTGGATTAACAGTAGAGCTACCATCAGGAGTGGTGGTGATATCCTTTATACTATATGCAAAGTTTCTATTACTTTCATTACGGAGACTATAGAAGCCATTACGTTCCTTCTCATAACACTTAACGCATTCCTTACTGGGTCTATCGTTAAGCATATTGAGTCGCATAGTCCTATAGGCCTTATTATTCCATACCTCTTCCAATGTATTGTCGCGTAGATTACCTATAGGCTCATCAGGGTCGGACATACAGCACGGGTAAGCATTACCATCGGACCATCCGTGTATATGGACCCACGGTAGCATACAGAAGTTATTACTATTAGTGAGTAAATCATGCTCCTCTATAGTAAAGAAGTCTATAGGCAACGATTGTTTATTACGATCCAATAACAGTGTAGTAGTGTTAAACGGTGTATCTTTGTTAAGGTAACCTTTATCCATCTGCTTCTTTAATACAGAGCATACCTACAAAATTAAAATTTTGCCAAAATGTTTCGACTATTTCAAAACCCGCAAGCCTGCACATTTCATCTAATTCGTCTATAGTTAAAGGTTTCATCATATGTCGTAGAGTTTGTTCCTTATCTAACAATTCCTCTGCACTATAAAACTGACGTTTATAATCGTAATAACAAAACTGCATCATTTCTTGTAACTGTGCGTGTTCACTATAAATCTTTTCAGCAAATATAAATGCCCCACCCTTCACTAGTGAGTCATAAACATGTTCAATAATAACCTGTCTATTTCTTTTTGGTACAAATTGTAATGAAAATATTGATGTGGTGAAACAGTTATTCTCTGCTTCCGCTGTCCACTCAAAAGACCTAACATCTGTTTTATAAAACTTTAGATTTTTTTCATCTATTAATTCTGAGAAAAAATCTTTCTCAATTTCAATACCCTTATACTCTACCTCGGGTGCAAACTTATTATTCTGTAATTTCATCGCCTTCAAAAGTTTTCCTGTTGAGCAACCGATGTCAACTACTGTGCAACCATCTTCTACAAAGTATTCTGAAAACTTTAGAATGTCACTCCAAAGATTAGAATACCCACGAATAGATTGGTCGATATGTTCATCGAACCCTTCTTCTGCTTGTGCAAATGTAAATTTAGTCATGGGGTAATGCCTCATACCATAGTTTTAAGTTAGGGAAAGTATCTGTAAAGTTCTTACCTCTACGCTCGTCGTATTGCTTATAGAAGTGATAGAAGTCGTTCTTTAATGCAGCTGGTTCGAACGTATCACTGTGTGGTTTCTCTACAACGTTTAAGTAGTCTAATAGACGCAGTATGTGGTTGCGTTCCATCTCATGTAGTTGCTTTTCGTTTAACACGAGCCAATACGCTAAGTCGTCTCTGTATGATTGTAGTATGGGTCGCGGTAGCACTAACGGTGATTGGAATGATGGAAACCTTAATATGTTTAAAGTAAACGTAGGAAAGTCCTTGCCGTATACATCTTTAAAGGACATAACGTGATCTAAGAACTTAGGCAACGAGTCTAAGCATAAACTATTAACAGTACACATCATATGAAAACCTTCTAAGTTACCGTCTCTACATACTCTATGGCAGTTATTAACCCAAGTATCCCACTCTAACCCGTCTCTAATATACTCTGCTTGTGCGCCAAATGCTTCACAAGATGTATATAGGTGTAAATGCGGAACATGTTGTGCGTTCTCTATAAAGCGATCTATAAGATCGTCTTTAGCACCTAAGTTAGAGTTAATAGCGAGCCGCATGTCGGACTTCTTATCCGTTGTTTTAAACCAATCGAACAACTTCCATATCTCGCCTGCCATCATAGGTTCACCACCAGTAATGCGTAGTTCGTCTAACGTGTCGTGTAGCTCTAACTCCCACCATTTCCAAAAGGCTTCTACGTATGGGTTAACCTCATCGTGCTTATACAACTGTGCTTCGTTGTGTTCGTGTGTAAAATGGTTACGTCCATCTGACTTTAACTGTGTATACTCACCGTTGTTCTTTATATCTTTAACCCAAGTACTACTAAAGGCGGGATTGCAATAAGAGCAACTAAAATTACAAGTCCTATCAAAGGCAATTTCAAGTGTACGTAAAGCAAAATTCTCTGTAGGTTCTTCATGTTTAACATAATGTACATCCTCTTCGTCGTATATAACAGACTTGTGGACACGATCGGAGATAGCATCGGGTCCAATGTCTTCTATCTTCCAGCAATACTCACAGCCTGGTGGACGTTCGCCCGCAAGCATTTGTGTTCTATCCTGCTTCTTTTGCTGTGTGTTGTGTATAGCGGCAGGGTTTGATGCTAGTTCTTTAATGTCTATCTTATGTGCAGGCGGATGGTGGCAACTGGTAGTCATACCACTGCCTAACCATATAGTAGCATTGCGCCATTTAGCCATGCAGAAGGATGGACTTACTGTGTCGTTAAGCCATCGCTTAATGTCTAAATCTGTTTCCCTTCCTGGCGTTCTTAACGTCATAGTATTCCCATCTCTAGTTTAGCATGTTCTGGTATCATCATAGGACCCCAAGGTGGGTCAAACGTCATATCTACTTTAATGTTATTAAGACTACCAACCTCACATGCTTCATTTACTTGTTGATATAACATGTCGCCAACAGGGCAAAACGCCGATGTTAACGTCATTGTTACTGTTAAGTTTAAATCCTCTGTAATATCTATATCATATATTAAACCTAAGTCGTATATATTGATGTTTATTTCAGGATCATATACATGTCGTAAGTTGTTTACTATCTGATCTATTATAGGATCAGTGCCTTGTTCATATGTTGTTGCGTGTGTTTTCATAATATACCTGTTATATTACGATGTTTGTTTAAAATGCTATCTTGTAATAAGAATTCATCGTATATTTTTTTGTCAAACTTGTATTCTATTAAACTTTTTATAATATAATCTACATGTTTCTTAAATGTAATATCTTTATACGCATTAGTATTTTTTATTTTATGCATGTTTACTAGTGCATCATCTTTAAATGGAAAATTAGTAAAGTAATATATTTTAGGATCTTCCAAAATATTTAATAAAATAACACTATCGCTATAATTTTCTTCTATCCATTCTACTAATAAATGTAAATTACTTACATTATAGTTCATTACAGTTATATTAAAACATATTGATTTACTAAATCCCTTATATATTTCCAGGTTTTTAATAAATTTTTCCCACTTATTAGGGTATCGTATATGTTCATATACTTCATCATATCCATCACAACTAGCAATAATGTGTATGTTATTAAATAATTTTAATTTATCTATTAAGTTTTTACTGTTGGTAGAGCAATTAGTATTAAATTGTAACTTGACATCTAATTGATCTTGTTGTATGCATTTATCTAATAAGCCTTCTAGTTCAGGATTTAAAAATGGTTCTCCTCCTGCCATATATAAATGCTCTATTGTATCTATATTAATAATATCTAATGTAGCAATTGAGGGAGATTTGATATAGTCTCGCGCCAATGCTACCCATTCTTTTTGTTTAGTAGTACTATTAATAGGATTACACATACGACAACTTAAATTACAAGTGTCATCATTGCGTAAGTCGTATGATACTAATTTTATTTCGCCATTGGCGAGAACATTGCCGTCAGTATTAGCATGTTGACGAGGACTTACTCTATTCTTTTCTTCCAAGTCCCAGCAATAACTACAAGCGTCAGGTTTATCTCCATATGACATAGCATGACGCACGTTAGTCAATTGTTCATTACGGTACCAATTAAATGTATTATCATATTTCTCTACAGGTTTTGCCCAACAGCAAGGGCGTATATCATTGTATTGATCTATATGTAAATGACTAAATGCTTTAACACAATACGTATCACTCCTACCCATGTGACAACCTCTTGCACTCTTCCCACCAGTCTATCATCTCTGGGAATGTTTTTATAAAATTAGTACCACGACGGTTGTCGTGCTCGTTAAAAAAGCGATAAAAGTCTGCTTTACAGTTGTCTACATACATTGGATCTAACTTACTACCTTCCTGCCACCATGCTAAGTCTCTATGCATACGTTGAATTTCATAATCTTTAAAGCCTTTAAAGCGAGATTTCTCGTCTTCCATGTTATCTAACATCCAACATGTGTTCTCTTCGTGTATATCTTGGTATGGTTCAGGCAATAACTGTATGCTTTGCCAAGCAGGCTGTCGTAATAGCGGTGTATCAAACCATACACGTTGATAAGTTTCACTATATGCTTGTCGCAAACCGTGTATATAGCCTAATAACTTATCCATTCCTGTAATACTTAAATTGTTATATGTTATAATAAACGTTAAAGAGTTTCTGTACGGAACTTCCGTTAAGTATGTGTTGATATTATCGCACATCTTATTAAAGTCTAACCCATTACGTATATACTCGGCTTGTTCCAGCCAACTGTCTACACTAACGTATTGCATAAAGTGTTCTACTTTCTCTTCCAAGCATATGCGTTTAACTTTTTCTAAGTATTTGTCAAACAATTTGTTGTCTACTGGACTAAAGTTACTTGTAACGTTTACATGTAAGTCGCTTTTGGGGTTGTCTATAATGTAATCAAATACTTTATATGTATTCTTATCCATCATAGGCTCACCACCAGTCATACGGAAATGCTTTAAGTCTTTATATAAGTCAGGCCACCATTCCCAAAACGCTTCTACATAAGGATTATACTTGCTATGTGGTATACAAGGGTTAATCTCAAAGTGTTCAGGTGCGTTATGTGGTTTAGATGTAGGCCAGGCACCGTGCTGTTTCATTTCTTTATCCCACGCAGTACTAAACTGTGGACTACAGTAACTACATTTTAAGTTACAGTTGTGATTAAAGTTTACTTCTACATAACGTGGGTTCTTATCTGCATCCCACGGAGCATTAACTACATCGTCAAAGTCCATTGCGGCCCACGGCTCACCACTTCTGTAATGCCTATCGCTTAAATGTCCAGTATCTTCTATGTTCCAACAGTACTGGCACTCGCTAGGGCGCACGCCTTCTAACATAAGTTTACGCATTTCTTTCTTATGTTGAGTGTTATGTAATGCTGATGGAGTGCCTAACTCCATTTTATGTAGCGGTGGGTGATAACAACTGTTGTTTAATCCAGTTGGTAAATGTAAACTAACTTGGTTCCATTTCGCAAGACAAAAGGATGGCGATACAGAGTCTAACTGTACTTTAATATCCTCGGCACTTTTATAGAAATCTGACTTAAACTTACCATCTTTAACTTCTATTTTATCGCCTTTATTATCCTTGTATAGTTGATTCATGGTTATGGCTACTATCCATTTCGTGATGGTTCTTATTTAATGAATAAAATATTACTGTTGCTATTACAGCGCCTACAATTACTCCTTGTGTAAATCGTTTAATAGTTTTCCAATTACGTGTTCGTTGTTCTGCACTAAAGTTTTGCCACTTCTTGTATCCTTTCCAAAACTTCCACATTGAGTATACAGTTAAAATTACTGCTATACCTATGAGGTAAGGTGTGTAAGGACTATCTATAGATAATATACCTACACTAATTAATAAGGCGATTAAGCCATTTACCCAGCAAATTGGACACATTACTTAGGCTTCTTCGGTTTTTTCTTTTCTTTCTTAGGTTTGTCTCTGTTTTTACCTTCCATCCTTGCCTCCCTGTTTTTCTAGTTGTATCTACTTCTCCAAACTCTCCCATGCTTTTACCGTGTAGTTTAGTTCTACTAAAGTTATAAAGGTCATGGTTCATTACCAACCCTCTATTTGTCGTATTACATCCAATTCTTGTATCATTATATCATAGTTTGTGTGCTTGCTGTAATGTGTTTTAAAGAACTTACTTGCTTCAGCATCCATTTCGCATATAGGCATACCTAATTTGTTCTGTAATATTTCTCCTATACGCTCTGCTTCATCCCATGGGTTTTGCATTTCGTATTCTCCATGATATATCTCATTGAGGTATGTAAAGTCTCTTACATTAACATAATCCCAATCAGTAAGCATAGTTAAATACGTGCCTAAACGTGAGCCGTATATACTCCATATGCCGTGCTCAACATCGCGTCCTACAGTTTGCCATATACATAAGTTATCTAAATTGCGAGCATGTATTTGTTCCTCAAATGTTTTTAAGTCAGGTTTAGTTCCTTTGTTTAAAACCATTTTAACACCTTCTCTAAACCCAGCACGCCATGCGTGTAATGCTGAACCATTTGGGTATGTTGTGCTATAGCAGTTATGCATTGGTCTATAGTTGTCGTCAAAACAAAACTCTACTAATGTTTCATCACTACCATCAGTGTTCTCATGTGTAGTCATATTTAATACAAAGTCCACAGGCCAACAACTTAACCCACCATTGCCATACATTAGTCCGTTTATAATATTACGACCCTTCCATCTAAACACACAATGTTTAGTAACATCATCCAATGTTAATTGTAAGTTAAAAAACTCTGGGTCGGGTAAGTTATCACCGTCTATTAAAACAAATCGTCCTGAAGGAGAAGCTCTAGCCGCGGCCTTGTGCGCGGCATCTGATCCTTCTACACCATCAATGTGTATTGCCCAAGGCACCATGTTTAGTATCTTGGCCCAAAACTCATCCTTTTGCGGCTCATCATATGTTAGGTATATACAATCTAAGTCAGCAATATCAACTATTTCAGTCATATTCCTTCCTAAACATATCAAGACAGATTCGATAGTTAATACATTTTGGATAAAATGAGTTTGTTTGTTCGTATGTTCTCGCAAGTAATTCTTTTCTACATATAGCATCCATACGTAAATTAGGATTAAAGTTCTGGAATATACGATGTGTAGTCATTATATCTTGCGCCGCACCCCGACACTCTCCTTCCGAATGCATTCGTATTTGATACCAAACATCATTCTCACCTTGGTACTGTCCACTAAATGGACCTACACTTAACATTATCATTAACAACCATGGTTCCCACATTGTTATTTCCTCAAGGGTTAAATGCCTTCTCAAACTTATTTGCTTCTGTTTTTGTCTTAAACGATACTCTTACACCTAATGCATACACAGTGTCATCTAATATATATTCCTTTTTGCAATTTTCTTCACACCATGTTTTAACGTTTTTATAAATTTTAATTGCTTTTTTAAACTCTTTATTTTTAATTACCTCACCCTTCTTTATTTTCCAAGGGAATTTAGCATGTTTTACAATCATTTTTTCTCCTGTTGTAATTGATAATAATTTTCATCCTTATTGAATTTTACTTTATCAGCAGTAATAACTTGTTTAATAATCCTATGATCCTTGTCTGTAACATATACAGGCAAGTCTGGATCCAATTCTGTTGCGTGTGTTACTTTAGTATATTTTCTTAAACGGTTGTATACATCATGTTTAACTGGCTCCAACTTACCATTAACTATTACCCAATCAGTAATATGATTAGTATCTAACCATTTAGAAGGTATTTTAATGTGACTACGTAATTCATCTACATATGTAGATGCTTCATATATAGTGCCGTTATCATGATGATATAAGCAGTAATCTGCTTTAGCAACATCTAGATCAACTTGAGTCTCAATTGCTTCTATTAAATCGTCTAGGCCTTTTATACTTTTGTTTAATGGTTTAATTCCTTTCATAGTATTCTATTGTTTTGTCTGCTAGGTACTCTTTACATTCTGCACCATGCACTGGATATATTTGTGGCTCTACACCTAATATTAATCCAACATCATCACTATATTCTATGTTAATAATGTCTTCTATCTTATGTGACTCTGGCCAACCTAGTATACTGTTCTTCATATGTACAAATGTTGGATAGTCTAACACATTGTTTGTATGCGTGTACTCTGCTTCTTGTAATACTAATGCTATTGCCAACGCAACATCAGTTGTAGGCTTTTCATCCCTACAGTTCTTTAATTGCTCTGATACTTCATCCCAATTTTTATAAACCCATTTTAATGTTTTAAATAGGTTTAGACTATCTTCACCATAACGGAAGTACATAAACCCACTATAAGTGTTAGGTAAGTTGTTGATATCAAAGAGTTTTCTGTATTTGCGTGAGTTAGATATAGAACCGTCTAGTTTGCGAACATTAGTCGCAATCATTACTTCCTGCTCACGCATAAATGTCCACCAATGATCTATGTTGCGTGTGAACACAATATCGCAATCTAACTTAACTGTCTCTTTAAACGGCGTTATTGACCACGCCTTCCATTCATTACCTAGCTTCCATGAGTCATCCTTACTATCATCGCCCCACGGAATGTCTATTACATAGTCAAATACTTTGTAATGCTTTTCTACTAATTGTTCTTTAGTTGGTTTATCTACAGCGATAGCAAACTTGTTTATAGTTTGTGTTGCTTTTAGACTTAATCCACAGGCATATGCTAGTTTTAAATAGTCAGTACTATCGTTATTTTGAACAAATGTGAAATATCCAATTTGTTCATCATGCTCTTTGGTGCGTTTCATGTTTGAATAAATGTATGCGTTATAGTTGGTTGTGTGGCATATTGTAATATTTCATCTGTATGTTCTAATATACTATATTTGTTCATAATATGAATATTAGTATTTTTTATGTATGTCACTTTATCATCAAACCCATATGTAACAACACCATCTTCTTGTACAGTGTTAATTGAATATTGTGAAGGGAGAGTAAAGAGTGGATCTAGAAAATAATAATCTAAACTTAATAAATTATATGCAATACTTATAGCATAATCATTTCTATATGGACCCATCTTGAAATTATACAAGTTATAATAATATTGATAGTTGTCTTGTACTAATTTAACTAGGTTAAAGAACTCTCTTGCTGTATCATTTTTAGTAAAATACAACACAGTTGCCCATAACATTGGAATACTACTCCAATGTAGCATTTTATCATCAATAAAACTATCTTTTTCTGTAATATCATATACAGTATTATGACATAATAATTCTTTATCAGACTGAAATAGCCATTGCAATGAGTTATTAAACATAAGATAATCTACATCTAACAGTAATGTTTTCTCATAAGGGGTTATATCATATGCTTGAGGGCGAGTTTTATTATGCCAAGTAACTTCTTCTGTTTTTCCATCAGGAGTTCTAAAAGTACGACGATTACTATCACCCGCTTCAAGTATGATAACATCGTCAAAAGGACCTTCAATAAGGTTATCAGTGACTAATGTAACCCCTGTGTTAGGTAAGTGTTTGCGTACAAGTAACGCACAGAGCTTGGCGAGTTCTGTATATTTTATAGATTCGTTATTGTAAGCAAATAATAATACGCCATTTTCGATAGGCATTAAATTTGTTCGGGTTTTCTTGTTGCTCTGATTGTTTTGATATCTTCGAGATATTCGTTATTGACTTCATAGTATCGTTGCCACAGTTTCTCGGTAAAGTCTCGTGGATCTTCTATTAATATAGGATTATCATAAGAATCTAATACTACTGTGGGATTTGCTTCTAAATCTGCTGATTGTGCTATAGCGGCGCGTAGCGACATTAACTCGGCAAAATTAATTAATTCTCTTGTTATTTTAAATAAGCCGCTGTTATAAGGAAGGGATAATAAACCTAAAGTGGCCTCACGCTTTGTTGCGTGAGCCACCTTTTGGTTAAATTTCTTTTTAACTGTATCTTTCACATTCATATATAATATTATACATGAATAACTTTATTATGTCAACTATTATGTTTGAGCAAAACTACCTACTAATGCATATGCTGGCACCGCACTCCAACTAGCATTATTCAATGCTGTTGTGTTTGGTGTCCGATGTGTAATAGTATTAGTAACAGTACCATCTACTGTATCATTGAATGCGTCAGAAGCTGCATCTACCCAACTAATTTTCATAGTAACTACACTACCTTTATCAACATTTGAGCCCTGTGTTCCATTTGATTTTGATTCACATATAATATAACTGGCTGTGTAAGGACTTGTACCTTCAAATTGTCTAAATAGTGTTTGATATGAGGTTGTCATGTCATGATAACCAATTGTTGTTGCTTGGGTATCTACAGAACCGGATCCGCCTGACTTTGTTGTACCTTGTGCGGCAAAAACTTGAGTGCCACATGCTGTTGCCAATGCAGTCCATTCTGTGTTCTTTGTATGTGATGTACCACCCGCTCTTGCAAAACTCAAGCGAGTTGACCCGCCTGCATTATAGTAATATCTTGCCGCATCACCGCTTGCAAACGTTAAAGTAAATTCATGTATTGTACTAGTTGTCCAACTACCAGATCCACTACCAGTACTAGTAGTATCAGTGTAGTTACCAGAGTCAATATTAAATCTATTTGTATCAAGTAATGCTGTATTTGCAGCTAATGCTGTAAATGCACTAATTGTGTCGCCTGCGCTTGGTGAAGTAATCGATGTTAGTGAAGTGCCTTGGTGTGTCGCGGCACTAGTTTCTCTTGCTAATAGTGTTGACCATTGGGTGGCAGTAACAGTATCACCTGCTGAGACTGAGGAAAGTGTATTTGACTGGCCGTAGCCTTTGTCGCTTGTTCCTGTGCCCCAATTGGTGTTGAAATCAGATACGAAACTGTTATAGTGTGTTGCTAGTATCGTATCACCTGATGTATATGCCATATTCGATTTCTCCTAGGATATCTAATCGTTTTTTCTTTCTCGAGAATAACGTATATCGTTATGTATCTATATTTAGCAAAAGCGGTTATTTTCCTAAACTACTTTAACAATACACATAACTAACGTAATATGCGTTTCCTCTTTGTCAGTGTCGTTTTGTAGTACCCGACCAATAACATTCCAAGGAGTACATTCTTCTTTAGAAGCTTTCCTTGCTGTGCCATTACCTGCTGAAACTAATCTATCACCTTTAGTGACAGTACCTGTTACTTTAACTGGTACACGACCTGCAATTGCTACTGAAACACCATCTTCTTCACTATTCATTAAGTATGCTGGATATGAACTAACAACGCCTAATACATCTTCTGATGCGTCATTTTCACACATTGTAACTTCTTTCTGTCCACCAATTTGTAATACAGTGCCTGGATCATATGCATAATCTGCTGTAAAGTTTTCTGCCAAGTCAGCATATTTTGCTGATGTTGAAAGACCTGTTAATGTAGCACAATGCATATTAGCATAAGAACTTATAGTAACATTGCCTGCTGTAGAACCTGTTTCAGTTGTATTAACTGCGGCCCATTCATCTGCTGTTTCATCCCAAAAGAAACCAGTATTAGCACTAGAGCCACGCTCTACTATGATACCGGCGTCAAATGCTGGAGTACCAGTTACATTTTTAGCAACAACAATTAAAGGATCTTCTACTAGTAAGTTATTTGTATCAAGTGTAGTAGTTGTACCACTAACTGTTAAGTCACCTGCTATAGTTACTGAGTTTGTTGAACCGCTAATAGTAATAGCAGTTGCTGGTGAACCACCTTGGTTAATACCTAATAATATGTTACCGTTACTTGTAACGTTCTTAATTGTTACGTCATTACCAGATACACTCATTGACAAGTCTGAGTCAACACCAACAGTTACGCCGTTGTCGTTGAGAACACCTAGTGTTCCACTTGTTGTATCGTTAGCGTTTGAACGCAAATAGTTTGCCGCCGCAACACCACCCAAAGCATCTGAGTCTGTTGCTGTGCCTTTATATTTTGCACCTGTTACGCTTGTGTTTAAATTATAACCTGGACTTACTGTTGCAAATCCTGTAATAGCAACGTTTGGTGTAAAAACACTATCTTTAGAAACAATTGCTACCAATGTATTCGCAACATATACATTTACTACTGTATGTGTTACTGATGCATTGTCTACTATTGTACCTACTATTGCTCCACTTAATACACCGCCCGAATAACTAGGTCCAATAACAATCCAAGCTGAACCATTGTATGCTTTTAATTGATCATTTGTAGTATCATACCATAAATCACCTTCTGTAGGACTTGCTGGTGCAGAAGTTGATGATGTAGTACCACCTGATTCTACCCACGCAGCTCCGGTATATACTTTTAGTGCTGTGTTAGTTGAGTCCCACCATAGCTGGCCAGCGAGTGGTGTAGACGGGGCGGAGGAATTAGCAAAGTTTTCTAATAATTTTACAAAATTTTCGTTTTGAACTTCACCATAACCAGCATAATTTTTACCGATTAATGTCAAGTTAGTAGTAGTGTCTAATGTACCATCCGCAATTACGGATAAGACCGCACCACTCGTTTTGTTAACTGTATATGCCACTTTATTATCTCTCCTGAGTCGACTTTATGTATCTATAAAATACGTATATTTCTATTTATCTATTAAAGTATACTTTAATAGTTATGTTGCACTACTTAGATTCGTTAGTGTTTGTATCCTTATTGTGTAGTCTATCTGAATTAGACGATTAAGTGATTTCTGTACTGGGTGAAATACTACATGTGTTAATAAGTTTCCAGTAGCAATACCACCTACTTCCCAACTTTTTAATCCTAATTCATCAAAAACATATGTCCCATCTAGTGCTGATGAGTTATCAAATGCCTCTTGTCCTGCAGGCTCCCCATAATCAAGCAAACAAGTTACTAGTAAGTCTGTATAAATTGTACCACTAGTGTGGGTTATTGTCATTTTATTTCTTGTAGGATCTGTATTTGATGAACTACTTCCATCAACTACTTTATAATAAGTTTTATTATATAAATCCGAAGAAGCGCCTGAGTTGTTGGCTGGCAAATAAGTTATGATACCAGTTGTTGATACTGATGTACCACCATTGCCAAAGTGCATTTCATGTATAAATCCAGTAGTTTGGTTAGATATACTGTCCGCCAATGCTTTAGAAAAGTTTTCATAATGAATAGCGTTACGTTGTTCTACAAATACTTCCTCTGTATTTGGGTCAAATATCTTAATGAACCCCTCAACGTTTACGCCTGGAATTTCGTTAGGTTGTTTCTCTTGCATTTCTTCTTGTTCTTCACTAGTGTCTTGCTTGATTTCGTTGTTTTCCATCTGAAGTATTTATCCTATTATATTACCTTGGGAGTTGATAGCGGTGCCTCTTTAAGGAACGTTACTTGTTTAGACGTTGCATTACCTAATCCTTCACCATTTGTGGCTGTTAATGTTCCTTGATCATACCAAACTTTAGTATGAACATCTGTACCTGGTATTAATTGTTGATTACTACCATCTACTACTTCGCTTCCAGAAGCGAGGGTACTATGAGCACCCGTGCCCCATGTGCCACGACGTATTCGTTTTAGTTTATTACCATCTATTTCCCAATATTCTATACGCTCGCCATTAATGAATATTACACCTGGCGTTGCTGTTGTAGTAACAGGCGTCAATAATTTAGTTGCGTCTGTTACGTTAATTTCTATATCTGTTAATGTCAATGCCGTAGATAATGTTGTTGTATTTGCTGTAGCAATTCTATAATAAGACGTGTTGTCAAACATATCTTTCCAAATTCTAAAAGCAATACCATGCCGTTGTTCTGCTTTACGCATACCACTTACAGTAATCATATCTGTTGCTAATATGCCTCCCACAGCTGCTGGAGTCATTACTAAATTATTACCTGTAATATAATAATCATGGTTAGCAATCTGTGGTATACCATTTAACCATACCCATACGTAATTTATATTCTTTTCTAATGCGGATATATCGTAAATTGGCGTTGAGATTGACACACTAACATCACCAGCATACCCACTAGCATCAAAAATTACTGCATCAAATCTTTCTAGTGAAGTTGATGTTGCAACTGATGTGCCTTTTATTACAACTGTTTTTCCTTTACTGTATCTCTGATTAGCAAATGATTGTATATATAATTTGTCACCCGTGGCAATTGTACCAGCAGTAACAGATACACCACTACCATTTTCAAGTATAACTTTGTAATCATCTGTAATCCAATATTGACCATTTCTAACTGTAATTCCTATTTCTGCGCCTGTTGCAGGAATATTACCAACAGTAAATGTTATTTGGTCACGTGCAGGTGATCCACCAGTAAATGTATAATGTGTTGTAAGTGTTTGCAATACACCATCTACATGTACTTGCACATCAGCATCAGTTACTGATGCATATGCAATAGTTGGATTAGCTGGACCATTATATACCGCTAATACTCCATCACCAGTATAATATTCTGTATCTGGTGGATTTAATCGTTGGTTGTTCAAATATACAAATGCTTTAGCGGCATCAGGACCAAATTCAAAGAAATTATCCTGGCCATATGTATATGTATAACTAGCAGGCCATGTTGGACTACCTGGAACTGTAATTGTTTGTTCTTCACTTTCAACTTTAACAAATGGTCTAATTGCTTCTATTTTACCACCAGTTACGATAGCAGTTGCTGTAGCAGTTGTACCACTTGATGGACTTGTCATAGTAACTGTTGGTGCTGAAGTATATCCACTACCTGCGTTTGTTATATGAAATCCACTCACATTACCATTATTATTAACAACTGCTGTTGCGGCGGCCGCACTACCACCACCTCCGCTAAATGATACGGTTGGTGCAACTACTCCATAACCAGTTCCTGCATTTGTAATTGTTAATCCTGATTTATTAAATGTATGCACTCGTATGCGGGCACCATTTGACGGTGCTGCCGCAAAGGTTATTTTTGTTTTCTTATAGTAACTAGACGGTGTATAACTTACCGAGTCTGCGAATCCATTTATTGTTATATACAAGTATTGTGCATATTCCAATGGAACATTTACAACATATTGTGTTGTTGAACCATCGCCAGTAAAATCTTGTTTGTATGCAGTAATATTTTCACCACCTGTTTCAATTAATGTAAAATGTATTAATTGGCCAGCCGGAACAGGAGTTATCATTGTTATTTGATTGCGTTTCACATTAACTGTATAATTTGTTGTTAATTTTTGTAATATTCTATCAACATATACTTCAATACCTTCAACGTTTGTAGGTATTCCACCGTTACCACTGACATCATACGTTACAGTGGATCCATTACCTTCAAATGTATATTTTTTAATAGTGACACCAGTATCTCGTGGTGATGGCATTTCGTATACTTTAATGTCTAATGTATCAAATACACGACCAGGTACTTGTTCTTCTGGTGCATGTGATGTATATTCTGTTACAAAACCGTCACCATCAACAGTAATATTAGCAGGATCTATACCACCAGTTGTGCTAAAATCACCACCGCTTAAATCAGTGTCAACACTTGAAATAACTTTTACACCTTCTGGACTTATTTCAAAATCATCAAATTTTGATGACGCAAACGATGCTCTGTCATAACCAGGCTCCATGTCAAATGTAGCACCAATTACTTTATTTGCTTTATATTGTAATCCAGAATCTGCTATAACTGTATCATATGTTGGAATGTTTGCTGTTTTATTATCCCAGGTTTTTGTACTACCTGTGCCTGGTTGGCCGCCAGCATAATATAATGTTAAGCGATCGCTGTGCTTTTTAGCGGCCGCCCCATGTGCTGTTTCCAACTTATTATAGGAGAAGTCGGAAACTGTTGCTGTTGCTGTAGCCGCTCCGCTACTAAATGCTACAGTTGGTTCGGCACCATATCCTGTGCCTCCTTGTTCTACAGTAACCGCTGTTACTGCCCCACCGGAAATAACCGCTTTGGCACTTGCGCCAACGCCCGTTGTATCTCCTGCGGCATTTGTTATCGTTACCGTAGGTGCTGAGGTATATCCACTACCTCCAGCAGTTACGGCAATAGTTGTAACGTGTGATGGTGCATCAACACGATCAAACTTAATTGTTTCTTTAAGGTCTCTTACTTTATAATTTTCTAAATTAGCATAAGCAGTTGCACCACTACCACTACCACCTGAGATAGTTACTTTCGGAGTAGTTACATAGCCTGTGCCGACATTTGTTACTGTAATAGATGATACTGTATCTAAACCAGGTGTTGCCATTACAGGAACAGCAGTAGCACCAGTACCATCTCTATGTGTGCCATCTTCCAATGCTGAGAACCTAAAGTAACCATAACCTAGGTTACTTGGATCGTGTTGTTGAAATGTATACGTTGAACCTCTATACAAAATAAGGTTAGGACGTTCTATACCATCAATATAATAGTTTGGACTACCTGTGCCATCTAATACTACAGTTACGGCATATGTTTTGCTTTCATTTACTGTTAGTTTAGGTTTTATTGTAACTTTCCAACCCATGTCCTTCCATTGAGTAGTGCTTTGTTCAGTACCACTATAGTACCACAACGTATCTGGACTATGTTCTGGTACAACAAGAACAGCATTGGCAGTTGTCGCACCAGGTACTGTGTCTATAGCATATGAGTAACCTAATTCCCATTGTGCGCCACTTGAGATAGTAACTATTGGTGGTGATGCTAAAGTTGCACTATAATCATAACCAGTAATATCATAACCAACTGCATCATATGTGGATGTTGATGTTGTGGAATAACCACTACCAGCAGTTAACAATATAATATTATCTATTTTCTTTGTATAATGATTATACCAATCAACCCAAGGTGTTGTTTGCATTTTAACATCATCATCTGCTTCATATACATTAGGTGATCTAAACAGTTTGTCTGTTGTGTCATAGTAACCTGGTAAATCAAAATCACTATTTCCTATTTGTGGTAATTCAGTATAATCATAACGATATACATATTCTCTAATATTAGTTCTATATGGTTTTGCTTCATTAATATAATCTTTAATACTGTCCTGTACGTCGTAACTATAATTTACAAGTTCAGAAAGTTTACGCACTGTTTGATTAACTGTTACAAAACTAGATTTAAATGCCCAATCTACTTGTAAATTTTGATCATATAAAACAAATTGTACTAGTTCAAACCATAATTTATTAAATTCAACTTCTAATAAGCCTACAAACAGTTGCGTATTTAAAGCGTCAACAATATAACGCAACTCTGTTAGTGGAGTCGTCGTCGTATATAATGTTGTTTTAAATTTAATTGTAGCATTTTCTTGTCCAACTACTTCATATGTGTCAGTAGTTGTAGCACTTGTATTTTTATATAATACCCATTTATTTTGACCATCGTTAAGGACTTTAACAACGTCATTAAGTTTAGTATCTAATTTATCAACATCATTATTTGTTGCAACAGTATAATTAATAATTGTATTAGCACTATAACCAGTTGCATACCAGTCAATATAATCCCAATATTTTGTAGTATCATATTTCTGTTTTAGTCCGATATTCCAACGACTTGTAGCAACTTCCCAAGTATAAGTAGTCCAATAATTTCCTTGCGTCTCATCTTTTGTTACTATTACTTTATGTCCATCAGTGATGGTTAAAGTATTGATATAATTTAATTCTGCTTTACTTGCTACTGTTTCATTATAACCATGTGTTGATACTTTTTCTGCTGATGAAATTTTTACTAGACTGTAGTCTAATGCTATTTTGTGTTTAGCAAATACAGCATTACAGAAGTTTACTAATACTTTAATAGCACCAAATCTATCAACAAACATGTTTTGACGAGGATATTCCATTATACCATATCGTGATCCAACATGTACATCTGGATCTGGCACAAGGTTTTCTTTAGCATCCTTTCCTGCTAAACTATCACCAAGTTTAGTAATTAAATAACTATTTGGTTTTGATAGTGGATTATTCTTTTGTACTAGTTGCCATTCTGTATGTAACGGTATATCATTTTTAACAGTATCATATTCAATACTTAAAATAATATTATCGGCAGTTAAATTTGTTTGTAAATTATGCCCAACAAATGCATTCTGCGCGGCAATACCTATGTATTTTAATCCATATGCTGTAGGATTTGTTAGTATTGTTGCGACAGTTTTTCCTGGCAATTTTCTTGTAGCAGCTGGAATAAAACTTTTTAATTCAAGTTCTTTACCATATGCCGCAAACTTAATTTGTCCATTAGTATCTAAATATGCTTTAGAAATTTCAGGTACTGATGTTCTATTCTTAACCCAGTAGTAATAAATTGATTCTAAAGAACTTGTTGCAGTACTATACTTTTGATATTCAACATATGCAGTATCACTTGCAAATTTTGGAGTACCATCACCTCCTAATGATACGTATGCTGACGGTAATGTGTCACTTTCTACCCATTCATATATATTAATTTGTGTGCCAGGAAATAGTTTACCCCAGTTAAGGCGTCTGTATTCTAGTTCACCTTGTTCATAATCAATATATTTTGTATTAGTTAAATCCCACCACAATGTACCAACTTCATTTGGACCCCAGTGGTTGTTTAAGTCTTTAACTACTGTCGTATTTGTTGTAATGTTATATACTGCTGGATCATATAATGTTTTAAAACTAATTTCTTCATCTGCAATACCAGGTATTTTACCTTTAATTGGATCTAAATAATCTATGTAATCAATAAATGTATTTGTTGATTTGTTATATGAGATAACTTTATTGATTGCACTAATGTCTATTTTATTACCCTCTGTGCGATTACTATTCCAAGAAACTTTATTTCCTGCATTAGTTGCTTCCATTATTGAACCAGTATTCTGTGTAAATTTCTTAACTGCTATTACTGATGTTGCAACAGGGATTACTGTAAATGTTAATGTGCTATTTGGTGACGCATTGTCACTACTATATTCTGATTGTAACATTACCCTGCCATTCATTGTAATTTCTAAATCAGTAGTAGCAAATTGTCCTGTTAACGCATATACGGCAGTTAATCCTGTTCCAGTGAGTGTTTGTGTTACATAATAGTCATCACCTGGAGAACCGATCAATGCTGTATTGCCAACCATTGCTAAACCTGTGCCAAACTTATCAAGTTTTCTACGGTTTGCCCAATCTACTCGCTGTATTAGTGAGTAAGACAAGTCAGTATTAATATCATATATTAGTGCGGACCCTGCGTCAGGTTGTACGTCAGCAATAATAGTGTTATTCTTATCAAATGTTGTGAGATCAGTATCTAACCGCATTTGATATTTGCTTGAACTTGCTGGACTACCAATTATAATGTTAGTTGCTGTATTATTAAATGCAATATGTTCACCATAATAAGCATTTTGCGGACCATCTGGATGGCGCAAACCTGATTTGTATGTGTATAGTGTTAAGCCTAATGCTGTAAACACCACACCACCATTTGTTGTACCCGGACGTATTGTAAGTTTAGCATTTGCATCTGTTTTTGTGCTAACAATTTTTAATTTATTATCACTTGTAGCAGACGCAGTTATATGTGGAATTGCTTTAGTAGTAATATCACCTACCATATTAGATAATGCTGTGCCAGTAAAGGTTACTTCAACATTATTAATAACGAGTTTATCGCCAATACTCACAGTTGGATTGGCAACCGTACCAATTACTGTGCCACTATGTTTGGCATTATCTATCCAACATTCTACCTCACCAGAATTGTTTGCTGATACAGTTGAGTCTGTTACAATAATAAAATCAGTGCCTGGTGAACCAATAGCAATTATATGTCCATCTACCCCACATTCAATTTCCCTACCAAAATTCTCATTTAAATCTGTTACGTTGCTCTTAATATCTTGTATTTTAAAATAAGTGTCTGTGGGTGTTTTACCCCAAACTTCAATAGCACCTGCTGATAGTATTGTGCTATCTGCTTTATTTGGTTGGCCAATATAAGCAATAGTACCGTCATCACTTATAGCAACACTACGTCCAAAGTCTGTACCTGATACACCAGTAAATGTTTTAATTGCACTATAATAATTTCCTTTTCTTATATGGATATTATTAGTACCAGTTGGGGGAATAGTTATAAATGTAACCTGTGTAGCACTTAATGTATAATCTAACGTTTCAATTTTAATTTGGTCATCTACAATTACGGTTATTTCATTTGTGTTACTATGTGTTGTTGTAGAGAATGTAAACACATTAGTTGAACCGTCACCATTAAAATATTCATTATTTGCTGTAACACCAGTGCCTAATTTATACATGTATGCTTTAAGTTCACCCGGAGCACTTACTAATACATATGTGCCATTTTTACTTACTGCAATATCATAACCAAACAGTCCGTTTGTTGTTGGACTTGGTGAGCGCATAATATCAAATGGTTCATATGTTTTGTCTGTTTTCTTTTTAAGCACGATAGCATAGCCTTGCCCGCTATTACTATTTGGCGCACTTGTTACAATGTAATCGTCTGTGCTTGCAGTATCAAACTGCCAGCCTGCCCAACCACTATTCTTTAATTTGCTACCATCTACGACAGTATTACTATATGTAAAGTCTCCAGGTGTTAATGCAACTGTTAGTGCATTACTGCCACCTTGATCTACTGGTACTGTGTCTGTTTCTAATGTTGGTATCTCTTTGTATGTTGGACCAATAATATAAGGATACACGACTGTTCCGTCACTCTTAATTGTTAGGAAGTAAGCATAAGTTCCATCAGGATAATCTGGCGTTACGCAATAACGACCATTATGCTTATCCAATGTCCCCGCACCTACAGCAACACGATAATCTTGTATAAATGTTCCTACAGGATATTCGGTATATGTATAACCACGACCTGAAACTGGCTCAGGCCAAGTTTGCCAAGTAGATGTTTGACGTGTTAGCGTGGTTGTTGAATCAGTGGCAGTTTGGTAGCCGTATGGGCCATAGATTGGATAACCATCATATGCATAGCCTAGGATTTTGGAGTGACCGTCAGTGTGCCTCCAGTGGTCACCACTATAATTGGTGCCTTGATAATATGTATTTGCTTGATATACATGGTAATCCCATTGGCTTAAAAATTTGCCGCTGTGGTAATGGTACTGATTATCTTCTTGTGGATGCCCATGTGATGTATCCATACCAACTGCCGTTGCGTTTACTACGCCATTCCATACAAATCCTGTTGGAGCAACACCTTTGGCTGGGCCATTATCGTTTGGTAGTGTTGCCGTTGCTGAAGGATTTGCAAATATAACGCCATTTGCCGCAATGCCAATACCACCAAGTGGTACTGCTATTTGTGGCGCCGCTGTAGTATTTGTTCCTACACGAGTTTTAATCGTGTGTTTATAAGTTCGAGATACAACTCTATTTGGATTTTTACCATCTACTGTGGGAAATGTTCCAAATGGTGCTGGATGTGGCAACCCATCACTTTCTATTGTTAGTAAGTAACCTGAAGTACTTAATGTCCCTGCGGTCTTTGAAGTGCTGTCACTTACAAATATACTTTTAACATCAAATACTGTTTTAACATTACGTGTCCATTGCTCAATGCTACCTGCTGATGTTGTATCATATACTGCACCAACTAATATTGTTGACAGGTCTTTATTGCCTGCAACACCTTGTCCAAATCCTGTATTAGTTGTTTTACTATTAGGAAATAATTGTTTTCCTAACGTATATGGATCTTTCTTTTCAAGCATTGCCCATTTGCTTGTATTATTATGGTTATCAATCCAAGCATAATCTCCATCTAACCAACCAAATGTTGGTGATGTTCTATTAAGTAATGCTGAAGTATTTGCATATCTTGCACTTTCTAATTTTAAAAATTCACCACGAATTACTTCACTAACGGTGGTCAACTGTGAAAATGCAATACCGAAAGCAGTACTGGTGTTTGCATATAATACGAGTGCATTAACGCCAGTACTTGTTAAGTTAACTTTTACTTTATAAATTCCACTATAGTCATGATCATTATCAGCGGCATTAATACATCGTCGTAAAATAATATAATCATTTGCTAATATTGTACCTATAGGATTTTCAAAAGTTACAACGACTTCATTATCGGTAAGTTTAAATATAGTACTTGGAGCATTATTAGTACTACTAATTCTATATACATTCCAATCATTAGAATTCTCTGAATATGTTGGAGGATACGTATTAGAATTTGCACACCAAAGTTTGTCACCTATCTTAAAGGAATTTAAATATTTTGATTTTTCTGTTAGTTGTATAGAATCATCTACGCCTGTTACGATATAGGATCCAGTTCGATATGATGCAGGTATAGTATATGAATCACTAAATTGTACTACATCGCCAGTTGTTAAAGTTACAATTGGTTCATCTGTTGTAGTATAAGAATTTTTTCCAATAAGTTGTGTGTCAACGTTAAGTTCTTCTCCAATAATTATAATACTATTAGGAACCCATTGTTCTAAACTTAATACTTTATGTTGTACATCATCTAAACGAACATAGCCAGCATTAGGTAATGAATCTCGTGTGTTGATATTTTCTGTTAATTTTTTAAATACATTTTTATCAAATTGTCTTGGTTCTAATGGCTTTTGATATAAATCAGCAGGGCGATGTGTAATATTTGTATTTTTGTATTGTTCAGAAGAATTTATAATCTCAATTAATTCTGGATTATCTGTAAACTCATCTTCATTTAATTTAAATTCAATTACTTGTGAACTTGCTACAGAGCCATACTCACCGACCCTAAATGCCCACTCTTCATATAAGTTGAGTGTGCTGTCTATTGCTGGCAATTTTGCTCTTAATAATTTATTAACAACTGATGATGTACCTTTCTCTTTAATAAATCCTTGATAGAATTTCTTTTGTGATATTTCTTCAATTTGCAAATTTTCTAGAAACTTTCTCTTTTGAAATCCAATTAAATTAGATGCTAATGATGATACATCAGCTGTCCTTGCGTCTTCTTCAAAGTCATAAAATCCTCTAAAGTCATCTGCTTTAGTATCTAAATTGCTTAATAAACCAGTTCTTACTTTATCTAATTGTTTCCATTTACTATAATCAAATTTATTTGCTTCTGTTAAATCACCAGGTGTATGTGCTATATTATTTGCATAAAATTTACTTTTAAATTTTACAATGTCGCCCAATTTATAACTTAAATTGATATCCCATTCATCTACTGTATCATCTAATAATACATAGCCTGGTAACTGTTGTGATCCATCCCACAATTCTGTTTTGTATCCGACTAATTTAATTCTATTTTGACGACTACCTGTCATTTGTGACCAAATTACATCTTTAAACACAGTTTCATTTTCAATAATTAATAAGTGCTCTGTTTGTATTGGATTTAATAGTGTTGAATATATACCATCAACATCTGGACTTGCACTTAATTCAAAAATATTATCTACTCTGCTATAAAATAAATCAGTTACTGATATTTTTTCTTTATTTTGATTTAATACAGAAGATGGTAGCATATTATTTGCTAAATTTTCAATTTGAGAGTTTGTTAGATTAAGTTTAATTTTATTACTACCAGCACTTAACGTAATTAATGAACCAACATTAAAATTGCTCATTGTCCAAAATAAAAATTCGTTTGCCGTATTGTGCCAATCTTCTATTATCCCATGGCCAGGTGATATATTATCAAATACAAATCCAATACTTTCTAGATATCGAGCATAACTTATAATAAAATCATATGTTTCTTGTATTGATGTAAATTCCTTACCATATTGGATGACTGTAGATACTGACTCAAATTCCTCATAACGTATTACACTAACACCACCGGTTTTTGGCAATGCTTCTAATTTATAATAATTGCCTCTATCTACTTCAAAATCAGATGCTGTAAAATCAGTTGTTACCATATAAAATATGTCACCAATTTTTATTACATCAGTAGCTCTGTATGTTTGTCCAGTAATATATTCATGGAAGGTTGACTCTTTACCACCCATTGATACTGTGGTTCTTAATGGACTGGTAATAACACTAGGTAATATTTTAAATTGTGGTCTGTCTTTAGTGTAACCATCTACCTTATAACCATTAAGTGTTTTCTCAATTATTATACCACTATAATTGATACTTTGTATAGGACTACTTTCCATTAAATGGAAATTATAATCTTCTTGTGGTATAAAAATATCTGTTGTTGCTTTAGATGGCGATATTTGTTCTAGTATAATTTTTAACTTATTTTTATCAGTAAATCCTGACATTTTATAAGCTAGATTCATATTTAAAGCATTTAGTTGTTTATGAAATGTTGTAGTGCTAACACCTAAGTATTTTGAGTAGTCTACTATCCAGTTATTATAGCCTGATGTATGATCAATTGATGCATCGGTATTAACATATGAATTAGTTTTTGTATTATTAGGCACAACCGGCATCGCAGTTAACTTATCTACGTAATGTGATAATGTATTAAGTGATAATTTACTTGTATCAAACATAAGTTCAAAATATTTGGCTGGCTTTGTTAATGCTAATACTAATTGCACAGCAAATGGATAATAACTTGATCTACGCCATGAAGTTTCTGCAGGAGCATGGTCTCCAATTTTCCAACTAGCGGCAACATCAGTATCAACTGCTCCTAGAATACCAACGTCTCGTGGTGATTTTAAGTTGCCAGTAGCATCAGTTGGAATATAATTAGCAACCATACCTGTGCGTTTATATTCATCATACGTGCCTGCTCTGGTACCACTTACAATTTTTCCTTCTTCTAAGTCTGCCCATAGCACTAAATTATCTCCGGTGTATGGCGCAGGACCGTAAGTTGTTTCCCACCAACTTGGTTTAATAGTAAACCCAAGCATTTCCCAAGGATGTGAATGTGGACGATCTGTGTCGTAAAAATACTTATAGATGCCACGCCAATATCCTGGCAATGCTTCTGTTCCACCAAATCTGTCTTTTACTTGTCCATAATTCCAAGTGCTATTATCCGTACCGCTATACGTTGTATTTTTAGCATAATCAACATTGAAGTTGTTTGACCACTTACTAAATTGTATTGCTAAAATATTATTAATTTGTGCTGTTGTATATGATGTTTGCCTATATTTTGCAGAAAATGTATCAGTCAATTTAATTAATTTAGAATCATATACTGCTTTTATATTATTGTAAATTCGTTTTTCTAATTCTAATAATATGTCATCTTTATAGTCATTATATGCTGGTGTAATAGAACCATCATGCCCTTGTATTACATTAATGGCTGTTACATAACTATCATCAGAATATTTGCTTGGAATATATTTAGGATATAATCCTAATTTAGTTGGTGTTGGTGGGATAAAATTACCACCAGTGTTTATATACTCAACAATTTTAATAACATCATTCTCTGCTAATGTAACAGTGCTTGTTAAAGTTACAAAAGGAGTAGTTGTTGAGAAAGTATAGTCTTGATCCTTTAACAACATTACATCGTTTTTATAAACTAATACTGCTGTTTGCCCAGGAACCGTGTCATTATATGTTTTATTGAGTTCAAATTGTTTATTGTCAATATCAAATACTGTATATGATAATGTTGTTATATCTGTTGAAAATGGCACCATATCACTATCATAATATGACATTGTGCTACTTTTACCCGAGAACATTGATTGTAAGATGTTATCAACGAACTTTGAAGTGTTTGTTAATTGTGTAAGGTTGGCGGCTTCATTTAAAAATTGATTTTTAAATCTATTATATTCATTACCAGCATAATCTACTGCTTGAAAAAAATTATAATTTTTATTAGACAACATATAACCTGCTTTGAGTAAACTGCTTGTGTGTTGAATAACTTTAGTGCCTAATGACGAAATACTTCCAATATCTCGGATATTATTGCTTCCTAGTGTAGCACCCGAAAAGTCTAAACTATTTTCAATACAACTGCCAATATGTTCTCTAACTTGCCCTAACGTAAAATTCGTAGTAATAGACATATTATTAAATGGGTTATTACTCATGTTAATTGGCATAGTATAAAATTCACCAGTAGTTAGATTTTCAATACTAGTATCAGTATGAGTTTTAATAACTAAAATATCACCAACAATTAAATTACTTGTAAAATTAACATACTGGAATCCAGAAGAATTTGTAATAAAGTAATCCTTAGTTGTTGTACTACTTGTGCCTTTTTCTTTTAATTTACCATTTACTGTAACAATTAAATTCTTTGCATTAGTTTCTGTTCTTGGAACAGTTGTTACTTTAAAAACTTTAAGTTCAGAACCTACAACAATGGTTTGTTGTATAAATTGTCTACTTTCAAATGGTGCTTTCGCCCAGTTAGAAAGTGTGGAATAAGTGGTTAGAGCTGTGTTCTTATGTAAAAATCCTGTAGCAAGTCTTACGGATGTTGTAGTGCCTGCTGTGGCATCAGAAGTGTATGAAAAACTATCTTTGACTAAATTGTCATTAAAGACAATGTCACCAATGTTAGTGAAGTTTTTATATGTTAGGGCAATGCCTAATTCTGTGTCAACAGTACCAGCACTAGATACAGCATAACTAAAAATGTTTGATCCAGCAAATGTGCTACTTGCGTATGTTGATAAACTACTACCACTTTTATCAAATACATCAAATAATGGTGCTTGGTTTAATCCAGTTTTTACTTGTCCTTTATTCCATTTGCTATTTTTATAATACCACGGCGTGCCTTTATTAGCAACACCTGATTTAACAATAATAGTATTGTCAGTTGCAGGATCTGCCACTGTAGTATTTTTTTCTAAATGTATTACATTTTCACCACCAATGGATACAAGTTGTATGTCATATATATAACCATTGACTAATGGATCAGTGTCAGCAGTAAATGCAACTTGTTGCCCAGCTGCTAATGCAACACCGTCAATGTAACCACCAGGCTTGCCTTCTAATTCTGTAAAGGCGTCTGTAAAAATACTATCAATTAAATCAATTGTTGTTAGTTGTTTTGTGCCATAATTATATAACTTAATGTCATCATCAAATTCTATAATTGGTCGTTTTGCTCTTACTGCTGAATTATAATTGGCAACATCTTCATTATATATTGCTGTTGCGCCAATAATATCCTCATGAAACCAACGGTTATTATTACTCCATTGGTTACCATCAATCGCACCTCGTTTAATAGTTAAGTAATCCTTACCTAGGGTAAACACAGCAGATTCTGGTGTGTATAATTCACTTAGCGGAATTAATCTAATACCCTCCATTGTACCTACGTCCGCAACAATATAGTCAATGTTTGCTTGTGTTGACGGCGTAACTGTACCAGTAAATCTTACTTTAAGTCCTGTTGAAAACTTTAATGTTTTAAGTCCATCTAAAGATGTATATGTATAAGTTTTCTTCCCTACAATATCACTAATGGTAATCGGATCGGTAATGTCACATCTATCTGGACCTGATGGTAACCAATAGTATTTTGTGTAGTTAATAGTTTTATCATAGTCAATTGGTGGTGACCACACGGTATATTCACTACTAAACAATTTATTGTGATCATAATTGTCGCCACCAGTGGCTTCAATTGAGTTAACTATATCAATATATGTTGATGCAAAATCATATTTTGTTTCTGATAATTCTTTTTTAATAGTAATTGTTGGTTCTAATTGATAATTTTTTCTATCATTATCTGTTTCAATAATATATGCGTCTGTAGTTTTAAAATTATCAACATCTCGCCGTCCAACAAATCCATTTAGTACATCATTTGTACCAGGAGATGTTAACTGATCTAATGTAGCATTCAAAAACTTTTTATTTACATCAGTTTGAAACTGCTGTGGTAACAGGTTTACAGTTTTACGTATTGCCATTGTATTTCCTAACTAGTAACAATTGTGCCACTTGCTCTAATCTTAGAAGCAGTTACGGCATCTATAATATCTACATCTTCTACTTTTGCATCGCTAATAAAAACTTCATCACTATTACTTTGTATTTCAAATAAACTACCAAAGTTTTGGTTAGTGCCTTTTGGTACAATTAAAACAGTAGCAATATATGGAGTTAGTTGATTATGTATATACGCGGCAAGTTCAGTAAAATAAAATGTCTCACCAAAATCCCAGTTATTAATATTAAAATAATCATTAATTGCTTCTATTGTTTGTGTTTTAATTTCAGTATCTGTTACAGTTGTTGCACTATTTTTTACAATTTTAAATGATGCCTGTAAACTACTACTAGATTTGTTACCAAATATTGGTTTATATTTGACCGGATGAAAAATAATTTCATCACTTAGCATTTTATAATCTAACAAATTGCTAAATTGTGTACTTAATTCAGTAGTAGTATTCGCTTCAGGTGTAATAACTGTGCCTGTATTATCTTGAATATATGTTGTATAAGCATTACTATATGCTCTTGTTAATACATACATATCAATAATATTACTTAATCCTGGATTAATTCTCCTATCTGATGGTGAATTATGCTTGTAATTAAATTTAAGTGTTTTGCGTCCAGTATATATTTTATAATCTGTACTGACTAAAAACGTGCTATCAGTTTTATTAAACACTCTAAATGCTTTATCTGTAGTTAAGTAAATTACTTCCTTGTCGGTAAACAATGTTGTAGAGGCCGCAGCCAATGCTATTGCTGTAGCATATGTTACATTAACTGTTTTAGTAGTTAATTGAAATTGTTCTTCTCCACTTGCTATTGTAAATTTTTCAAAAAATACATATTTGCTTGTTGGACTAATTATTGGAGCGACAACTAGTGTAAATTGATCTGGATTGTCTGGGATGCCATCAGCATCACTATCCAAAAATGTTACTAGTACTCTGCGTGAATTTGTTGCGCCTGAAAATTCTGTATCCAACCCATAAATTTGCCAAATATGATCTCTGTCCATTGCTGTTAATGCATCAGGTTTTGTATTAATATTTAATACATTAATTTGGTCTGTAATTGTTTTTGCTGTGCGTGAATTATAAATTTTAACGGAACTGTCAAAATAAAAGCGTGTTTCCATATCACTTTCAAAACTATATTTTAATCCTCTATACGTTGTTGTATAAATTGTTCCATTACTTTTTAATCTAATTAACCAACTAGAATCTTTTTTAAGTCCAGTTGTATCACCAGCATAAGCAAACGAGAATACAGAAGTTGTATCTAAGTCTGCGGCTAATATAATTACCCATGTTCTTGTTGTAGCATCAAAACGCAATCCAAATTCTTCATGTTTAAAGATTTTAGTTAACATTGATGTTTCCATACTGGATGGTAAGTCTGTTACAAATTGTGGAATAATTTCAGTAACTTCAGCACCATCACTAATTAACTCACTAATGGTTACTGGGCCTGCTCCACTTGCTAAATTGCCTGCGCCGCTGTTATGCCCATCACCTGTTACACTTTTAATCATTGCCCATATGTCTGCAAATGTATTTGGGGCACCTACACTACCTGTGTGTAAACTACCATCTGATTTAAAATACTTGCCAGCTGGTGCATTAAATTTTACCAAAGACGATGCGGCCAAATATTTTCTGTTATCTGACGATGGCGAAGCTGTTCCTATAGGAACTGATGATCCTAAACTATTTTTAAAATACCCCGTGCTTGAATTAGTACTTGTAGTCGATTGCTCCCACGTTGTTGTACCAACTGTAATTCTATCATATTGGTCAAAATAATAATGTTTACTACTTACATCACGTAATATTGGTTCTATTTTATCACGTATTACTCGCAATATATCCATTTCATTAGCAAATTCAAAATCAAATGTGTTGGAAAAATATTCTCTAAATAATATTCCGTCTGTGCCAAATACATTAGTTGAAGAATATTTTGCTGTTGGATCTACGACATCTAAGTAACGAGAAATACCACTTGATGTTCTGTTTGTTGCTTTTGCTTTAATAATATCACTAGTTGTAGTAATTGGGAAAATATTATAATCTTCACCATTTACCATACGATTTTGTGTATAATAACTTTGAGGAGCCTTAGTTCTAATATCGTCTAATGTTTCTCTATTAGCGGCATTAGTAACTTCTGATTGTAGACTATATGTCATAGTTAAAGAATGTGTTATATTATTTTTATTAACATATTGTACAATAACAGTGACATTTTGCATGTCATCTGTGCTAATACTATAATTTAAACCATTACTTTGTCTAAAATAACCTCTAAAATTACCACGTGGTATATCGGTAAAAATACCATCACCAAAAATATATGCTATTTGATCATTCTCTCGTGAGTTAACACTGTATATTGTTCTTACATCTTTACTTAAACTATTATATATAATATTGTTACCAGTTGATGCTTGAACTTTAGTCCATAACCTATATAAATCATTATTTGAATCTAGTTCATATAACCAAACATCATCATTATTAACGTTAGAAGAATTAATTAATACTTGCCTATTAGGTATGGTATCATCAATTGCGAAATTTGCGGCTTGTAATATACCTTGTTTAAAATATACAAAAAATCCAGTGTTAGCACTACCATTGCCTTTCCCATCATTTCTATATAACATACCAAAAGATGAAACATTGCTAGGGGCATCTTCATAAACATAAGTTTTGTCTTTTATTGTTGCACTTACAATCTCAAAATCCATAGACATGTTGTCAATTGACTCTGTAAATGAATATACTGGTAATATACCTGCGGGTATATTAATTTGGTATTGTTCTGTTTTAACATTGTTAATAATACTAGATAAATTGGGAGTACCAACTTTTTGTGTTGTAACCATGGCGGCATTTAATATTAAATTAACTTGCTCTGCATAGTCAATATTGTTAATGTCATTCCATGTAATAGTAGTATTTGCTAAGTTTGTTCCATTAGAATCATACACATCCTCTGATGTAACCATACTTTGTAATTTTAGTAATCCGCTTGCGTTAACATTTCGTTTTGAATTATAACTTACTAAACGAGCTAGTCGTAAAATACTTTCTCTGCGTTCAGCAGTTGCAAGAAAGTTTTCCCTAGCATTTAAATCTATCCTATAACTAATATTTTGCCCCATATATGCAATAAGATCTATTAGTGCTATAAACTCTGAACTTTCAATATAATCATTAAAGTCTTCAGGGTAATGTACTTGCAAATAGTCTATCATAGACTTTCGTAGTGTTTCGAAATCGTAACTTTCGAAATCTGCATTAATAAAAGATTGATATAATACTTTCCAATCTTCTGCTTCGTATATTGTATTCTGTCTTGTTGTTAACGCCATTATAATGTGCTCACAGTTGCTTGTGTATTGTTTTGATTAAAATCAAATAGTATACGCTCTACTTTTGCTTCTGGTATGTAGTTTAGTTCCATTTGAACTAATAAACCATTCTCATATTCCTCAACTAGTACACTATCTGTTTCAATTCTCGGATCGTATGCTACAATTTCTTGTATATTTTCCTCAATACTGGTAATAATAACATCTGTCAATGGTTCATATAATGAATCCCAAATGATAGATCCAAATTCTGGATTAAATAATTTCTCACCTTTACGGATATTAAAATGATTTAACAGATCTTGCTTTGCAAGTTCAAAACCACTCATTGTATATCCGTTGGAAAAATTCTTATTTCGTGTTGAAAATCCCTTAATTGTTGTAGCCATTACAAGTAATATTTAGTTATTTAAATAATATGCTAGTATATAAATTAAGTAGATATATCAGGAATTTCCACAATGTGTGGCGTTGAGCCATATGCAGGAGCTGAACTTGTTTGATGAACACGCAGATCTGGTTCGTGCATTGGGACTCGTTCCATTGCTGTCATATATCTATATTTTCCATCTATATAATATGTTTTTGTAGCATCTTGTAAGGTAGTCCATGTATTATTATATAATGGTATATGAGATGCTTCTTCAGCCTGATTACCTGCTTCTGTATTAAGTTTAATTGGATGTTCTTTCCCACCACCACTCTTAAGAAATATACATGCCAATGATGTAATACTAATTGCCTCTTTACTAGTAACATTAAACCAATCTGTTGTTTTAATATTATATGTACCAGTAGTAGTTTGTTTCATATTACCATTAATAAAGAAATGGGCATGTCCCTTGCCACTTACTGAACTTGGATTTGTTTCAACTCTTAAATTGTGGCCGGCAAGCATAACTAAATCCTCACCAGATTGTATATGAACATTTTTATCTGCAAGGAAATTCATATTGCCTTCAGTATGCACACTAACATCTTGCTTACTAAAAATATCAATTTGTCCTGCGTTTGTCATCTCAACCCAGGCACTACCTGTAGCATTGCCTATATAGATGATACCATCTGTATCATTTAATAATAATTGGTGTCCTGTGCCTGTGCGTAGTCTAATTAATCTGTTATCGCCTGTATTATCACCATCATCCATAACAAATTGATGGCCAGCCATACGACTAGCAGGCCAGTCATATGCTTCCATTTTTGGATCAGTATTGATTATACCTTGTTTTATTTTTGGTCCGGATGAATCCAATGGGCCAGGTGTTAAAATACCAAACACATTAGAAGGAGATTCTCGTTGAGCACCGGATGTTGTAAGTCCTCTTGCGTAGTCTAACTCTAATCCTTGTGCTAATAATGTATCATTAAATGGATGAACAGGGCGTGGAACATTTTTATAATCTAATTGTGTTTCATGTCCTATTTTATTAAATTCTGCAACTGGAACTTGTGAAGCATTTTTAGCAGGAACTTTACCATCACCAGCTGCTGAGAATTGTTTTGCTTCTTTTGTTCTTGTTGTTGAATGAAATGTTGGACTAACTGGTATACCTGGGATCATATGTAGCATAAATGAATCTGGCAAGTAAGCTATAACAAGGCCTTGTTCTCTATCACCTTCTACAAACATTACTAATACTGCTGTATCTATATCTGGGGTTGGAAACCACATACCATATGATTTCATTGTGTTGGCATATTTTGTTTTATCTTTGCCTGTTGCATTTGTTCTACCATAATATGGTAATGCTAAACGACATATAACACAATTTTCAAATAATTCTGCTTTGCGGTCTGGATTTTCTTCGCTAGATGTGCGTTGTCCTACTAATGCAGGTATAAAAACAGCAACTCGACCTTGTCCAGTTTCATCTGCACCATGTTTAATTATTCCAACATAAGGACCAGCATTTGGATTAACTGATAGATTTTGTTTAGTAGTAGGTTTTCCTGCTACGTGCTGTTCTGCCATTGATTATTCCTTACCGCGCTCTATTTCTGGAAAATATCCCATTTCTTTCCAAGAATATGTTTTGTTTCCATATTTACTATGTATTGTTCTATTTGATTCGCTTACTGAATTGCCATTCATAAAAGCAGCTTTTGTTATCAATGGATCAGTAGTAGAAATAATTTCCTGTCTATATTGTTTAATCAATTGATTATTTGTTTGTACGCCTGTCGAGTCTGTTGCTGTATAACTAGAAGTATTAAACATTCTTTCTGATCCGTATAGACCCTTGTTGCCTGTTTTATTGGATAATAATATACTACCAGCACTATCTACAACATGTGCTGAAATTTGTTGGCCAGATAATGTGCGTCGTGAATTTATTCCTTGTTGTTTTAATTCATTACGACTCATTGTTTGTCTAATGCTTGTTCCACTAGCTACAACTCCATTTTCTACACTTAACACAGGATCACCTTGTTGATTAACATTAACATTAAAACCTTGATGAGGTCCAACTCTTCCTGCTATTGTTGTTGCATCTGTAGAAGTTGTTGTTACAGTTGCTATTCCAGCACGCCTTGCTTCTGCAGCTCTAAATCTTGCCGCATTTATATCTTTATTAGTTTGCGTTGCCACTACTACACTTTGTGAGTCCGTATTGTTCGTAATAGTATCTGTATTAACTGCTGAACTACTTCCAGTTGTTCCATCGAACTCTCCAGCAAATTCAGTTTCATTACCCATGTTTCGTACAGTGGCTTCTTGGTCCGCAACAGTATCAAATGAATCTACTTCAGTACTAGCTGTACCACTAGTTTCACTACCTGGAACGCCTGAAGCCGTACTTGTTGCAGGAGTGCTGGTTGCGGTTACTGTGTCAGAACTAAAAGAATCTATTTGAGATGCAGCTTCTAATTCAGCAGGAGACATCTTTTTAGTTCTATCTTTTTCACCACCTGGTTTTGCTTCACGGAATTGATCATATATACGAGTCATTTCCAGTTGTTGTGTAAATTCCCCGCCGGTGAAACTATTACTTACTGTCCATATTCTGTAATAGCCTGACAATGTACTATTTTTAAAACGCTTATCACCTGCACTAAAGTCTACTATTCCTTTTGCGTCATCTATATCTTCAGGGGTTCTATAAATGAGATAAACGTGAGCATCTTCTAAGTCAGATAACATAGCACCATTGCTAGGATCTACTGCTTCTGATTTAGGTACTTTTAATGAGGATTTATTAGGAGTTTTCATTGCAAGAATACCATCTTGCTGTAAGTAACAAGGATCACCCACTATGTCTAATGAACAAGACATCATATCAGAACCTAATTGTCTATATAAGTTCTCCATCAGAGTACCGGCTTGTTCTTGTTCTCCAGTTGCGTGGTTAGTGGTTGAAAATTTAGCATTACCCTCTCCTTGTGCGCCACCACCAGTCATATCATCTTTAGCCTTAAGGCCGCCTGCAGAGCTGCTAGTTTTTGCTTTTATTGAGTCTTTGCTTGCACCACTATTGCCAGTTCCCTGACCAGTTATTGCCATAAAAAACGCATTTTTAAATTGTATACCTAAGTTTAAAATATCAATATTTTGTCCTGTATAAATGTATTGATAATTACGAATTGCTGGTCGTGCATTACCATCTCCAGGTTTTGCGTCTCCATCAGTAGCAACAGGATCCGTTACTAGATATGGATCAATTTGGATAATAGTATGAGATGGGTACATATTTCTTATATTATCATAATCTTTACCAGTAGGTCCACCTAGTTTTTTAACATATGTTATTTTCCACCACATTAATCCTTTTTCTGGATTTTTTAGTATTGTTCTTTCTGCAACTCCACCAGAAGTACCTGATACGTCGGCTGTAGGATCAGTTAACTGATCAGTGATGTATGTACTTTCTCGGATAAGTTTTTCTATCAAAGACAAATATGTTTGTCCTTTATCTGCAACAGTAACAAGATAATTACCACGTATGCCAGCTTGATACCTAACAGATTCATTATGCTTATATTGCCCCGCGGGGGATGCTTTTCTGGCCGCGACAATGCCATCAATACCTTTTCCTGCAGTATTGGCGGCTGTTAGATCCATAGGCTTATTTCGTAACATTGTTTGCTCTGCTACTCGCGGAGTAACAAACGCCTTAGCAATCACAGGGTCAATAGCAAATTCAATTGTATCAGGAAATTCCTGCACTTTAGGAGTTATAACTTTTTTCTCCATCCCGACAATAGGCCCACCGCCACTGTGGTCGGCCACATCTTCACTTCGTGCCTTTTGTTCTTTAGCAAATCTTTCTTCAATTTGTTTAGCAAAATGCATTATTGAACTACCTGATAATGTTGTTAAACTTATAGCGTTTGTAATAGGATTTTCTTTAATTACACACATAGCTAAAAATTCTATACTGTAATCACAACCTTCACCTTTTACATCAAAAGCCATTGAAACTAATCTAACAGGAACATATCTTGTTGCTGGTTTTATATGCACAGGATTACTTTCTTCATCATATCCAAGAAAATCTATTTTAATAAGTAATGGTTTCTCTGTCCAATTTGGTCCATCTTCAGTTAATACTGATTCAAATCGTTCAAGTAAAGTAGCACCAATTGGTTCATGAACTTCCATAGCAAGAGTAAACAAATTAGTTGCTCTTGTATTACTGCTCATTCCCATCATTGCTTCAGTAGTCAATGATGTAATACTAAAATCTACATTAAAATCTGGATGTCTTTGAGCAAACCCTGATGTAAATGTATCTGATATACCACCACTTGAAAATAATGTATAACAGCCAGTACTAATAATACCAGGCATTTTTTCCCAGGTGCCATTCTCCACCATGTTATTATAATCTCTCATACTTTTAAAACTTAATACAGATATTTTATAGGTATAATTTGTATAATTGTGAAGAATATTATCAGCAGTTTGTGGCCCTAGTTTATTTTTGTTTACAGAAGTAGTGCCTGTAATAGGGTCGTTAGCAGGAGCTGCGTTGTTTTGTTTGTTTGGGTTTTTCCAAGCAGGTGCTGTAGTGCCACTGCCACTACTACTATCCGCCGTTGTTTTCTTTTCCTCGGTCGGCCTTATCAAACCCATTGTTTTGCCCCCATATTAACCTAAATTTCCAAGGTATTTTCTAATGTTCTTTTTTGTGGAAGATAAATGCTAACACCAGTTACAAAGTCAAATACAGGATCAACTAATATATCTGGATTGCGTACAGAAAATACCCACCACCAACCTGATTGACCGTATATGTCATATGCTAATAAATCTGGTCTATTATTATATGTAGGATCTATTTCGTATATTAAATCATCTGTTTCATGTGGAAAAGATCTCTTTGATAAAAGTCCTAACTTTCCATTTGATTTTTGTGTATTAGAATATGGACTTGTTGCACTATAATTAGCCATTAAATAAATCCTTTCTTCATTAAGTCACCTTTTGCAAACCTATTCAATCCAAAATCTCTTGATGTCGAGGCTCTTGAGTATGCTGGTTTCAAGGTAGTTGTTATTATAGCATTAGCTGGCATCATAGATTTACCATCAGATGTTGGAATATAATCAACGGTTGATTGAAATTCCATCGTAAACGCTACTAAAACCACAGGAACATTTTTCATAACATATTCCCCATATGCATTTAACCTCAGCACTGGGGGCGGAGTACCAGCAACCGGACTGCTGTCTTGTCCAAAATACATCTTACTTACTGTTCTTAGAAAATGCATAGACGCTCGCATATAATCAGCTTCTTTTGTGCTGTTAGCAGTAAATGTTCCAGTACATTGTATTTCACCAACGTTATGTTGATCAAATGCTGGATGGTCATAATTGGTGTGTGTTAATCCACCACCACCATATGATGCGGTGTGTTGGATAAAAATTGCAGGCGTGTAAGGAAAAATAATACCACCTACACCTTTTAATAATCCCATAGGCCCTGAAGCTAATAAACCTCTTGCACCAGACCCAAGTGTGAGTTTTGCTCTCCAATCAAATCTACCCGACGCTCCGCCGCTAGTAACATTTACCGAAGGTCGTCCTATACTTCCAAATAATTGCGCGCCAAATGGAATTACACCACGTCTGGTTGCACTCTTACTGGGAAGATCTTCACCTCCATCTAATGCATCGTCTCGACCTTCTGGTTCCATAGTTTTTTCCTAATTTATAACATTATTTATTTGACTTTTTAATGTATGTGTATTATAATATAGTATAAATATGATGGAGCGGATACTTAATGATATACTTACGAAACAAAGATATACTAGAAGAAATACATAAATCAAAAAACAGTTATAGTAGTTATTTAACATCAACTGACAAGGATTACGATATAATCCTTCCTAATATTGAAAAAATAAACATACGTTCTGTTGCACAGGCAAAGCGAAATAAAGCTGCAAAAATAGCAAAGGTAAATCATGCTGTTGCAGTTGCTGAAAATACAAATAAAAAGAAAAAACCTAGACTAATAGATTATCAATTTAATTGGAAAAAAGTATTAAAAAAAGATTTAGTGTTTAGGATAATGTCATTTGAGCATATACCACTACAACACGGCAGAGTCAAAACACCCAAATCTGTTGCAGATCATTATGAGAAATTACCTTTCCCGCCTTTTCAACACTTTCGTTTTGATGGTAATAGTAAAGAAAGTGAATTAGATTGTGTTGGTAAGAGTCATTGGAACGGTGATTTGGAAATTGGTGAATATTGTAAAGAACACGGAGATATGACCGATACATTAGCACGAATGTTTATTAAACTATGTGATAGATACGGAACACGTTCTAATTGGCGGGGATATACCTATAATGATGAAATGCGTGGACAAGCAATATTACAACTTGTACAAGTAGGATTATTGTTTGACGAAAGCAAAAGCCAAAATCCATTTGCTTATTACACAGCAATAATTACTAATTCTTTTACTAAAATACTAAACACAGAAAAGAAAAATCAAAACATTCGTGATGATATTTTAGAAATGAATAATATTGCACCAAGTTATACAAGACAAAATCAAAATTCAGCTGCTCGCACAGTACCAGTACCAAGTAAACCAGTTACTACTTGACAATTTACTTTAAGTGCGTTATAATAATATAGATGAGTACGGATAATTTATTCAATAAAATAGCAGTATGTACAGACATTCATTTTGGTAATAAAAGCAACTCTTTAACACATAATAAAGATTGCGAAGATTTTGTAGATTGGTTCATAGCAACCGCACAAGAAAACAATTGCGAAACTGCCATATTTTTGGGAGACTGGCACCATCATAGGGCCAGTATTAATGTTAGTACATTAAACTATAGTCTGCGTAGTTTGGAAAAACTAGGCACTTCGTTTGATAATTTTTATTTTATCACGGGCAATCACGACTTATATTATCGAGATAGGCGTGATCTCAATAGCGTAGAATTTGCTAGTAGATTCACTGGTGTAACAATAGTAAATGAACCGTTTAGTGCGGGGAATTGTGCTATTGTGCCTTGGCTTGTGGGTGATGATTACAAAAAACTAAAAAAAGTAAAAGCAAAATATATCTTTGGACATTTTGAATTACCACATTTCTATATGAATGCAATGATACAAATGCCCGAAACTAATGAATTACATGCTGAGGATATGCATAAAGCAGATTATGTTTTTAGCGGTCATTTCCATAAGAGGCAACAACGTAATAATGTTGTATATGTAGGCAATTGTTTTCCACACAATTATAGTGATGCTTGGGATGATGATCGTGGCATGATGATGCTGGACTGGGATGGAGAGCCAGAATTTGTTGCGTGGCCTGACGCACCATCGTATAAAACATTAAAATTATCGCAGTTATTAGAAGATCCAGGATATCATTTAACCGAAAAAACGTATGCTCGAGTTGTTATGGATATTGACATTACTTATGAGGAGGCAAACTATATCAAGGAAACATTTGCTGAACAATTTAAAATGCGTGAGTTAAGTTTATTACCCAACAAAGAGAAACTAGATTTAGATATATTAAATGAAGATATAGAGTTAAATTTTGACAGCATTGACTCTATAGTTATAGACCAACTTTCTAATATTGAGAGTGAACATTATGATCCACAAATGCTACTAGACATATATAGGAGCATTTAGTGCTCACGTTAAAATCTTTAACAGTTAAAAATTTCATGAGTGTGGGTAATCAAACCCAAGCAGTAAATCTAAACAGACAAGATCTCACATTAGTATTGGGTGAAAATTTGGACTTGGGTGGTGATGATGCTGGTGCTCGTAATGGCACTGGTAAGACTACTATTGTCAATGCGTTGAGTTATGTGCTATATGGGCAAGCATTAACTAATATTAAAAAAGATAACCTCATAAACAAGACTAATGGTAAAAACATGTTAGTTACTGTTGAGTATGAGAAAGATGGCCTTGATTATCGTATAGAGCGTGGTAGACGGCCTGCTACATTAAAATACTTTAAGCAAGATGATGAGAGTTCAGCACAAGGCGAAAATAGACAAACTCAAGAAGAAATAGAGCGAGATTTAGGGTTAGGGCATACTATATTCAAACATATAGTAGCACTTAATACATACACTGAACCATTTTTAGCGATGCGTGTTTCGGACCAACGTGAAGTAATTGAAGAACTATTGGGTATAACTTTGCTGAGTGAGAAGGCAGAAAGTTTAAGAGAAGTAGTTAAAGTAACCAAAGATAAAATAACTGAAGAAGAATACGCAATAAAAGGCATAATAAAAGCAAATGAAAGTATAGAGACAACAATAAACAGTTTAAGATTAAAACAAAAAGTATGGGAAGACTCTAAAAATATAGAAATAGATAAATTAAACAATGCTATTGATAAATTAGTAGCAGTGAATATAGAGGATGAATTAGCCTTACATACTAAAAAAGCAAATGTTGAAAAAATAGAATCCAAATTACGTAGTTATGAGCGTGAACGTAAAACATCAGAGAGTTCATTAACAAAGTATGAAAGAGAACTTAAAAATTACAATACTAATTTGGCGTCAGCAGAAGAGAAAAAATGTCATGCTTGTGGACAACCATTGCATGATGAATTACATCAAGAAATGCTTTTAGATATTAACACTGAAATAAATGAACATAAAAGCACAATAAAAAAAGAAAAGAAAAAATTAAAATCTATAACTAAAAAGATAGACGAAATAGACAATACAGATCTTGGAATAGAAACTTTTTATGAAACTATAGCAGATGCTTATAAACATGATTCAAGTTTAGAGTATTTAAAAAAGGAATTAGCAGATAAAATAAAGTCAACTGATCCGTTTAATAGCCAAATTGAAGATTTACAAGATTCAGTATTACAAGAAGTAAATTATGATAAATTAAATAATATAGTACGATTACAAGAGCACCAAGAGTTTTTATTGCGTTTACTTGTTAATAAAGATTCATTTATACGTAAACGTATTATAGACCAAAACTTGGCATTCTTAAATAAACGGTTAAGTTATTATTTAGATAGAATAGGATTACCACATACTGTAGAGTTTCAAAATGATTTAAGTGTGGAAATAATGGAGTATGGTCGCGACTTAGACTTTGATAATTTAAGCAGGGGCGAACGCAACAGACTTATATTAAGTTTAAGTTGGGCATTTAGAGATGTGTGGGAACATTTATACAATAATATAAACTTATTAATTATTGATGAATTAGTAGATAGTGGGATGGATACATTAGGATTAGAAGGTGCAATAAGCATACTTAAGAAAGTTTCTAGAGATAGACAAAAAAGTGTATTCCTAATATCCCACAAAGATGAGCTGGCAGGGCGTGTTCATAGCGTTTTGACAGTTACGAAAGAGAATGGATTCACAAATTACAGTGATGACATTGAAATAATGTAAATACAAATACCAAAGGAGTATAGAGATGTCGACAATACATGAACAAATTTTAGATCAAGTAGATAGCTATTTGAACGAATCAGCAAAATTCGAAGATAAAGGTGTCAAAGCCGCGGCCGCCCGTGCCCGTAAAGCACTAGGTGAAATAGGCAAACTATCTAAAGCACGTAGAGCAGAAATTCAAGATAAGAAAAACTCTATGTAATGCCTAGTAAGCAAAAAATAAAAGGCGCTACATGGGAACGAGATGTAGCAAAACATCTAACAGAATTATATGGTGAAACATTTATTCGAGTTCCTCACAGTGGCGCTTACATCGGCGGATCAAACAAAGTACGTAAGAAATATCTACATGAGGGAGTAATAAGAACCTTTAAGGGTGATATTATTCCAGGGCCTAGTATGCCCTATTTAAATGTAGAGTGTAAAGCATATAAAGATTTCCCCTTCCATCACTTGCTTACAGGTGATGCAAAATTACTAGATGAATGGATTAATCAAGTATTAGATTCAGCAGATGAACACGACTTCAATATGTTAATAATGAAGTTTAATCGAAAAGGCAAGTACGTAGCAATAGAAGATAAACATTTACATCACAGATTTAAAAGGCACATTAATTACAAAGGATGGAATTTTAGTGAATACGACCAATTCTGGAAACTAAATTCCAAAACAGTAAGATTACAATCAGCGATAAAAAAAAGGCAAATTAACTATAACATGAATTCAATAACACAACCCACTTTTGGCTCCCGCAGGCAAGAAAAAGAAACCAACATAGCAACCTAAACGCAGTTAAGAGCTGCTCGCCTCGAGCACGTAGCATAGGCACGTGAATACAAGAATTGGCGAAGTTGCAACCCAGGCTAAGGGCGCCAAAAGATGTGGATACAAGAAAAAGAAACCACAACTATTTTAATGTTGATACTATAGCATTAAGGTAGTCCCGCTGTGACGAAAGTCAGAAGTCTGAGGTAGGGGGTACAGGATAACCGCCTCCGTGCTAACGCAATCCTCAATAGTATATAATGAGTTAAACGATGGAAAAAGTACTCATGCTTCTCCTCACCAGGAGAAGTGTGAATAAAACTTCGGGAAAAAGTATACAAATAAATATTACTAAACGTTCAAGGTTCGAATGTAATGAAGAACCAGTTGAACGTAGTTCAACTATGCAATATACTTACAATACACATTTTGGTAAACAAGAAACTCGAAACGTAATAATAAATCAAATAAGTTTACGCAACGTAGATCCACGGGAGGAATATCTAGCACTTGAAAAAGGGTTTGCTTTGGATATTGTGAATGGGAAAGAAGAATGGTATATGTCGCGTAATACACGAGTTAAATTATCAGAAACAAATTATAATAAGTTAGATTGGAAATTAGGTTTAGCATGGCATTCAAATATAAAAGAAATGCCAAGTATGTTTCAAAAAATCTTAACAAAATATATACATCATAATAATTATAAAAATATACATAGTGCTAACGTAGATCACAAACGTTTTAGATATTGTTTATATTATCATAAAGGTAGTATAGTAGCAATAACTAAAATACTTCATTATAATCCACCATTTCCATTTGCTGATCATGACATATTAGAAACAAACTTTTTTATATGGAATTATCATCAACCTGAATTGCATTTAGGAACTCTTACATTAGAACATGAGATTGCTTGGGCAAAGGATTTGGGATTAAGTTATTTGTATACTGGTCCTGGGTATGAGCAAAGTAGCATATACAAATCCAAATTCGACGGTTTTCAATGGTTTAACGGAATGGAATGGAGTACCGACGTGGAAGAGTATACACTACTTTGTCAACGGGATAGTAAAATACGGAGTTTTAAAGCGTATACTGAGATTTAATCAATATATTTTTTAAATTCTTCTGGAGTAGATTCGAAGCGCCACATGGTGACCCAACTTAAATGTTCTTTTGTCCAACTTTCATAATAGTTTGTATTTTTTGCGAGTGCTAGTGATGCGGAATTTAAAACATCCAGCCTTGCCACTAGAAACAAAGCCGCTTTGCCGAAGTTTAATTCTAAACCTTCGTGCGTTTCAACGTTGTGAGGATGATCATCTAATGCTACTAAATTCATAGGCATTAAGTAATCGTTGATTTCATCTGAAATCTTTGTAAACTCGTCAGCGGAGTATCTCTCTGTAGGTGTAATTACTGCTAGAATTTCAACACCTTCATCTGTCCAAGTATCACCAAACTCTTTTAATTGATTGAGTAAATCGTCATAAACAATTTCAACTCTCATTGTATTGTCTCTTACAGCTGCCTTAGCATAAGGACATGCTGGCAAATTACCAAACTCTTTGTGCTTCTTTGCTACAAAGTTATTGATCCAATCGTATAAAGCGTCGATGATTTTATTTTGTTCAATAATATCGTTAGTCATTTATTACCTCCTATGATTAGAATTATTGTGGGGATTTTACTGCGGGGTTTTACTACGGGTGTAGTATTAATATTTAGCCTACCGGAGCAAAAGTAAAGCAAGTATGTTTTAGTAAAAAGGTAATCCACTTTCTTTTGTTGTTTTTAAATTATCTTCAATAATATCAGATATAATTTTTCGATCTTTGTAAGATGTATTATACATTTCATTTAATGATACACCACCTCTCATATACCAAGATAATTTGAGTATTTCTTTTTTTATGGCCCCTACTTCTTTTTCGTAGTCATCAATTAATTGAACTACATTCTCATAGTCTAACGAGAGGAGCCTTATGCGAAAAAATTTGCATAATCAAATATTAAAGGAATATCTATTGTATTTTTGCATTCAGGACATTCTGCAGTAACATTTGGTAACTCTGTTTTTGCTCTTATATCTTCTAAGCAAGTTGTTATTTTTCTAAATAATTTTACACTTGAATTATTAACAAAATTTACAATTTCTTCTTTGTCGACTACTACTTCACCAGATGGTAATTCTATACCTTGAACACCTGATGTTATGGAAACCATGTTTATATCAGTCATATTTCTAAGAATATCATTATATAATGATTCACGTTCTTCTTTAGGTAACTCAATATTTGCCGCAACATTAATTGCTTGTTGTTCTTCAAATGTTCTACGTTGCATTAATGATGTATCTAAATATGATAGTGGTTTTATGTGAACTTTAACTTCTCCATATTCCACAGTAGTCTGGTCATTGTTGAATTCAACACTACCTAATTTTTCAACATAATCACTTAATCCTACTGCCATTTTGAATTCATGTAAACATTCGTCATTAACGCAAGTTAAGTCCATATCCATCTCATTACCATAAGAAGCGATGCGAATTGCTATTAAAATATAATCTATATCAGATGCTGGCATTGCCCATGGATCTTTAATACTTGGAACGCAACTTGATATAACTTGTGCAACTGCCTCACCAGAAATTAAAGCATCAGGTGTTTTTACTATAATATCATCTTTTGCTGTCATAGGATATATAGGAATCTCTCCTGTTGCAGTTATTTCTAATGTACCTTCTGGATAAAATTGACCACCACTTGGTAATGTAATGTATATCTCTGGTTGCCTATAGTATTGTGATAAAACGCTGTCTGTACTCATTCGAAACCCTCAAAATTCAATGTATAAATAATAACATATTATACGATATTTACCCAAACACATAAAGTACACATATTATTATGGCAGATGATGCAATTTTAAGAGAAACAAAACGAAGTATTGATTCACTATTTGCAGGCGTCAGTGGGTCTGCGAGTACCGCTTCGTCAGGATTACGAAATGTCGGAAGAGCAGCTAACATGGCGTCTAGTGCTGTAGGTGACATGGCAGGCGATTTTAAAAGAGCCGGCGGTACAGTAGTTTCCTCGTCGAGGGAAGTTGAAACTGCCTCTACAGATATGGCAGCCGCATATGCAGGCGCATCAGCGACATTAGCAACTGTTGGTAAAGGGTTAATGAGTTCAATGAGTACTGCTATGAAAGGTGGTGTAGACGATGTGGGAGGCGCAGGTGCGGCAATGGGTGCTGGTTTGGGTTTCGCAGCTGGTAAACTAACAGGATTCATGAAGCACCTTGGAATGTCTGGTAAAATGTTGGGCGTTACTGGTGGCGCTGTTAAACTCATGGGTTCTTTGGTTTCAGGTACTTCGGCGTATGTTTCTGAGACGATGGGGTCATGGAGAGAATTAACTAAAACAGGTATGGCTCTAGGTGGTTCAATGGAAAATGTGCGTGAAATGCAAGCCGCAACTATGTTGACATTACCACAAATTAATAAACATTTGGCTGCCAATGCTCAATCGTTAGCAGTTTTTGGTGGTATGTCCAGTGCCGGTGCAGACGCTATGATGACATTGCAATCAACATTGCAAAGTACTGATAGATTTTATCATGATTCTGGTAGATCTTTTAAAGAATCATTAGAGTCTATGGGTATCACTGCTGATGAATCTGCTGGTTTAATTGGTGACATGATGGGAAATTCAGCACTAGCGGCTCAAATGAAAAGAATGGATGATCAATCACAAGCAGAAGTTACCGCTGATTATATTAGTAATTTAGATCAATTATCTAAATTAACTGGCAAGAGTAGAGAATCGTTAGCACAAGAGCAAAAAAGCCGAGCTGCTGACGCACAATATAGAGCTGCAATGCGTGGTAAATCTGCTGATGAAATTCAGGCTATGGATGCGGCTATGTCACGTATTGGTGAATTAGGTGGTCCAGCGGCACAAGAAGTATTTAAAGCATCATTGGCAGGTGTAGTACCAGCAGGCGATGAAGCACGTAAGTTGTTAGCAACACCGATGGGTAAGGCAGCTGCTGACATGGCGGCAGAAATGCGAAATGCTGGATCGGGTAAAGAGATAGCAGGTATATCAACAAAATTCCAAGATAGGTTAGGCGCCGCAGCTGAAGAAACTGCGGATCTATTGGCACCACTTGTATTAGCAGGTGACAATATTGGAAAAGCGTTTCAAAATCTATTCAGTCCAATAGAAACAACTCGTCTTAGAAATGACGCAATTATAGATGCGATGGAAAAAGAGACTGGTGCAAGACAGTCATTGACAGATTCGATGATAGCAATGAGTAACCAAATTAGTGGTAAGATTCTCACACCAGAACAAGCAAATGCAGTAGGAGAAGAAATTGGATCAGTAGGTAGTGCATTTACACAAGAAGCATTAAAAATGACTACTTCTTTACAACACTTGCAACAGTTTATTCAATCCAGTGTAGTTGAATATGGAGTTCCTGCTATGACTGGAGCTATGATGGGTGGAAACGCCCTGGCTGGTGGCATCCCAGGATATCAAGGTGCATGGGGTGCTGAAAATAAAGGCGCGCCAGTAGCACAACTTGATGCCCGACAAACCGAGACGATGAAAGCAGGTGGTGACGCGTCATATAAACTTGTAGCTAGATTAATAGTTGATCAAAATAAATCACTTGGTAGAGAACTTACAGAGAACGAGAAAAAAGCAGTAGCCGCACGACGAGAAGAACTTAATATAAACCAAGAATCTCAATTCCGTGCCCAGACCGCTACTGAACAAAGGGTGAATAAGTTAGCCATGTCCATGTTAGGTAAAGCAGGAGGCACGGCTCTTGGTGAAAAAGATTACGTCAAAAAGAAGCGGGATGATTGGATGCAGTCTGAAGAAAACAGACTTGGGCCGAACGAATGGACTCCTCAGGCAAAAGCTAAAGCAACTGAACAATTTAATGCTCAAATGAACCGAGTGAAAATTGGAGTAACTGCACGTGGCCAAGGCATTGGTATGGATCAAGCAACTGCTCGGTATACTGAACAGTTGACGGACCGTCCTGGACTAACGAAAATAGACGAAGCATCACTCACGAAAGCATATCAAGAGGCGGCTAAAAAAATAAGAGCCGAACAAGACGAAAAAGACAGCGAGAAGTATAGAGGTTTAGCCGAAGCCATTGCGAAAGCTATTAATGAGGGAACATTGGATGCGAGTACTAAAAGCATTGCTGAAACAAATTCAATAATAGCAGAGAAAATAACCAAGCCGGCCAGAAATGGAAATTCCGGCGCAATACTAGAAAAAGATAAAGGGACCGGCCATCAATAACCAAAATGATTATAAACAACGTGTTAATTCAATAAATAGTAGTAGAGAATAATTATAATGACTTGGAAGAAATATTTTACACAGCCAAATAACGTAGTTCAATTACGTAATGGTGTACCAGATGTAGGTTTTAAAAACTACAGTTCAGTATTACCTGAAGTATATTCCGGACACCCTAACCGTATAGAACGATATATTCAATATGATGGTATGGATCAAGATAGTGAGGTTAATTCAGCACTAGATATTCTTGCTGAGTTTTGCACTCAATCGAACACTGAATCAGGTATTGCGTTTCAAATACAGTATCATGAAGATGCTACAGAGACTGAGGTGGAACTTTTACAAACACAGTTACGACACTGGTATAACTTGCAAGGGTTTGAACGTAAAATATTTAAATTATTTCGCAATGTATTAAAATATGGTGATCAAATTTTTATTAGAGATCCAGAAACACAAAAGTGGCATTTTGTAGACAGTGCTAAAGTAGAAAAAATTGTTGTTGATGAAAGTGCTGGTAGAGAAATTGAACAATATACAGTTCGAGATCTAGCAGTTAATTTTGAAAGTTTAGCAGTTACTGAAAAAGATACAACTGGTAGTACCATTCCCAACCTTATGAGTCGGACAGGAACACAAAATCAACAGGAAATTGCTGATCCTGGAAAATACAGTTATGGTAAAAAATCTATTGCTGTAGATTCACGACATATTATCCATATTAGTATGACAGAAGAAATGGATGGTAGTTGGCCATTTGGTAATAGTATTTTAGAAAATATTTTTAAAACATACAAACAAAAAGAATTGCTTGAAGATGCAATTATTATATACAGAGTACAACGAGCACCAGAACGTAGAGTATTTTATATTGACGTAGGTAATATGCCTTCTCATATGGCTATGGGTTTTGTAGAGCGTGTTAAAAATGAAATACACCAACGTAGAATTCCTACTACAACTGGTGGCGGTAGTAAAATGATGGATGCAACTTACAATCCATTATCTATTATGGAAGATTATTTCTTTCCACAAACAGGTGAAGGTCGTGGTAGTAAAGTTGAAACATTGCCAGGTGGTGAGAACTTAGGTCAAATTGATGATTTAAAATTCTTTACTAATAAAATGTATAGAGCATTACGTATCCCAAGTAGTTACTTACCAACAGGTCCTGATGAAGGTGTAGCAGCTTTTTCAGATGGTAGAGTAGGTACAGCACTAATACAAGAATACAGATTCAATGAGTATTGTAAGAGATTACAACAAATTATTGCTTCAGTTATTGATGATGAGTTTAAGTTATTCATAAAAACACGTGGCATCAATATTGACAGTAGTATTTTTGAAATTAAGTTTAATGAGCCACAAAACTTTGCTTCATACAGACAAGCAGAGTTGGACAACACAAAGATTGCGGCATTTACACAATTAGAAGGATTACCTTACTTGAGTAAACGTTTTATGATGACGCGTTATCTAGGATTAACTGAAGACGAATTATTAGAAAATTCTAGAATGTGGCAAGAAGAAACTGGAAATACAGCTACTGCAAGTGTTGAAGGTGCTGATATGAGAAGTATTGGTATTACTCCAGGTGGTTTAGAAAGTGATATGGGAATGGCAGAAATGCCTGAGCTTCCTACGGAAGAAGGTATGGAAGGTGACATGGGTATGGCAGATGAAACAGGTATGGCACCTGAGGCACCACCTGCAGAACCAGCACCAGTTTAATAAATACTACTATGTTTTTACTAGAGATATTTGCAGACATTAAAATGAAACAACATGACGAGGATGATAAACATTCACGTTATGATCCTTCTGCTGATCAAACTGTAATGAAAAAAGATGATACACGAAAAACTCGTTTAACATTGAAACAAATTAATAAGATTCGGCGTATGCAAGAATTACGTGCTTCTGAAAAAATAAAAGATGAAGAAGCTTGTGCAATACAATATGCACCTGCTCCTGCAGAAATCCCACAGATGTAGCCTTTTCGCTCATTTTACCCCCATTATCGAGTATATTAGCAAATTATAATTAAATATAATTATATATTTGTAATTTGTACCTTTATGAAATAAAAAGGAGTGATTTCGCTATGAGTAATAAATTTGAACAGTTGCTTGATTATATCATCAACGAAGAGCAAGATAAAGCTAAAGAGCTTTTCCATGAAATTATTGTGGATAAGTCTCGTGAGATTTATGAAGGCTTGATTGATGAGCAAGATCTTGAAGCTATCGAAGAGGAAATTGAAGAAGTAGATGAAGAAATTTCCAACAACGAAGTTGATGATTTTGTTGACGATATTGAAAGCGACGAAGAAGGTATGTCACTAGAAGACGCTGGTGATGAACTTGAAGACGTTATGGATATGGAAGCCGATGAAGAAGGCGGCGAAGAATCCGACGAAGAAGAAACAGATGAAAGATTAAGTGATCTAGAATCTGCTTTTGATGAATTACAAGCAGAATTTGACAAGTTGATGGCAGAAGTTGGTGGCGATGTTGGTGAAGAAGAAGTTGCACCGGAAGAAGATTTAGAATTTGAATCCGTTGAAACTAATGAAGAGCCAGT